>Ga0335070_10005537_pt1 | contig 14851 bp, 14 predicted proteins | sample Lox_Sample_13_FD_206722 | JGI IMG/M metagenome (GOLD analysis project Ga0335070, IMG submission 206722) | Soil microbial communities from Loxahatchee National Wildlife Refuge, Florida, United States - Lox_Sample_1.3 | ecosystem: Environmental > Terrestrial > Soil > Wetlands | place: USA... | reverse complement strand
CGGAGAAGTTGGCAGGATCGTTTCCCAGTTGCCAGTTACATTGTATTCAGTCCCTTCGTGAAAATCAAGAAAAACTCCCCTGCCATGATAATGCGTTTGTTACGTTTCCTTCGGCCGGCCACTTTATGTTTGAAGGCAATAAGGAACCCGGGAACTTCCGAGGAGATATGCTAATCTCTGTAATCATCCACAATCAGTGTAATCAGAAATTTCTGGACTTTTTCAGAAATCTCAATGAAAGCAAGTTGACAAGGAATGACAAAAAAGATAGGCTAAATTTATTATTCACCGCTATGCGCATAGCGCCAAGCGCTTAGCGTATTTTGGATTGGAGGAGGCCAGATGAAGCGAACAGGGATTGTAGAGGACGAGCGGTATTTGGAACATGTGATGGATCCAGGTCATCCGGAGAGTCCGGAACGACTGAGAGTCATCTATAAAATGTTGGAAGAAGCCGAGATGAAGAACCTCTTCCAAATGGTGAAACCCCGAGCAGCAACCCGGGAAGAATTGGGGATGATCCATTCATCTGCGTACATTGACCTGGTCGCCTCCACAGCGGGAAAGCCTTACTTCCGACTCGACATGGATACCTCCACATGTGCCAAGTCCTATGAAGCGGCCCTGTGGGCGGCTGGAGGTCTTCTGGAGTTGATCAAGGGCGTTATGGAAAAAAGACTCGACAACGGATTCGCCTTCGTAAGACCCCCAGGACATCACGCGGAACGGGACAGGGCTATGGGATTCTGCCTCTTCAATAATGTGGCGATCGGCGCTCGATATGCTCTCCGTAATTTTTCCCTTGAGAGGATCCTGATCGTGGACTGGGATGTCCATCATGGCAATGGGACTCAGAACTCTTTTTACGAAGATCCGCAGGTACTCTATTTTTCCACGCATCGCTATGGTTTTTTCTATCCCGGGACAGGGGGAGCGAAAGAGGTCGGAAAAGGAAAGGGAGAAGGATTCACCGTGAACGTCCCCCTCTCGACAGGAGCGGGTGATACGGACTATGGAAACATCTTCGAGAAATTCCTTAAGCCAATCGCCCTGGAATATCAGCCCCAATTGATCCTAGTTTCAGCCGGGTTTGATACCCATCATGATGATCCTCTGGGCGGCATGGAAGTCACAGAAAAAGGATTTGGGAGGATGACCCAGATTTTGATGGAGATTGCGGAGTCGACTGCTCAGAGGAGGCTAGTATTCACCCTTGAGGGCGGATATGACGTTTCTGGTGAGAGTCGGTCCGTAAAAGCCGTATTAAAAGAACTGACCCAGACCTCTCCTCTCAACAAGACCGATCTCTTGGAAAAAGAAAAGGCCCATTATCCGCGAATTGAAAAATTTCTCCTCCAATTGAAGGAAATACAGAAAGAATACTGGAAGAACCTCTAAACGACACTTTGCAAAAGGTAAATTTCAAATTGCAAAATTTCAAATATTTTTGTTAATTTTGCTTTTTTCAATTTACAATTTTCATTGAGCGGAGGCCCCTCCCGTATTGACCATTTCTTTTAGTTCTTTTCCGACTTTGAAGAAGGGAAGCTTCTTCGGGGGAACATCCACAATCTCCCCGGTCTTTGGGTTTCGGCCCTTATAACCCCCATAATTTCTCACCACAAAGCTTCCAAATCCTCTAATCTCGATTCGTTGCCCCTTCTCTAAGCTTTCTTTCATCCCGTCAAAGAGGGTGTCGACAATGACCTTGGCAACTTTCTGTGTCACATTCGCCTTTTCCGAAACTTTCGTAATGAGCTCGGCCTTGTTCATAATTCCTCCCTTCCTGTTTACCTTTGCCTAAAGCAGGCAAGCTTCCTCTTTTCCCCTGGACGGGGCGTCAATGTATGGGGACTCCAAAGTCAATGATTTAGACTATATTGCACCTCATTTCTAAAAAAAGCAAGACCTAGTTAGTTCTCCTCGGTAACTGTTCTTTTGTCTAGTCGACTTCGCCTGCCCGCCCCGCCCTCGCTCTTTTAGTAGTGCGGAACCATGGTCGGCAGCCAGCAGGTTGGAATTTATTGCCTTTCCAACGAACGGATCTCCTGCACCAGTTCACCAAACGTCTTTTCAAAACCAACCCGGTTCTTGTTGGCGGACCCAGCTAGAACAATCTCTCCTTCAGGGCCCTTGGGAATTCTTACCCAAACCCTCTGATGAGAAAAGAAGAAGGAGACAATGAGGCCGAGTATCATCAAGCCACATCCGATCCACACCACCCAGACACCTGGGTCTTTGGTCACCTGGATCCCTGTATAGTCCTTGGAGGTCACTCCTTCAAATGTGAGAAGGAACTGATCACCTCTTCGTTCGTCCAACTTGGGGAAGTTCTTCAATAACCAAAGCGACTGCGGCTCTTGGTTGGGCCTAAATAGGACGACTTGAACTCCTTCCCCAAAGTTATGGACTTGAGGAACATATTTCAGAACCCGGATAAGGTCGCTCGAATTCGGGATCGGAACGGTGGCACCTTCAGGGGCCTTGAGCGATGTACTCTCTTTCTTGCCCTTCCACTGAATCCCTATGGTGACGTCGTTGAGAGTTCCATAACTGGCCTGATAGAAAGCCAGCCCTTTGTAGTGAAGGGGATGATTGACCTTGATGGTTCTTTTCAAAACCTCTTTTCCATTTTCAAGAAGGGTGAGATCACTGGCATATTCCTTCACATGTTTCTCTTTCCCCGGAAGGTTATAGTAGGTCATTTTGAAATCATCACAACGGACCGAAAAGCCAAGAGGCCTCGGGATCTCCCTATCTTCCCTTCGTTCGTAAACCTGATCGACCGTTTCCCCTTCTAGGATGTTGACAAATCCTCTGAAGCCGTAAAAGTTTCGGGACCCGATCAGTGCCCCGATTAAGATGAAGAGAATGCTTAAATGGGTGATAGGAACTCCTAATCTCGAATATTTACCTTTCTCCGAATAGAAATGGATAGCTTTTTCTGTCTCAATTCGTCCCCAGCTCTTAAACCGTTCCTTCAGGGAGGATCGGATATTTTCTTCCCTATTTGTTGGATTTCGAATTTGAACTCTCTCCACATAGGGGAGAGCCTTGAGCATCCGATCTTCCAACTCCTCCGACCCGCGAGAGATCTGACTGAAGATTCCCGGAAGCCGACTGACAGAGCAGGCGATCAAATTGATCACCAGAAGCAAAAGGATGATCTGGAACCACAGTGAGTGGTACATATCGAAGAGACTAAAGAAATTCAACACCTCGTAAAGACCAACCCCGTATCGCTGAATATATTCCATGCGAGAGGCATTCTGTGCGATCAGCGTGCCAATGATGGAAAGGAGCGCAAGCAGAATCAGGAGAGTAATGGTGAGTTTGAGTGACCGAAAAAGGTCATAAATGATCGGAAGCAATCCGCTTTCCTTTGTCTTAACTGTTTCCTTCAATTCGTTCATATTATCCTTGCCCACTTTGACCATGAGCATAGAGAAATTTATCCCGCCTGAGGCACAATTGATATGCGGGGAACTTATTGAAATTTTTAACATATCTCCTTGTTTACTGTCAAGCTTTTTGGCGCAAACAAAAGGGGTAGTTCCTTTTTTGGAACTACCCCTTTTCCCATTTCCTCTTACAGCCAGTAAACAGGGAAAATTTTTGGACTACTTCTTAGCCTTCACATGGCATGCAGTGCACCCAGTTGGACCGGCAGGTTTGCCAGCTTTCTTGGCCTCATCATGGCATCCCTTGCAATCCTTATGATAGGCATCCTTTGCTGTCTTGTCTTTTCCAGCTTTTGACTCCTCTTTTGTAGCCTTGTGGCAATCTTTACACAACTTGCCAGAGGTTTCGCCCTTCTTCCAGGTATGATGGCATTTCACACAATCGATCTTCAGTGTCTCGGCATGCTTCTTATGGGTAAATGTCACTTTCCCCTGGTTGCCACCCTCATCTAAGACGATCGTATCCTTTGCAAAGACACCTGTCACCATCATCATGGACAGCATAAAACCCGTAACGATCCCGATGCTTATCAATTTTCTCATCCCCGTTTCACCCCCTTTCTTTTAAAATGATTTGTTCCTGTTATTTAGACCGAGAAACTTTATCAAATATTCAGTTCCTGGTCAAGAAAAAAATGGACGGGAAAAATATCAGGCTAAGTATGAATTCAGGAAAGATTCAGATGAAGTCCAGCCGAATCCTTTATAGGATTTCGATTTCCTCCAGGATTCGTTCTTTTGTCTTAAGCGGGGTAAGGTTCTGTTTAGCCTTCTCGACAATCTCTTTTCCCAGCAAAGCAGCTCCGAGGGCTCCGGTGATTAATGGATCTTCCGGAACCCGGATCTCACGGCCTAATTGTTCGGAAAGGGCTTTGAGCAATCCTTTATTTACAGCACCTCCACCGGTCACGACGATTTCTTCTTCCACCCTCAGGCGATTGACCAATCTGCATATCCTGTCAGCTAGGGAATGATGGACCCCGGCAAGTAGGTCAGAGATAGGTATCCCTTGCGCCAAACTAGCTGCTACTTCTTGCTGTGCCCATATTGTGCAGATGTCGCTTATCTTTGCAGGATTTTTGCTTTGAAGAGATAGGTCGCCTACTTTATCCAAAGGGACCCCGACGGTATCCGCAATCACTTCGATGAATCGACCGCTACCGGCAGCACATTTGTCGTTCATTACAAAATCAATGACCTTGCCCGTGGTGTCGATCCTTATTGCCTTAATATCCTGGCCTCCGATGTCAATGACAGTCTTCGCCTTTGGAAAAAGAGCCTTAATCCCTTTGGCATGGCAGGTGATCTCTGTGAATTGTCTATCGGCAAAAGGGACGTTAATCCTCCCGTAGCCCGTGGAAACAATATAGGTAATCGACTGAAAAGGAAGGGCAGCCCGATTCAGCGCCTCTTCCATAACCTTATTAGCGAGCCGGCGCTGCTCCGGACCCGTAGGGCCGATGATTGAAGCAATGATTCCTCCGTTCAGGATCACTGCCTTGGTCATGGTGGAGCCGACATCAATGCCTGCAAAATAGGAGGTCAATGTTACCTCGGATTCAGAGGAGGGTTTTTCTATCTATCTGCCGCTTAGAAGGTAATATATGAAGCACCAAATACCAAACACCAAATTACAAATAAGCTCCAATGATCAAAATCCAAAATTTCAGATAAAATCTTTTCGGTCATTTGGAATTGGAAATTGGGATTTATTTGAAATTTGGGATTTGTCATTTGGAATTTGTGATCGCAAATCCTGTTTGGTTCAATGGCGATCCAGCGATTAAGCTGCTTTGTTTAATCGATTGGACTCCAAGGTTTCAATGAAGGCGTCGATCTTATTTCTCGTGTCCACCTCGGAATAGGAAGTGATATCGATGATATCGCTCTCCAGAATGAGGGAAGGAAGTTCCCTGTAAACCTTTTCCTTCTTCCCGTCTTTCCCGATGACATATACCGGAATGGGTTTATAGATCTTGGCCAGTTGGTTCAACTGCCAGATGAGGCCCACGTGCCAAGTTCGACATGAGAAGGCCTCATGCATGACCACCCCGTCGATCTTGTATTCTTCAATCCTGTTGATCAGCCGCTCCACATCAGGCTCTGATCCCGGGCGTTTCTTGGCCCTATCGAACCAGAAGGTCCAGTAGCCGAGCCACCTCCAAGCCAGGTGCTCGATGGGATCCTTTGTTTCGGGAAGATTCATCTGGTTGAGAGGAGCGACCATTCGGTAGGTTGTCTCCGCTGGGAACGAAGCCCCTTTGCTGTTAAAGTAATTAAAATCGGTCAGCGCAAACCAGGCGGGTAATCCTCCTCCCCACATGAGCCTGTATTTCTCTTTTTCGACTTCTCCCTCACCCTTGGCGATCTTCTCCTCCAATTCTTTTTTTAAGTTCACAAAAAAGTCGTATGCCTGCTGGGTGGCCATCATGAAGTTAATCGGAACCATGGTATTCATCGCATCACCCGTTCCCATCGGGGAAGGCACGGCCTTTCGAAGGTCATAGGTCTCTTCGATCAGGTTCCAGGTTCGATCACTCAAGTCCACCAGCTCTCTCAGGCGATCATAATCCATCTTCTTTTTCGTCTGCTCTTCGAGAAAAGCGACCAGCCCGCGCAATTGCTTGACAATATATTTATGGTAGTAGCCCCAGACTTCGCGGTGATCCTCGTTTCGCTGGAAGAGCGGATGGGGAAGGTCGATATTGTAGATCGGAACATCCGGCATAAATTGCTGAGAGGCCTGGTACCATTTGGATCTTGGGTCACAGAGGATCTGTCCGCTCGATATCATCATGTCAGGCCTTGCCTGTCCACCCCAGGGTGCATCGGGCGGCATCTGGCCCAATTCCTCTCTCCATTGGTCAAAACCGATTCCACAAAGGGCGTACGTGCACAGGGAGCGTGAAAGGCCCAGGGATTCCGCCCGTTGAAGAAATCTTTCCGCATCCCTTTTGGCCCCGCAGATGCCGGCAAAATTTTCCGTCCACACAGGGACTATATCCATGGCCCGGAAGATCTCTTCATGATGGCAGACAATGAAGGTATAAGCTATTTTCTGTTTTCCCTCTGCCCGTGCCCGGAGCGTGCCGGTAATAAATTCCTTGACCATGGGCCCGATGGAAGCAGCCGCCTGCGTTGCGGTCATCCTCTTCTTCGGTTTCGCCTCTTTTTGCTCGTCAGCCATTATCTTTGCCCCCTCTATTAGTTTTCCTACTAATAAATTCCAATGTCCAATTCCAAATGACCTAAACGCTTATCACTGAAAATTTGAATTTGGGTGATTGGAACTTATTTGTAATTTGGTGCTTGGCATTTGGTGCTTAAGTTCCATTTACCCGATCATCTCCAGAAAAGCCTGAACTCTTGTTCTGAGTTGACCGATCGTACCTGCTGAATAGATATCCTCCAGAGGAAGAAGAGGAACATTGATCGATTTATAGTATGCTTTTCTTGCAGGGACTTCAAAACCAAAGGGATCACAATATTTGTATATATAAAGAATGGCGCCGTCTACCTTGAATTCCTTGGCATAGGCTCCGATATCGCCAAATCGAGTTGCAATATCTCCTTCAAAGGTACCTGCCTTGTTTTCCCTGTAAGTCTTGGGGCAATTAATCTTATCGAGATACCGATGGGCCAGTGCATCAATGGGATCTTTCCCCACATCGGTCTTTGGAAAATAATCTCTCGCTCCGTTGCATATAGTATCAGCCACCACGTTACCCCCGAGTTCTTCCACGAGCTTGATCAATTCAATATTGTCGAGACAGGCGCCGTCAATAAATATTCGAGGGCCTTTATGCATTTTAGACTCTTTTCTCTTCCGAATCTCTGCCAAAACCTGATCAAACAAGGCATTGGCTTCGGCAATGGGTAAACTCGACCCGACGATCAACAACTTTGTCAGTTCTGTCCCGGAGATAAGCGGCGGATCGGCTTTTCTGAATTCATAGAGAGCTCTTACCTTATCTCTGTTTTCATTATAGATTCGAATGGCCTGAGCCAGATCCTCATCGGTGATCTCTTTCCCGGCAAATTTTTCCAAACTGTTCCTGAAGGTGTTTAGTTCGGCATTAAAGAATTCAAAGGAAGATTCGACACAAACAGTGGGAGTGTTGACAAAGTGGAAATAGGAATATGGAAGAGAATAACTCCAGCTACTATAGCTTCGTACCATGCTATCACAACCGTGAGGGATCACCAAGCCGGAGAGAAAGTCATATTTCCCTTTTACCGAGACGTCGAAGACACTTCGGTAATAGGGGCACACGATGGTTTCCAGAAGCGCATCTCCTTTCGTGATGGGTTCATGGACGTCTCCTCTCAGCCGGAAAGGAGTACAACCGGAAGCGGAAATGATTTCCAGGGGAACAAAGGAGCAGACATAACCGATAAACTTTTTTCCTTCTTTTTTCAGCTCCCTCGCCCTGATCCCGTAATCCTTATAATACGTCTCCACTGTGCCAAAGATGCTGCTCTGTCTCTCATTCATCGAGAATCTCCTTTTTGGCATCCAATCAATCCAGTTTCAAATAATAACATAACAAAAATTCTCCAAATTTGGAATATACATAATCCCCCCTCTCCCCCCTTTAGAAAAGGGGGGTTGGGGGGATTTGATCCTTTGAAAGAATTCAGCTTTAAGTTTCAATCTTATTTCCCTAAGCTTTCCATGGCGATGATGGCAGCACCTAAAGCGGCCGTCATGTGGGGGTTTTGTGGCACAAGGATGTCGTGACCTCTGATTTCCTCTAATGCCTGAACAAGACCCACGTCTCTTGCACCGCCACCCACAATGGCTACATCCAGTTCTACACCCATTCTCTCCACAAGACTCTCGATTTGTGCCGCAAGAGCTCTATGTATACCCGCCAGGAGATCTTCCTTCTTCACTTCCTGGGAGAGCCGTGAGATGGCCTCTGACTCCGCAAAAACCGCGCATCCGGTGTTAAACTCAACTCTCTTTTGTGACTTCAAAGACAACTCGCCAATCTCTTCCACTTTGATCTGGAGAACCTTGGCGATGACCTGAAGAATTCTGCCGCTCCCTCCGGCGCACTTTCCGCTTAATAGAAAATTGTGCACGCTTCCATTACCATTGATACGAAGCACTTTTGTATAAAGATCACCCACGTCAATAACAGTTTTCACAGAGGGGAGAAGGGAATAAACGCCTTTTCCATGGCAGATGATATCGGGCTTAACTTCATCAGCATAGATGACCGATTTTGACCCAAATCCCGTAGCAACAGTCCGGGAAATATCCTTGGATGACAATCCCATCTGGGAAAGCACTTCTTCTTTGACCTTCTCGGCGGTCAGCTTGAAATCTCCCCCAGATGGACACTCAAAGGAGCCCAAGACTCCCTTCTCGCTAAGGGCAATCCCCTTTGACGCTGCTGAACCGATATCAATGCCCAACACCAAAGCCATGTTTCCCCTTTGCAAGTGGGGCGAATGATAGCTAATTTATCGAATAATTTGTGAAATTCGTTGTCATTCGCTCTATTCGTTATATACGTATATAAATAACACAAATCCCAAAACCCCTCAATCCGCGATCATTGTTTGACAAAATCGATCAGTGAGTATAGGATTTCAAGAAGTTATTACCTACAGTCTAATAATTGTTAGGGTAACAATAACAGAAAGGAGAGAGATCCATGGGACTAGTGAGTGCAGAGATTACGCTTGAGAATCCAAGGGATCCGACTCTTCAGCCGGTCAGAATCCAAGCTTTAGTTGATTCGGGTGCGGTTCATCTATGTATTCCTGAACATGTTAGGATTCAGTTGAATCTCGATGAAATCGACAAGAAAGAAGTTACGCTGGCAGATGGAGGCAAGAAATTGGTTCCGTACGTCGGCCCTATATTGATACGATTCAAGAACCGTGTCGGCTTTGCTGGGGCTTTGGTTATGGGGGATCAGGTACTCCTCGGAGCAATACCGATGGAAGACATGGACTTAGTTATATTGCCTAAAGAGAGGATTCTGGATGTTAACCCCAACAGCCCGAACATCGGCACGTCGATCGCCAAATGAGAATGCCAAACTACAGCATTAACCTGACGCGGATTAGCCGCGTCAGGTTTTGAGCATTGCTAATTGCCCGCGCAGGTTATGCGAATCGTTATCCGGACATCACAGTCGCAAGGAGCATGCCGCATGCCATTGTGCGAAACCCTGCAAAAGAAACATCGGGAGATTTGCTACTTATTGCACCAGATGGAATCCGTTGCCCAGCGTGAAGTCGGCGAGCCTGAGGGGTTTGAGTTTCTCCTGAGCGCATTCTTGTCAGCGAGCTTTAGCATCACAGACCCTCTTGATAACCGCAAATACAGAACGTGGCTCGACGGTTGGCGGCAGGGCAGGACTGCGCGGGAGCGGGAACTGCTGGAGTTCGTACGCATTCAAAGAATTGCTGAGGTTCATAGAATGGGCGCGGAAACGGAACTCGGCGTCCGGTACATTCCAATTACAGAGCTGCGCACCAACCGACAAGGCCATCCGGCCTATTGTTTTCACTGGTCTGGACCGCCAGGAACTCCGCCGCCTTCCGTGGGCATTAGTGTGCACGAGTTCGAGCTCGGCGGCACCAAAGTAGAGGCATACAACACATGTCGTGAGGTGACTGGGCTTCTTGGCGAACTTTTGAAGGCGTTTGAAACTGCGAATCCAAATGCTTGAGACGACCCTCACAGGGCCGGATAACGCCCGGCCGTTAACCCGCAAAAAATAGGATAAAAAGGAGAACGCCGATGAAGCGGACAATTTTAAGTATAATACTTGTTCTTAGCGTAGCAACTGGTTTCGCATTTGGGCAAGACAAAAAAGACGAACCGACCGCTCGGTTCGTGTTGCCACCGAAACGGGCCCTGAATTGGAGTAAGCCGGTGAAATGCATTGCCATAGCCTCGGCGGCCTTGTTCAAGGAAGACCGAGAGATGGGAGACTTCAAAAATAATAAACTGAGCGTTTATGTCAAAAAGGGAACAGACAAATTGAGGCTGTGGCTTGAAGGCGAGACTCTAACAGTTCAGATTGGCGATCAGAAGCCAGAGCGTTATCAAGTCAGCGGGCACCGGAATGATTTTCTTGTTGCAATTCATTATGGCGGTTTGGTGCCGGCCGCGTGCTCTATCTCTGTGAACGAAGAAAACGGGTTCGCTGTATGGTCACTAAGCGAGCCGATGTTAGTCCCAGTATCCGAATACCCTTATGCACAGAGCGTGTACATGCAGTGTACTAATTAACAGACAATGATTTACTTAATCCTGAATAATACAGAAACGGGAAAAAGAAAGGAAAGCGGTTTAACAAATCATTCGAGGCGACGGGGAGAAGCCCCGCCGCATTTTTTCAAATGGTTTGTGACCCCGCGGCTCAATTCAATCGTTATAGGGAAAAATAAATGAAGATCATCATTGGAAATCATTTGAAGATGCATTTGCCGTATCATCTCCGTGAGCGGGCGCTGCACTTTTACACTGACATATTAGGTTGTAGGAAGCTTGCGGATCTAGCCTATCCGAATGTAGACCTATATGAGTTCCAAGGAGGATTCGTCCTGGGGCTGTTCTTTTGTGATGAGGTGGATACACTATCTGAAAAGGAACAACTAAAGGCAACTTGGATGGAGATTAAGACCAATAATCCGGACGCTCTCAAGCGACGGTTGATAGACTTTGGCGTACAGGAAGTGGAATTTGAAGACAAGTCGCGATTCTATTTTCAGGCCCCTGGAGGCCAAGTGTTCCGTGTAGCTCCAATGGAGGGTGGCCTGTAAGTTCATTCGACTTCGTTGAACAAGGAGCTTTCCTACCTGATCGGTCAACACAGTGTTATAGCTTTGGGGTCACCTTCAAAATTCATTTATCAATTTTCCCCTAAGATACTCTATCTCCTTTCTTAGTTCTATCTCTCCGCCCCACCTTTCCTCTGTCCCCTTTAATTGACAAAGGTAGAACGCTGTGGCATAAGACAGTGAGCAATGGGTCGACAATTTATTCGGAGGGGACTCCATGTACAATCTCGATGGACAGGTCGCTATAGTGACGGGTGCGGGAAGTGGATTGGGGCGAGCCATCGCCCTTCGCCTTTCCCGGGAGGGTGCTGCCATTGCGGCTGCTGACTTAAACGCTGAGGCCATAGAAAAGTTGATTGCGGAAATTAAGGATGAAAGAAGCCCTGGCTTTTCCATACAGATGGATGTCTCCGTCGAGAAAGATGTAGAACGAACGGTTAAAAAAACCCTGGAGACTTTCGGCCGGATCGACATCCTGGTCAATAACGCCGGCGCTGGAAGTGCCGGGCTGATCATCAACCACTCCGAGGAAGACTGGGACAAAGCGATGAGGGTAAATCTCAAGGGCACCTTCTTATGCTCACGGGCTGTCGCGAAGGAGATGATTCCCCGCAAACGTGGACGGATCATCAATATCTCTTCCATCAGCGGAAAATCAGGAGAGGAACTCATCGGCGCTTATTGTGCTTCCAAGTTCGGAGTGATTGGGCTCACGCAGGTGTTGGCAAAGGAGCTCGGCCGCCACCAGATCACGGTGAATGCCGTTTGCCCGGGATACATCTGGACACCCATGTGGGAAAGTTTGGGACAGTGGCTCAAAGAGAATATTCCAACCCTTGCACAGTTGAGCCCACGGGAAGTTTTCGAGAAACGGGTGAAATCAGTTACCCCGCTTCGTCGGCCACAGGAACCCGAGGACATAGCCAATCTTGTAGCTTTTCTCGCCTCCGAAGAGGCCCGGAACATCACTGGCCAGGCTGTCAACGTGGACGGCGGAGCGCTGATGCATTAAACCTTTTGATCACACCAAGAACCTTTTAACAATGAGCCAGTAATTGAAAAGACATTTTGCGAAAATCTCCCCTAACCCCTCTTTGCCAAAGAGGGGGAAAATTCCTCCCTTTCTTAAAGGGAGGTAGGAGGGATTTGGTCTGCAGGATTTTGGTAAAAACGGGGAGGACAGGAAATGAGACTCAAGGACAAAGTAGCGATTGTAACAGGATCCGGGAAAGGAATTGGTGAGAGCATTGCCCTGCGCTTTGCGGCAGAGGGAGCAAAATTGATCGTCAATGATGTGATCGAAGCCGATGCCAGCCGCACGGTTGAAACGATCAAGGGCAAAGGCGGCCAAGCGGTCGCTGTCATCGGCAGCGTTGCCTCGCGGCAAGTGGCTCAGAAGATGGTCGATACAGCCGTCAAAGAATTCGGCACCGTTGACATCTTGGTGAACAACGCGGGCATCATTCGCGACGCCATGCTACACAAGATGACCGATGAACAGTGGGATCAGGTGATCGAAGTTAATTTGAAAGGTGTCTTCCTCTGCACGCAGTGCGCAGCCCAGGTCATGCGGGAGAAAAAGTATGGCAAGATCATCAATATCTCATCGAGCAGCTGGCGGGGGAATCCGGGGCAGCTTAACTATTCCGCAACGAAAGCCGGGGTGATCGGAATGACCAAGACCGCGGCAAAGGAGTTGGGGTCCAAAGGAATCAACGTCAATGTCATCGCCCCGGCGCTCGTCTGGACAGACATGACCAAATCCATGCCAAAGGAGTTGCTCCAACGGGTGGAGCAAATGCTCCCTTTTATCATGCCCCTGAATCGCTGGGGACAACCCGAGGACATAGCCAACCTGGCCCTGTTTTTAGCCTCCGACGAAAGCTCCTTCATTACCGGACAGCTCATTCATTGTGACGGCGGATTCATTATGTAGAACCCCTTCATCGCCAGAATCGAAAAAGGCGGATTGGCTCTGTCCATGGCCAATCCGCCTTTTCTGATGTCACGCTGTTCGGGTCTCTTATTTGATCTTGAACGACTCCTCCATCCCGATATATTTCTTTCTCAGTTTTGGTTTCTCTATCTTTCCTGTTGGATTCCGGGGAACCTCACCGAAGAAAACCTTCTTAGGCCTCTTATATTTCGGTAACTTTTCACAAAACTTGAGGACATCCTCTTCACTAAGCACTTTTCCTGGAACGACGTCGATGATAACGGTCACCACTTCCCCCAGCCGTTCATCCGGAAAGCCAATGGCTGCAATATCCTTGACCCCCGGAAGGGTATGAAGAAAATCCTCAATTTCCACGGGAAAAATATTCTCACCGCCTGAGATGATAAGGTCTTTTTTCCGATCGACCAGAAAAATAAAACCCTCTTCATCCTGTTTGGCCATATCCCCTGTGTACAGCCATCCATTGCGTAGGCTTTTAGCAGTGGCTTCCGGGTTCTTGTAGTACTCCCTCATCACACCATCCCCCCGGACTACCAGTTCTCCAACATCTCCCTTCTTGACTGGATTTCCTTCTTCATCCACGATGTTCGTCTCCCAATTGAACCCGGGAAGTCCGATCGCTCCGACTTTATGCTCATTTTCGATTCCAAGGTGCACACAACCCGGGCCTGTCGACTCGCTCAGTCCATAGTTGGTGTCGTAAGCCATCTTGGGGAAATATTCTTTCCAGTGTTTCACCAGGGAAGGAGGAACAGGCTGCGCACCGATGTGCATGAGCCGCCACTGATCGAGTTTGTAATCTTTTAACTTAATCTCTCCGCTATCAAGCTTTAAGAGGATATCCTGAGCCCATGGGACGAGAAGAAAAACGACGGTCGCCTTCTCCTCGCTGACGGCCTGAAGAACCCATTCCGGTTGGATTCCTTTTAAGATGACCCCTTCCCCCCCGACGATGAAGCTGCCGAACCAGTGCATCTTTGATCCAGTATGGTAAAGAGGAGGAATAAGAATGAAAGTATCCTTTTTAGTTTGATAATGATGGGCATTCTCCGTAATGCATGCGCAAACCATGTTTTTATGGGTCAGCAGGATGGGTTTGGGTTGTCCCGTAGTGCCCGAGGTAAAATAGAGGCCGCAGGGATCATCGAAGCCAATCGGGATGTTGGGCGGATTGGAAGGGGACTCTTCCAACAATTTTTCAAAAGACTCTGCATAACTCGGAACCTCTTTTCCAACAAAGATATAGTGCTTGACGGTAGGAAGATGATCCTTGATGCCGGGGATCCGGTCGAGGAACTCCTCGCTGAAGATCACACAGACAGGTTCTGCCACATCGCTACAGTATTTAATATCATTCCCCGTAAAACGAAAATTCAGCGGGACAGCCCATGCCCCGGTGCGGACAATGCCAAAATAGGCGATGAGCCAATCAATCGAGTTCATCATCAGATGGATGACTTTGTCACCCTTCTTAATTCCCTTTTTGATCAGGACATTCGCAAATCGATTCACCCCTTCATCGAACTGTTTCCAGGTGATCTCGCTTCTTCTATTTTCAGCCGGTACTCTTTCAATCAGGGCGACGTCGTTCGGATACAACCTCGCATTTCTTGCCAAGATCTCC
>Ga0335070_10005536_pt1 | contig 14851 bp, 17 predicted proteins | sample Lox_Sample_13_FD_206722 | JGI IMG/M metagenome (GOLD analysis project Ga0335070, IMG submission 206722) | Soil microbial communities from Loxahatchee National Wildlife Refuge, Florida, United States - Lox_Sample_1.3 | ecosystem: Environmental > Terrestrial > Soil > Wetlands | place: USA... | reverse complement strand
CCCGGGGCACATGGACTTCTTCGAAGACACGCCCGTCGAGCTGATCGAGCAGATGATGCTGTGCAACGTCATTGCGCCGCTGCACCTCATCAAGTTGTGCCTGCCCATCATGCAGCGGCAGGGCGGGGGCATCGTCGTCAACATCACGTCGAGCGCCGGCGATCGCGAGACGCCGGCACCGATCGGCGCGGGCGGCTGGGGCCTGGGGTACTCGATCACCAAGGCGGCCTTCAATCGCATGGTGCCGGGGCTCGCCAAGGAGTTGCGTACGTACAACATCGCCGTGATCGGTCTCATGCCCGGATTTGTTACCACCGAGCGCATGGTGGCGGAGATGGGCGATTTCGGCTTCGACGCCTCGAAGGGCCTGCCCGTCGAGAATCCCGGGCGTGTCTGCGCCATGTTGGCAACGGCCAAGGATCCGCTGTATTTTTCGGGTCGTGACATCCATGGCCCGTCGTTCTACGCCGAACACGAGTTGGTCAACGTCGCGTGACCGACGCGATTGATGGCAGACGCACATGGCAAATGAGACGTTCACGCTCATCGATGACGGCCGCATCTGCGAAACGGGCGCGACGGTCAGCGGCGACCGCGTCTACCTGACGCCGGCGGCGTTGCAAGCCGCGCTCGGCTGGGAGCTGAAGCCGCAGGGCTTCTGCAAGGACGACCGTTGCGTGCTGGTGCACGACCGGGCCGCTGTGTGCAACGACCCCGGCGTCGACCTCGCGGGCTTCGCGGCAGTGTTGTCCCGCCCTCTGGCCATTGACCTCGAAGAACGTGTCGCCTGCCTCGGCACGTCGGCAGCCGACCGTTCGACCCAGCTGGCGTCGCTCGACGCGCCCGACTTCACGCTGCCCGACCTGAACGGCACCATGCAAGCGCTCTCCGACTACCGTGGCAAGAAGGTGCTGCTGGTTGCCTACGCTTCGTGGTGAGGGTGCCGCTACGACCTGCCGGTCTGGCAGGCACTGCACGAAGAGCTGAAGGACTTTGGCTTCACGGTGATCACCGTAGCGCTCGATCGCTGCGCCGACGATCCGCGGCCGTTCATCGAGGCCGCGGCCCCCACGCATCCCAGCCTCATTGACTCCGAGCATCTGGTTGCCGACCTCTACCGTATCATCAACGTCCCCACCGTGGTGTGGATCGACGAACGTGGGCGCATCGCGCGTCCCAACGACGTGGCGTTCGGCAATGATACGTTCAAGGACCTCCACGGTATGGAGTCGGCACCGCACCTCAACGCGTTGCGCCGCTGGGTGATGGAGGGCCAGATGCCTCTGGACGAGCAGCAGGTCCGCGCGCTGCAGGTGCTGCCCACGCCCGAGGAGCAACTGGGCCGCACCGAGTTTTCGCTCGCGTGGTATCTGCATCGCAACGGCCGGACCGCCGCCGCGCAGCGGCATTTCGTACGTGCCGGCGAGCTGGCGCCGCACGACTTCACTATCCGCCGCGGTTCGATGCCCATCCGGGGCCTGGACCCGATGGGCCCCGACTTTGCCGAAATGTACATGGAATGGGTGCAGGCCGGCCGCCCGTACTACCGTTCCATTCCGATCAAGATCGTCTGAATCCACGTCCCGTCCCAATTCCTGGAGCGCGACGGATTCTTCTCATTTTTGCGGATGTCTGGGCGGCAAACTGCGATGTATGCGTTCGCTCGGCCTTGGAATATGACGTGCATCATGGCGAAAGCCTGACGGAGGTAAACAAGCCCGTGAGGAAGATCCAGTGCGAAGTATGTCCGGTTCGAGGCCAAGCCACCATCTGCAATTTGCCCGCCGATGCGATGGAGGACTTCAAGGCTGCGAGCGTGACCGCCATCTACAAACCGCGCCAGGTGGTGTTCAACGAGGGCAACCCGTCCACCGGCCTCTATCTGATTTGCCATGGTTCCGTGCGGCTTTACCACTCCGACCGTTTCGGTCGCGAGCACATCCTTGAGGTCGCGGGCCCCGGCGCGGTGCTGGGCGAGCTGCCGGTGGACAACAACCAGCCGGTCTCGGTATCTGCGGAGTCGATCACCGATTCGCAGCTCTGCTTTCTGCCGCGCGAGCGCCTCGGACAGTTTCTGCAGCGCTACCCCGAGAGCGGGGTGCGTTTGATCGGGGCGCTCAGCAACGAGTTGGCCGCCGCGCGGCGCAAGGTGCGTGACTTGGCCCTCAAGGGCGCGGAGAGCCGGTTGGCCGACCTGCTGCTGCAGCTGGCACGCGCGGCCGGCAACAACCCCGCGGCAGGGCAGCGTTTACGCCTCTCGTACACGCGCCGCGAGCTCGCCGATATGATCGGCGTGTCCACCGAAACTGCCATCCGTCTCCTCGCCAAGCTCAAGCAGAAGCGCATCGTCAGTATCGATCGCCGCGATGTCGTGATCGCCGATGTCGAACGGCTCACGCAAGTGGCGAACTACGACGACGCTCTCGCCTGAATCCAGCTCCACATGAAACCGGCGCCCGGCCGTGCGCGGGCGCCGCGGAAAGGCATCGAGATGATATATCGGGACCAGGATTATGATCTATGTCATTGTCGCAGATGACCTGCCGTGGCACGTGTCACCAGGCCACAGACAGAGGGGATCGGCATGCGTGAAAGCGTCATTGTATTCGGCGCCCACCCAGACGACAGCGAGATCGGAGCGGGCGGGGCGATCGCCGCCTATGCGCGGAGCGGCCATCGTGTTGTAATGGTCAACGTGCGCGTACCCGGTGGACCCGACGACGCCGTGCACCACGATCGCGAACGCCGCCGCGCCGAGGCCGATCGCGCCGCGCGCGCGCTGGGTGCGGAGCTGTTCAGTTTCGGTCTGGCGCGCGACGGCATCCAGCCGAACGCGCGTCTGGTCACCGCCATCGATCAGCTTCTCGACGATGTGCAGCCGACCATCGTCTTCACCCACTGGCTGGGGGATAGCCATCCCGAGCATGTGGCGTTGTCGCGCGCCGTGCTCGCAGCAACGCGGCGCAACGGCTGTTCGCTCTACATGTATGAGGCGACGATCCCGGGCGGTATCAGTGCCGACGCCTTCCGCCCACAGAAGTTCATCGACATCAGCGACACCATCGAGCACAAGATGGCGAGTCTGGAGTGCTACGAGACACAACTGGAGCGCTACGGCCAGGGGTGGCTCGAGGCGATCCGCGGCCGCGCCGCACACCGCGGCTTCCAGATCGGCCGGCGCTACGCAGAAGCGTTCGAAGTGGTAAAGGACGTGGCGCCGATTCCCGAGGTGCACTGAGCGTGGGTGCCGCAACGACAGTGCCGCTCAGCGCGGTTGAGGCGCGCCGCGTGCTCTTCCAGTTGACGCTGATCCGCGCCTTCGAGGAGCGGGTGCTGAAGCTGGTGAGTGACGGTAGCATCCGCGGCACCACGCACCCGTATGTTGGCCAGGAAGCCGTCGCGGTCGGAGCGTGTCTCGCACTCCGCCCCGACGATTGGGTGATCAGCACGCATCGCGGGCACGGCCATCTGCTGGCCAAGGGGGGCGATGCCAATCGGCTCATGGCGGAGCTGTTCGGCAAGGCGACCGGCTACGGCGGCGGCAAGGGCGGCACGCAGCACATGGCCGACTATGCCGTCGGCCACCTGGGATCCAACGGCATCACCGGCGGCGGCATCCCCATCGGCACCGGGGCGGCGCTGTCGGCGCACATGCGGCGCACGGGGCAGGTCGTAGCGATCTTCTTCGGCGACGGCGCCGTCAACCAGGGCACGTTTCACGAGTCCCTGAATCTCGCTGCCCTGTGGCGGTTGCCGGCGGTGTACGTGTGCGAGAACAACTTGTACGCCATGTCGACATCCGTGCGTGAGGCGTGCGCCATCGAGCACATCGCCGAGCGCGCCGCCGCCTACGGGATGCCCGGCGTGCAGGTCGATGGCATGGACGTCCTGGCAGTGGCCGCGACGGTGCGCAGTGCCGTCGAGCGCGCTCGCGCCGGCCGCGGTCCGAGCTTGATCGAGTGCAAGACGTACCGCTTCCTCGGCCACTCGAAGAGTGACCAGCGCGTCTACCGGAGCCGCGAAGAGGAGGCCACGTGGCGGGAGCGCGACCCCATCACCCGCTTCCGGACAAGGCTGCTGGAGCACGATCTGGCAAGCGCGGCGGAGCTCGACGCGGTTGCGCGCGACGCCATCGCCGCGGTGGACGCTGCCGTCGAGTTCGCACGCACGAGCCCATTCCCCGCCCCCGACGCCCTCACGGCCGGTTTGTTTGCGGACGACGCATGCGCGAGCTGACGTACTGGCAGGCGTTGCAGGAAGCGTTGCGCGAGGAGATGCAACGCGACCCGGCCGTGTTCTTGATGGGCGAGGACATCGGCGCATACGGCGGCGCCTTCGGCGTGACGCGCGGTCTGCTGGCCGAGTTCGGTGCTGAACGCGTGCGCTGTACGCCGATCTCCGAAGCGTCCATCGTCGGCGCCGCCATCGGCGCGGCACTCACCGGGATGCGGCCGGTTGTCGAGATCATGTTCATGGATTTCCTCACCCTGGCCATGGACCAGCTCGCCAACCACGCCGCCAAGGTCCGTTACATGTACGGCCCGCAGGTGCGCGTGCCGCTGGTGCTGCGCACACCGGCCGGTGGCGGGCGGTGCTACGGCGCGACGCATTCGCAGAGCCTCGAAGCCTGGTTCCTGCACGTCCCCGGCGTGAAGGTGATCGCGCCGGCCACCCCAGCCGATGCCAAGGCCTTGCTGCGAGCGGCGATCCGTGACGATAACCCCGTGTTGTGTGTCGAGCACAAGCTCCTCTACGCCACCACCGGACCGGTGCCCGACGACGGGGAGCTCGGCGGCATCGGCCGCGCCGTGGTGCGACGTCCCGGACGTGATGTGACCCTCGTCGCCTATTCGTACTATGTCGGTGTGGCGCTGGAAGCAGCGCAGCAGCTTGCAGGCGATGGCATCGAAGCGGAGGTGCTCGATCTGCGCAGCTTGGTACCGATGGATAGCGACGCGATCCTCGCTTCGGTCCGCAAGACCGGCCGTTTGGTGTGCGTCGAAGAAGGCACGCGCACCGGCGGGGTGGGCGCCGAGATTGCCGCACGCGTCGCCGAGGATGCCTACGAGTATCTCGATGCGCCGATTCGGCGCGTCGCTGCTGCCGACGTCCCAATCCCGTTCAGCCCTGCGCTCGAACCGCTGGCCTTGCCGCAGTCTGGGGATATTGTGGGGGCGGTGCGACGGATGCTGAAATGAAGTGACGTTGTTCTCGGAACGATTGCCGATGCACCCCGTCGTCCTCCCCATCCTCGATGCCAACATGACCCACGGCGTCATCCGTGCGTGGTTCAAGCGCGAAGGCGATGAGGTGCGGTGCGGCGAGGCGCTGTTCGAGGTGGAGACCGACAAGGTAAACGCCGAGGTGGTCGCCGACGTTGCGGGGATCGTGCGCCAGATCGTTGCCCCTGCAGGGACGCGCGTTCCCGTGCTCGCCGTTCTTGCATTCGTCGGCGCACCAGACGAGGCGCTTCCCGCTGCGGAGCGCTGGCATACGCCTGCTCCCGCCGAAGCGGTGGCACCGGCCGATTCGCTGGAGCGTGCGCGGCCGGCCCCAGGCGTTCTCGACGCTCGGCAGGATCGCGTCGCCGCCAGCCCCGCCGCGCGCCGCTTGGCGCGCGAGCGGGGCGTGGCGTTGGAGAACCTCCGTGGCACCGGGCCGCGGGGTGAGATCACGCGGGCCGACGTCGAAGCGGCGAGCCCGCCCGCCGGGAACGGGCAGATGGACCGCGCCTTTCTCGACCTCCTGCGCCGCGACCCCGCGGCCTTCCGCGCGCTGGCGTCGGAGCTGAAGGTGCATCTCTACCGGCAGCACGGCGCATGCATCGCTGAGGGTGTGCGTATCGAGCCGGGTGCGCTCGTCATTGCAGCGCAGATCTCGATTGGTGCTGCCTCCACCATCGGCGCCGACTCGAACATCGAATGTGACACCCTGCGGCTCGGCCGGCTGGTTGCATTCGGCAAGCGGACACGGGTGCGCTGTCGCTCGGTTGAGATCGGCGACGCCCTGTGGTCGAAAGACGACGTAGTGATCGGTGGCGGCGGCGGCGAGGAAGCCGGTGCATGCTTGCGCGCCGGCGATGCGTGCTTCTTCGGGGAGGGCGCCTATCTCAACACGTGTCAGCCGCTCACATTGGGTGACGAGGTGTGCATCGGCTCGCGCGCCATGCTGTTCACGCACAGCCACTGGCAATCCGTGCTGCGCGGCTCCCCGTCGCTCTTCGCACCCATTACGGTGGGCGACCATGTGTTCATCGGTAACCAGGCGTTCGTGTTTCCAGGCGTGACCATCGGTGCGGGTGCGACCGTCATGGTCAACTCGTTCGTCGCCCTCAACGTGCCGGCCGACACCCTCGTCGGCGGCGTCCCGGCACAGGTGGTGCGCCATATGGCTACGCCATCGCGGGACGAGCAGGTTGCCATCGTGCGCGACCGCCTCGTGCCGGAGCTGGCGGCGCTCCTCGCTGCGCACGGCGGCCAAGTCGCGCAGCACGTGGACGGCGCAGCGATCACTTTGAATCTCAACGACGGGAGGGGGGTGCGGTTCACGCCCGCATGGAACGGCACCGAGCCGCGTCCGCAACAGCGGCTGGTGGTCCTGGCCTTTGCCGATGCCACGACGACGACCGTCCCTCCACGTGTGACACTGTTTGACCTCGCAGGATCCCGGGTGCTCGGTATGCAGGACGATCTCTCGGACGAGGTGCGCGAGTTCTGCCGCCGCCGCGGCATCCGCTTCCGGCCCTTCGCGTGGCGCTATCGCGTCGGCCACTTCGAAGGCGAGCGCTTCATCGGCAGGGCGTGACGATGGCCACGCAGCGTGACCCCGAAGGGTTCGACGCCGCAACGACGACGCGCTGGCTCGGCTACGTGCGCAGCCTGCTGTGGCCGTACTTCCGCCCGCGTGTGATCGGCGCAGAGCATCTTCCCAAGGGGCGCGCCCTCATCATCGGCTGCCATTCCGGTATCATTCCTTACGACGCGGCGTGCACCTTGGTGGCCATCCATGACGCCACCGGGCGCTTCTCGCGTGCCATCGGCGACAACTTGTTCGGGCAGGTCGGCTTCGTCCAAGGTTTCCTGCGGCGGCAGGGCGCCGTCGTCGGCCGGCCCGAGGTGGTTGAGCGGTTGCTGCGCCGAGGGCACTACGTGCTGGTCTTCCCGGGCGGCGCACGCGACATGGAGCGGCCATACCTGACGCAGCGCTACCGCGTGCTGCCGCAGCGCGGCTATGCACCGGGGCACGGCGGCTACATCAAGATCGCCTTGCGCACGCGCGCGCCGATCGTGCCGCTGGCCGTCGTCGGTGCGGAGGAAGCCCACGTCATGCTCGCCAACCTTCCGCCGGTGGCCCGCGCCGTCCGGATGCCGTTCTTCCCTTGGGTGCTGTTCCCGTTGCCGCTGCCGGTGAAGCTCTACATCCGTTTTGGGCCGCCGATCGTTTTGCCGGGGACGGCGGCGGATGCAAACGATCAGCAGAAAGTAGATCAGCTCAACAAGATGGTCCGCCGGCGGGTGCAGCAGCTCATCGACGATACGGTGCGCCGCCGCCGTGGGATCATCCTCAGCACGTACGACGAAAGCCGGGGCGGTAGGCGATGAGCGAAGCGGCATCTGCAGCGGACGAGACCGCCGCTTTCGACAGGCGTGCCAGCATCGAGTTTGCACGCACGACGGACGGCTGGGACCTGGCGCTGCATCACTACCAGGGCATGCGGAGCGATCTGCCACCGGCAATCCTGGTGTCGGGCTACGCGTGCAACCGGTACTTCATGGATTTCGACGACCATTACTCGCTGGCGCGCTTCCTGGCGCGGCGCGGCATCGACGCGTGGGTTCTGGAGCTCCGCGGCCATGGCCACAGTGAAGTCGCGGTGGGCCGGCAACGCGGGTGGACTTTCGATGACCTCGTCCGTTTCGATGTGCCTGCGGCGATCACGCACGTGCGGGCGCAGGCCGGCGGGCGGCGGCTGGTGTGGATCGGCCACAGCATGGGCGGCATGATCGCCTACGCAGCACTCGGCCTGAACCCGGCTGTTCAGGACGCCTTGGCGGGCCTTGTGCCGATGGCATCGCCGATGGGTTTCCCGCCGGTGTCCTCCCCGATGATGCGCACCCTCGGTGAGATGTTTCTGGCGCTGCCGCTGCCGTCGCGGCTGCCGCAACGCGGGGTGCTGGTCGCCTTGTGGTCGGTTCTCCGTTGGTCACCGGGCGCGGCGCAAGTGGGAATGAACCCGGCGAACATCGACCCACATGCCTTCGGCCGGGCGTTGCGCCTGTTCATGTCCAACGTGCCGCGTTCGAAGCTGCGCCAGTTGGCGCAGTGGTCGTTGAGCGGCGAGTTCCGCTCGTGCGACGGCAGCATCGACTACCGAGCCAACCTGTCGCGTATCAACACGCCGGCGCTGATCATCGCCGGTGCCGCCGACCGTCTGGCGTCGCCCGAGATGGTGCGTTTCGCGCACGACCGCATCAGCTCGGCGCAGAAGCGGTACCGCGAGTTCGGCGTGCGCAGCGGTGACAGCGCGGACTACGGCCACGTCGACTTGATCTTCGGCCGGCGTGCGCCCGACGAAGTGTTCCCGGTGGTCGGTGACTGGATCGAGCATATCCGCTGAGCAGGAGCTGAGACCATGAGCGTGACGCGCATCCGATTCGGCATTCAAACCGGGCAGCAGTTTGCGGCGTGGGACGAAATCGTGCGCATCTGGCAGCGTGCCGAGGCGCTCGGCTACGACACGGCGTGGACCTACGACCATTTCGTAGCCGTGATGATGGATCCGTTCGATCCGTGCCTGGAGGCGTGGAGCTGCCTGGCGGCGCTGGCGGTGCACACGCGCACGATTCGCATCGGCGCGCTGGTGACCGGCAACACCTATCGGCACCCGGCGATCCTGGCGAAGATCGCCACCACCGTTGACGTGATCAGCAACGGCCGGCTCGAGTTCGGCATCGGCGCCGGCTGGTACGAGCCGGAGCACACCATGTTCGGCTTGCCGTTCGGTTCGGTGCGTTCGCGCTGCGAGCGGTTGGACGAGGCGTTGACGGCGATACGGGCGCTGTGGCGCGAATCACAGGCGAGTTTCACGGGCACGCACTATCAGCTCAGCGCCGCGATCAGCGAGCCCAAGCCGGTGCAGAAGCCGCATCCGCCGATCACCATCGCGGGCGCCGGCGAGAAGCGGCTGCTGCCCATCGTGGCGCGTCACGCCGATGCGTGGAGCTCGTTCGGCTCGCCCGAGGTGTTCCGGCGCAAGATCGACGTCCTGCGCGGCTACTGCGAAAGGGAAGGGCGCGACTGCGATGCGATTGAAAAGCAGGTGTTGGTGCCGACGGCGATCACCGACGACCTGTCCACCGTCGCGCCGCTCATCCAAGGCTACGCGCTCTACCAGCAGCTCAGCGAAGAGGAGGCACGGCGTTGGATGCTGCTCGGCAGCGCCGACGACGTATGCCGGCAGATCGACGCCTTCGTCGCCGCCGGTGTGAGCCACTTCGTGGTGACGCTGTCGCCGTACAACTTCGACGTCTTCGAGCGCTTCGCAGTAGAGGTCCTGCCGCGCTACCGGTGATTGTGACAACCCCTGCGCAGCGCGCCCCTTGCACCGCCGGTGCGTCTCCTTTATTGACCGGGAGCGATGCAGCGGGTCGGACGACCGATAGAAGATGCGCAGGGCAAGCTCGGCGTGCTGCTTGTCGGACTAGGGGCGGTGAGCAGCACCTTCATCGCCGGCGTTGAGCTGATCAAGAAGGGCGTCGGAAAGCCGATTGGTTCGCTCACGCAGCTCGGAACCATTCGGCTCGGCAAGCGCACCGATAAACGGACGCCACGTATCCGCGACTTTGTGCCGCTGGCATCTCTGAGCGACTTGACGTTCGGCGCGTGGGACATCTTCCCGGACAACGCGTATCAAGCCGCGTTGCGTGCAGGCGTGGTCGAGCGCGGGCTGATAGAGGTAGTGCGCGACGAGCTGGAAGGCGTGGTGCCGTGGCAGGGGGTCTTCGATCACGAGTACGTGAAGCGGCTCAACGGCACGCACGTGAAGCAGGGGCCCACGAAGCTTGACCTGGCGCAGCAGCTCATGGCCGACATCGACGCCTTCCACGCACGCTCCGGTGTGGCTCGAACCGTGATGGTGTGGTGCGGCAGCACCGAGAGTTTCCTGGTGCCCGGTGCGGTCCATAGCTCGCTGGCAAACTTCGAGGCTGGTTTGCGCCAGAACGATGCGGCCATCGCGCCGAGTATGATCTATGCGTACGCGGCGTTGTCACGCGGCATCCCGTTCGCGAATGGCGCACCCAATCTCACAGTCGATATTCCGGCGCTGATGGAATTGGCGGACCGCAACCGTGTGCCCATCTGTGGCAAGGACCTCAAGACCGGCCAGACGCTGCTCAAGACGATCATCGCGCCCGGCCTGAAAGCGCGGATGCTGGGCCTCACGGGGTGGTTTTCGACCAATATCCTGGGAAACCGGGACGGGGAAGTGTTGGATGAGCCGTCCTCCTTCAAGACGAAGGAGGAAAGCAAGCTCTCGGTCCTGGACGTCATGCTGCAAAAGGATCTCTATCCCGATCTCTATAAGGGATACCTCCACCAGGTACACATCCACTACTATCCGCCCCGCGGCGACAACAAGGAAGGCTGGGACAACATCGATATCTTCGGGTGGCTCGGCTATCCGATGCAGATCAAGATCAACTTTTTGTGCCGCGACTCGATTCTGGCCGCACCCATCGTCCTTGACCTGGCGCTGTTCCTCGACCTGGCCCAGCGCGCGGGAATGAAGGGGATTCAGGAGTGGCTGTCCTTCTACTTCAAGAGCCCCCAAACTGCCCCTGGCCTTTATGCCGAGCACGACCTGTTCATCCAGCTGATGAAGCTGAAAAACACGCTACGCTACCTGCGCGGTGAAGAGCTGATCACGCACCTCGGGTTGGAATACTACGACTGAGCACCAGCGACGGCAGGCCTGAGGGAACGGAAAAACCAAGAAAAGAGGCTTGCCGGGCTGGAATCGCAAGATTTTGCTTGACAGCGACGGCCCGATTTTGCACTTATACGCCGTTTATCGGCTCGGCAGAAGCGTGTCGAGGAGGCAGACATCAACTAGCTGAGGGGAGAGGAAGGGCCCATGACGAAATCACAACTCGTGCAAAAGTTGGCCGAAGCATCGGAGGTCAGCAAGAAGCAGGCGGACGCGACGCTGCTGGCGTTGGTCGAGCTGACTGTTGGTTCGGTGCGCAAAGGCGAGCCGGTGAAGATCCCAGGCCTTGGGACGTTCCGCAAGGTGCAGACGAAGGCGCGCATGGGACGCAACCCGCAGACGGGTGAGGCGATCAAGATTCCGGCCCGCAAGAAGGTGCGTTTCTCGGTCGCCAAGACGTTCAAGGAATCGGTGCTCGGCAAGAAGTGACGTGGCATCCGGCGCGACGGTGCCGGATGTGCTGCGTGGCCCACCTCGTCCGGGCACACCCCGCCGGGCGTGGTGTGCCCGGGGCCGAGTGATTAGTGTCGTTCCGCCAATTGCGTAGTGCTTTTCATTTGGCAGATGAGAGGCTTGTGTTTAAGGTTTGGGGCGCATTTGGGATGGTGTGGGGGGAGCAGCTATGACTGACCGATCCTTTGGGTTGTTCGAACCGGATGCGTTGTTGCCAGCCCAGTTTTATGCTGCTTTTCGCGGCGGCTCGGCGGTGCGCGGTGAGAAGCGGCTGATGCTCGCCGTTCTCCAAGATGCGCTCGATTGCTACCAGAAGTACGCATTCGCCAGGGACGGGCACGGTCGCCAATTGTTCGGCGACGCCGATGCCTGGATCAGCTGCGAGGATCGCGACTGGTATTTTTCCTTCGAAAACATCTGCGAAACCTTGGAGATCAATCCGGAATATCTGCGCCGCGGTGTGCAACGCTGGCGCACGCAGGCGGTGCAGGGCCGTCCGCAAGCCGGTCGAGACGCGACTGCTCCGGCCGCAGACAACCGCTTCCTGGCCGTCGGCTGAACTCGGCTGCCAAGTCACCGGCCGCTTCGAATCAACTCGGACGTCTTGTGCTCTCACGTGGCGCGGCGGTCATTTCAGCGACCGGGGCGCCGTGTCGGTACGGCGTGAGGCTTCGAATGGACCGGGCATGAAGGGCGCAGTCTGGCCATGCGGCTGCTGACCATCGGACTCACTGGCGGTATCGGATCGGGAAAGAGCACGGTCGCCCAAATCCTCGAGGATTTGGGTGCTGCGGTGATTCATGGCGACGCCGTTGGCCACGAAGTCTACCTGCCACATACCGAAGGTTGGCGCGGCGTCACAGCGGCCTTTGGGCCGGACATCGTCAAGCCCGACCAAACCATCGACCGTGGCAAGCTGGGAACAATCGTCTTCCGCGACGCCGCAGCGTTGAGGCGCCTCAACGCCATCGTGCACCCGCTGATCTTCACCGAGGTGCAGTCCCGTATCCGCTCGCTGCGCGCCTCCGGCATCACCCAGCCCATCGTCGTCGAGGCGGCGGTGTTGATCGAAGCCAACTGGTTGCCGCTCGTTGATGAGGTCTGGTTGGTGGTTGCAGGCAAGGAGGCGGTCATTGACCGTCTCGCCCAGCAACGCGGTCTAGCGCCGGAGGACGTTGCGCGGCGCCTGGAGGCCCAGCTCACCGATGCGGAGAGGCGTAGGGTTGCTCAGGTGGTGATCGAAAATCGCGGCTCGCTCGAGCAGCTACGAGAACAAGTGGAATCGATCTGGCAACGCGTCACTGCAGGAAAATGACGCGCCCCGGTCACGCTGCAGTTTTGTAGTCGTTCGTCCTCCCGCGTGCCTTGCGGTCGCGCCGGTCGCGCAGTGCCTCCCGCACGGCGCCCGGTGAGAGCTTGAAATAGGTGCACACAGAATCGAAGCTGAAGAGGCTGTAGTCGGGATCGTAGGAAAAGATGTACGCATCCGCGTCGGCCCGCACCGCCGGGCATGGATGGTCCAAGTCTGCCACCGCCTGCTCCAACACGGCCAACAACAGCATCTCCTCCGATTCAAGCGCCCGCGGCTTCAGATCCGTCGACAGGAACCACGCTCGTGCCATCTCTCCCTCCCTTGGAACCGACAAGGCTGCAATCTGGGTGCCAGGCGCATCAACGCCTCCACATGGGGAGCGGACGCCGACCGGCTAGTCGTGTGGTACAGAATTATCTAGCGCAACGTCAACGAAAGCGCGCTCCCGGTCAAATCTTGCCGCGGCGCGTGGACAAGCTGTGATGCTTGCACTACGTTCCTGCCGCTCGCACGATGCGGAAAGGGATGCGGCATGAAACTGCAAACTCGGGTGGCACTCATAACGGGTGCAGGGTCCGGACTCGGACGGGCCATCGCACTCACGTTCGCGCGCGAAGGCGCGCGTGTGGCGATCAACGACGTCCGCCGCGAGGCCGCCGAAGGGGTCGCGGCGGAAATCAGCGCGCTGGGTGGCGATGCCATGGTATTGCTCGCAGACGTGTCGGACAGCGTTGAGGTGCGCGCCTGCTTCGAGCACCTGGTCGACCGGTGGGGAACGCTCGACATCCTGGTGAACAACGCCGGCATCGCGACGCTGAGCGACGCAGTCAGGCAGAACATGGCCACCGCGGCCGCGGATCTGATGAGCGGTGGGCGCCCGCGCACATCAGTGGGCGCGACGCGCGGCATGAGCGATTCCCAGTGGCGCCGCACGCTGTCGATTCACCTCGACGGCACGTTCTATTGCACCCGCGAAGCACTGGCCATCATGGAGCCGAAGCGGTCGGGCAAGATCATCAACATGGCCTCCATTGCCGGTACTACCGGCCTGCTGGGCTCGCCCGACTACTCGGCCGCCAAAGCCGGGATCATCGGGCTCACCAAGGCGGTGGCGCGCGAGGTGATCGCGTGTGGCATATACGTCAACGCCATCGCTCCGGGTTTCATCGACACCCCGTTGCTCGATGTCATGGACGAGCCCATGAAGCAGATGATTGCGCTGCAGACGCCGATCGGACGTCTCGGAACGCCGGAGGAGGTGGCCGCGGCCGCTCTCTACCTCGCCAGCGACGACTCCACCTATACCGTTGGCCAGGTGCTCTCGCCCAACGGCGGCTACTGCATTTAAGGGCGATTACAGCCCAGCGATCTCACCGGCGGCGCCGTCGCGTGCGCGTGCTTTGTTCATGCGATGGCGGACCGACAGTGGGACCACTATCAACGCCACGAGCAGGGTCAACGCCACGATGAACTGTTGTGAGCCGATGTGCAGCAGCGAGTGGCCAAAGAAGCTGTAGGCGAAGGCACGCGGCGTGATCCCAAGCACCACCGCGAGCGTGAAGGGCAGCAGGCTCATCCCGGAGAGTCCGGCGCCGTAGTTGATCATCGTGATCGGAACCAGGGGGATGAGGTTCAAGACACACACCACCCCTGCGCCCCAGCGGCTAGCCTCGATGCCCCCCAAGTGCTCGCCCAGTTGAGCGCGCACGAAATCATGGCCGAGCGCGCGCGCGATGAGAAAGCCGATGACCGCGCCGACCGTCGCACCGGTGGCGGCATAGAGCGTTCCCCAGCCGGTGCCGAAGGCCAGGCCGCCGGCGAGAAACAGCAGCGTTGACGGGAAGAAAACGAATGGGCGCAAAGCAAACATCCCGGTGAAGATCACCGGACCAAGCACGCCCCAGCGTGTGATCATGTCGCGCAGAGCCTCCGGCGTGAGCGGTACCCGCCCGCCGGCCCGTATGACCGCCAGCGCACCGGTCAAGGCGACCACTGCGAGGAACAGCGCGAACCGCCAGCAGCGACGGTCCCGTACGATGGCGCGGAGCACACTCTACGGATAAACGGACTGGCCGACCAACGCAAGCGCAGTTCTGCCA
>Ga0335070_10005535_pt1 | contig 14853 bp, 9 predicted proteins | sample Lox_Sample_13_FD_206722 | JGI IMG/M metagenome (GOLD analysis project Ga0335070, IMG submission 206722) | Soil microbial communities from Loxahatchee National Wildlife Refuge, Florida, United States - Lox_Sample_1.3 | ecosystem: Environmental > Terrestrial > Soil > Wetlands | place: USA: Florida... | reverse complement strand
AGAACTTTCCCTGATGGTGCCGTGCACGTGTGCGTCTGATTCCGCTCGACATGGAAACGAGCTCGTATTCAACGTCATCGATGGCCATTATTTTCTGTGGCAGATCTGGACCGCAGGTTACGACAATGGCCGCGAGTTATCTATCAAGTCGCGGGACACTGAGGTGGCTAGCGCCAGCCCAGTGCAGACGCTGGTGATAAAAGCTACGGTTGCAAAAGGGTGATGTGCAGCATCGACTAGGCACATAAGATAATGTGTGAACACGCCTTTGCTTGGCCGGCGACCACACCTATGCGCTGGTCCAACATGGCAGGTCGAGAGCTTCCGCATAACCTTTCCCTTCAACCCACTGAACTTTTTCGATGCGGCAGCTCTCGGCACCTATTCAGGCTCCACCCCGCCTGTTATCAAGTCGCCGGCGAGTTGCAACCGGCTCGATGCGAGCTACAAATAGGGTGTGCGCGCAGGCCGATAGTCTTCCACGAACTGCCGACTGGCGCAGTTGCAATCTGGGCATTCGATTGCACAACCGGCGACAGCATGTCGACGTCCAGTAGCGCGGCGGCCTTTCGCCGACTCACACTGTGGTCATTCATTTGGATTCACGGGAGAGAAAGAGTGCTGGTCGGGAAGATCAGATCGCTGTACCACAACCGGGGTTGAACCGTCATGCACGCTGCGGCTGGTCTAATAACCGGAGATTGGGCGGGGAACCACCGAGATATCGAAACCTTAACCCCCGGCGGATGCAGTGATCAAGGCATTCATCGTCCCCTGGCGCACGGTGCCATCTGCGCTGCTCGCCGAGAATGGCTCAAGTGCAGCGCTCTCATCATCGGTAATGACTTCGAATTGCACCTGGTTCTGCGCCCCGAAGATCGGGGTACCATTGGCGTCCACCAAGCTGACCGTAACGGTGTGCCAGCCCGGCGAAAGCCAGTACAGGATGCATTCGGTCTGGGTAACTAGCACCGGGCTTTGTTGATCAAGCTGCACTCGGAAGGTCGGTATGCCATTTGCCGAAACTCCCGATGATAATTCGAACTCAATGCTTACCATTCTGCCGTCCACACGCGCACCGTTTGCAGGCGAGGTGACTTGCAAAGCACCCGTGGTTTGTGCCTGGGCAAGCGATATGAAGAAGATGGAGACAGCCAGAACTATGGCTGTCCGCCTGAGATTAACGCCACGCCTGCGTCTCCATTTCGATCGCCAGACCTCAAGGGAGCGAAACCTGAAAGCCATTCGGTCCATCTGCATAGCAATGAGAACTGCATCTGCCGTGCCATGCTATGTGATTGATCACGGGTGAAGAGCGGAGCGCCGGTGCCCCCCGAACGTCGCCAACGCCCACATGCGGGCGCGCTTAAAACCCTGGTTGGCGAAGAATCGGATATCTCCGCGGTCCTTCACCGTTCGCAATATCTCCCGGACACTCCCGCAATAGCTTTCCATGTTGATGGCAGCACACGACGAAGACGGCAGTGCGATGAATGTGACCAAACTTCGTGATCAGGTTCTGACATTCCTTCTCGCGGGACACGAGACCACCGCGCTTGCATTGTCCTGGACATGGTACTTGCTCAGTCAAAATTCAGAAGCGGAGCAAAAGCTTCACCACGAACTCGACAGAGCATTGGCAAGCAGAGTGGCGCTTGTGAAATTCCATCCAGCTTCGCGGTTTCGCTCACGACTGCCTCGATAGCCGCGGTACTACACGTCTCCAGCGCGAATGCCGTAACAGGGTCATTTTTGTCCAGCGTCTGAACACGGCTTTGCGTTCGAATCTCGTGTCGATCAAGAATACTCGTCAAGGCTCCGGGGAGATCACCCCGCCTGTGGCGCACACGAAGGTATCGGGCGGCATTCAACTCCGTCTTCGCATATCTTTTCACAGCAGACAAACCGTTCACCGAGCTTGCCGCGGCGATGGACAGCAGATCGGAAACTACGGCCACTGCCGTGGCAGGGCCTCCCGCGCCTCGGCCTGCCAGTAATGAGTCGCCACTGTTCTCCCCGCTGACAATAAGCGCGTTCTGATTGTCGACGCTGAGCGCGAGCGGGGACTTCAATGAAATCAGCGCCGGACCCACAGCTGCTTGCAGTGTCTCCCCATGCAGTTCCGCGATGGAAATTTGCCGGATCGTGCAGCCGAGCTGGCGCGCGCAATGGAAGTCCTCCGACTGCACATCCACAATGGACTGGCGAGGCACCTCGAAGGCATTCAAATCGGCATGCAGTCCGTGTCGAGCCACAATAGCCAGCTTGCAGGCGGCGTCGAGTCCGTTGACATCATCGGAGGGATCGCTCTCGGCGTACCCGAGTCGTTGTGCTTCGGCCAGGGCGGCGGCGAGCGTGGTACCGTTCGCTTCCATGTTGCTGAGGATGAAATTGCAAGTGCCATTCAGAATTCCGCGCACGCGGAAGAGGCGGTCTCCTGTGAATCCATAGCGTAGGGCAGCGAGCACGGGCACGGCACCAGCCACAGCAGCGCCGTACTCCAGGTGGACGCCGTTCTTACGAGCCAAGTCCAGCAACTCCAGTCCATACTTTGCGATCACATGTTTGTTAGCGGTGACGACCGACTTGCCAGACTGTAAGGCCTGCCTTATGCACTCATGCGCGGGTTCCAGTCCGCCCATCAGTTCGACCACGACATCCGCATTGCTTTTGAGCACTTCCTGGTAATTCTCCGTCCACTGAACGTCATCCGGAACCCAGGCCCCACGCTTGCGTTCGACGTTCCGGTTGAATACGTGCGTGAGCCGCAACTTCGGCTCATGACTTCGGCACAAGAGGTCGGCTACCGCGTGCCCGACGGTGCCGAAACCCAGTAACGCAACATTTTCGATTGCGGTATGAAGTGTGGTCTGCGTGCGCGCCGGCCGGCGCTTGCCGGGGTCCTCGATCCGGGGTATGTATGCGCCTAGAGCCATGATTCACCTGCCTGGCATAAAGCTGCCGAATTGAATTTCGTGGGTACCGGCTGCTTCCTGTCGGAGAAGAAAAGGGCGTGCAGGCGGCGCATCGATTCTTCCGCTTTCGTCTCTTCGACCAGGAACGAGAGCGCCCGATCCGATCCACCCTGGCAAAGCACCCGCACATCCATATCCGAAACAGCGGCGAAAACCCTACTCACTACATCCGGCTGGCGGTGGAGATTCTCCCCCACCAGGCAAACGAGCGCTTTGTGATTTTCCCATTTCAGACTGGCGAGCGCGCCTGCTTCCGCCGCGACCGCGGGCAAGGCGGACGTGGAGCCTACCAGCAACGACAAGCGATCGTGCGAGGCGGCCATAACATCAATCGCGCAATGATGGCGCTCAAAAACGGCGCAGAGGGCGGTTATCAACTCAGCACTCCTGCCTTCCCGCAAATCGACTTCAACAGCTGCGATACCTCGTTTCGCAGTCAGCGCTCTTACCGACCCCAGGCCGCTCACGTTGGCCATGATCTCCGTTCCTTCCCCATCAGGATTACGGGAGTTCAAGACGTGAACGGGAATGTTGGCTTCCATCGCAGGTTTCAGAGTCGCAGGATGAAGCACCTTCGCGCCAAAGTGAGCCAGAGTCGCAGCGTCTTCAAAGCTCATTCGCGGGATGCGCCGCGCCTCTGGACAGACGTTGGGATCGGTGGTCATGATGCCATCGACGTCCGTCCAGATCTCTATGCGCGTAGCGTGCAGCGCCGCTCCCACGATAGAAGCAGTCAGGTCCGAACCGCCGCGGCCGAGAGTAGTCGGCACACCGTCCCTATCTGACGCGATGAAGCCCCCGAGCACCGGAATTCGATCTTTCCGCAATAGCGGCTCCAGCACGTTTGCCAAATTTAAGTAACTGAGATCCCACTGAGGCGTGGCCTGCGTATGCCGAGAATCAGTGATGATCGCGGAAGCGGCGTCGAGATGAACAGCATCGACCCCATGTAGCCGCAGTACCGCATGCACGAGTTTGCTGGACAAGCGTTCCCCGAACCCAAGAATCGCATCCTGCGCGCGCGGAGTGAGGTGGCCGGCGACGGCCGTCTCGCAGATCTTTGCATTTAATTCGTGGAACTCAGCGCTGAACTCGTGGTCCACGACAGCGTAAGCGTCTGCATTCAGCAGTTCGGCCGCGATTTCCTGATGCCGCAACCGGATTTCCATGCAGACCGCATTGGCATATTCCAGCTTGCCTTCGGCGGCCACCTGCGCTGCCGAAAGCAATTGATCGGTCACTTTGGCCAGCGCGCTGACCACGACCACGGGACGGGCATGCATCCGGCTTTTGACGATGCTAAGCAGACGCCGGAATGCGGGGGCATCGCCCACCGAAGTGCCGCCAAACTTCATGACAACTACATCTCGTGGCCCATCTTTCTCGTTCGCTCGAGATAAATCGTTCATTGCATCCGGCTCCTCTCCGGGTTGGGGACAAAGAAAAAACCCACCGCCAGTTCTCTTCTGGTGGTGGGTTCCGGTGCTTCTTATTTATTGCTGCTTTCTATCCGGTACCGGCCTCCAGAAGACACGTAATTCGTGTCGACATTGTTGTTGTCGATGTAATTCGTGTCGAAGTCTGAATCCGGTTACTCATGTTCAGTTGGCAGTACGCGCACTTTCCTGTTTTCGGTCTTGCTCGCTATGGGCGAGGTGCTCGAAGAACTCGGCCAGGCGAGCCACCAGCTTATTGCGGCCGCCGATAATGTGCAAGCCGCTTTCGTGTTGATGCTCTTCCAGGATTTTATGCAATCCGCTTTCGAGTTCACTCATGACAAATACCTGCCGAGGGATTCGGCGTATTTATAAGTTAAAGCCTCTGGCCAAGCAACGGCAATTCGAAATTTCGATGGAGGCTATTCAAAATTTCGGGGTAGCCCGCCAATCCTTTATATCGGCAGATTGGAGCCAAGCTTTAGGACTCTGAGATACGGGGCAGCTTCGGCGACCACTAATCGGCGGCATCGCTGAAAACTAAACGCAGACAGGAAGCGGCCCATATACACGGCGCTATCTCTCCCGACAAAAAGACGCCCTTGTACACTTCCATCGCGTACACCGCGATGTCACGTTGGCGGAGAACTTCCGATGAAATGACAGGGCAACAGCGCGTCAAGCCCTAGCATCGTTGAACTGAGCTGAATCTGATTCAAAGAAAAAACCGGCCCCGACGGGCCGGCCTTTCCGCCAGAGATTTCGTTACATGGCACGAAACTCCAGCCTGGCGTCACTTTGCCACGAGCTAGGACAGCCGCCCATTGAGCAATTAAATTGTTGTGATACGGGTGAAAACCACGGTCTTAGCGTTGCGAAGACTGAGGCTGGAAGCCAGCAGGTTACCACTGTCCCCCCAGCCATAGTCGAAGTAAGAAACGCCGGTGTTGAAATCGGGCGCTGTGCGCAGACCTTTACGAAGCAAAGGGCCGAACTCGGTCCGAAATACAAACTAGCCACAGTGAGTCGGCCCATTTCGAAAGTAACGACAAGCGGAGATTTTGTTGTCGCCAAATTGTAAAAGGAAGGTCAAAGGTTTTCTAAAAGTGCATCGCTTACCGTGAGACGTACTTTCAAGCGTTAGGCATTGGCCGACGCTTCCGCCTTCTTGCCGTAACGCTCGCGGAGCAAGGAGATAAACGCAGTCGTAGAGCGGGGCAAGGTGCGGTCGCGGCGATAGACCAGCCCCAGCTCGCGCCAAAGTTCAACATCTTCCAAATCGATCAGCTTGACGCGCCCCGCTTGCACGTCTTCCCGGGCAAATGCGGCGCTGATCAGCGACACACCTAAATCGGCGGCAACGAAGCTCTTGATCATGCCCACGCTCGGCAGTTCCATGCGCACCTGCAGTTCGGAAGCGTGCTCGCGAAAAAGGCGATCCATCAGCCGCCGGCTGTGTCCGGTTTTGGGAAGAATCACTGGTTGTTTGACAATGTCGTCGATCGAGACCTGCTTCTGTTTCGCCAGAGGATTCTTTGGGCTGACCATCAACATGAGCTTGTCGCGGAAAATCGACTGCGTTTTCAAACTCGACGACTTCACCGGCAACGTGACAATACCGACATCGACCGCGCCGGCCTCCAGTTTCTCCAGAATCTTGTAGCTGAAGTTGCGGTAGATGCTTATCTGGACCGCGGGGTAGCGGCGGCAATACTCTGCGAAGACTTCCGGAAGAACGTAGAGGCAAGTGGCTTCATTGGCGCCGACCAGCAACATGCCGCGCGGGGTGCGGCCATGATCCGCCACGGCCATCAGCGACTCGTCACGCAAATTTTTCAGGCGCTCGGCGTACTCGTAAAAAACCTGTCCCGCCGGGGTAAGCTTCACCGACTTGCCGGAGCGGTCCAGCAAGCGGTCTCCGTATTCCTGTTCCAGCTGCCGGATCTGGGCGCTGACCGCCGATTGCGAGCGAAAAACTTTTTCCCCCGCGCGCGAAAAACTCCCCTGCTTGGCGACTTCCAGAAATGTGATGAGCTGGTCGAAGTCCATGGCCGATTATAGCGGAGTACCCGGACTTGGATCGTCCGATCCAAGGCAGCTCTCAGCGTGGATGGCTAACCTTTCCTCTTGACAGCGGATATCAGAACGGTCCATATTCATACGTTTTAATGAACGCTTTTGGCATCTCTTCAGGGGGCTCGTGGCAATTTATGGATAGCGATAAACCGAACGCATACTGGGATCGAGTAGCCAACATCGTACGCGACTGGCATACAGACCAACCGCTGCCCGAATATCAGGGAACCTGCCTGGTTTATCTGGATGTCCAAGGTCCGGTCTTTCTGGAAACCTTCCTCCAGGACGGGAAACGCCGCTGGGAACAAGTCCCTGCTTGAGTACCCGAAAATCGCACCTCTTGAGCATTCACGTAATTGTTTCCATTTCTTCCGCTATGGTCGCGTCGAACGGCCTGCTGACGTTTGCCTTCCAGGATGGTTAAGGCTGGCTCGACCCGGCCCTCTGCCAGGCAATACCCGTAGCGCCACCTTCTGCCAGTCGGGATTCGTGACTTTGAAAGGAACGGCCCGGCGCACAAAGTACTAGCCCACCAGCGCCCGTGACTCCATAATTGTGTCCTTCGAAAAACTGACTATGAAAAACATTGCTGCTGCACTGATTTTCTTCTTCGCCACGTCAGCGGCGTTCGCGCAGGCATCGGCTGCGACACCCGCAAACGCCTACAACACGACTTTGAAACATCTGCAATCGCTCGTCACAGTGGCCCAGAATGACTGGCGATTTCACGCCGATGTGCCTCATCCCGAAGACCCCGCCCTCGATGACTCCGCCTGGACTCCTATGAAACCCGGAGACCAGTGGAACGACGGCCGCGTTCTGCGCCGCTGGATCGAGCTCCCCGCCAACATTCACGGATATTCCATCGAAGGCTCGCGGGTGCGCCTCGACCTCCAACTGACCAGCAATATGACGGTCACCCTGTCGGTTTTCTCGAACGGATACCTGGTCTTCCGCGGCAGCGACGAAACGCAACAGCCCATTCTGCTAACCGAAAGAGCGCAAGCCGGCCAGAAGTTTCTGATCGCCATCCGGGCGTATGCGGCTCAGGACGCAGCCATCTCCATCTCCCGTGCAGATCTGACGATCACGCCGCCCAGCACCCGCCCCGATCCCATGCTGCTTCGCGACGAGATCATTGCCGCTATCCCAGTGATAGCCGCTTACGAGCAAGGCAAAGCCGAGCGGCAAATGCAGCTGGATGGCGCCGTCCACGTCATCGACTTTGAAGCCCTCGATAATAAAGACCAAGTCGCCTTTGACTCTTCACTCCGCAAGGCGCAGGCCAGGCTGGAGCTTCTCAATCCCTATCTGAAGCAGTTCACCATTCGCGCCGTTGGCAATGCTCACATTGATATGGCTTGGCTCTGGCCATGGACCGAAACCGTCGAAGTCGTCCGCAATACCTTCCGCAGCGTGCTGGATGTGATGCGCGAGTATCCGGACTTCAAGTTCACCATGTCCTCAGCCCGCACCTACGAATGGATGGAGGAACAATATCCCGACCTTTTCAGCGAAATCGAAAAACGCGTGAAAGAAGGCCGGTGGGAAGTGATCGGTGGCATGTGGGTGGAACCCGATCTCAATATGCCAGATGGGGAGTCACTCGTCCGCCAGATCCTGGTCGGCAAGAATTATTTTCAGAACAAATTCGGCGTCGACGTGAAGATCGGCTGGAACCCCGACTCCTTCGGGTATAACTGGCAGCTGCCCCAGATCTACAAAAAGTCCGGTATGGATTACTTCGTTACCCAGAAGCTGCTTTGGGCCAAAGATTTCACGACATTTCCGTACAAGCTTTTCTGGTGGGAAGCTCCTGACGGCAGCCGCTTACTCACGTATTTTCCCCACGATTACGCCGGCGGCATCGATGCCGAGCGCCTCGGAGACGACCTGTCCGTATGGGCGCCGTCGATCTATGGCTCAAAGCTCAGCGACACCCCCGAAATGATGCACCTGTATGGAGTTGGCGATCACGGTGGCGGTCCGACGCGCACCATGCTCGACAATGCTGAGCGCCTGATATCGCCGGGCACGGTTTTCCCAAAGCTGGAGTTCAGCACGGCTACTGCTTTTTTCCAGAACCTCGAGCCTAAGCTCCCGAGCCTGAATGTACCCGTTTGGAAGGATGAGCTCTATTTCCAGTACCACCGGGGCGTCTTTACCACCCAGGCGGAAACCAAGCGGAGCATTCGGCGAAGTGAGGAAACCCTGCTGAATGCGGAGAAGCTGGCAGCGCTCGCCATGCTTGAGCAGCGGCCTTATCCGCAACAGGAAATGCAGCGCGCGTGGAAGCGCCTGCTGTTCGATCATTTCCATGACATCATGCCAGGCTCCGGAATTGCGGTGAACTATCTCGATGCGCAGCGCAATTTGCAAGTCGTGCGCCGCGTCGGCACTGACATTATTCAGGATTCGCTCGGCGAAATCTCCGCGCACATTGATACGCAGCGTTCGGGAGTTCCGGTGGTCGTGTTCAATACGCTGTCCTGGCCGCGAACCGAAGTGACCGAAATCGAAGCGCAACTGCCTGGTCCCGCGCAGCAGGTGGAGGTTGTCGACGCGGTTGGCAAACCAGTGCCATCGCAATTGCTGTCCATCGATGCGGATACGCATCGCGTGCAACTGCTGGCTCTGGTAGCTGTACCTGGCTTCGGTTACAACACCTATTTCGTCCATGCCACGACGAAGCCGCCCTCGCCCTCCACTTTAAAACACACGGCCACCACTCTCGAAAACGAATTCATCAGCCTCAAAATCGATCCTAAAACTGGCTGCATGACCAGCCTCTTCGACAAGCGCAGTCAGACCGAGGCTCTGGCTCCAGTAGAAACGGACACGGGTGGGCCAAAGAAGTTCGCATGCGGAAATCTACTACAGACCTTTCACGATTTGCCGAAGCAGTATGATGCCTGGAACATTGATGCCGACTTCGAAGATCAGCATTGGGATCTCGATACCGCCGACGAAGTCAAACTCACCGAGAGCGGACCGCTGCGAGCCGTAATCCGAATCAAGAAGCACTTCCAGAACTCATCTTTTATTCAAGACATCACGATGTACCCGGGCGTGCCGCGGGTCGACGTGAACATGCAGACGGAGTGGCACGAAAAGCATGTTCTCCTGAAGGTTGCTTTCCCGGTCAGCGCGCACAACACAAAGGCCACCTTCGAAATTCCGTACGGCGCGATCGAACGGCCCACGACCCGAAATACGCCGGCGGAGAAAGCCGAATTCGAAGTTCCGGCCATGCGATGGGCCGATATTTCCGATGCCAAACATGGCTTCAGCCTGCTTAACGACAGCAAATATGGTTACGACGCCAAAGGCAATGTCCTTCGTCTCTCGCTGCTCCGCTCGCCCGCATGGCCCGACCCGCATGCCGACGAAGGTCATCATGAATTCACGTATTCGCTCTATGCTCACGGAGGAGACTGGCGGCAAGCACAAACGGTCCGCCGCGGTTATGAACTTAATTACAAGCTCCTGACGCGGCCAACCGACAATCACCAGGGCGCCCTGCCCGGCGCGCATTCCTTCTTTGGAGTGCAGGCCGACAACGTTGTCCTTACAGCCTTCAAGAAAGCGGAAAACGGTGACTCCGTAATCCTGCGCTTTTACGAATGGGCCGGTAAGGACAGCGACGTGAAACTTACCCTGCCGCCGGGAGTACAGTCCGCGTCCGATGCCGACCTGATGGAGCGTCCCATCGCCGACCTTCCACTGCAAGGTGACACTCTGTCCATTCACACAAAACCGTTTGAAATAAAAACCGTGAAAATAACGTTTTCGGCGCACCAGCAGTAGCTTGGGTGAACCCTTTGTGCCCTCTGTAGCCGTGTGGTTAGCTTTGTTTTTTCACTAAGACGTAAAGGAATAGGAGCGCGCATGCAACTGAACGGTCCACTGATCAAGAGCACCGTAGTCGCTGCACTCGGAGGCCTGCTGTTCGGCTTCGACACCGCGGTGATCTCCGGCACGACAGCCGCGCTCACTCAGGCTTATGAACTCACCCCCAAGCTGCTCGGCGCCACGGTCGCGAGCGCCATTGTGGGCACGGTCTTTGGGGCCATGCTGGCAGGCTTTCCCGCCGACCGATTCGGCCGCCGCGACAGCCTCCGCTTCATGGCCATCCTTTACCTCATCTCCGCCCTCGGGTGTGCATTCGCCTGGAGCTGGTCCGCTCTCGTCGTGTTTCGCTTTATCGGAGGATTGGGGATTGGCGGCTCTTCTGTCCTGGGTCCCATGTACATCGCCGAGATTGCTCCAGCCCGCTGGCGGGGCCGGTTGGTAGTTTTATTTCAATTCAATGTCGTGTTCGGAATTCTAGTCGCCTATTTCTCTAATTATCTAATCGGCCTAACACACCTCGGCGCATCGGAGTGGCGTTGGCAGCTCGGCGTTGCTGCCCTTCCGGCCGCGTTCTTCTTACTCATGCTGTTTGGAATTCCGCGCAGCCCGCGCTGGCTGGTGAAGAAAGGCCGCGTCCCCGAAGCCAGAGCCGTATTGCAGACGATCGGTGAAGAAAATCTCGAGCCGGCGCTGGCCGAAATCGTTCAATCCGTCCACCTTGAACAAGGCCTTCAAAATGAACCGCTGTTCGCCCGCAAATATATGTTGCCGATTTTTCTGGCGGTGACCATCGGCATGTTCAACCAGTTGTCCGGGATCAATGCAATTCTCTACTACTTGAATTTCATTTTCGCGCGTGCCGGCTTCAGCAAGGTATCCGGCAATTTGCAGGCCGTCGCAATCGGCGCAACGAATCTCTTGTTCACGATGCTGGCCATGTCGGTCATCGACCGCCTGGGACGCAAAACTTTGCTTCTGATCGGTTCGGTGGGAACGGCCTTTTGCCTTGCCGGCGTGGCTCGAATTTTCTTCACCGGCCAGCACGAGAACCGTCTCTTATGGCTCCTGGTCGGCTACATCGCATTCTTCGCGTTTTCTCAAGGCGCTGTGATCTGGGTCTACATTTCGGAAGTTTTTCCGAATGCAGTCCGCGCCAGAGGACAGAGTTTAGGTAGCTTCTCCCACTGGTTCATGAATGCGCTGATCTCGTTCACTTTTCCGCAAATGGCGGTTTCTTCCGGCGCCTACCCGTTCGTTTTCTTTTCCGCCATGATGGTCCTGCAGTTCTTCGTGGTTCTATTCGTCTACCCGGAAACGAAGGGCATCACCTTGGAGCAGATGCAGAAAAAAATGGGCATTGCGTAGCACACGTAGAGACGGCCGCTTCGGCCCTCACTATGCTTCCGTCCGCAACGCCTCTTACCGTTTGGGCCGGTAAACATCAGTGCTGGTGCCGTAGAAAACCTCAGCCGCATTCATGACCGTCTCTGACAGAGTCGGATGCGGATGAATCGTAAGCTCCACGTCACCGGCCAGTGCGGCCATCTCAATCGCCAGCGTGCCTTCAGCGATCAACTCGCCCGCTCCCGGACCGACGATTCCGACCCCGAGAACGCGTTCCGTATCGGGGTCGATCAGCAGCTTGGTAAGCCCGTCGGTGCGATCCAGAGTCAGCGCGCGACCTGATGCACCCCAGGGAAATTTCGCTACCTTGACTTGCTTCCCTTGTGCTTGCGCTTGTGTCTCGGTCAGTCCCGCCCAGGCGATTTCGGGATCGGTGAAAACTACAGCAGGAATGGCGTTCGGCTCAAAGGTGTACTTGTGACCGGCGATGACTTCAACCGCAGTCCGTCCTTCGTGCGTGGCCTTATGCGCCAGCATGGGCTCGCCGACAACGTCGCCGATCGCGAAAATCGCCGGATCATCCGTTTGCAGTTGCTTGTTAACCTCAATAAATCCTTTCGCCCCGACTCTGACGCGCGTCTTATCGAGCCCCCCAATTTCAGAATTCGGCTTACGCCCAACCGACACCAGCACCTTGTCGAAAATTTTCTCCCGGTCCTTGACCGCTTTGCCGTCGAAGGTCGCGCGAATACCGTTCTTCTCTTCTTTCAGCGACGCCACCGTCGTATTCAGCAGAATGCCCTCGAACAGTTTCTCCAGGCGCTTATGCAGGGGCAGAACGAGATCACGGTCAGCGCCAGGGAGCAACCCTTCCGTCATTTCGACCACGGTTACGCGCGTACCCAGCGCCGCGTACACCGAGCCCAACTCCACACCTATGTATCCGCCTCCTACGACCAGCAACGTCTTGGGAATATCCTGCACATCGAGTGCGCCGGTCGAATCGAGCATGCGCGCCGAATCTATTTTCAAACTCGGAATCACGGCCGGACGCGACCCTGTCGCAATGATGATGCGGTCGAAGTTGAGCGATTCTTCTCCACCTTTCGCCTTCGAGACGCGCAGCTTATTAGAGTTTTCAAATGAGGCCTTTCCCTGGACATAGGTCACTGAGCGCTGCTTCGCCAACTGCCCCAACCCGCCCGTCAGCTTTTTAACCACGCTCTCTTTCCACGAGCGCAAGCGCGCCACGTCCACCTTCGGCTCGCCAAAATCAATCCCCCAGTTCTTGGCCTGATGAGATTCTTCGATCAGTTTGGCCACGTGCAGTAGCGCTTTCGATGGAATGCAGCCACGGTAGAGGCAAACCCCTCCGGGATTCGCTTCCGGATCGATCAGGGTGACCTTCATTCCCAGATCGGCAGCGAGAAACGCGGCCGCGTATCCCCCCGGCCCCCCTCCCACCACCGCGACGCGCACATTTGACGTATCAGCCATATAAGTCCTCTTTCTTGTGGGACTACTTAGAATCGCTTAACTGAAGACAAAAATTTGTCGTCCTGAGCGAAGCGAAGGACCGCTGTCAGCCAGCGTAACCAGTGCGGCTGCAAGGCATTCTCACCGAAGCTTAATTGACTCCGAACTGCAGTTTGAACATTCCTTCGTGACCATCAGTCGCTTCACTGTTTCTTGGCTGACGACTGACGACTGATAAAACGACTGCTTTATCCCTGTACCGAAAGCAGAAACGGCTGTTCGAAAGCCTCGGCCACCCAGCGGAGAAAACGCGCGGCATCGGCTCCATCAATCAATCGGTGATCGTACGACAGCGACAGCGGCAGAATCAGCCGCGGCTCAAACTTTCCGTTGATCCATTCCGGTTCCATGCGCGACCGCGATAGGCCGAGAATCGCAACTTCCGGATGATTCACGATCGGACTGAATCCCGTGCCGCCAATACCGCCCAGATTCGTTATCGTGAACGTTCCGCCTTCCATCTCCTCGGGCCTCAGCTTCTTTTCGCGCGCTTTTTTTGAAAGCTGCGACATCTCCGCCGCAAGCTCGACAATGTTTTTCTTATCCACATCGCGCAACACGGGAACCAGCAGCCCGCGCTCGGTATCCACCGCCACCCCGATGTTCACGTATTGTTTGTAAACAATCTCGCTGCGCTCCATATCAATGCTGGCATTGAACTGCGGGAATATCTTCAACGCCGAGGCCACGATCTTCAGCGCGATCGCGGTGACGGTCATCTTCCCGCCCGCCTCTTCGGCCTTCGGAGCAAATCGGGCGCGCAGCTGCTCCAGTTCCGTAATATCAGCGCGATCGTTTTGCGTGACATGGGGAATCGTGTTCCACGCTTCGCGAAGATGTTCCGCGGTTTTGCGACGCACCGCACGCATCGAAACCCGCTCGATTCTTCCCCACTTCGAGAAATCTGGCAGCGTGGGCTCGGCCAGCGTTCGCGGAACCTGGGCAGCGGAGACGGCGGTTACCAGTAATTGCTTTGTGTGTGTCTTAACGTCATCTTCGCTGATGCGCCCGCCTGGTCCCGTGCCTTTGACTTCATAAATATCAACACCAAGCTCCCGTGCCAGCCGTCGCACCATCGGCGCGGCAGGAATGGGTGGACGCTGTTCCGTTCCCGCCACCTTGCCCAGCTGCACGGGTATGGCGAACACAGGCGGCGCCTGGAAGGGCTGATCCGGCGGCAATGCCTGCTCTTCCGTTTTTCCTTCGGCTTGAATGGCAGCTTGGAAAGCTAGCCGTGCGCCCTGCTGACCCGAAACATGCTCCACCGGCTGCGGTTTGCTCGCGGCTGCAGTTGCCGCCGCTCCACCTTCGAGCGTGAAAATGAGCTGACCGACTTTGAGCTTTTCGCCTTCTTTTACCCGGATCTCCTTCACCACGCCGCCCACGGACGAGGGCACTTCCACCACAGCCTTGTCGGTCTCCAATTCCAGAATGGGCTGTCCTTCGGATATCTTGGCTCCCGGCGAGATCATCAGGCGAACCAGATCACCCTGCTCAATGTTTTCTCCGAGCTCCGGTAAGCGAAATTCCGTCGCTCCACTCGCTTGCGCTTGAGGTCGCGGGGACTCTGCAGCGACCACTGCCGGCCTCGCAGGTTCGGCTGCTGTCGGGGGAGCCGCTGCCACATCCATCTT
>Ga0335070_10005534_pt1 | contig 14854 bp, 13 predicted proteins | sample Lox_Sample_13_FD_206722 | JGI IMG/M metagenome (GOLD analysis project Ga0335070, IMG submission 206722) | Soil microbial communities from Loxahatchee National Wildlife Refuge, Florida, United States - Lox_Sample_1.3 | ecosystem: Environmental > Terrestrial > Soil > Wetlands | place: USA... | reverse complement strand
CCTGCGGCAGCAGCCGCCCGGCGATCGCCGCGGCGACCGCTTGGGCGATCTCCCCCTGGATCGCGAGGAGGTCTCCAGCCCGCTCGTACACTTCGCCCCAGGCCTGCGCGCCGGTCTGGGCCCGCACGAGTGAGACGATCACCCGGACGCGCGGGCCCACATGCCGCAGGCTTCCGGTGACCAGGTACGCCGCGCCGAGCGTCCCGCCGAGCGCGCGCGGGTCGCGCGTCCGCTGGTCGCGAGCCCGCTGGGACGCGAAGCGCGACTTGACCTCGAGCCGCCGCACCTGACCGAGCCGGGCGATGAGCTCGTCGGTGAGGCCGTCGGCGAGAAAGACGTCCGCCGTGTCGCGCGAGAGGTTGTCGAAGTAGAGGACGGCGACGCTGTTGGGCGCGGGCGCCGGGCGCTGCGCCGCGCACGGCGGCGGCGTGCCGTCGGGGCACTGGGCAATGGCTGGGCACACCGAGATGACGAGGAGTGCCGAGGCTGCGACGGCGAGGCCGGACAGGTTCGGGCGGGTCACCGTTCAGGTCGCTCCCGGTTCGTGCCTATCCGGCGCCGCTCGAGGTGACCGGCGCAGAAACGGCCGTGCAAAGCGGCCCGCGAAGTACATGCACAGCCCCGCCATCACCGCGAGAAAACCCCAGAAGCTGATGGCGGCGGCGATCCGCAGAGCAGGGTCCTGAAAGGGGGCGCCCGGCACACCTGCTGTGATGCCGCGGACGACATTCAGACACACCTCATAGGCGTAGACTGCGGCGACGAGTCCCTCCACGACCGGCGAGCGCAGCCACGTGCCAAGCAGGAACAGGCCGGCCACGGCCAGCAGGGCTACGAGGTGCAGCAACCGCTGTGCAACAGACGGCATGTAACCCAGCACGTAGTGGATGGCGGCGACCATCAGGACCACGAACACCGTGTTCACGACGAGCGGCCACTTCGCGTCCAGCAACCGCTGAACCAGGAAAGCCGCCGTAGGACACGTCCTCTTGGCGGGACGTTCTGGCGCGGCGAAGGTCAAGTGCCGGGAGGAGATCTCGGCGAGCAGGACCTGCCAGGCCGCCGGTTGATAGTTGGGTTCGCCCGCCGAGTAGGCCTCCGCGAGTGCCTCGTCGGGCAGGTCCGCATACCGACGCCGCAGCTCGTCCGCGTCCGGTGGCTTGGTCATGGCTCAAGGTGCGTCGGGACTGGATGGGGACCGGGCGCGCGGGGACGACGAGGTGCGCGGAGTGCGCACGGGCGGTGCGCGAGAGAGATGGCGAGGCCAGACAGGTTCACATCTGCCACCGCCCGGGTCGGGAGAACACCCTACAATGCGATTCCGGGTGCCTCGCCGCCAGAGTTCGTTCGAGAATGCACGCCCGCGATCCTGCAAGCACTTGGAGGGGCTCACCCTAATCCCCAGGACGTCGCTCCTGATTCCGAGGCCGAGGTTCACCTCGGCATCTGGCCGCACCCCAAGCCGCACCATACTGTTGGCCTCGGCACCGACGCCGGAGGCAGTTCGGGTGTCCGAACTCATCGAGCGACTGCAGCAGGCGCTGGCCGATCGCAGGGGAGAAGCACCGGGCGTTCGACGTGTGAGCCAATTCATCCCTGCTGGCCCTACAAGGGGGTTCACGATGGACAGGTTCCGTACTGCTGTGCGCTGCGTCGCGCTCGCGACGATACTGGCTGCCGCCTGCAAGGCGCCAGGCCCCACGCCGATCTCGGACGCCGACAAGGCGGCCATGAAGCAGGTGGCCGACAGGGGCCTGGTGACGTTCAAGTCCGCCACCCCGGATTGGCCGGCGTTCGTCGCGGCCATGTATGCCGAGGACGCGACGGTGCTGCCGCCGAACGGCGCGGCGGCGCGGGGGCGCGACGCCATCACTGGCGTCGTCAGGGCATTCCCGCCGATTGCCGAGTACACACAGGTGTCGCAGCGGCTCGAAGGCTCCGGCAACATGGCATACGAGATCGCCAGCTACTCCCTCCGCCTCGCACCGCCCGGAGCCCCGGCCGTCGTGGACACCGGGAAGCTCGTGTGGGTGTGGCGGAAAGGAGCCGACGGGTCGTGGAAGATTCTCGTGGAGATCTGGAACTCTGATCGCCCGGAGGCAGGGGCTGCGGCGCCGCCCGCGCAGGCAGGGGCCCCGACGCGCCGAAAGTAGGGGGCTGGCAGGTGCCTTCGGTAGCCGGTCCCGTCGCGGGGGTGGGACCGGCACGCCCCGATGGAGGGCGTCAGATCGGGCCTCGTCGCCGTCCATACGCGCGGCGCACGGACGTCATCTGGGCTCGTCGTCACGGCGACTCGGAGCGAAGCGCCTCGTGATCTTGCGGGGGACGCGGAGTCCGGCCCGATGGATGCGGTGGCGTTGCGCCTCGCGCCGCCGCCCGCAACCCCAATGGAAACGCTCGCCATCTTGCCTCGGCCTGGCTCCGTGCGGTCTGGCCGCCCCTGACGGCGCGCCGTACCGTTAACTGCGGCGTCAAGGCGGGAGGCGGTTCGGATGCCCGAACTCCTCGAACGTCTGCAGCAGGCGCTCGCCGACCGCTACACCATCGAGCGGGAGTTGGGCGCGGGCGGGATGGCGACGGTGTACCTCGCCCACGACCTCAAGCATGACCGCCCGGTCGCGCTGAAGGTGCTGCGGCAGGAGCTGGCCGCCGCGCTCGGCGCCGAGCGGTTCCACCGCGAAATCCAGATCGCCGCCAAGCTCCAGCACCCGAACATCCTGCCGCTCCACGACTCCGGCGAAGCCGGGGGCTTCCTGTACTACGTCATGCCCTTTGTCGAGGGTCAGTCGCTGCGGGAGCGGCTGGCGAGGGAAGGGGCGCTGCCGGTCGGGGACGCCGTACGCATTCTGCGTGACGTGGTGGATGCGCTCACGGAGGCCCACGCCCACGGCGTGGTGCACCGGGACATCAAGCCCGAGAACATCATGCTGCGAGGGCATCACGCGCTGGTGACCGACTTCGGCGTGGCGAAGGCCGTGAGCGAAGCCACCGGCCGCCAGACACTCACGACGGCGGGTGTGGCCTTGGGCACCCCGGCGTACATGGCACCCGAGCAGGCCTCGGCCGATCCGCACCTCGACCATCGCGTGGACATCTACGCCGTGGGGGCGGTGGCCTACGAGCTGCTCACCGGCCGGCCGGTGTTCATGGGCACGACGCCGCAGATGGTGCTGTCGGCGCACGTCACGGAAGCGCCGGTGCCGATCACGAAGTACCGGGAGACGGTGCCGCGGGCGCTCGAGGCGCTGGTGATGCGGTGCCTGGAGAAGCAGCCGGCGGACCGGTGGCAGAGCGCGGAGGAGCTGCTGCCGCAGCTGGAGGCGCTGGCCACGCCGAGCGGAGGGATTACGCCGACGGGGGCGCTGGCGGTGAGGGCGGAGCGGCGCAGCTGGCTGCCCCGTCTCATCGCGCTGGGCGCCGGGCTGCTGCTACTGGGAGTGGCGTTCACTTGGGCGGTGCGGGCCCGGCGGACAGCAGGCCTGGACCCGCAACGGGTGGTGGTCGCGCCGTTCGAGAACGCCACGGGTGACAGTGCCTTCAGCCCGTTGGGGCGTCTGGCCTCGGACTGGATCACGCAAGGCCTCGTCCAGGCCGATGTCCCCGGGGTCGTGTCGTCAGCCACGACCTTGGGCCCGCTCGCCGCCACAAGCGCGGGCGCCGGCGAGGCGCGCCTACGGTCATTGGCGAGGGCTGCCCACGCCCGCATCGTGGTCTCGGGCGCCTACTACCGGCAGGGCGACTCGCTCCGCTTCCAGGCGCAGATCAGCGACGCCGCCACGGGTGACATCATCGCAGCCCTGGATCCCGTGTCCGGCCCAACAGCTCGCCCGCTCGACGCCCTCGGGACGCTGCGCGAGCACGTGATGGTCGCGCTGGCCGGTCGGGTCAACGCGCGCTTGGCGACCTGGGGCGCGGCGGTCTCGCGGCTGCCGTCCTACGACGCCTACGTTGAGCACGCCGCCGGAATCGAGGCGTACGCGCGCGACGAATTCCTGGCGGCTCGCGATCACTTCCACCACGCGGTCGCCCTCGATACTGCCTTCACCCTGGCACTGCTGTGGGAGGGCCTGTCGGAGTGGAATCTCGCGCTCGGTGAGGCGGGCCGCCGCTCACGTCTTGACTCGATCATCGCCCGGCTCGAGCTGGCCCGCTCGCGCATGACGCGCTACGCGCAGTTGCGCGTCGACTGGCTCGAGGCCCTGAACGCGCTCGACTGGGAGAGGACGTACACCATCCAGCAACAGGTCGTCGACGTCTCCGGCGGGGCGGAAGACGACATGAGAGAGCTGGCCTTGGCGGCGTTACGCACCAATCGTCTGCGGGAGGGCGTGCGCATCCTGGAGGGCCTCGATCCCGGTCGGGGCTGGATACACGTCTGGGACAAGTACTGGGAGTACCTGGCCCGCGGCCTGCACCTGCTCGGCGACTACAAGGCCGAGCTTCGGACGTCCGTTCGCGGCGTCACGTCCGGGTCCCCACAGTACTTCACGGCGTACGGCCGCCTGCGCGCGCTCGCGGCGCTCGGCCGCTACAGTGCACTTCAGCAGGCCCTCGACGAGACGGTCGCACGTACCCGCGACCCGTTCGTGGTCGCCACATACTACGATCTGGCCGGCATCGAGTTGATGTACCACGCCAGCCTGGACAGTGGGCGGGCTGTGCTCCGCCGTGGCATAGCGGTGCTGCGTGCCTGGGGTCCAGCGGGCTCGGATTCGCTCGAATCAGGTCGGCAGGCCGTGCTGGCCACCCTCCTCTACGATGCCGGAGACTGGGTCGGGTGTGACGCGAAAAGGACCGCCCTCGAAGATCCGCGCTTTGCCTCGTGGTACAGTTGCACGCCCTGGCTCATTGCCGCGCACCGCGGCGACAGGGCGCAGGCGGAGCGTCTGCTGGCGGTGCGCGACAGCGGTCTCCGTGCCGCCACTCCGTTCACGCGTGCGTTTGCCATGCTGGAGCACGCACGTGTGGCGGCAATCCTCGGCGACCGGGAAGCTGCCGTGGGGTACCTCCGCCGGTTCTTGCCGGTCGTCGGCCTCGACTGGGCCCTGAACCTCCACTGGGACGTGGACCTGAATTCGCTGCAGGACTACCCGCCTCTCCGCGCTCTGGTGACGCCGAAGGAGTGAGCGCGGGAGCACGAAACCGCGCTCCCGCATGAAGTGGTTTGACTTTGAAGTCCGCTGCTCTTCCAACTGACCTACCCAGTCGCGAACGGCCGCACGCTCGCGGAGCCCGCCGGGCCGCCGTGCAGCGCCGCGCACGCGGCGCGTTGCGCGGCGGCACCTCGAGCCGTACGCTGTGCCCGGTGAAGAGGCTCTTGATCCCGGGTGCGGTGCTGGCCCTGGCGAGCGCCGCCACACCGACGTACGCCCAGAACGCCGCGCCACTTGGGGCGCTGCGCGGCGTCGTGCGCTCCACGCTCGGCGACCGCATCCCGTACGCCGTCGTAGCCCTCGAGCCCGGCAATCTGTCGCGCTTCACGGACGACAGCGGATCGTACCGCTTCCCCGGCGTCCTGCCCGGCACCTACCACCTCCGTGCGCGACAGGTGGGATTCAAGCCCTTCGACACCACGGTCGTGCTCACCGGCGACAGCACGGTGGTCGTGGCGGCGGCGCTGGAGCACCTCGTCGTGGAGCTGGAGGCTCACAGGACAGCCTGGTCGCGCTGCAGGTCCCGATGAACGGGAGTGCGTGGACCGTTTGGGCCAAGTTCGTCGCGGAGGCCGGGGACATCACGCCTTTGTCGGGCGGCGGCATACTCGTCAGCGTGTTCCTCACGCAGGAGTCGGCGGCCCTGTACCGCGTCGTACTCCCTGGCTGGCCGGAGAAGCTCGGAACTGTGCCTCGGCCGGTTGCCGGCCTCACGCCGTCCCGGGATGGCCGCCGCGTCACCGTCCTCGTCCGCGACTACCACGGCGACGCCTGGATGAGCAAGGTGGTCCGGCCGTAGCCGCCCCTGGATGACTGCGAGCCGAGCTCGGATTCGCGCCGTTTTCGCACAGGAGTGAGACCCATGATCCCGATGCCCCGCCGGCCGCTGATGCTTCTCGTCGCCTCCGCCATCGCCGCGCAACTCCCGCCGGTCGGCGCCGCGCCGGCGCAGAATCCTCCCCACCCAGTGGCGAGCCTGCCGAGCGAGACGCCGACCCGTTTCACGCCGACCAACGACGGGTTCGACTTCACGCGCCGCGACGTCATGATCCCGATGCGCGACGGCGTGCGGCTCCACACCGTGATCCTGGTGCCGAAGGGCGCGTCGCACGCCCCCATCCTGCTGACGCGCACGCCGTACGACGCGACGGCGCTCACCAGCCACGCCGCCAGCTCCCACCTCACCCAGGTCCTCACCGGCTACGACAACGCGACCGACGTCATCGTCGCCGGCGGCTACATCCGCGTCGTGCAGGACGTGCGCGGCAAGTACGGCAGCGAGGGCGACTACGTGATGAACCGGCCGCTGCGCGGTCCCCAGAACCCCACGACCGTAGACCACGCCACCGACACGTACGACACGATCGAGTGGCTGGTGAAGAACGTCCCCGAGAGCAACGGGAAGGTGGGCATCCTCGGCATCTCCTACGACGGCTTCCTGCCGCTGATGGCGCTCGTGAATCCGCACCCGGCGCTGAAGGTGGCCGTGGCGATGAACCCCATGGTGGACGGGTGGATGGGCGACGACTGGTTCCACAACGGCGCGTTCCGTCAGGAGAACCTGGCCTACATCTACGACCAGGAAGCGACCCGGAGCGGCGAGGCGACGTGGTGGTCGAGCCACTACGACGACTACGACATGTTCCTGGAGGCCGGCTCGGCCGGCGAGCTGGGCCGCCGCCGCGGCATGGAGCAGCTCGGCTTCTGGCGCAAGCTCCTCGAGCACCCGAGCTACGACGCCTTCTGGCGCGACCAGGCGGTGGACCGGGTGCTGGCTGCCCAGCCGCTCGTGGTGCCGGTGATGCTCGTGCACAGCCTGTGGGACCAGGAAGACATCTATGGCGCGCCCGCCGTGTACCGCGCCATCGAGCCCAAGGACACGTCGAACGACAAGGTCTTCCTGGTCATGGGCCCGTGGCACCACGGGCAGGAGATCAGCGACGGCAGCCGCCTCGGCGCGCTGCGATTCGGGACCAACACGGCCCTGACCTTCAGGCGCGACATTCTCGCTCCGTTCCTCGCCGAGTACCTCAAGGACGGCGCGCCGAGGGCGGACGTCGCGCCGGTGACGGCGTTCGAGACCGGAACGAACCGGTGGGAGCGACTGACCTCGTGGCCCGCCGGTTGCGCGAGCGGCTGCACCGTCACGGCCACGCCGCTGTACCTGCGCTCCGGCCTCAGGGTGAGCTTCGACCCGCCCGCGTCGGGCGACTCGGCGTTCGCCGAATACGTGTCCGATCCGGCGAAGCCGGTGCCGTACCGCGTGCGGCCCACCAGGCCGGTCGGGTACAGCGAGGAGCTGACGTGGTGGCGCTGGCTCGTGGACGACCAGCGCGAGGCCTCGGGGCGACCGGACGTCCTGGCGTTCGTCTCCGACGTGCTGACTGCGCCCGTCAAGATCGCCGGCCAGCCGGTGGCGAACCTGATCGCCTCGACGTCCGGGACCGACGCCGACTGGGTGGTCAAGCTGATCGACGTCTACCCGGACGAGACGCCGGATCAACCGCCGCTGCAGGTCTTGGGCTCGCAGGCCGGGCCGCCGGGCGGCTACCAGCTGATGGTGTCGGCCGACATCTTCCGCGGCCGCTATCGCGAGAGCCTCGAGACCCCGAGACCCATCGCGCCCAACCAGTCACTCCTGTACCGGTTCGCGCTGCCGACGGCCAACCACGTCTTCCTGCCCGGCCACCGGATCATGGTGCAGGTGCAGTCGAGCTGGTTCCCGCTCTACGACCGCAACCCCCAGACTTTCGTCCCGAACATCTTCTGGGCGCGGCCGTCGGACTTCCGCCGCGCGACCCAGCGCATCTACCACGCTCCGGTGCAGGCAAGCTTCGTCGAGCTGCCAGTCGTGAGTACGCCGTGACGCTGCCGGTCAGTCTGGAAGCACGAGGGGCCCCGGTGTCAGGGCCCCTCGTCGCTTGTGCGCGCCACGTGCGGAGCGCTACACGTCCAGGTTCCGGACGAACTTGGCGTTCTCCTCGATGAACTTCCGCCGCGGCTCGACCTCGTCGCCCATCAGCGTCTCGAAGATCTGGTTCGCCTCGAAGGCATCCTCCATCTCGACCTTGAGGATGGTGCGCTTCGAGGGGTCCATCGTGGTGCGCCACAGCTGATCGGGGTTCATCTCGCCGAGGCCCTTGTAGCGCTGGATCACCACGTTGCGCTTCCGGCCCGGCTTGCCGTCGTCCTCCTCCTCACTTCCCCCTTCGCCGTCCTGGGCACTGGCAACCGGCGCTTGTCCGTTGGACAAGCGCCTGGCGTACTCGTCGCGCTCGGCTTCGTCGAAGGCGTAGTACTCCTCCTTGCCGCGCGCGACGCGGAACAGCGGCGGCTGCGCGATGTACACGTAGCCCGCGTCGATGAGCTGCTTCATCTCCTTGTAGAAGAACGTCAGCAGCAGCGTGCGGATGTGGGCGCCGTCCACGTCGGCGTCGGTCATGATGATGATCTTGTGGTAGCGCGCTTCCTCGAGCTGGAAGTCCTCCGCCACCCCGGTGCCGATCGCCGTGATGATGGTGCGGATCTCCTCGTTGCTCAACGTCTTGTCGATCCGCGCCTTCTGCACGTTGAGGATCTTGCCCCGCAGGGGCAGGATCGCCTGGAACGAGCGATCGCGGCCCTGCTTGGCCGAGCCGCCGGCGCTGTCGCCCTCGACCAGGTAGATCTCGCACATCGCCGGATCGGTGAGCGAGCAGTCGGCCAGCTTGCCCGGCAGGATCCCGCCCTCGAGCCCGCTCTTCTTCCGCACCAGGTCGCGGGCCTTGCGCGCCGCCTCGCGCGCCAGCGCCGCCGAGGCCGCCTTCTCGACGATGGCGCGCGCCACCGGCGGGTGCTCGTCGAGGAAGCTGCCGAGGAGGTCGTTCACCACGCTCTTCACGATCCCCTCGACCTCGCTGTTGCCGAGCTTGGTCTTGGTCTGGCCCTCGAACTGCGGCTCGCGGACCTTCACCGACAGCACCGCCGTCAGGCCCTCGCGCACGTCGTCGCCCGAGAGCGTGAACTCGGCCTTCTTCAGCGCGCCGCTCTTCTTGGCGTACTCGTTGATGGTGCGGGTCAGCGCGCTCTTGAAACCGGTGAGGTGGGTGCCGCCCTCGTGGGTGTTGATGTTGTTGACGAAGGTCAGCGTGTTCTCGGTGTAGCCGTCGTCGTACTGGAGCGCCAGCTGCACGTCCACGGCCTCGCGCACCGTCTCGATCGCGATCGGCTTGGGGTGCAGCGTCTTCTTGCTCTGGTTCAGCCACTGCACGAACTCGATCAGGCCGCCCTTGTAGAAGAACGTCTCCTGGCGCTGCTGGCCGTCGCGCTCGTCGGCGAAGGTGATGGTGAGGCCCTTGTTGAGGAACGCCAGCTCCCTGAGCCGGCTGGCGAGGATGTTGTAGTCGAACCGGGTCTCGGTGAAGATCTGCGCGTCGGGCTTGAAGCGGACGATGGTGCCGGTACCGGGCGCCTTGCCCTTCACGGACAGCTTCTCGACCGTCTCGCCGCGCACGAACTCCATCTGGTGGCGCTGGCCGTTGCGCAGCACCGTGACGTGCAGCTTCTCGCTCAGCGCGTTCACCACCGAGAGGCCGACGCCGTGCAGCCCGCCCGACACCTTGTAGGTGTTGCGGTCGAACTTGCCGCCCGCGTGCAGCACCGTGAGCGCCAGCTCGACGCCCGGGATCTTCTCGGTGGGGTGCATGTCCACCGGGATGCCGCGGCCGTTGTCCTTCACGGTGACGCTGTCGTCGGGGTGGATGACGACCTCGATGCGGTCGCAGAAGCCGGCCAGCGCCTCGTCCACCGAGTTGTCCACGATCTCGTAGACGAGGTGGTGCAGCCCGCGCGAGCTGGTCGAACCGATGTACATCGCTGGCCGGCGGCGCACGGCCTCCAGGCCTTTGAGGACCTGGATCTGTTCGGCGTCGTAGGCCTTTGCGGCTTGGTCCTTGGTCATAGCACCCTGAGAGACGGGGTTGGGGGTTTGGGGGGTGGGGTTTGGGGCCCTACCGCCCCGCCACCGACCACTCGACTACCTGTCGCATCACCGCGCTCACCGCACGATCTGCAGCGACGCCACGGTCTTCTGGGCCGGCGCCAGCCGCAGCTGCACCGGCGCCGCCTCGAGCCGCACGAACCGCGGCGCTTCGAGCGGCGCCACCGCGCCGGCGGGCTCGGTGCGCGCCAGCCACTGCCGCCGCAGCCGCAGGAACCGCCGCTCCAGCCGGGCCCGGTCCGCGGCCAGCCGCTCCGGCAGCACCCGCCACGCGCCGGCGAACAGCGACGCCTCGACCGGCGGCTCCGGCACGCTCCGCTCGCCCCCGAGCCACGCCAGCAGCACGTCGTGGTCGTGGATCTCGCCCAGGCAGTCCTGCAGCAGGCGGGTGAGGCGCCGCTCCTCGTCGAACGCGATCCCGCAGGTCTCGGCGTGGAACTCCAGCACGTAGCGCAGCCGCTTGATCGCGATGCGCAGCGCGTGCAGGTCCTCGGCGGCGGGTCGCCGCTCGGACATCCCCCGGTGCGTCGCCAGCCGGCGCGCCTCGCGGTGGATCACCTCGGTGAGGTGCCTGGCCGCCATCGCTTCCTCGCGGCCGCGGGAGACGAACCGCGGCCGGCGCGCCAGGTCGCGCAGCGCGCGCTCCAGCTTGGCGTAGCGGCCGCGCGCCAGGCTCGCCGTCAGCTTCCGCTGCGCGCGCCAGCGCCGCTCCTTCAGGGCCGCGAGCAGGTCCTCGAGCCGCGCCGCTTCCACGCCCTCGAGGTGCGGCAGGTGGCGGTCCTCGAGCAGCGCCGTCACCACGTCGAGATCCCGTACCCGGCCCAGCGTCCGCGCCAGCCACCGCAGCCGCGGGCGACCCGCGCGTTTGGGGGGCCGCACGACCGACGCGAACAGCGCCAGCGCGGCCCGGAGCCGCCGCACCTGCACCCGCATCTGGTGCACGGCCTCGGGGTCCTCGCCGCGCCGCGCGCCCTTCTCCCAGCGCAGCAGCTCGCGCACCTGGCGGGCGACGATCCGGCTCGCGCCCTCGCGCACCGTGAGGGCGGGGGACGCGGAGAGCGCCGCCTTCACGGCCGGCTCCGCCCGCCGCGCGGCCGGTAGCGGCTCGCCGGCTCGTTCTTCTCCTCGCCCACCAGCCAGCGGATGCGCTTGATCCGCCCGGTCGAGCGCCCCGCGTTGAGCAGCGAGAGCACCTCGGGCGTCATCAGCGACAGCTCCTGCCGCCAGGCGCTCGACTTCACCCGCACGAACAGCGTCCCGTCGGCCGCGACCGACTCCGGCATCGCGGCGCTGGCGATCCGGTCGCCGACCAGGTCGGACCACGCCGCCACCACGGCCGCCTGGCCGAGGCGGTCGGCGATCCCCGCCGACTTGAGCACGCCGCCGAGGAGGTCCCCGACCCGCGTCGGCCGCGACCTGCGCCGTTCCGTCACGCCGTTCGCTCCCTCACGCCGCCTCGATGCGCCCCTCGCGGATGGTCCACCGCGGCAGTCCGCTCACCGCGGCCGGCAGCTCGCCCTCGCGCGGCACCGTCGCGAAGACCTGGCTGCCCCGCGCCGCGAGCCCCTCCACCAGCCGGCCCAGCCGCGCACTGCGGCCGGCGTCCAGCTCGGCGAAGGCATCGTCCAGGCAGATCACCGGCGGATCGCTCGCGGAAGCTCCCGCGCGGGAGTCGCCGCCCGCCCCGGTCCCGCCGCCGATCGCGTCGCCGCCCTTCGCCGCCAGCGTGTCCGCCGCCGCGAGCCGCAGGGCGAGCGCCGCGGTGCGCCACTGACCCGCCGATCCGTACACCCCCAGCTCGCGCCCGCCCAGCAGGAGCCGCAGGTCGTCGCGGTGCGGGCCCACCGACGTCGTGCCCCGCACCAGGTCCCGGTCGCGCGAGCGCTCGAGCGCCCGCGCCAGCTCGGCTTCGTCGCCCGTCTCGCGCGAGGCGTGGCACAACCGGGCCTCGAGCGGCTCGCCGATCTCGGCGCAGTACTCGCGGTAGCGCGGCGCCCACCGCTCCGCCCACGCCCGCCGGGCCGCGGCCACCTTCGCTCCCGACCGCGCCAGCAACGCCTCCCAGTCCGCCACGTCGTCCGCGGTCGCGCGACAGCGGTGGCGCAATGCCCGGCGGTACTCGCCCAGCGCCGCGACGTAGCCCGGCACCACCAGCGCGAGGAGCACGTCCAGAAAACCCCTCCGCACCCGCGCCCCGCCGGTCGCCAGTTGCGAGTCGGAAGGACTGAAGACCACGCCCCGCACGACCCCGAGCGCGTCGGCCATCCGCGGCACCGGCAGCCCGCCCATGGTCACGCGCTTTTCCTTCGTCCGCGCGTCGTAGCCGGCCGCGACGGTGCGACCGTCCGTCTCCACCTCGACCCGGAACCCGTCCTCGCCGAACCGCACCAGGTCCCGGTCGCGGGCGCCACGGAACGAGCGGAAGACCTCGAGGTAGAGCAGCGCCTCCAGCAGGCTCGTCTTCCCGTGCCCGTTCGGGCCGATCAGCACCAGCCCGGTGACCGGCGGCTCGAAGTCCGCGTCCGCGAGGTTGCGGAACGCGCGCACCGAGAGCCGGCCGACCCTCGCTATCGCACCCTCACCGTGATGCTGTCCGTCACCGTGTCGTGCCCCAGCACGTCGTCCGCCGCCACGCGGTAGCTGAACGGCTGGTGGTGCAGGGCGCCGAGCGCGATGGTGAAGACCACGTCGGCAACGGTGTCCCGCACCGTCTCGGCCGGGAACGCGATGGGCGCGCCCGACAGCAGCAGGGCCACCGTGTCGATCCGGTCGGCGTCACGCGCGACCACTTCGATGTTCAGCAGGCCGATCGAGTCCACCGTCGTGTCCCGCCCCGGATGGGTCACCACCGAGGGCGGCGAGACATCCGGCCCCCTGGGGTTCGGACCGGTCGGCGTCGCGGCCTCCCGGCACCCCAGAGCCAGCCAGCCAGCCACCGCTGCGGCGCTCCAGCCCGCAGCCGACACCGGCCTCCCGCGGGCCCCTGCGCCAAGGCCGTGGGCGCTCCGTTTGCTGGCCGGAATCACGCCTCGCAAGATAACGACGAAATCAATGTAAATCAAGGGGTTAAGCCGTGTCAGGCTGGTCCTACTGGGAGGTCAGGAGCGCGCTGTCCGAGGCCGCAAATCCGATGAGATTCCACACCTTTGCCGAGAGGGTGATCGGCGTGCCCGCGGGGATGCCCGCCGGCACCGTCCAATGCACGTTGAGGGTCGCCTCGGTCGTGTCCGGGAACAGGTAGAGGGAGTCGCCCCCGAAGCCGGGGGCGTTGCTCTTGAGCGTGACGTGGACGCTGTCGAATCCGGCGGCGTCGAAGGCGTGGATCGCGGCGAAGATGTCGCCGGGGCTCTTCGGGTGATCGGTGATGTTGACCAGGACCTGGATCGTGGGCGGCGCCACGCGCGGGCGGGGGTCGGTGCAGGCGATGACGGACGCGCAGACGCACAGTCGCAGCAGACGCACGGCCGTGCTGCCGCGGGTCCGTGCGCCTGCGGGGCTGCGCGCGCCGCTCACTTGCCCTGGAACCTCGCCGCTCGCTTCTCGAGGAACGCGGTGAGGCCCTCCTTCATGTCGTCGGTCGCGGCCACCAGTCCGAACGCGTCGGCCTCCAGCCTGAGGCCTTCCTCGAGCGTGACGTCGAGCCCGCGATCCACGGCCTCCATCGTGAGCCTGAGAGCGAGCGGCCCGTTGGCGAGGATGGTGCGCATCAGCCTGTCGGCCTCGGCGAGCAGCTGGTCGGCGGGGACCACCTTGCTCACCAGGCCGATGCGGAGCGCCTCCGCGGCGCCGATCTGCTCGCCGCTGAGGAGCAGGTGCAGCGCGTTGCCGCGCCCGACGATCCGCGGCAGCCGCTGGGTGCCGCCGTAGCCCGGCGTGATGCCCAGCTTCACCTCGGGCTGCCCGAACTTCGCGTTCTCGCTCGCGATGCGGACGTGGCACGCCATCGCCAGCTCGCACCCGCCGCCGAGACAGTAGCCGTTCACCGCGGCCACGACCGGCTTGCCCATCGTCTCGAAGGCGCGCAGCATCGCCTGGCCGGCGAGCGAGCGCTCGCGGCCCTGGAGCACGCCCTGCTTCGCCAGGTCCCCGATGTCCGCGCCCGCGATGAACGCCTTGGGGCCCGCTCCGGTGACGACGACGCCGCGCACTTCCGGCGCCTGCCGCAGCGCCAGCGCGGCCTGGTGCAGCTGGTCCACGACCCGGTCGTTCAGGGCGTTGAGCTTGTCGGGCCGGTTCACGGTCAGCGTGGCGACGCCGTCCGCGACGGCCACCAGCAGGTGCTCGTAGTTCATTGGCGAAAACCTAACGGGGGGCATAGGTTGCCCGCCAATGAGCCCGCATCCGCTCGGCTGGACGCCCGAGCGCCGCCTCGTCCTCCTCGATCAGACCGTCCTGCCCGGCGAGGAGCGGTGGATCACCGTGGACACCGTCGAGGGCGTGGTCGAGGCCATCGCGGCGCTGCGGGTGCGCGGCGCGCCCGCCATCGGCATCGCCGCGGCGATGGGCCTGGTGGCCTCGCTGCGGAGTCGCGCCGACGTCGGCCGCGAGGCGTTCCTTCGGCTCGTCGAGCGGGACGCGGCGACGATCGGCGCGGCGCGGCCCACGGCCGTGAACCTCTCCTGGGCGATGCGGCGGATGGTGGAGCGCGCCCGGGCATCCCGGGGCGACGCGGCGGCGGTGCTGGTCGCGCTGGAGGCCGAGGCGCAGGCCATCTGGGACGAGG
>Ga0335070_10005533_pt1 | contig 14854 bp, 8 predicted proteins | sample Lox_Sample_13_FD_206722 | JGI IMG/M metagenome (GOLD analysis project Ga0335070, IMG submission 206722) | Soil microbial communities from Loxahatchee National Wildlife Refuge, Florida, United States - Lox_Sample_1.3 | ecosystem: Environmental > Terrestrial > Soil > Wetlands | place: USA: Florida... | reverse complement strand
AATGATATCCTCAGCCCGAGCTTCTGCTTCAGGCATGGGCGCTTCTAATGGAAGTGTTCTCGGGACTTCAAGAACAGTAACGAGATAAATCTCCGCCTTCTGTTCCTCTCCCAGACGACATGCCAGTTCAATCCCCCGTTCAGAATAAAGAGTCCCTGAGGTCGGGACCAGAATTTTTTTAATCGCCCCGACTGCTCTCCTGGCCTTCGCTGCGGCTAAGGGGATGGCCCTCGGAACATGGAACATCCACCAGAGTAAAATCCCCATGGAGGCTGCAAAGCAAAAAGCCAGCAAGGCCCCTAAAGAACTGATCTGAATTTCAAATCCCATTTCTCCTGCCTCTATGCTGAAAGTAAGTCCAGATCATCCTGATTCGAAATAGGCAATAAAGTAAAAGGGCAATGCTGAAAATCAAGGATGGGATAGCCCATCTAACAAAAATAGTTTGCCACAGAATATAAACCCCTAATCCCACCATAAGAATGGTTGTCACGACTTGAAAATAATCCCGCCATCCTGGTTGCTCAGGTAGTTCTGGTACTTTTCTCAATTCCCTTCCTCTTTTCCCGTTTATCTCTTTCTGCCAAGGCAATATTATACTGCTCAAGCAGATCGAATTCCTCCGCGGAGGTCAATATCTTTTTCTGCTCCTCTTCCCAGTTGTGTTTCACGCTCCCAAGTATAGGAAACCCTTTTTTCTTTCGAAACCAGAAATAGTAAATCAAACAGGCCAAAACCCATCCCGGGCCTGCAATCCGCCCTATCTCATGGGTCAGAATAACTTCAAAAAGAATAAAACTGACTCCGATCATCCCGATGAAACCGAGAATGGGAACATCTACGATCTTCCCTTTATAGTTCCACTTGATGTTAAGGGGCATCTTATAAGGCCGCGGAGAATAAGGATCAGAGAAGCGAAGCTTGATCATGGAGATGAAGACAAGGAGATAGCCACTCGCTGCCCCAAAAGCGTACATATTCCCGAGCGTGTCCATGGCACTGGGTGTTAGAAAAGCAAGAATGGCCTCAAACATTCCGATGAGCGAGAAGAATACAATGGTGCGTACTGGAGTTCGATATTTTGGATGAACTTTATCAAACCAGGGAGTGATCAGATGGAGTTCGCTCATTGAATAGGTGAGCCGCGATGCGCCCATTACACCGGTATTCGAAGAGATAAGCAGGATCGTTGCACCCAGGATCGCTGCAAAGGGCCCGGCCATCACACCAAAAACAGGAATGGCGTGGGCGAGTTTGGCCACTGGATCTCCCTGTGGAAACTCCTGCCAAGGGAGAACCCCAAGACCCATGGTCGAAAACGCCAAAGCAAAGATGAACACCGTAAAAATCAAGGTGATCGAAGTCCGAGGAATGATCGTGGCTGGTCTTTTGGTCTCTTGAGCTGCTTGTGAAATCGATTCTAACCCAACAAAGGAGATGATAGCCAGAGAAGAACCATACATGAATTCCTTCAGGCTTGGAAATTGGGTTTTCCACTGGAAGACAAAAAGCTCGGGTTTCCAGGCTAAGAGAAAACCAAGGACAATAATCGATGATTCAGTGATGATGTCGATGGCACCAATAATTTCATTGAAAAGGGAAGACTCCCGAACTCCGCGGATATTGAGATAGATAAGGAAGACAATGAGGACGATGGCTTCGGCTGCCCAGACAGGATTGACCTTTTTAAAGACCCAGAAATCCATGGCAAAATATTCGGGAGGGACACCTAAGACGTAGGGCATAAAAAAGTTCATATAACCCGCCGAAGCCGTCGCAAAAAGGGCAATGTCGATGGTGTAATCCAACAGAAGAGCCACTCCTGCGGCATAACCCCAGAAATCTCCGAGGCCTCTCAGGGCGTAGTAATGGCCTCCTCCCGCCACCGGGTAGGTAGAAGCCATTTCCGTGTAGGAGAGTCCGATCATGATATAGATGAGACCGGCCACAAAAAAGGCAAGGCTTGCCCCGCCATGGGCAGCACCCATCACCAAGCCCAGGGCAGCATAGATGTCCGCTCCGACATCCGCATACCCCCACATGTACGAACCCCAAACGGTAACATCTCTGCGGAGTTCCAGTTTCTCAACGGGGCAAGATGCTGCGATCTCTGCTTCTTTCTTCATGTCTCTTCAAAAAAAAAGCCAGGAGGAGAGCCCCTAGCTTCCATCTCTTCCCTTAGTCGCCTGCGGAGTTAGCTGACGGGTTAGGATTAAGGGATATCCTTTCCGACCCATTCGGAATTCACCCCAAAAAATCGGTTCCCCCGCTTATTTCAATTCGGCCACTTATTAAATAAAAAACTCCCCCTTCTGTCAATACTTAAAGAAGGCCACAAATCTCCTTCAAAAAATATCTGCGGAGAAAATGTAGATCTCCGCATCTTTTTCTTTCCAGGCATGGGGAGGGAGGCCTGCTTTTTGGCAAGTGTGCTCCAGAAATGTCTGGCGATCCCATCCGTACTCTGTTGCAACTTGCGGTAGAAGGAGACCGGACCAGCCCCCTTTAATGATATAGATGCCGTGTTTCCCCACTTCAATCTCATTAACATCCGTGATCTTTCGGAGAGGAGTTAAAACGGAAATCTCAATGTTGAGTTCTGGGAGCTCTTGTTCCTTGACAGGAGGGAAGCGTGGGTCACGGAAGGCCGCTTCCGCGGCCATCTTTTCAACCGTCTTATGAAGTGGCTCGTATCCCTTGATGAATCCGATGCACCCTCTCAATTGCCCTTTCTTTTGAATCGTCACAAAGGCTCCCCGGTTCTCTTTCAGAATAGCGGATTCGATTTTGAACTCTGGAACGGCCTTCCCCCTCGCCTTATTTTCAATCACTGTCTTTGCAATCTGGTGGAGGGTCGTTTTATCCTGCTCGCTTAAACCCAGATCAACACCCACCTTTTTTTCTTCTCTCTTTTCCTCGTTCATCTTCTCTTTCCCTTCGGCTGCCTTGTAGAAAACGGCAGCCCCATACCCTACGACCCGACTCCGATCCCCGGTCACATCTCCGGAATTGAGATATTTGAGCACCTTGCCCCGGTTAGCCCCTAACGCTTTTGCCGCCAGCATGACCGTGACCACCGGACCCCCTCCACATGCCTCCGTCCGGTTCCCTTTCAGGTCACGATTTAGTCCTTCTGCGTCAAACTGATCGATATGGTTCAAAAAAATCCGATCCAGCTCAACAGCGATGTGATAGGAGTAAAAATGTGATAAGTCTGTACTCGCGACCAATAGAACCTTTTTTCCTCTTACCGTGTCTGCAATCGCTGAGGCGAGGTATTGGCAGGTCTCCCAACTCCAGTAGGGTTCCATTACAATGGGGACGAGTTTGAACGATTTCAAGGCAACCTGTAGGAAGGGAATCTGAACTTCTAACGAATGCTCCTGTCGATGCGCTTCGGGAAGAAATTGAATCTCCTTTCGTTTTTCCATCATCTTTTTGCAGAGCTCAACATCCACGGGCACCACACCCAGTGGGGTCCTGTAGCCTCCGCGATCATAAAGCGAGGCTCCCTTAAAAAGGGCATGATGACTGGGCGCGACCACGACCACGGATTCGAAGCTTTTTCCTTCTATCAATTTGTAGGCATAACCGGCTACCTGGCCGGAGTACATGTACCCGGCATGGGGCGAAACCAGGGCAACGATCTCCCCTTCCAACTTTTCCTTTTTCGCATTCTCGAAATATTTTGACAAATCCCGCTGGAGGATTTCAGGCTTATCGGGATAAAATGCTCCCGCCACGGCCGGCTCCCTGATCTCTTTCATCCCTATCTCCTTTCCTCCCTTTGAGATCTGGGCCACTGCCAGTGAACTCGAGAGGAGAAAAAAGCTGATTAAGAAAAAAAGAGAGGCACGTTTTTTCACCGTCTTTCTCCCTTGCTTGAACCGTCCATCAAACTGACCCCTGAATCCCTCACCTCTGAAATTCTCCCTATTGCCTGCTGTCCAACAGAAGTGTTACAGGCCCATCATTGATCAGATGAACCTCCATCTTCGCCTGAAATTCTCCTGTCTGGACCGTAATGCCTTGCTCTCTTATTCTTGAAATGAATTGTTCGTACAGATGCTTTGCAGCGCCCGGTTCTTCCGCGTCCGTGAAAGAAGGCCTCCTCCCTCTTCGACAATCGGCATAAAGCGTGAACTGCGAGACAACCAACGTCTCTCCGCCTATTTCTTTTAACGAAAGATTGAATTTTCCAGACTCATCTTCGAAGATTCTGAGTTCAGGTATCTTGGAGGTCAAAAAAGAAATATCGCTTTCGCTGTCACCCTTCCCTACACCCACCAGAATGAGAAGGCCTTTTCCAATACTTCCTGTCACTCGATTATCCACACAAACTTCAGCGGATTTAACCCTCTGAATCACAGCCCGCATCTTCACCGTGTCCGTCTGACGTGTCCGTGACCGCCAAATCCTTTTTTCCCGCCTGCAGAGAGTGCAGGCAGGGATGCTGAAAAAGCTTTACAGCGGAAGCCTTGAACTGTTTGATACTGGATTTTGCAAGCCATCCCCGAAAGTGACCCCTCTTGGATAACGTACCGAAGAAAACCTAAAATGACCGCTTTGTAAAGGTTTTGAGGCATGCCTGCCTGCGCTCAGTCTTCTTTTTCCTTATCCTTCTTGGCCTGGGCCACCACTTTCTCGGCTAATTGGGCAGGAAGCTCTTCGTAATGGGAAAATTCCATCGTGAACGTACCACGGCCCCCTGTTTTGGCATTGAGGTCTGGAGCATATTTGAGCATTTCTGACATGGGGACATTGGCCTGGATCACCTGATAATTCCCTCTTGATTCGACTCCCAAAACTCTGCCCCGTCGGCTGTTCAGATCGCCGATCACATCTCCGATATTCTCCTCGGGGACGGTCACTTCTACCCTCATGATCGGCTCGAGGAGGACGGGATTGGCCTCTTGCACCCCCTTCTTGAAGGCCATGATGGCAGCGATTTTGAAAGCCATTTCTGAAGAATCAACCTCGTGAGATTTACCATCATAGAACCTGACCTTAACGTCTACGACAGGATAGCCGGCGACGACGCCGCTTTGCATCGCCTCAACCACCCCCTTCTCAACCGCCGGAACGAAGTTTCTGGGAACGTTCATACCGACCAGGGCGTTCTCAAATTCGAACCCCGTTCCTCTTGGGAGAGGGGAGACATCGAAGTGAACTTCTGCAAACTGTCCGCGGCCACCCGTCTGCTTTTTATGGCGGTAGATGACGCCTGTCTTGGCGCCCCGTATCGTCTCCTTGTAGGGAACTTTCGGGGTACTGAGGGTCACCTCTACGCCAAATTTTCTCTTCAATTTCTCAACGATCACTTCCACATGCGTCTGTCCCATCCCTGAAAGGAGAATTTCTCCGGTCTGCTCATCACGGCTCACCGTCATAGTCGGATCTTCTTCATGAATGCGTGCCAGGGCAGCAGTGATCTTCTCTTCATCCCCCTTGCTTTTTGGCGTCAGGGCGTAAGTGATCATCGGGAGGGGGAGCTTCGTCTCTTCAAAGACAACGGGCTTTTTCTCATCAGAAAACGTGTCTCCCGTGGTCGTCTCTTTCAACTTGGCGACTGCGACAATATCGCCCACTCCTGCAAAGCCCACTGGTTTCTGCTTCTTTCCTTCCAGAAGGAATATCTGGCCAATTCTCTCTCTCACATCCTTCTTAGAATTGTAGATGGTAGAATCGGCATTTACAGATCCAGAGTATACCCGGAACAGATTCAGTTTTCCTGCAAAAGGATCTGCGATTGTCTTAAATATAAAAGCGGAGAACGGCGCATCTTCTTTGGGTTCGCGAACTTCAGGCTCCCCCGTTTTCGGGTTCTTTCCCTGGACCGGCCCTCTTTCCAAAGGTGAAGGGAAACAGGAGATCGCGACATCCAATAGAAGCTGGATACCAATATTCCGGATGGACGAACCACAAACAGCGGGGACCAACTTTCTTTCAATGGTCCCTTTTCGTAGACATCGAAGCAGTTCTTCGGTCGTAATCTCTCCTGACTCCAGATACTTTTCCATCAATGCATCTTCCATTTCAACAGCGGTCTCGACCAACTTTTCACGGAGTCGGTCCACCTCTTCTTTCATCTCGGCCGGAACCTCTTTTACTTCGAACTGGCCGCTCGCATCCTCACGAAAGAAATAAGCTTTCCTCTGAATCAGATCCACAACTCCTTTAAAATTTGCTTCGCTCCCTATCGGAAGTTGGACAGGAACAGCCGGTTGGGAAGGAAAAGTTTTTTTCACCTCCTCGACCACCCCCAGAAAATTAGCGCGCTCTGCATCCATCTTGCTAACGTAGACGATCCTTGGAACTTTAAACTCATTGGCAAATCCCCAGACCGCTTCGGTATTGACCTTAACCCCTGAATTTCCTCCCACGACAATGACGCTTCCATCGACAACACGCATGGCGGATCTTGCTTCGGCGATAAAATTTGAATATCCGGGTGTATCGATCATATGAAACTGCTGTTTGTCCCACTCGAAGTGAGCGAGAGATGCACTGATGCTTATTTTTCGGTTAATCTCCTCCGGCTCAAAATCCATTAAAGAGGACCCATCGTCAACGCGACCAAGGCGGCTATTCTCGCCCGTGTCGAAGAGAATTGCCTCAACCAAAGAGGTCTTCCCTTCTCCGCCATGGCCAAAGGTTCCTATGTTACGAATCTGGGTCAATTCAACTCGCTTCATTTCCTCTCCTTTCCGCGATCCATCCCATCCGAGAAGTAATATATTAAACTACCTTTTTTTTCGATGAATTGTCAACCCTTCGACGGGCTCATGTCATCTAAGAATTAAAAGTGGACCGTTTTTTATGGATTTAAAATTTAAAAGTGCACTCCTGATGTGTCTAAGATCTGCTATGGTAGGTTTTCAAGACAGCATAGCAACAATTCGGCGAATAAAACCAATACTCACCCTCTCCCGCGAGCGGGAGAGGGTTGGGGTGAGGGTGGACACAAATTATATCCCCCTCACCTTTGTCCTCTCCCCACAGGGGAGAGGAGATTAGAAGGTCTGCACCTTTAAAACTTAAAGAGTGCACTTTTAAATTTTAGCTAACAGCTTTTTTTCGTTTCTTTCGTTTCTGAGTAAGTGTTCCGTGACATTTAAAAGGTGACATTCGGTACAGGAGGGGGGGACGTTCGTGGAGAGCATGTTTGTCATCACCTTGGGGTAACGGGTTCCTTCTTGACAAGGGTTGCGGCGGAGCGGCACCTCAGCATCCAATACGGAGCCGCTCGTTCATCAAGACGACGGTGAAAAAATCTTGATTTGCAACAAGGCGAGGGTATAATTATAGACATATTCAATTGTTCGACACAGATGTTCGACTGAGCTTTCCTGTCAAAACCCTGGTTTTATGGGCCGGAAATCTCGGCCCGAAGGTTGGTGTGAAACACGGATTCTATGAAACGCAAAATACATCCCATCTTCATGATCAAGCGCACAACATTCGCCTCGTGGTGTCTCGTTCTAATGATATCTCTGATTTGGCAGCACAGTCATTCTGCCTTTGCCCAGAGCCAACCTCAAGCCGCTCTCGCTGGAAAGAGTGTGCTGGTCTTGCATGCCTTTGAAGCCAGCATACCCGTAAACGAAGTGACCGACCGGGGGCTCAGGGCAAGCCTGGACTCCGGAGGGGTGAGCATAAGAAACCAGTTCTTTGAATACCTGGACCTGGCCCGTAACCCCGGCCCCGGACACAGGAAGCTTACGGCCGACCTGATGCGTCTGCGTTACGGCCAGCGAAAGATTGACATGATCATCACCGTGTACGCGGAGGCCCTGCAGTTCTTACTTACCGAGGGCCGGGACATCTTCCCGGATGTTCCGATTTTGACCCTATATATGTCGCCCGGTATCGAGCTGCCGAAGACGAACCGCCGTTTGATCGATCACCAGGTGTCCTACGACATGGTGGGAACGCTGGAGATCGCGCTGAAGCTTGTTCCCGCAGCAAAGCGCGTCTATGTTGTGGGCGGGGTTCATTGCAGTGAAAAGAAACTTCAAAATCAGGCTCGAAAGGATTTCAAGAAATGGGAGGGACAGCTGGAGTTTACCTATTTGAGCGACATGCCCTTGGAGGATGTACTGACTAGGGTATCCAGCGCGCCACCCGGGACTATAATATTCTTCTTATCCATGCTTGTCGATAGTGCCGGAAAAATATACACCTCCAGGAATGCGGTTGGGCAGGTCAGTCGGGTCTCCCGGGCCCCCGTCTTCGGGCTCTACGATATCCTGCTGGGGTACGGTATCGCAGGGGGCTCCATAGTGAGTTACGAACGAAATGGCACCAGGGCGGGGCAATTGGCTCTGGATATCCTCAGCGGCACCCAAGCCCCGGCAGATATCCCGGCTGTCTTAGACGTGCCCCCTATACCAATGTTCGATTGGCGGCAGCTCAGACACTGGAATTTGAGCGAAGGAGCGTTGCCCAAAGGGAGCATCGTCATAAACCGGGGATTTACGCTTTGGGACGTCAGGTATTATATCATCGGGGCCCTGGCCTTCTGTCTTGTGGAAACCGCTCTGATCATTATATTGATTGCTCAGAGACGCCGGAAAAAGGTTGCCGAGGAGAATCTGCTGCGGAAAACAGAAGAACTGGATCAATTCTTCAACATCAGTCTCGACTTAATGTGCATTGCGAACACCGACGGCTATTTCCTGCACCTGAACCCCGCATGGGAAAGGGTTCTAGGTTATGCCCGCGAAGAACTCATGGCGAAGCGATTCCTCGACTTCGTCCATCCTGACGATTTGGATAGAACCCGTGAGGCAATCTCCACTTTGACATCACAGCAGCAAATCTTTTTTTTCGAAAACCGCTACCGCTGCAAAGACGGCACGTACCGTTGGCTGCAGTGGAGTTCAGCTCCAGCCGGAAAGCTGATTTATGCGGCCGCACGGGACGTCACTGAGCAGAAGCGTGCGGAGGAGGCGCTGTGGGAAAGCGAAAAAGAGGCCAAACGAATAGCCAACGAAGCATTGGCGATGGCCGAGATTGGCCGAATTATCGGCTCGACGCTGACCATTGAAGAGGTCTATGAATCTTTCGCCGCCGTAGCCAAAAGGATTATTCCTTTCGACCGGATCGTGATCAACATGATTGACGGTGAAAAGGGCGTGGTCAGAAATGTTTACATGGCAGGGGGAGAGATTCAAGATCGGGAGGTGGAAAAAGTCTACCCTCTCGAAGGTTCGGGGAATGCCGAGATGCTCCGTACGAAGTCAACTTTTCTCCTTCAGACTGAAGACTTCAGGGAGTATAAAGATCGCTTTCCTATGCTCCTGTCTACGTTTGAAGCTGGGTTTCGATCCATAATGAACGTGCCTCTATTCTCAAAAGGAGAGGTCATCGGGGGGCTCCTTTTGAGGTCTCTTAAACCCTATGCCTATATGGATAAGGATGTGAAACTCGCTGAGAGGGTTGGAAGCCATATCGCCGGAGCCATTGGCAATGCCCAGCTTTTTTTGAAAGAAAAGCAAATCGAGGAGGCGCTGCGCGAGAGCGAGGACCGATTCCGTCAGGTGGCAGAGACCGTCGGTGACTTCATTTGGGAGGTTGACGCGAATGGTCTGTACCGCTACACAAGCCCGTCCGTCGAAAAGATTCTGGGCTATACGCCCGGCGAGCTGATCGGAAAGAAGCACTTCTATGACTTGTTTGTCCCGGAGGTTCGCGAAGAGCTTAAGACAGCCGCCTTCAAGGTGTTTGCCGCCAAGGAGGCGTTCCGGGCTTTCCCGAATCCGAATGTAAGCAAAGAGGGCGGAGTGGTGCATCTGGAGACCAGCGGGGTGCCCCTGCTGGATGCTGATGGAAATCTGGTGGGATACCGCGGGGCGGACACAGACATCACGGAGCGCAAGCGGGCGGAGGCAAAAATTCGAAAGGCTGCCGAAGAATGGCAGACCACTTTTGATTCCATTTCAGATATGGTCATGCTTCTGGACCGGGAATACAAAATTGTCCAAATCAATGAGGCAAGCATTTCTTTCTTCAAACTCCCCATGGACAGGGTTCTGGGGAACCACTGCTACACGTTGATGCACGGAACAGACAAGCCTGTTGAGATCTGTCCTCTCGCAAAGGTGATGAAGACGAAAAGGCATGAGGAAACTGAGCTTTATGACGAAGAGAGATATGCTTGGTTCCATGTCTCGGTGGACCCGATTTTTGACGATGGAGGAGAAATCACGCGCGTTGTCCATACGGTTAAGGACATTACCGACCGCAAGCTTGCCGAGGGAGCCCTGGAAGAACGGTTTCGGTTTGAGCGATTGCTGTCGGACCTCTCTGGTAAGTTCGTGAACATACCTCCTGATCGAGTGGACTCTGAGATTGAGTACGGACTGAGACAGATTCTCGAATTCTTCCAGGTTGAGCGCTGCGGGCTGCTTCAGATATTGCCCGATAAGGCCTCATGGCAGATCACCCACGTCGCTACCGTAGAGGATGTTCCACCGGTTCCCCTGGGGGTGGAACTTCCGGTATCGCTCCACCCATGGGCGTACGACAAGCTGATCCGAAAGGGCGAGGTGGTGTCTTTTTCGAGGCTTGATGATCTGCCAGCCGAGGCGAACATAGATAGGCAAACCTGGATCGAATGGGGTATTCGATCCAACTTGATCATACCAATCATCATCGGCAAGCCCGCTGATTGTGTTGTTGCCATCAATTCAGTGAAGACAGAGCGTGTGTGGCCGGAAGAATTAATCCCGCGACTGCGACTCGTGGGAGAAATCTTCGCCAGTGCCCTGGAGCGCAAACAGATAAGGCTGCAGATTGAGGAACGTCTCCGATTCGAAACCTTGATCTCCAATCTTTCGGCCGGTTTTGTGAACCTTCCGCCCGACGAGGTCGACAGCGAAATCAATAAGGAGCTCCGTTCCATTACCGAGTTCTTCGATGCGGATCGATGCACCGTAGGATTATTTTCCGAGGATGGGGCCCGACTCACCGGCGCCTATGAATATCATTCAGCAGAAACCAAACCAGGCCCTGAATTCCTTTCGAAGGAACAAATGCCCTGGTACTTTGAGCAATTGATTCGGGGGAACCGGGTGGTGATGAACCGGGTAGAGGATTTGCCGCCGGAAGCTGAAAAGGAACGCCAGGTTTGCCTGGTGAGAGGCATGAAATCGGTTCTTTCCATCCCCATGTTAAGCGGAAGGAAGACCCTGGGGTCCTGTGTTCTTGTGTCGACCCGCGGGGAGCGGGTGTGGCCTGAGGAATATATTCCGCGTCTGCGCTTGCTGGTGGAGATCTTAGTAAATGTCCTGGAGCGCAAGCGGGCGGAGGAGGCATTTCGAGAAAGTGAGAGGATACTGAGACAGAATGAAAATGATCTCCGGAGGCTTGCAGGGAGGCTGATTTCCGCTCAGGAGGAGGAGCGGAGCCGCTTGGCCCGTGAGCTCCATGATGATTTAGCACAGCGTTTGGCGGTTTTTGCGATCGGGGTCGGAAAACTGGAAGAACAGTTGATGGATCCACCGGCCCCTGTTCAGGAAGAGCTTCGTGAGATGAAAAAGGATGTTATTAAAATTTCTCAAGATGTCCATAGCCTCTCGCGCCAGCTTCACCCATCCATCCTGGACGATCTGGGGTTGATCAAGGCAGTCCAATCGGAATGTATGAACTTTTTGAGGAGGGAAGGGATTGAAATCGTCTTCAACCATGAGAACATCCCAACGGTCATCCCGAAAGATATTTCTCTCTCTCTATACCGAATTATCCAGGAAGGACTGAACAACATTTCCAAGCATGCCTGTGCGGAACACATCTCTGTTTCTTTAAAGGGCATTGATCATGACGTCTTGTTATCTGTTCTGGATGATGGCATTGGATTCGATTCAGCAGAAGTCAAGGAGAAACCAGGTCTTGGACTTTCGAGTATTCGCGAACGGGTCAGGCTCATCCATGGTGAACTTTCCATTCAATCCCAGCCGGAAAAAGGGACAGTGATCACCGTTAGGGTACCTTTGACGAGGGAGGGAGAATGAAAAAACCGCGTATTCTCTTAGCGGATGATCATAAGATCGTGCTTGAAGGATTGAAGAACCTTCTGGCAGGAGAGTTTGAAATTGTTGGGAGCGTGGAGGATGGCCGAGGCCTCGTGGATCAAGCGGCCACACTCCATCCTGATGTGATTGTGGCGGATATCTCAATGCCCCAGCTCAACGGCATTGAGGCGGCCCGCCAGATTAGGAAAACCGATAAAGATATCAAAATTGTATTTCTAACCATGCACCCAGACGCAACCTATGCAGCGAATGCCTTCGAGGCCGGCGCTTCAGGTTTCGTCTTGAAACACTCGGCCCCCTCCGAGTTGATCACAGCGATCCATGAAGCAATGAAAGGACGAACGTATGTGACTCCCCTGATTGCAGGAGACCTTATCCGCACCTATCAGGAAGGGGGTCCACCGGAAAAGGATTCATTTAAGAAAATCAGCCCACGGCAGCGGGAGATTCTGCAACTCCTGGCTGAAGGGAAGTCAGGTAAAGAGATCGCATCCATTTTGAATATTTCAGCGAGAACCGTCGAATTTCACAAATACAAGATGATGGAACAGCTCAACATTAAAACCAGTGCCGAATTAGTCCAGTACGCCGTGAAACACGGCATTATCTCCGTATAGCGCCCTGAATTACTTGATAATCCTTTATGACGGAGGGTCACCCGCGCAACATGAAAATGGTCTTTAGGTAAAGGGCAGGAAGCCAGTTTGGGTAAGGTTATTAGGTTAGGTCTGATAATTAGGACCAATCACTTAACCCGTTTACTAAACTGGTATCCTTACCCTAACCCATGGACTTGAACCTTTTATTTCATAAGTAACAGCTAAGTAAATTTTCTCTCCCAACCCGGTAATTTTCCCAGTTGTTTTATTATCCACCTTCTCGCTAATCTGAGCCTAGAAGCCTCACATTTTACTCACCGAGGGAACTCCCAGAAAGGAACGACCATGAAACAGGGCCGTGTAATCCTTGCCGATAAACATTCAAACATGCTGGGAGGGATTCGTCGTCTTCTTGAAGATGAGGTCGAGATGGTTCTGATGGTCGCCGACGAGATTTCGCTCTGCGATGCCCTGGAGAAATTCAAACCTGATGTGGTGGTGGCTGATCTCTCGCTCCCCATTTCAACGGAAGCAAACATTTCATGGTTGCTCAAGAAAAATTTTCCTAGCATAAAAGTCATTATCCTGAGCGTCCATGATGAAAAATCAGTGGTAGACGATGTGATGGCAGCAGGAATTGAAGGGTTCGTTTTAAAGCGGAGGGCGGTGATTGATTTGGTTCCGGCCATTCGCGAAGTACTGCAGGGCCACAAATACATTTCGCCAGATTTAAACGTGGCGCCGTGATCGGAAATCAGGTTCCGAACGATCTCACGAACGACCGGCCCAAAGATCATAGTGAAGGCATGAGGCTGCGTCAGGGAATAACCACGTTAAAAATACAGGTCTTTTCTTGAGAAAATGAGGTGTTAACCCCATTCCTACATTAGATGTTGTGGGCTTGAATGTAATAATAGTTGATGGAAGGAGGATAAGACGATGAGAAGACATTTTGCAGGAAGGGCTGTTTTAATGGTGGTGTTGGTTGTCTGCGTGGCGTTATTTGCCAATGCCGGGCTAGCGGCTGACCAGAAAGCGCAAACAGTTCAGTTTCTGTTTGTGCAAAATGCGAAGGGCATGATTTTCGAAAAGGGAATGATCACCTTAAAGGGCGTAAGCCCCGCTACGCTCTTCTTCTCCGACCGCCCCATGCGCATCGCGGGCCACTACACAACCGAGGAGTTCGTTCAGATGTGGGGTCAAGGGAAGGACAGTTTCGCTTCCGATCCCCCTAATGGCACGCTTTCCATCTTCCAAGAGGACAGGGACAAGCTGATCGATGTCGTCGTCAAATTAAGCAACCCCGAGCTCAAAGGAGATGATCTGACATACCACGTGGCTATCCTGGAGGGACAGATGCCGGCGAAAGGGGGCATCTGTTCATTGTTCGTGGATATCATCGGTTTACCGTTTACCCCGTTTTCCGTTGCGGGCGTCGCACGGCGAACGGCTTACCGAACTGCGGTTTGGGGCACTGCGGCTGCTGCGGCTACTGCCGCGGCTGCTCACCCCTGGGCTTACCCGTATCCTTACCCGTACGCTTACCCCTATTATCATTACCCAAGCACCATTGTCGTGAAGGAAACAGCTCCACCACCCCCGCCGACAGCGGCGCCCTCGTTAGAGGAAACGGAACAGAAACTGAAGGACCTGAAGGCCCTGTTCGACCAGGGGCTCATCAGCCAGAGCGATTACGCGGCAAAGAGGAAGCAGATTCTCGACAGCTACTAAGGAGAAAGGAGGATAAAACCATGAAGAAAAGTCTTTTGGTCACTACAATTTTGGCAATGGTAATCGTCGCACAGATGGGCCTGCTGCCCGCAGCCAGTCAAGCTCAGCAGGAGCAGATGCCTCAGTTCCTTTTTGTGCAAAACGCGAAGAGTGTAGCCTTCGAAAAGGGAGCGATCACCTTGAAGGGCATAAGCCCCACTACACTCTTTTTCTCCGACCGCCCCATGCGCATCGCGGGCCACTACACAACCGAGGAGTTCATTCAGATGTGGGGTCAAGGGAAGGACAGTTTCGCTTCCGATCCCCCTAATGCCACGCTTTCCATCTTTCAAGAGGACAGGGACAAGCTGATCGATGTCGTGGTTAAATTGAGCAACCCCGAGCTCAAAGGAGATGATCTGACATACCACGTGGCTATCCTGGAGGGACAGATGCCGGCGAAAGGGGGGATCTGTTCATTGTTCGTGGATATCATCGGTTTGCCGTTTA
>Ga0335070_10005532_pt1 | contig 14855 bp, 14 predicted proteins | sample Lox_Sample_13_FD_206722 | JGI IMG/M metagenome (GOLD analysis project Ga0335070, IMG submission 206722) | Soil microbial communities from Loxahatchee National Wildlife Refuge, Florida, United States - Lox_Sample_1.3 | ecosystem: Environmental > Terrestrial > Soil > Wetlands | place: USA... | reverse complement strand
GGCCCGAAGCGCTTCTTGATCTCGCCGATCTCCGAGGCGACGCGCTCCCACTGCTTGCCCTCGTCCTTGAGCAGCCCCTTCAGCGTCTTGCGCTCGGCCGTGAGATCGTCGTTCTCCTTGCGGATCTCGATCTCTTCCAGCTTGCGCAACGCCTTCAACTTCATGTTGAGGATCGCGTCGGCCTGGATCTCGGAGAGATCCCATTTCTTCATCATCTTCGCCTTGGGATCGTCCTCCCGGCGGATGATGCGGATGACCTCGTCGATGTTGAGATAGGCGATCAGCAGCCCACCCAGGACCTCCAGGCGCCGCTCGATATCGGCCAGGCGGAAGCGGCTGCGGCGCAGCAGCACCTCGCGGCGATGATCGAGGAAGGCGCGCAGCACTTCCGGCAGCGACATGACCCGCGGCGTCTGGTCGGCGGCCAGCACGTTCATGTTCAGGCCGAAGCGGATTTCGAGATCGGTCTGGCGGAACAGCTGCTCCATCAGATGCTCGGGCTCGACATTGCGGCTCTTGGGCTCGAGCACGATGCGGACGTCCGTCGTCGACTCGTCATGGACGTCGTCCAGGAAGGGCAGCTTCTTCTGCTGCAGCAAGTCGGCGATCTTCTCGATCAGCCGCGACTTCGCCACCTGATAGGGGATCTCGGTGATGACGGCCTGCCAGGTGCCGCCCTTGAGATTCTCGATCTCCCATTTCGCCCGCAGCCGGAAGGAGCCGCGGCCGGTTTTGTAGGCCTCCAGAATCGCTTCGGGGGTCTCGACCAGGATGCCGCCGGTCGGGAAATCCGGCCCCGGCATGAGCTTGACCAGCGTGGCGACGGTGGCCTTGGGGAACTTGATGAGATGCAGCGCCGCATCGCAGATCTCGCCGATATTGTGCGGCGGGATCGAGGTCGCCATGCCGACGGCGATGCCTTGCGCGCCGTTGGCCAGCAGATTGGGAAAGGTGCCCGGCAGCACCAGCGGCTCCGAGCCCTCGCCGTCATAGGTCGGGCGGAAATCGACCGCGTCCTCGTTGATGCCCTCAAGCATGAGGGCCGCGACCTCGGTCAGGCGCGCCTCGGTGTAGCGCATGGCCGCGGGGTTATCGCCGTCGATATTGCCGAAATTGCCCTGGCCGTCGACCATCGGGTAGCGCTGCGCGAACTCCTGCGCCAGGCGCACCATCGCATCATAGATCGAGGCGTCGCCATGCGGGTGGAACTTGCCCATGACGTCGCCAACCACACGCGCCGATTTCTTGAAGCCCGATCCCGGATCCAGATGGAGTTGGCGCATGGCGTAGAGCAGCCGGCGATGGACCGGCTTGAGCCCGTCGCGCACATCCGGCAGCGAGCGCGCCATGATGGTCGAGAGCGCATAGGACAGATAGCGCTCGCTCAACGCATCGGCGAGAGAAACGACATGGATGTCGCCGCTGGGCGGCGGCGGGGCGGTCTTGGTCTTGGCCATTCGAGACTCGGGTGGTGGGAATCGCGAGTTATAGTAGACGCAAGGGGCGACCGGTCAACGAATTGCGGGACTCGGGCGGGCGGAGAAATGGCGCCACCACACCAACGGCCCCAAAAGCACTCACCCCCTTCCCTTGCGGGAGGGGGTGAGATTGGTTTGCATCTCACCAGCGCCGGTCGACCCGATAGGGCTTCATGTCGATCCCCGTGTCGCGGCCGGCCATGAGGTCGGCGATCAACCGCCCGGTGACGGCGCCATAGGTCAGCCCCAGATGGCCATGGCCATAGGCGAAGAAGCAGTTGGCGTAGTTGCCGCCGCTGATGACCGGCACGGAATCCGGCACCGAAGGGCGGAAGCCCATCCATTCCGTCTTGCCCGCTTCCTGAAGGCCGGGAAACACGGTGCGGCCGCGCTCGAGCAGCACGCGCGCGCGATCGTAGTTGGGCGGCAGATCGAGACCGCCCAGCTCGACCGTGCCGGCGAAGCGCAGGCCATGCTCGAGCGGCGTCGCCACGAAGCCGTAATCGCCGATATGGATCGGGCGGCGCGGCATGACCGCCGGATTGGGCAGCATGACGTGATAGCCGCGCTCGGTGTCGAGCGGCACGCGATGGCCCAGCATCTGCGTCAGGCGCTTCGACCAGGCGCCGGCCGCCAGCACCACGGCATCGATCGCATGCCGGCCGGCCGCGGTGACGATATGGGTCGGGCCCTGCGGGCCCATCTCGAAGCCGCGCACCTCTTCCTGGAGGATCCGGCCGCCGCGGCCGATGAAGTGATGGGCCAGCTCCTGCACCAGGCGGAAATTGTTCACGGTGTGCGCATGCTCGGGATAGAGTACGGCATGCTTGAAGTCCGGCGCCAGGCTCGGTTCCATCTGGCGCAGCTCATGCTGGCCGAGGATCTCCATCTTCACGCCGCGCCGGCGCGAGAGCTCCAGTTCATGCTGCGCGCCGGCGAAGCTCTGGTCGCTGCGATAGACGCTGAGCCAGCCATCCTCGCGCATCATCTCGAGCAGACCGGCCTCGCGCATCAGCGTCTTGAAGGAGGGCACCGCCTGCTGCGACAGGGCCCAGAGCGCGACCGAGGCGTTCTCGACCCGCGCAGGCGCGCTTGCCGCGACGAATTTCAGCAGCCAGGGCGCCAGCTTCGGCAGGTAGCTCCAGCGGATCGCGAGCGGCCCCAGCGGATCCATCAGCATGCCGGGCACGCGCCAGAGGATGCCGGGCATGGCGACCGGCTCGCAGGAGGCGCCGGCGATGATGGCGGCGTTGCCCTTGGACGTGCCCTCGCCCGGGGCCCCGCGATCGATCACCGTCACGCGATGGCCGTCACGCTGCAGATAAAGCGCCGTGCAGATCCCGACAATGCCGGCGCCGATGACGCCGACATGGCGGGGTTTGGTGATACCGTTCATGGATGGCTGTCCCCGATGCCGCCTATCGGGTAGAGGAAGCGGGCCGGCGAATCAAGCCTGCGGGTGACGCAGCCGACGGGTTTGGCATGAGCCCGCGTGCTTGCGACAATGCGGGCCTGCGGGCGCCCAACCACAAACCCGCCCGCGAGAACCCGCGCCGTCATGCATTCGTCCCTCCGCCGCGCCGCCGGACTGCTTTCGCTGCTGCTGGCCTTGGCCCTTGCCGGCTGCCTCTCGGCGCCGGACCAGGAAGCGGTCCGGGTGCTGCAGGACATCGCCGCTGGTCCCGGCCCCAGCGCGCTCAAGCAAATGACGCCGGCGCCGGAGCGCAGCAGCCTGGCCTTTGTCGTCGATGGCCGCCGGACCGTCGCCGATCTTTACCGGCCGGCCGAGCCCATCGGCGCGCCGCTGGTGCTGGTTCCGGGCCTCAGCCCCGATGGCAAGGACGATGCCCGGCTGGTGGCCCTGGCGGAGAGCCTGGCGCGGGCGCGCTTTCTCGTGCTGGTGCCCGACCTCGAGGCGGCACGCCAGCTCAAGATCAGTCTCGCGGATGCGCGCCAGATCGGCGATGCCGCGATCCATCTCGCGGCGATGACGGCGCCCGACGGGTTCGCCGGCGTGGGCATCGCCGCCGTCTCCTATGCCGTGGGGCCCGCCATGATCGCGGCGCTCGAGCCGGAGGTCGAGCCGCATGTGAGCTTCGTCCTCGGGCTCGGCGGCTATTACGACACCACCGCGATGCTCACCTATCTGACCACAGGCAGCTATCGCGTGCCGGGAACGTCGAGTTGGCGCCAGCACCGGGTCGACCCCTCAGGCGTGTGGGTGTTCGTGCTGAGCAATCTCGATCGGGTCAGCAATCTGGCGGATCGCGGGCGGCTGCAGGAGATGGCTGAACGCCGGCTGAGCGACCCGAACGCGCCGATCGAAGATCTCGCCGCCAGGCTGGGGCCGGAAGGTCGCTCGATCTACGCGCTTCTCGCCAACCGCGATCCCGACCGCGTGCCGTCCCTGATCGCCGCATTGCCCGCCGCCATCCGCGCCGACCTCGAGGCGCTCTCCTTGCGCGGCCGCGACCTGTCGCCTTTGGCAGGGCGCGTCATTCTGATCCATGGCGAGGAGGACAGCGTTATTCCCTACACCGAAAGCGAGGCGCTGGCGCAGGCCATCGGCAGGCTCGAGCTGTTCCTGGTGCCGGGCTTTTCGCATGTGGACAGCCGGACGGTCGGCCCCGAGGGGCAGCGGGTCCTGATCGCCGCCATGCGCGCGCTGCTCGATCGCCGCCGGCCGCAGTAGGGCGCCTGCGTCAGCGCCGCCGTTGCGACAGCCGCTCGACGAAGCGCTGGCGCGCGGGCGGCAGCCCGCCTCGGCCGCCGACAGCCACCAGGGCGTGGCGTTCGAGGAAATAGCCAGTCAAGGCCAAGCCCTGCAGCAGCTCGTCGCCCTCGGCCGATCGCGCCGTATCGGTGAGGAAAGCCGGCAGCGGCAGCAGGCGGTCGCGCCAGGGCTGGGCCGCGTCGCCCGCCACCGCCCGGCCGCTCTTGGGCGATACATAGGCGAGCCCTTCGGTCACGCCGGTCACGGCACAGGAGGCGAGATCGAGGCCATAGCCCAGATCGCCCAGCAAGGCCAATTCCCAGCGCACATAGGAGGCGATCCAGCCAGCGCCGCCGCTCTCCAGCTCTGCGATGAAGGCTGCCAGCCCATCGAACACGCTCGGATGCGGCTCGCGTTCCGGCAGGGCGGCTTCGGTGACCGAGAGCGCCGCCGACAGACCCGCCAGCCGGTCCGCATCATCGAGCAGCCGCGCGGCCGGGCAGTCGAGCAGCTCGCAGGTCAGATGTCCCAGATGCTCGGCCAGCCGCGCCCGCCAGACCGCGAGCACCCGGTTGCCCGGCTGATAGCGTCCACCCGCCGAGCGGCTCATGGCGCCCTTCACCAGGCCAGCATGACGCCCCTGCCCGCGTGTCAGCAGCGAGACGACGGCGCTGCCCTCGCCATGCGCCCGAACCGCCAGCAGGATGCCTTCCTCTTGCCATTCCATAGGGGGGTGCGGGAGCTCCTGGTTGGCGCGCCAGACGTCTCTCTCATCACTGCTGCTTTCTTTCGTCATCCCCCCGAAAGCGGGGATCCAACTGTCAGCTTGCGGCGCTGGATCGACATGGGCCCCCGCTTTCGCGGGGGTGACGAAAGGAGAGGACGTCGCGCTTGGACGAAAAGAGCGGACGTCGTCTCAACGGAAAAACCGAGAATACCCCTCCCCCTACCCCCTCCCGCAAGGGAAGGGGGTGAGATCCTTCTTGCACCATCCCGCCGGAGGGCGAGGTCTGCTTACGTCACGCCTCCCAATCGAGGCCGAGATCCTTGTAGCGTTCGCGCTCCTCGCTCCAACCTTCGCGCACCTTGACCGCGAGGAAGAGATGGACGCGGCGCTCCAGCATCTCCTGCAGCTCGGCCTGCGCCGCTTCGCGGACCGCCTTGACGCGGGCGCCGGCCTTGCCGATCACGATCGCCTTCTGGCCCTCGCGCTCGACCAGGATCATCTGCTGGATCTTGACGCTGCCATCCTCGAAATCCTCCCAGCTCTCGGTCTCGACCGTCAGCGCGTAAGGCACCTCCTGATGGAGCTGGCGGAAAAGATGCTCGCGCGTCACCTCGGCCGCCAGCAGGCGCATCGGCATGTCGGTGATCTGGTCCTCGGGATAGAGCCAGGGGCCGGAGGGCAAGCGCGAGACCAGGACGCGCATCAGATCATCGACCCCATCGCCGGTCTCGGCCGAGATCATGAAGATGTCGCTGAAGCAACCCGTTCGATCCATCTCGGCCGCCAGCGCCAGGAGCCGCTCGCGCTGCTTGACCAGATCGACCTTGTTGAGCGCCAGAAGAATCTTTCGATCGGCCCGCTTCAGGTCCTCGATGATCCGCGCGGTCTCCTCGTCGGGCTGCCGGCGGCTGGCATCGATCAGGAGGAGGACGAGATCGGCATCGCCCGCCCCCTGCCAGGCGGCGGCGACCATGGCCCGGTCGAGCCGGCGGCGGGGGGCGAAGATGCCCGGGGTATCGATGAACAGGATCTGGGCATTGTCGCGAATGGCGATGCCGAGCACGCGGCTACGCGTGGTCTGCACTTTGGGCGAGACGATCGAGACCTTGGCGCCCACCAGGCGGTTCACCAGCGTCGATTTCCCGACATTGGGCGCCCCGATCACCGCGACGAAGCCGCAACGCGTGGCCGCCGGCTGGGCCTTCTTCTTACCGCTCATGGCTTGACGCCGGGGGCACCGATCCGCGCCAGGATCGCCGCCGCGGCCGCCTGCTCCGCGGCCCGCTTCGACTTGCCTGAGCCGGTCGCCTTGCCATGCCCCTCGACCCGGACCTCGACCTCGAAGCGCGGCTCATGAGCCGGCCCCGCGGTCGAGACGAGCGCATAGGCCGGCAAGGCCAGGCCCTGCCCTTGCGCCCATTCCTGAAGCGCGGTCTTGGCGTCCTGCGGCGGCTTGATCTCCTCCGCCATGAGCGGGCGCCAGGCGGGCTCCACGAAGCGGCGCGCCGCCTCGAGACCGCCATCGAGATAGAGTGCCGCGATTACCGCTTCGCCGGCATCGGCGAGGAGCGCGGGATTGTCGCGCCCGCCCGAGCCCGCCTCGCCGACGGCCAGGCGCAAATGACGCCCCAGGCCGATGGCCGCCGAGACGCGCGCGATGCTCTCGCGGCGCACCAGCTCGGCGAAGCGCCGCGCCAGGGAGCCCTCGTCTTCCTGCGGAAAGCTGCGATAGAGCATCTCGGCCACGATCAGTCCCAGCACCCGGTCGCCCAGGAATTCGAGGCGCTCATAGGTGCCGAGGCTGCGCCCGCCCTTCAATCCAGCCAGGCTCGGGTGGGTCAGCGCCGCCAGCAGCAGGGACTTGTCGCGGAAGACGTGCCCGAGGCGGGATTCGAGCTCGGGAACTTCGGACCCGCTGTGGCCGGGTCCGCCGCTCACCGCACCGCCTGGAACAGGCGATCGTAGCGGATGGCGCCGAACCAGTTCCACGGTTCCAGCCACCCGGCGCTGCCGTCGGTCGAGAAGAACAGGAACTCGGCGCGGCCGATCAGGTTCTCCGCCGGCACATAGCCGACCTCGTCCGTGACACGACTGTCCCGCGAATTGTCGCGGTTGTCGCCCATCGCGAAGTAATGCCCGGGCGGAACCTTGTAAGGCTGGGTGTTGTCGAGGTCCTCGTCATCGCCCTGCTCCAGGATCGGGTGCTTCACGCCGTTGGGAAGCGTCTCGACATAGCGCGTGTAGCTGCGGCCATCTTCGTCGGTGAAGGGCGCGACTTCCTCGCGCGTGACCGGCGTGCCATTGATGTTCAGGATTCCGTGGACGACCTGGATGGTGTCCCCCGGAAGCCCGACGATCCGCTTGATATAATCGGTCTTGCCGTCGGTCGGCAGCTTGAACACCACGACGTCGCCGCGCTGCGGCTCGCCGCCGAATATGCGCCCGCTGAACAGGTTGGGGCTGAAGGGCAGCGAGAAGTGGCTATAGCCGTAAGAGAATTTGGATACGAACAGATAATCGCCGATCAGCAGGGTCGGCTTCATCGAGCCCGAAGGAATATTGAAGGGCTCATAGGCGAAGGTCCGGATCACCGCGGCAATCAACACCGCATAGACGACCGTCCTGATGGTCTCGCCGAAGCCGCCCGAATTTTTTTTTCGCGCCATCGCCCCTTACGCCGACTCAAATTGCACGCCCCGCCGAGCCGGAGCCGCGCGGATCAAGCCAGTTTGCGCCACCCCGTGTCAAGCGAACTTCGGGCCGTCGCAGGCCCTGCGACTCGGTAAATCTTAGCGAAAATTCAGGGTCATTTCGGTCCGGATGGCAGGGCCGAGATGATCACGAAGGCCTGGGCCTGGGGGTCGTCGTCGGTGATGGTCAGATCGATCTGGGCGACCATGCCCGCCGGCGTGATGAAGGCCAGGCGTTCGGCGGCACCGCCCGTCAGCCGCAAGGTGGGTTTCCCCGAGGGCAGATTGACCACCCCCAGGTCGCGCCAGAAAACGCCCTGGCTGAAGCCGGTGCCCAGCGCCTTGGCGCAGGCCTCCTTGGCGGCGAACCGCTTGGCATAGCTCGCGGCCCGGTTGGCGCGCCGGTCCGACTTCGCCCGCTCGATATCGGTGAAGACGCGCGCGACGAACCGCTCGCCATAGCGCTCCAGCGTGCGCTCGATGCGCCGGATGTCGATGATGTCCGAACCGATGCCGAGGATCATCACGCCTATCCTCTGGCCCGCTCGACCGACGAAACCGAGGGCGTCGCGCGCAGAGCGGCGATGATGTTGGTCAGATGACGCACATCCTTGACCTCGACGTCGATCATCATCTCGAAGAAGTCCAAGGAACGGCGGGTAATCTTCAGATTGGAGATGTTGCCCTCGCTCTTGCCGATCACGGAGGAGAGGCTGCCGAGGCTGCCCGGCTCATTGTTCAGCACCACATGGAGCCGGCCGACATGGACCTCGGGATCGCCGGAGCCATTGTCCCAGCCGACATCGAGCCAACGCTCGGGCGCGTCGGCGAAGGACTCCAGGCTCTCGCAGTCGATGGTGTGGATCGTGACGCCCTTGCCGGTGGTGACGATGCCGACGATGCGATCGCCCGGCAGCGGATGGCAGCAGCCGGCGAAGTGCAGCGCCATACCCGGGATCAGCCCGACGATCGGGATTGCGGGGCCCTTGACCTTCTTCGCCGTCTTCGCCCGCGCGCCTGTGACCGGGCCGATCTTCGGCGGCTTGGGCGCAGCCTTGGTGCCGGGGAAGACCGCATGGAGCACTTCGCGCCCGCTCTGCAGGCCGGCGCCGACGGCGGCCATCAGATCGTCGCTGTTCTCGAATTTGAGCTTCTTGAGCACGCCGTCGAGGCCCTTGGTGGCGAACTCGAAGCCCTCCTGGCGGAACTCCTTCTCCAGGATCGCGCGCCCCAGCTCGATATATTGGGCGCGCTGCTGGGTGCGCACGAAGCGCCGGATGCGCGCCCGCGCACGGCCCGTGACGACGAAGCGTTCCCAGGTGGGCGAGGGCGTCTGCGCCCGCGAGGTGACGATCTCGACCTGGTCGCCGTTGGCGAGCACGCTCGATAGCGGCACGATGCGCCCATTGACCTTGGCACCGACACAGGTGTCGCCGATCTCGGAATGGACCGCATAGGCGAAATCGACCGGCGTGGCGCCGCGCGGCAACGCGATCAGGTCGCCCTTCGGCGTGAAGCAGAACACCTGGTCCTGGAACATCTCGAGCTTGGTGTGCTCGAGGAACTCCTCCGGTCCCGCCGCATGCTCCAGGATGTCGAGCAGCTCGCGCAGCCAGCGATATTGCCTGCCGTCGATGCGCTCGCCGTTCTGTTTGTATTTCCAATGCGCGGCGACGCCGAGGTCGGCGACCTCGTGCATGTCGCGGGTGCGAATCTGGATTTCGATGCGCTGGCGCTCCGGCCCGATCACGCCGGTGTGGAGCGAGCGGTAATTGTTGGGCTTGGGGGTCGAGATGTAGTCCTTGAAGCGGCCCGGCACCATCGCATAGCGGCTGTGGAGGATACCCAGCGCCTGATAGCATTGACCCACGTCGTTCACCACGACGCGGAACGCCATGATGTCCGAGAGCTGCTCGAAGCCGATGTTCTTGCGCTGCATCTTGCGCCAGATCGAATAGGGCGACTTCTCGCGGCCCGAGATATGCGCCTCGATGCCGCCCTCGGCGAGATCCGCCTTCAGCTTGTCGATGATGCGCCCGACCATGATTCCGCCCTGCTCGCGCAGGAAGGACAGGCGCTGCTTGATCGACTTGCAGGCCTCGGGATTGATCTCGGCGAAGGCGAGGTTTTCGAGCTCGTCCTTCATCCGCTGCATGCCGATGCGCTCGGCCAGCGGCGCGTAGATATCGAGCGTCTCGAGCGCGATGCGCTTGCGCTTGTCGGGGTCCTTGATGAAATGCAGGGTCTGCATGTTGTGCAGCCGGTCCGCAAGCTTGACCAGCAGCACGCGAATATCGTCCGACATCGCCAGCACCAGCTTGCGGAAGTTTTCCGCATGCTTCGTGCTGTCGGACTGGAGCTCCAGGCGCGACAACTTGGTGACGCCGTCCACCAGCCGCGCGATCTCCTTGCCGAAGAGGTGCTCGATCTGCTCCAGCGTGGCGTCGGTATCCTCGACCGTGTCGTGCAGCAAAGCCGTCACGATAGACGCACCGTCGAGCTTCATGCGCGTCAGGATCTCGGCAACGCCGAGCGGATGCGAGAAATAGGGATCGCCCGAGGCGCGCGACTGCGAGCCGTGCGCCTTCATGGAAAAGACATAGGCGCGGTTGAGGCTTTCCTCATCCGCGCCTGGATCGTAGCCCTTGACCAACTCGACGAGCTCGAACTGGCGGATCATCGCCGCCACCTCGAGCCGGTCGAACGCGTCACGTCGGAGATCGGGTGGAGCCCCGGGCCAGCACCGAAGGCCCGCGGCCGGACGACAATCGTCGCGTCGCGGCGCGGGTCGGGATCGATGCGGCCTGCGACGTTACTCCGGACGCCCACCCTCTTCTGTGCCCTCTTGGCCATCTTCCTTCGAGGCGTCGAGATCGCCCGCCTCCTCGGCGTCTTCCTCGAGGTCGCCCTCGTCCTGTCCATCGCCTTCGGGCAGGGTTTCCATGATGTCGTTGAGAAGCTCGGTGCCCTCGCCGAAGGTGCCCTCGTCCTCGCTGGGCTCATCCACTTCGGCAACCTTCTGCAGGCCCTTCACCAGGCTCTGATTGAGCGTGTCGAGATCGACCGTCGTGTCGGCGATCTCGCGCAGTGCGACGACCGGATTCTTGTCGTTGTCGCGGTCGACCGTGAGTGGTGAGCCGGCGGAGATGTCACGCGCCCGCTGGGCCGCCAGCATCACGAGATCGAAACGGTTGGGAACTTTAAGGACGCAGTCTTCTACGGTAACGCGCGCCATGCGTCGCCCTCCAAATAGACGGTCAGGGATTGGTTGTGACAAATATAAGGAGCCGAATTCAGAAACGCAAGGTTTCCGAAGCCTTTACGCCTTTATTTGGAGCCCCAAAAAGGCCCGAGCCGGACCTGGCCCGCAGCTGATGGGCCCGGCGGCAACAGCGCGCACCGCTCGGCAACCCCCTGATCGGCGCTGGTCGGGCCGCCCTGGGGTGCCCCGGGTTTTAATCCTCGATGCGCCGGATCTTTTGCCCCGGCGCAAGCCGAGCGATCAATTGCCGCACGGGCTCACCGGTGACGGGGTGGCGCCAGTCGGGCGCGACCTCGGCCAAGGGCAGCAGCACAAAGGCCCGGTCCGCCAAACGCGGGTGCGGCAACAGCGGAGGCTCGGGCCCGGCGAGCCGGCGGTCCCCATAGGCCAGGAGGTCCAGGTCGAGCAGGCGCGCTTCATTGCGCACCCCCCGGATCCGCCCGAATTCGGCTTCGATGCGGTGCAGAAGCGCCAGGAGCAGCACTGGCTCCAGCCGCGTGGCGACGAGCGCCACGCCGTTGACATACCAGGGCTGATCGGATGCTGGGACCGGTTCAGACTCCCACCAGGATGAGCGCTTCAGGACCTGGACTCCCGCCGCTTCGATCGCCGCCAGAGCCGCCTCCAGCGTCGCCCGCGGAGGGCCGAAGCGGGGGCTCGGCAGATTGGCACCGAGTGCGATCAGAATCGTTTCGGTAGTGGGCTCACCCATGGAGCCGCCTCCGCTCGGCCGCCGGAGAACGTGAAGGACAAGTGTCAAACTGCATGTGCGTTACCTTGCCGCCGCGCTCGACAGACCCAAATAAGCAGGGTACGCAGTGCGCCCCCAACCGGGTATCCGCCCGCTGGCACAAATAGATCGAGCCTGTTTCAAATCCAACACATAAGGGATCGCAGGGAATGGTCAGCAAATTCTTTTATCCCCAGGAGAAGGTCGCCATTTTCATCGACGGCGCCAATACCTATGCCGCCGCCAAGAGCCTGGGTTTCGATATCGACTACAAGCGGCTGCTGGAGCTGTTTCAGGCCGGCTGTCACCTCGTCCGGGCGTTCTATTACACAGCCCTCACCGAGAACGAGGAATATTCGCCGATCCGCCCGCTGGTCGATTGGCTCGATTACAACGGCTACACCATGGTGACGAAGCCGACCAAGGAGTTCGTGGACGCCACCGGGCAGCGCAAGCGCAAGGGCAACATGGATGTCGAGCTCGCGATCGACATGCTGGAGATGGCGGAGCATATCGACCATGCGATGCTGTTCTCGGGCGACGGCGATTTCCGCCGCTTGATCGAGGCCGTGCAGCGCAAGGGCGTGCGGGCGACCGTGGTGTCGACCGTGCGCTCCCAGCCACCCATGATCGCCGATGAGTTGCGCCGCCAAGCCGATCGCTTCATCGACCTGACGGATCTGGCCGACCGCATCCAGCGCCAGCATTCGGTGCGCGGACCGGCCGACGAGGCGGGTCGCCTGGTGCAGCCCGTCTGAGTTCGTGATACCAAACGGGGCATGACGTCCCCCTCGCAACGGGCGGCGGCGGTTGATGATTCGCGGCTCGATCCCGTGCCCGACTGCCCGCGCTGCCCGCGCCTCGTTCAGATGCGCCAAGAGAACCGCGCGGCCGAGCCCGGTTGGCACAATGCGCCCGTCCCCGCCTTCGGCGGGCTCGAGGCGCGGCTGCTAATCCTGGGGCTGGCGCCGGGCCTGCGCGGCGCCAATCGCACGGGCCGGCCTTTCACCGGCGATTATGCGGGCGATCTTCTCTATGCGAGCCTGAAGCGCAATGGCCTGGCGCGCGGCAACTACGAGCGCCGTCGCGACGACGGGTTCGAGCTGATCGATTGCCGCGTCAGCAACGCCGTGCGCTGCGTGCCGCCGGAGAACAGGCCGACCCCGCTCGAGATCAAGACCTGCAATGGCTTCCTGAGCGCCGAGATCGCCGCCATGAAGCGGCTCAAGGCGGTGCTGGCGCTGGGCAGCATCGCCCACGACGCACTGCTGGCCGCGGCCAGCGAACGGCGCAGCGCCTACCGCTTCGCCCATGGTGCGGTCCACCGGCTATCGGGCGGCCTCATCCTCGCCGACAGCTATCACTGCTCGCGGCTCAACACCAACACCGGCCGCCTGACCGAGGCCATGTTCGATGCGGTGGTGGCCGGCATGAAGCGCGAGATCGAGCGGGGCTGAGACGCCTGCCGCTCACCCGCCGGGTCATACACAGGAAGAGGCGCGTTTACTCCGTCGTCATCCCCGCGAAAGCGGGGATCCACCTCTAAACTTGGTGACCTGGATCAGGATGGATCCCCGCTTTCGAGCTTGTGAAGAAATCACGATCTCGGATCGCGCATTGTCACCTTTGTTCTCTTCCTCTCCCCCACGGATGTGGGGGAGAGGGTAGGGTGAGGGGGCGGCCGCAGAAAAGAACGAGTTTTCCGACATCTCGCCTGGCATCGGGGCCCCCCTCACCTCACCTCTCCCCCCGCTTCGCGGGTGGAGAGGAAAGAAAAAGTAGAAGCGTCGCTGGATTCGGGAGCGATTCTGATTTCCTCACAAGCTCTTTCGCGGGGATGACGGTGGAGCGCGTCAGCGGTTTCGGCTGCGCAGTTCCCGCGCCTTCTCGCGCTGCCAATCTCGTTGCTTGATGGCCTCGCGCTTATCCACCTTGCGCCTGCCTTTGGCCAGGCCGAGCTGGAGCTTGGCGATGCCGCGATCGTTGAAATAGATGGCGAGCGGCACCAGCGTCATGCCCTCGCGGGTGATCAGGCCTAGCAGCCGGCTCAGCTCGCGCTTGCGCACCAGGAGCTTGCGGGCGCGCCGGGGCAGATGGTTGAAGCGCGAGGCGGCGTCATATTCCGGGATGAAGGCGTTGACGAGCCAGAGCTCGCCATCCTTCTCGACCGCGAAGGCCTCGCCGATCGAGGCCCGGCCCGAGCGCAGCGACTTGACCTCGGTGCCGAGCAGCATCATCCCGGCCTCGATCGTATCCTGGATGAAGTAGTCGTGACGCGCCTTGCGGTTCTGCGCAGCGAAACGCTGCGTCTCGGGGTCGCGCGCCATGATCTCAAAGCCTCGGCCGTGGCGGGCTCAGTTCAGGAGCCCGACCGACACCATGGCGCTCTTGACCTTCTGCTTCGAGGCGTCCGCGATCTCGCAGATCGGAAGCCTGGCCTCGGCAGCGCTGCGGCCCAGCAGGCTCGCGGCATATTTCACCGGGCCGGGGCTGGTCTCGCAAAAGAGCGCCTTGTGCAGCGGGAAGAGCCGCTCATGGATCTGCATGGCTTCGGGATATCGACCCGCCTGCCAGGCGTCGTGCATCTGCGCGCACAGACGCGGCGCGACGTTGGAGGTGACGGAGATGCAGCCATGGCCGCCCTGGGACAGGAAGGCGATCGCCGTCCCATCCTCGCCCGAGAGCTGGCAGAACTCGGAACCGATCGCGAGCTTGGTCGCGAGCGAGCGGGTCAGATCGGCGGTCGCGTCCTTGACGCCGACGATGCGGGGCAGCTTCGCCAGGCGCGCCATGGTCTCGACCGTCATGTCCACGGCGCTGCGCGGCGGCACGTTGTAGATGATGATCGGGATGTCGGCCGCGTCGTGGATCGCCTTGTAATGCTGGTACTGCCCCTCGGGCGTGGGCTTGTTGTAATAGGGCAGCACGATGAGGGCTGCGGTGGCGCCCGCCTTCTTCGCATGCTGGGTCAGCAGGATCGCCTCGGCGGTCGAGTTCGAGCCCGTTCCGGCGACGACGGGAACCCGGCCGGCCGCCGCCTCGATGCAGAGCTCGACCACCCGCATATGCTCCTCATGGGAGAGCGTCGGGGATTCGCCCGTGGTACCGACCGGGACAAGCCCATGGGTCCCCTCGGTAATCTGCCACTCGACCAGCTCCTGAAATGCCCGCTCGTCGACCGCGCCCTTGCGCATCGGCGTGATCAACGCTGTGAAGGAACCCTTGAACATTGCTTCTCCTGGCGTCCGGTCGCCA
>Ga0335070_10005531_pt1 | contig 14855 bp, 13 predicted proteins | sample Lox_Sample_13_FD_206722 | JGI IMG/M metagenome (GOLD analysis project Ga0335070, IMG submission 206722) | Soil microbial communities from Loxahatchee National Wildlife Refuge, Florida, United States - Lox_Sample_1.3 | ecosystem: Environmental > Terrestrial > Soil > Wetlands | place: USA... | reverse complement strand
GCGACCGACGCGCTGATCGACCGGCTCGACGCGAGCGTCGCGCGGCCGTCGCGGCAGATCGTGCTCACGACCGTCGAGCGCGTGCCGCTTGATGCCTTTCCGGCGCCGGCCTACGACCGGCTCGACATCCGGCGCTATTTCATGGGCTCGATCCAGTTCTCGTCGGGCTGTCCGTTCCGCTGCGAGTTCTGCGACATCCCGGCGCTCTACGGGCGCAACCCGCGGCTCAAGACGCCCGCGCAGATCACGGGCGAGCTCGACGCCATGGTGCGCGCGGGCGGCTTCGATGCGGTCTACTTCGTCGACGACAACTTCATCGCCAATCCGCGCGCCGCGCGCGAGCTGCTACCGCATCTGATCCGCTGGCAGAAGGCGAACGGCTATCGGCTGCGCTTCGCCTGCGAGGCGACGCTCAACATGGCGCAGATGCCGGAGCTGCTCGCCCTCATGCGCGAGGCGGCGTTCTACGCCGTGTTCGTCGGCATCGAGACGCCCGAGCCGCACGCCCTCGAGGGCATCCGCAAGCAACAGAACCTGCGCCTGCCGATCCTCGACGCCGTCGCCACCTTCAACAGCTATGGCATGGAGGTGGTCTCGGGCATCATCATGGGTCTCGACACCGACGGCCCCGAGACCGGCCGCGCGATCCGGAGCTTCATCGACATCTCGAACATCCCGCTGCTCACCATCAACCTGCTCTATGCCCTGCCGCGCACGCCGCTTCACGAGCGCCTGGCGGGCGAGGGCCGATTGCTGAGCGACGACGAGGCGGCGGGGCGCGTTTCGAACGTCCGTTTCCGTCTGCCCTACGACGACGTCGTGCGGCAGTGGTACGACACCGTCACCGACGCCTATCGGCCGGACAAGCTGCTCGCCCGCTTCCGCCATCAGACGCGCACGACCTACGCCCGGCGCCTCGCCGTGCCGCGCAAGCCGAGCTGGGCCCAGATCCGGCGCGGCCTGGGCGTGCTGGCGCGCATCTTCTGGCATTGCGGAATGCGGCGCGGCTGGCGGCGCGCGTTCTGGCGCATGGCCCTGCCGCTGCTGCGGCGCGGCCGGATCGAGGAGATGGTCAGCATCGCCACGGTCGCCCACCATCTCGTCACCTTCGTCGGCGAGATTCGCGCGGGTAAGCACGAAGCCTGCTTCTACGCCGACCCGTCGCGGTCTACCATGGATGCGCGGCGCAGCCTGAGACGCGGCTGCGACACCGCGCCGACGCTGCAGCCCGCCGAATAGGCCGCGGCGCCGGCCGCGCCCCGAGGCCGAGAATGAGCCGCAGCGATTCCTCAATCGACAAGGACTACACGCGTCGCTACTGGCGCGACCGCGCCGCCTATTGGGACCGCAGCGCCGACAGCATCGCCGATGTCGCCGACCGGCTCAATCAGCCGCTGCTCGATGCCATCGGCATCGCGCCGGGCCAGAGCGTGCTCGATCTCGCTTCGGGCGCGGGCGAGCCGGCGCTCTCGATCGCGCGCCGGGTCGGCAGCGCGGGCCGCGTCACGGCGACCGATCTGGTGGCCGAGATGCTGGCCGGCGCCGAGCGGCGCGCCGCCGACGCCGGGCTCGCCAATATCGACTTTCGCATTGCCGATATGGAGGCCATGCCGTTCGGCGACGCCGTGTTCGACCGCGTCTCCTGCCGCTTCGGCATCATGTTCACGAGCGACCCCGGGCGGGCGCTGGCCGAGGCCCGCCGCGTGCTCCGGCCGGGCGGCCGGGCCGGCTTCCTGGTCTGGGGGCCGCGCGACGACATCAGCCAGTTCGAAGTGTTCGCCGCGGCCGCCGCCCGCGTGTTCGGCGACGCGGCCGATCTCGATCTGGAGCGGCCGTTCCGCTTCGGCCAGGCCGGCAGCCTCGGCGCCCTGATGACGGCGGCAGGATTCGCTGGGGCCGAGGAGCAGGAGCTGCGCTTCGAGCCGCGCATCCCCGCCTCGGTGCCGTTCTGGCGGCCGCAGGTCGAGATGACCTTCGGGCCGGTCCTGGCCTATGCCGCACCGGACCGGCGCCAGGCCCTCGAGGAGGCCCTGCACGCCGGCTTCGCGGCCCTTCGCCAGGGCGACCACTATCGCCTGCGCATGCATGTCCGGATCGTCACCGGCACGCGCTGAACGCCCGGTCCTTAACCCAAATTAAACCGTGTCGGGCTATGGTCGACCGGGCCAGATCACGTATTCCGGAGCCCGCGCCCCGTGGACGCCCTGCCGACGGAACGGCACCTCGTGCCCAACTCCCTGTCGTTCTTTGCCAGCCAGACCGTGCCGATCGAGACCAACTCGATCTGGTTCGGGCCGGACGGTATGCCGGCGCATCGGGACTTCAAGAGCCCGGTGTCGTTCACCTTCGTCTGCGCGGGGGCGACGCTAACGGCGCGCGCCGGCCGCGAGGACAGCGAAGCCTGGCTCGAAGTCGACGGCGACCTCGGCGCCCTCCCTTTCAGCGCCGAGTCGCGCGACGCGCGCAGCGAGGTCATCGCCATCCTGCTTGCGGCCCGGCTGACCGATCACCGCTATTTCGGCGTCGGGCCCGATCAGCGCATCAGGGTGCGCGGCGAGATCCCGCTGACCTGCCCGCTGTCCCCCGCCTCGATCTTGACCGGGGTCACGATGTTCACCCTGGCGGTGCGGCCGTTCATCGAGCTCCTGATCGAGGCTCTGCCCGCCCGGCCTGACCTCTAGCCGCGGTCACCGCGGCGCCGGGCTGCTGCCGGGCGGCCGGACCGGGGCATTGCGGATCGGCGGCAGCGCGCGCAGGTACGCTACCATCGCCTTCAAATCTGGGTCGGTGAGCTTGCTCGTCCCCTCGTTGATCACCGGGGTCATGAGCGAGCCGACGAAATCCCCGTCGGGCAGCATGCCGGTCTTGAGCGCGTTGGCGTAATCCTCCTCCGACCATTTGCCGATGCCGGTCTCGGGATCGGGCGTGATGTTGGGGATCAGCGCGTTCTCCGCGGCGTTGAAGGTGCCGGCCATGGCGCGGTTGCTCTCGAGGCCGCCCAGGCGCGTGCGCGGCGTGTGGCATTCGCCGCAATGGCCCAGCGCCTGGACCAGATAGGCGCCGCGGTTAAGCTCGGGCGATTTGGCCGGGTCGGGCCTGAACGGCCCCGGCGTGAAGTAGAGCCAGCGCCAGAACACCTGCAGGAAACGGACGTTGAAGGGGAAGCCGATGTCGTGCGGCCGGCTCGGCTTGGCGACCGGCTTGAGCGAGAAGATGTAGGCCTTCAGGTCCTTGAGGTCGCTGTCGGTAATCTTGGTAAACGACGGGTAAGGAAAGGCCGGGAAGAAATGCCGGCCGTCCGGCCCGATGCCCTCGCGAAGGGCGCGGATGAAGTCGGCGTCGGTCCATTTGCCGATGCCGTAGGTCGGATCCGGAGTGATGTTCGGCCCGTAGAAGGTGCCGAACGGCGTCTTGATCTCGGTGCCGCCGGCCAGCGGCTCGTCCTTGTTCTTGGTGTCGGTGTGGCAGGTATAGCAGCCGCCCGCCGCCATCAGGTAGCGGCCGCGCTCGACCGCCGCCTCGTCGGCCCGCCCGGCCGTGGCGGCCAATGCCATCGACCAAAGCCCGAGAGCCATCCAGATAGCGGTCCGTCCGATCACGCCAGTCTCCGTAGTGGTCCGAGACGGGACCGGCGGCACCCGAGATGCCGCCGGACCCTGCCGATAGGCCGAGCTTGCTTGGCTCTATCGAGCGCGGAAGGTGTTGTGGCAGCTGCCGCACGCCTTGCCGAGCTCGGCGAAGGCCGCATTCCCCGCCGCCGTGTCGCCGGCCTTGCCGGCGGCGACCAGCTTGTCGGCGGCGGCGCCGAGCGCCGCGGCATCCGCCTTGAAGTCGTCCCATTTCTCCCAGATCACCGGCAGGGCCCTGGTCTTGCCCGCCTCGGCGCCGGTGCCCTTGTCGAAGAACGTCGGGATCACATGTGCTGAGCTGTGCAGCGCCGCGGCCAGCTTGCCGGCGGTCGCGATGTCGCCGGCCTTGAGCGCGGACTGGACGGCGGTGGCGGTTGCGCCCTGAAGATCCATGAGCGCCTGGCGCTGGGCGATCATTTCGGCGGGCGTGGCGGCGGACGTCATGGTCGACGGCACGGCCAGGGCCAGAGCGGCGGCAGCGGCTCCGCCGATCGCCAGCAGTCTTGTCCTGAACATCTTCACCTCTCGCTTGTGATTGTGGTTTTCGTTGTCGCTGTCGTCGTCGACGGTTGCGGCCGGGCGGCCCGCCCCACCTCGTTAGTCCTAACACCGGCGGCAGAGGCTTTATTCCCGCCGCGGCACTGGGGGGCGCATCCGCCCGCGCGGCATCCCGCACAGGCCATCCTATCGACGCCCCGATGAGAGGCCGGTCACAATCGCGTCAATGGGCCGCCGCCCAGCCGGTTGCATCGCGCCGCCGGCTGGACCATAGTCCCGCCCGGTCCGACATCCGCGCCCGCCCCTGCGGGCCGTCCCCTGCTTCGCTGCCCTGCCGCGACACCAACCAGCACAACCGGCATGACCAACATCACCGCCCTCTGCGTCTATTGCGGTTCGGCCGTCGGCAACGACCCCGCGCACCGGGCCGCCGCCGAGGCGCTCGGCAGCGCCATGGCACGCCGCCGGATCCGCCTGGTCTATGGCGGCGGGCGGGTCGGTCTGATGGGCGTCGTGGCCGACGCCGTGCTCAAGGGCGGCGGCCAGGTGACCGGCATCATCCCCGAGCATCTCGAGCGGCGCGAGGTCGGCCATCGCGAGATCTCCGAGCTGCGCGTCGTCTCCTCGATGCACGAGCGCAAGCGCATCATGTCCGAGATCGCCGACGGCTTCGTCGTGCTGCCCGGCGGGCTCGGCACGCTCGACGAGACGCTCGAGATCGTCACCTGGCGCCAGCTCGGCCTGCACGACAAGCCGATCGTGATCGCCGACATCGGCGGCTATTGGCGGCCGCTCGCCGCGCTGGTCGACGCGGTCATCGCCGGCGGCTTCGCGCGGCCCGACGCGCGGAAGCTGTTCGCCGTGGCCGACAGCATCGACGGCGTGTTCGCCGCGCTGGCGGCCGCGCCCGCGCCGCGCGTCACCGTCGACGCCGAGCGGCTGTGAGCGCACCGGAGAATCGATGGTTACGGCAGGCCGGCCCGATGCTATGGTCCGGCCGGTCTTGCCCGGGGGCGCCACCGCCAGGGCGCGCAAACAAGGACGTGAACGAGTAAGTCGGAGCTGGTTGCCATGAAGAAGATCAAGGTCGTGACGCCCGTCGTCGAGCTCGACGGCGACGAGATGACGCGGATCATCTGGAAGTTCATCAAGGAAAAGCTGATCCTGCCCTATCTCGACATCGACCTGAAATACTACGACCTCAGCATCCAGAAGCGCGACGAGACCGACGATCAGATCACGATCGACTCGGCCGAGGCGATCAAGAAATACGGCGTCGGCGTCAAGTGCGCGACCATCACGCCCGACGAGGCGCGCCTCAAGGAGTTCAACCTCAAGCAGATGTGGAAGTCGCCGAACGGCACGATCCGCAACATCATCGGCGGCACCATCTTCCGCGAGCCGATCGTGTGCAAGAACGTGCCGCGCCTGGTGCCGGGCTGGACCCAGCCGATCATCATCGGCCGCCACGCCTTCGGCGACCAGTATCGCGCGACCGACTTCGTCGTGCCGGGCAAGGGCAAGCTGACCATCAAGTGGGAAGGCACCGACGGCAAGAAGATCGAACGCGAGGTATTCAACTTCCCGGGCGGCGGCGTCGCCATGTCGATGTACAACCTCGACGACTCGATCGTCGATTTCGCCCGCGCCTCGATGAACTACGCGCTGGCGCGCGGCTATCCGCTCTATCTCTCGACCAAGAACACGATCCTCAAGGCCTATGACGGCCGCTTCAAGGACCTGTTCCAGGAGGTCTTCGACAAGGAGTTCGCCGACAAGTTCAAGAAGGCCGGCCTGACCTACGAGCACCGGCTGATCGACGACATGGTCGCGGCCGCGCTCAAATGGTCGGGCGCCTTCGTCTGGGCGTGCAAGAACTACGACGGCGACGTGCAGTCCGACACGGTCGCCCAGGGCTTCGGCTCGCTCGGCCTGATGACCTCGGTGCTGAGCACCGCCGACGGCAAGACCATCGAGGCCGAGGCGGCGCACGGCACGGTGACGCGCCACTATCGCGAATACCAGAAGGGCCGCGAGACCTCGACCAACCCGATTGCCTCGATCTTTGCCTGGACGCGCGGCCTCGCCTATCGCGGCAAGTTCGACAACACGCCGGACCTCGTGCGCTTCGCCGAGACGCTCGAGAAGGTGTGCGTCGACACGGTCGAAGCCGGCTTCATGACCAAGGATCTGGCCCTCCTCATCGGCCCGGACCAGCCCTGGCTCACCACCACCCAGTTCCTCGACAAGCTGAACGAGAACCTGGCCAAGGCCATGGGGTAAAGACGGCCGGCGGCGGCGGGCACCCGGCGCCCCGCCGCGCGCCCGTCGGACGGCCGTCGCGCGTCGGGGCCACGCCGCGGCCATGAGCCTGTTCGTCGACATCGTCAGCCGCATCACGCTGCCTTTGGTGCTCCTGATGGGGCTCGGCTATGTGCTCGAGCGCAAGCTCAAGCTCGACGTCGCGACGCTCAGCAAGCTCCTGGTCTACGCCGTCCTGCCCTGCGCGCTGATCCACTTCCTGACCTCGGCGGCGCTGCCGCTGTCTGCGGTCGGCGTCTCGGCCTGGTTCGCCGCGGCGCAGTTCTTCGCCCTCCTCGGCCTCGGCTGGCTGGTGGCGCGGCTGATGCGGCTCGCGCCGGCGGCGCGCGGCGTCTTCGCGCTCGCCGTCGCCTTCCCGAATTCCGGCAATTACGGCCTGCCTCTCGTCGAGCTCGCCTATGGCGGCGACTACATCATGCACCAGAGCGTGATCACCTCGATCCACTCGATCCTGATCGTCACCGTCGGCGTGCTGATGCTGTCGGCCGAGCGGCACGATTTGCGCTCGGGGCTGCGCGCCATGCTGGCGACGCCGCTCATCCCGTCGGTCGTCCTCGGTCTGGCCATCAAGGGGCTCGGCATCACCCCGCCCGACGTCATCGCACTGCCGTTGAAGGTGACGGGGACCGCGCTCACGCCGATCGCGCTCTTCACCCTCGGCGCGCAGATCGCCAGCGCGACCAATTGGTCGGCATCGCTGCGCCCGGTGGCCGTCTCGCTCGTCTTGCGCATGGCGGTGGCGCCGGCGCTGACCTGGGCGGCCGCGGTCGCCCTGGCCTTCCCGCCGGACCTCACCAGTCTCTACGTCGTAGGGGCGGCGACGCCGGTCGGCGTGCTGCTCGTCGTGTTCGCTGCGCAATATGAAAGCGACGCCAATCTCGCGACGGCCATGGCCGTCATCTCGACCATCTTGAGCCCGATCGTCGTGACGGTGGCGCTGGCGCTCGCCGGGCCGTGACCCAAAGAATCTCGCGGTGTGCCCGCACAACCCGATAGCGGCTATATCAGAGTTGCGCCGGGACGCGGAGCGCTCACTGCCCTGATATTGGAGTAATCCCCTGTCGTAGCGCGGCCAGATAGTCCGCCATTTTCGACGGGTCCAATCTGAACGGGATATCCGTCGTGGCAAAGAAGGCATCCACGCACTGAATCAGTTCTGCGGGGGATCCCTTCCTGATGCCTTCGATCTCCGGCCCCGACGAATTCGGCTTCGCATTCGTGCTGCCGGGTACCCGAGCGACGCTTGCAGGCTTGCATGACGCAGGAAGCACACCTATGGCGGCGTAGGTCGCCATCGCGTCTATGAGTCCGTCATAGCGCAGGAACAGGGCCTTATATTCGTTCACCATCTGCGGCTGCTGAAAGACGGCCTGAGACGAGCTGAAGTAGGCCGCCAGAACCGCCGTCGTCATGAATACGTTGACGACAAACGGATTGGCATTCTTCCAACCGTTCGTGCCCATGAAAAAGAGCGCCACCGCCGCAATCGTCCCGCACACAATGCTGACGACCACGGCTGCATAGTAATTGCCGAAGTAGAGCGTGAACAGATCGGCCGACATGCATTGCAATCGCTGCGCCTTCAGTGCCTGATCCGCGATCCTCCGACGCTCCTGCTCCGAAGCGGCCATTTTGGAAAGGCCCGGCAATAACGTAGTCTCGGCAAACTCCATGGCACTCGTCCGCGCGCCGGCCGACTGGCTGCCCACTTGGCCCTTGTCAGCGTCACTGGACTTCGCCGAGAGACAGAACTGCCGGCGTTCCTTGGCCAGCATCGTGGTGAGCGCTTCCTGGGCGTGCTCGCGAGCGTAGTCGATGCTGTAAACTTGTTCGGAGCCGGCAACGGCGAACACAAGCGCGCCCGTCAGGGCGGCGTGCAGCAATATCTTGCGAACGACCGATGGGCGGGCTTCCGGCTTTTGATTGCTCGGCGCGGGCAACGCGGTATCAGCGGTCGCCGGTGCGGCCTCGTCGTTCTTGGCCGGCACTGCTCGATCACCGCTCTGCAGTGTCGTGACGTCTGCCATAGGCGCGCTTCCCACGATGCCCATGGAATTGCGGGCCCCCGCATCCGAGCCCGGCGTCGGACGTCATAATGAGACACTTCGCAAGAAATGACAACTATATATTGCGCATCGATGTACCAGCGCAACCATAGCAGTGTGTGTGACCCTCACACCGGCGGGCGCACGCGGTCGATGACGGCGCGCAGGTCGAGGCCCGAGGGCAGCGTGCCGAAAGCGAAGCCCCAGTCGCCGCCCAGGCGCGAGGCGCAGAAGGCGTCGGCAATCGCCGCGGGTCCGTGGCGCAGCAGGAGCGCGCCCTGCAGCACGAGCGCCATCGCCTCGCCCAGGCGCCGCGCCTCGCTCTCCTGGCCGCCATGGTCGACCACGGCCTGCTTCAGCGCTTTGACCGCGGCGTCGAAGCGCCGGTCGGCGCCCAGCGCCGGCGCGATCTCGGCGAGATAGGCGTCGACCGCCTCGGGCTCGCGGCCGAGCGTGCGCAGGATGTCGAGCGTGATGACGTTGCCCGAGCCCTCCCAGATGCTGTTGAGCGGCGATTCGCGGAACAGGCGCGGCATCACCGATTCCTCGACATAGCCGGCGCCGCCATGGGCTTCCATCGCCTCGAACACGAAGGTCGGCGTGCGCCGGTTGATCCAGTATTTCGCCAGCGCCACGGCGAGGCGCGCGAAGGCGCGCGCCTGATCGTCGTCCTCGCCCTCGTCATAGGCGCGCGCCACGCGCATGACCAAGGTGGTCGCCGCCTCGGCCTCGACGGTCAGGTCGGCGAGCACGTTCATCATCGCCGGCTGGTCGATCAGGCGCTTCTGGAAGGCGGTGCGGTGCGCCGCGTGGTGCATCGCGTTGTTGAGCGCCTGGCGCATATAGCCGGCCGCGGCCAAGGCGGTGTCGAGCCGCGTGTGGTGCACCATGTCGAGGATGGTGCGCACGCCGCGGCCCTCCTCGCCGACCATGCGCGCCCAGGTGCCGTCATATTCGATCTCGCTCGAGGCGTTCGACTTGTTGCCGAGCTTGTCCTTGAGGCGCATGACGAAGAAGGCGTTGCGCGTGCCGTCGGGCTTCCAGCGCGGCACGAAGAAGCAGGAGAGGCCCTTGTCGGTATAAGCGAGCGTCATGAACGCGTCGCACATCGGCGCCGAGCAGAACCATTTGTGGCCGGTCAGGATGTACTCCGCGCCCGGCCCGCCATGGCCGAGCGGCACGGCTTTCGTCGTATTGGCGCGCACGTCCGAGCCGCCCTGCTTCTCGGTCATCGCCATGCCGATGGTCGCGCCGGTCTTTTCCGAGGCCGGGATCGCGCGCGGATCGTAGTGGGTCGAGACGATGCGCGGCCGCCATTCGGCGTCGATCTCCGGCTGGTGCTTGAGCGCGGCGAGCGAGGCGTAGGTCATGGTGACGGGGCAGCAGGTGCCCGCTTCGGCCTGGGTGTAGAGATATTCGAGGGCGGTGTGCACGACGTGGCCGCCCTTGCGATTGGCGGTCCAGGCGACCGAATGGATGCCGCGGCCGATCGCCTCGGTCATCAGCGCGTGATAGGCGGGATGGAAGGCGACCTCGTCGATGCGGTTGCCGAATTTGTCATAGGCGCGCAGCTCGGGCGGATAGCGGTTGGCCTGCTCGCCCCACTCCAGCGCGCGGGCGCTGCCGGCGAAGGCGCCCATATCGCGCACCCGCTCCTCGGCCCAGGCGCCGCCCTCGCGGCGCAGCGCCTCGGCCAGTGCCGGGTCGCGGTCGTAGAGATTGACGTCGACGAGGGGCGGCGGCTGGTTGGTCACCTCATGGGTGACGCGGCGCGGGCCGGTGTCGCTGGCGTGCATGGGCGGGCCTCCTTGACGGCGGCGGGGAGTTTAGCGCAGCAATCGTTAACGCGCGACCGGCCCCTCACCCTCCCGCGCTCACGCGCGGGTCCCTCCCTCTCCCAAGGGAGAGGGTGGCGACCTGCCTGCGCGAAGCCGAAGCGGCTTCGCTTCGGCGGAGGCAGGGCGAAGCGAGGTGGGTTGGGGCTGGGGTCCGGCGCTCAGCGGCTCAGCGTGCGCATGGCGCGATCGAGGCCTTCGAGCGTCAGCGGGAACATGCGGCCGTCGATCAGGTGGCCGATCATCTCGATCGACGGCGTGTGGCGCCAGTATTTCTCGGGAATCGGGTTGAGCCACACCGCCTTGTCGTAGACCTGGAACAGGCGCTTGAGCCAGACCTCGCCCGGCTCGGGGTTGTGGTGCTCGACGCTGCCGCCCGGATAGACCAGCTCGTAGGGACTCATCGAGGCGTCGCCCACGAACACCAGCTTGTAGTCGGCCGGATAGGTGTGCATGACGCGCACGGTATCGAAGCGCTCGTCGAAGCGCCGGCGGTTGTCGCGCCACACCGACTCGTAGACGCAATTGTGGAAGTAGAAATATTCGAGGTGCTTGAACTCGCTGCGCGCCGCCGAGAACAGCTCCTCGCATAGCCGGATATGCGGGTCCATCGAGCCGCCGATGTCGAGGAACAGCAGCACCTTCACCGCATTGTGCCGCTCGGGCACCATCTTGATGTCGAGATAGCCCTTGTGCGCGGTCGAGTGGATGGTGTCCGGCAGGTCGAGCTCGGTCAGCGCGCCCTCGCGCGCGAAGCGGCGCAAGCGGCGCAGTGCGACCTTGATGTTGCGCGTGCCGAGCTCGACCTGGTCGTCGAGATTGCGGTATTCGCGCTTGTCCCAGACCTTGACCGCGCGGTTGTTGCGGTTCTTCTCCTGGCCGATGCGCACGCCCTCGGGATTGTAGCCCATGGCGCCATAGGGCGACGTCCCGGCGGTGCCGATCCACTTCTTGCCGCCCTCGTGGCGCTCCTTCTGCTCGGCGAGGCGCTGCTTGAGCGTCTCCATCAGCTTCTCCCAGCCGCCGAGCGATTCGATGAGCGCCTTCTCCTCCTCGGTCAGCACGCGCTCGGCCAGGGCCTTGAGCCATTCGGTCGGTATCTCGTCGATCGCCAGCACCTCGGCGAGATAGTCGAGCCCCTTGAAGACATGGCCGAACACGCGGTCGAACTTGTCGAGATTGCGCTCGTCCTTCACCAGGGTCGCGCGGGCGAGATAGTAGAAATCGTCGACGCTGCGGCCGGCGACGCCGGCGCCCACGCCTTCGAGCAAGGTCAGATACTCGCGGAGCGAGACCGGAATGCGCGCCTGGCGCAGCTCGAGAAAGAAGTCGACGAACATTTGCTGGCCGGATCGGTGGACAACCCGGCCAGAGTGCCCAAAAGCGGGCGCGTTGTCACGTAGCAGGGTGTGGGGGCTGAGACCCTATTTTGGTTCTACTCCACCGTCATGCCCGCACTTGTTGCGGGCATCCACGACTTGTTCGATCAAGGAAGTCGTGGATGGTCGCGACAGGCGCGACCATGACGATTGGCCGACCAGCCAATCGTCAGTTCATCCGCAGCCGGCTCGCCATTTCGCCGGGCTTCTGCTCCCAATTGTCGCCGGCGGCGGCGATGCAGCTGATGCCGTGCGGATTGGTGACGAGGATGGTCCAGGTGCCGGCGGGCGAGACGAACAGCTCGAACAACTCGTTGGTGGAGATCAGGCCGGTCGCGCGCGGCCGCTCGTCGAACATCTGCTTCATCGCCTGCACGAGCTGCGCGCGCGGGCCGCAGGGCGGCATGTCGCCCGCGCTCGCGGCCGCGGCGAAGAGCGAAGAAACCAGGACAGTTCCGACGACGGCGAACATACGCTTCATTCTGCGCCTCCTCGGCCTCTGGCGGCCGTATCGCCGAGAATCATCGTAGAAACGCCGGCGCGGCGCTATGGTTCCTCTGCGCAGAATCCCGTGGAATTGCTGGTTTTTTCGGCCTCGCGCGGCGCTCAGCCGCCGCGGCGGGCCATGAACACGAGGCGCTCGAAGGTGTGCACGTCCTGCTCGTTCTTGAGCAGCGCGCCGTGGAGCGGCGGGATGATCGCCTTCATGTCCTTGCTGCGCAGCGCCTCGGGCGGCACGTCCTCGACCAGCAGCAGCTTGATCCAGTCGAGGAATTCCGACGTCGACGGCTTCTTCTTGAGACCCGGCACGTCGCGGATGTCATAGAACGCCGAGAGAGCCTCGCGCAGCAGCTGCTTCTTGAGGCCGGGAAAATGCACGTCGACGATGCGCGCCATGGTCTCGCGATCGGGAAACTTGATGTAGTGGAAGAAACAGCGGCGCAGGAACGCGTCGGGCAGCTCCTTCTCGTTGTTCGAGGTGATGATGACGATCGGCCGGTGGCGCGCCTTCACCGTCTCCTTGGTCTCGTAGACGAAGAACTCCATGCGGTCGAGCTCGAGCAGCAGGTCGTTCGGGAACTCGATGTCGGCCTTGTCGATCTCGTCGATCAGCAGCACGGGCTGGCCGTCATTGGTGAAGGCGTCCCACAGCTTGCCGCGGATGATGTAGTTGCGGATGTCCTGGACGCGCGGATCGCCCAGCTGCGAATCGCGCAGACGCTGGACGGCGTCGTATTCGTAGAGGCCGTGCTGCGCCTTGGTCGTCGACTTGATGTGCCACTCGATGAGCGGCTTGCCGAGCGCCTGCGCCACCTCGTGCGCCAGCACGGTCTTGCCGGTGCCCGGCTCGCCCTTGACCAGGAGCGGCCGCTGCAGCGTGACCGCGGCGTTGACCGCGACCATCAGGTCTTCGGTCGCGACATAGCGCTCGGTGCCGGTGAATTTCATGTCGGGAGTTCCTTGTGATCGGTGCTCAGCACCCTAGCGTAACCCGGCCGCCGATCAAGACGATTCGCCGGCGGGCGGCATGCCGAAACCGGCCTGGACCGCGCGCGTCATGGCGCGCATGTGGAAGGCCGCCGTCTCGGCCGGATAGGTGTAGGCGCGGCCCACGGGGCAGGCGCGGCGCGCGAGGCAGCCGCGGTCCCGGCAATTGCCTCCGCTCTCGCCCACCACATGAGCGACGCAGGCGCGCGCGTCGAACGCGTTCGGCTTGAACGCGTCGACCGGACAGACGCGCAGGCACGGTTTCTTGGCGCAACTGTCGCACGGGCTCGCCGCCTCGGCGCGCGCAGGCAACGGCTCGCGCGTCGCGAACAGGTAGGCGGCGCGATAGACGTGCCAGAGCCCGTACTCGGGATGGATCATGATGCCGATCGGCGAGCGATGCACCGGCTCGGCGCGCGCGGCCCAGCGCTGGATCGGCACGAAGGGCGGGCCCTTGCTCGGCAGGATCGCGTGCGCGCCAAGCGCCGCCGCGCGCTCGCGCAGGATCGGGTTGAGCCAGCGGTCGAAGGGATGCAGCGGATCGGCGTGCGGCCCGGCCGCGACGAAGCGTCGCCACAAGGCGTCGCCGGCATTGCCGACCAGCACGACGGTCTGAGCCGCGCGCCCGTCGGGCAGCGGCGGCACCTCATCATCGGGCTCGGGATGGAAGCCGCCGCGCACGATCAGGCCCGTGCCGGCGAGCGCCGCCGCGACTGTGTCGGTCAGGAACGGGGGCGCGCTATTGGCCACGTGCGCGCGGCGGCCGCCTCATGCCGCCTTGGCCTTGGCCGCGATCGCCGCCTCGATCGCGGCGAGCGCCGCCTCGGCGCGGCTGGCGTCGGGGCCGCCGGCCTGGGCCATGTCGGGCCGCCCGCCGCCGCCCTTGCCGCCGAGCGCCTCGGAGCCGACGCGCACGAGCTGTACCGCATCGTAGGTGCCCGTCAGATCGGCGGTGACGCCGACCACGAGCGAGGCCTTGCCCTCGGCCGCGGAGACGATCGCGACTACGCCCGAGCCGATCTGCTTCTTGAGCTCGTCGGCCACGCCCTTGAGGTCCTTGGCCGGCACGCCGTCGAGCGCGCGCGCGGCGTATTTGACGCCGCTCACTTCCTTGGCCGTAGGCGCGGCCGCGCCGCCGCCGCCGCGCGCGGCGGCCTTGCGCGCCTCGGTCAGCTCGCGCTCGAGCTTCTTGCGCTCCTCGATCAGCGCGGCGAGCCGGTCGGGCAGCTCGGCCGGCGCGACCTTGAGCGCCGCCGCCGCGGCGCGCAGCGTCTTCTCCTCGCCGTCGACATAGGCCTCGGCCGCCGGGCCGGTCAGCACCTCGATGCGGCGCACGCCGGCCGCGACCGCGCTTTCGCTGGCGATCTTGAACAGGCCGATGTCGCCGGTGCGCCGCACGTGGGTGCCGCCGCACAGCTCGGTCGAGAAATGCGCTTTGCCGTCGTCGTCGCCCATCGACACGACGCGCACCTCGGCGCCGTATTTCTCGCCGAAGAGCGCGAGCGCGCCCGCCTTCACCGCGTCCTCGGGCGACATCAGGCGCGTCACGACCTCGGCATTGCCGCGGATGCGCGCGTTCACCTCGACCTCGACGTCGTGGATCTCCTCGGGCGACAGCGCCTTGGGATGGCTGAAGTCGAAGCGCATGCGGTCGGGCCC
>Ga0335070_10005530_pt1 | contig 14857 bp, 14 predicted proteins | sample Lox_Sample_13_FD_206722 | JGI IMG/M metagenome (GOLD analysis project Ga0335070, IMG submission 206722) | Soil microbial communities from Loxahatchee National Wildlife Refuge, Florida, United States - Lox_Sample_1.3 | ecosystem: Environmental > Terrestrial > Soil > Wetlands | place: USA... | reverse complement strand
AGAGCAGATGTCGTTCTTCACATAGGGCGAGACCAGGATCGCCGGGACCCGCACGCCGAGGCGATCGAAGGTGTATTCCTCCTGGTGATGATCGGGCGGGACCGCCGCGGGCGGAGAGACCCGGTCGTAGAATCCGCCATGCTCGTCGAACAGGATGATGAGCAGGGTCGATTCCCAGAGCGCCTTGTTGCTGCGGACGGCGTTGTAGACCCTGGCGACGAGCGCGTCGGATTCGACGATGTCGTGGGGCGGGTGGGCATCGTTGGCGCCGGGCTCGGAATAGGCGGGCTCGATGAAGGCGAAGTCCGGGAAGTCCTTCTCCGGCCCCGCCGCATCCTGGTAGAAGGCCTGCATGTGGTGATGCCGGACCGCGTTCTCCGGCGACCATTGATGGACGAAGAGCAGCGAGAGCGGCGTGTCGCCGAAATAGACCTTCCACTCCTTCTGGCTCTCGTTCAGCCGGTCGAAGACCGTCGTCTGGTCGTACCAGTGGAAATTGAGATTGAGGATGCCGTTCGGCATCTTCACCCGGCCGAGACTGGTGCCGGAGAGGGCGAACAGACGGTTGACCCAGGTCGGCCCCGGCACCGAGGCATGCCAGCGGTCGCAGACCAGGAAGTTGTCGACCAGCGCCTTGAAGGCCGGCAAGGTGCCTTCGGCGTGATACCGCATCACCTCGGCGAGGCCGGCGGCGTCGAGGTCGTGATGGCAGCCGGCATAATCGGCGACGAAGCCGCCCATCTCGGCGACGCCTTCGCTTGGCCCGAGCTGCACGATCACATCCGAGGTGTCGTGGCCGGGATCCTTGCCGACCTTGCGCGCGGCACCCGGCTGCTGCGGGACCGCCGTGCCGCGATAGATATTCCGGCCGTTGAGCGCGCCGCCCTTCGCCTTCAGCTTCTTGCAATCGCCGATCAGATGGTCGAAGGAGCGGTTCTCCATCATCAGGACGACGACATGCTTGATCGGGTCGGCATTCTTCGGACCGGGCATGGCGGTTCTCCCCTGCTTGCGACCCGCCATCTGGCCGCCGGGCATGGTTGCGGGTCAAGCCGGGAAAGCGGACTACAGTCCCGTTAGCAGCTTGGCTGACATCAAACCCGTGTTACCATCCGCCCCCGCCCCGTCCGACCCCGGAGTCCGCGATGCCCGATGCCCCGCAGACCGCCTTCCTGTTCGATCTCGACGGCACGCTGGTGGACAGCGTCTATCAGCACGTCCTCGCCTGGCATGAGGCGCTCTGCGCCGAGGATATCAAGCTCTCGATCTGGCGCATCCACCGCAAGATCGGCATGAGCGGCGGGCTCTTCACCAACATCCTGCTGCGCGAGACCGGCCTCGACATCACCCAGGACCGGCTCGACCGCCTGCGGCAGGTCCATCGCACAGCTTACAGCAAGCTCTCGGACCAGGTGCGGCCGCTGCCGGGGGCGCGGGAGCTGCTGGCCTATCTCAGCGAGGCGGGGATCCCCTGGGCGATCGCCACCTCGGGACGGATGGAGACCGCGCGGCCGAACATCGAGCGGCTCGGCGTCGTGATCGAGAAATCCGCGGTCGTCACCCGCGACCAGGTGCGCTACGCCAAGCCCGATCCCGATCTCTTCCTGGAAGCCGCGCGGCGGATCAACGTGCCGATCCAGAACTGCTGCGTGGTCGGCGACAGCATCTGGGACCTCCTGGCGGCGCGGCGCGCGAGCGCGCTCGGCATCGGCCTTCTCTCCGGCGGCTACGGCCAGGACGAATTGGAACGCGCGGGCGCCTATCGCGTCTATGAGGATCCCGCGGACATGCTGAAGCATATCGACGAGGTGGGCGGCCGGAGGCCGGCTAATGGATAGGATCCCAAAGAACGGCCGCCCGTCTTACGATTGTCGGCATTCGCCGACGTGCAGGAGGCCGGCTAATGGATAGAAACATGAGCGAAACGATGACCGTGCCGGCGCGCAAGGGCCGCGCCGCGCGCCTCAACAAGGGCCAGGCGATCAAGATCATCAACACCCATGGGACGCAGGTGGTCGACACCTGGGCATTCAGCGCGGAGGACCTGACGGAGTTCCTCTCGGTCGAGCACATGCGCCCGACCCTGGGCTCGATCTTCCCCAAGCACGGCCAGCCGATGCACAGCAACCGGCGGCGGCCGATCCTGATCCTCGAGGAGGACACCTCGCCCGGCATCCACGACACGCTGATCGCCGCCTGCGACGACTATCGCTACGGCCTCTTGGGGTGCAAGGAGTACCACGACAACTGCACCGACAACCTGTTGGCGGCGATGCGGCAGATCGGTTTGACGCCGCCCGAGGTGCCGAGCCCGGTCAATCTCTGGATGAACATCCCGGTCGGGCCCGACGGCGCCACGCAATGGGGCGAGCCGGTCTCCAAGCCCGGCGACTACGTCGTCCTGCGCGCGGCCATGGACTGCATCGTCGCCATGTCGGCCTGCCCGCAGGACATCCTGCCGATCAACGGCGCGCAACGCACCATCCACGACGTGCATTACCAGATCCTGAGCTGAGAGGAACACAGCTGTGCGCTACGAGCTCTATTATTGGGACGGGATCCAGGGTCGCGGCGAATACGTGCGCCTCGCGCTGGAGGAAGCCGGCGCCGACTATCGCGACGTCGCGCGGGAAGCGGGCGGCAGCGAAAAGATGATGAAGCTGATGCGCGGCGGTGCGACACCTTCCTTCGCCCCGCCCTTCCTCAAGGCCGGCAAGCTGCTGATCGGCCAGACGGCCAACATCCTGCTCTATCTCGGCGAGCGGCACGGCCTCGCGCCGAAGACCGAGGCCGGGCGACTCTGGACCCACCAGATTCAGCTGACGATCAGCGACTTCGTGGTGGAGATCCACGACGTCCATCACCCGATCGGCGGCGGCCTCTATTACGAAGACCAGAAGCCCGAGGCCAAGCGCCGCGCCGCGGACTTCCTGAAGAATCGCGCGCCGAAATATCTCGACTATTTCAAAGGTATCCTCGACTCCAACCGCGCGGGGAAGGGCCGGTACCTGGTGGGCGGCCGGCTGACTTACGCGGACCTGTCTTTGTTCCAGATCATTGCCGGGATGCGCTACGCGTTCCCCAATGCCATGCGGGCGCTGGAGAAGCGGCGGCCCGGCTTGGCCACGGTCCACGATTCGGTGGCGGCGCGGCCGCGGATCGCCGCCTATCTCGAATCGGAGCGCCGGCTCCCCTTCAACCAGCAGGGGATCTTCCGGCACTATCCCGAGTTGGATGCGCAGTAGATGCGTGGAGTAGAGCATGGCCCTTTACGGAAGCAGGGAACGCTACGGCACCGTCGCGCAGGCGCTGCATTGGCTGACAGCGATCCTGGTGCTCGTGGCTTTCCTGGTCGGAGAGGGCGGACCGGAGAGTCGGGTCTATGCGCCCGAGCGGGACGCACAGCGGATCCTGCATGAGAGCCTCGGGCTCGCCGTCCTCGCGATCGTGGTGCTGCGGCTGATCTGGCGTTTGCTCGACCGGGCGCCGGACGAGCCGCCGATGCCCGGCTGGATGAGCCGCTCCGCCGCCGCGACCCACTGGCTGCTCTATCTCCTCCTCTTCGCCGTGCCGCTGACGGCGATTCTCGGGGCGTGGTGGGAGGGCCACCCGCTGGACGCCTATCTCATCGGCAGTGTCGCACCGATGATCGCCCCCGCCCACGATCTCGGAGTCGCGGTGAGCGAGATTCACACCTGGCTCGGCGACGCCATCCTGTGGGTGGCCGGACTCCACGCCGTCGCCGCGATCGGCCATCATTTCGTCTTGAGAGACCGGACCCTGATGCAGATGCTGCCGTTCGGCAAGTAGCGCCTATAGCATCGCGGCTTGCGGGATGTGCTAACCTCGGGCCTAATAACCGAGGTGAGGAGGATTTGGTCAGGGATAACCCAGCCCGCGACGACCCAGCCTACACCGCCCGGCCGCGGAGCGCTGTCAACCACGCGACCGGGGAGGAAGCGCTGCCCCGAAGCGGGGATCTCCGGCGCCTGCTGGACTATTGGGCCGCTTGCGCCCGGGATCGCTGGTTTCCGCGGCGTGCCGACATCGATCCGGTGGATCTCAGGTTCATGCTGGAGCGGATTGCGCTGACCGAGGTGCACGAGGACCCCCGTCGATATCGGCTGCGGCTGGTGGGATCTTTCTGGTATCGTCTGGTCGGCTTCGAGGCGACGGGCATGTGGCTGGACGACTGGCCGCACGCCAACCAGCGCCAGTTGACCGTCGATTTCTACGAGGCCCTGATCGCGGGAGGACGACCCCGATTTGCCCAGCGCGACGCCTGGGTCGACGAGCGGCGGCTGCACTACGAGATCATGCTGCTGCCGCTTTCCGAGGACGGCGCGCGCATCTCGATGATCATGACCGGCATCGGCCCGGACTGAACCATATCCCGCAACGGGGGAGAGGGACGCGGGCGGAAGGAAATGGCGGAACGAGACCAGCGAAAACCCGGCGACCGAAGACGCGGCGGCCAAAAGGGTACCGACCACGAGGCGCGCGACCACGTCCGGCATATGACGGGCACGGGTCCGGTCGTATTCGGCGACCGTCGCGTGCCGGCGCGCCGGGTGCGCACATTCGGCGCGCATGCCGGTCCCGGCGAGCAGCTGGTGAGCTGGCCACAATTCCTGAAGGAGTTCCTGCGGGTCGCCGGCCCCTATTGGGTCTCCGAGGAGAAGGCCCGCGTCATCTTCCTCACCATTGCGCTGGTGGCGCTGACGGTGGCGCAGGTCGCCGTGCCGGTCGGAATGAACCGGTGGATGCGCGGCCTGTTCGATGCCCTCGAGCAGAAGGCGATGACCGAATTCGCGCAGCTCTCCGGCTGGCTGATGGTGCTCCTGGTCAGCAACGTCGCGATCGTGAACCTGCACCTCCGGGTGAAGCGGCGGCTGCAGATCGGCTGGCGCGGCTGGCTCAGCCGCAAGGTCGAATACGCCTGGATGGATGCGGGCCGGCACTATCAGCTCGGCTACATGCCGGGGCCGCACGACAACCCCGACGGGCGGATCGCGGAGGACATCCGCAACGCCACGGAATACGCGATCGACCTCGCCCACGCCCTGGTCTACGACCTGCTGCTGCTGGTCAGCTTCACCGACATCCTCTGGTCGCTCTCGCAGGCGCCCTACATCGTGATCGGCGGAACGCCCTATTTCGTGCCGGGCTATCTGGTGTGGCTGGCGATTCTCTACGCCGGATTGGGCACGGTGGTGGCGCTGGCGCTGGGCCGCCAGCTGATCCGCTCGGTCGATCGCCGGCAGACCTCGGAAGCCGACTTCCGCTTCGGCCTCGCTCATGCGCGGGAGAACGCGCTCGGCATCGCCCTCGCCCGCGGCGAGCCCGACGTGCGGCGGCGCCTCAACACCCTCTTCCGCGGCGTGGTCAGCGCCTGGGACGGCGTGACCCACGCCCTCAACAACATGTTCTACTACAGCTCGACCTGGTCGGTGCTCTCGCAGGTGTTCCCGACGCTGGTGGTGGCGCCGCGCTACATCGCCGGCCTCATCACCCTCGGCGGGCTGATGCAGAGCGCCCAGGCGTTCCAGCAGATGGTGGGCGCGCTCTCCTGGGCGATCGACAATCTCGGCAAGGTCGCCGACTGGCGCGCCTCCGCCGAGCGCGTCTTCGCCCTCAACAGCGCGGTCGAGCGGTTCGACGAGCTGGTCTGCGCCACCACCGGCAAGCGCATCGATCTCGTGAAGGCCGAGCAGCGGGTGCTGGCGTTCCGCAACCTCTCCACCACCACGCCGAACGGGACGCCCGAGCTCCAGGGCGTCAACCTCGAGATCCGGGAAGGCGAGCGGGTGCTGATCAGCGGCGACACCGGCGCCGGCTCGACCATCCTGAAGGCGGTCGCCGGGATCTGGCCCTGGGGCGAGGGCCGGATCGAACTGCCGGACGGCGCGCGGCTGCTCTTCATGCCGCCCCGGCCCTATCTGCCGACCGGCAGCCTGCGCGGCACGCTCGACTATCCGCCCGCCGCCGGCATTGTCGGGGAGAAGGCGCCGGACAGCGCTCAGATATCGGAGGTGCTGCGCCGGGTCGGTCTCGAGGAGCTGCTGCCGCGGCTGGACGAGACCGGGAAATGGGACCAGATCCTGACCGTCGAGGATCAGCAGCGCATCGGCTTTGCGCGCCTGCTGCTGAAGCGCCCGGACTGGATCTTCATGGAAGAGGCGCTGGAAGCGCTGCCCCCCGCCGGACAGAAGGCGATGGTCGAGCTCCTGCAGAACGATTTTCCCGCCGCGACGCTGGTCGCGGTCGGCCACAACGACGCCCTGGTCGGCTACGAGACGCGGAGCTTCGTCCTCGAGCGCGCCGACAGCGTCGTCACCATGCGCGAAATCAAGAAGGCGGCCGCGAACGAGACCCTGGGCGCCTGATCGTCCCGGGCTTCCCGCCTCAGTTCGCCGACGCTCAGTTCGCCGACACGAGGACCGGATCGACGCGATAGAGATCGGGGAACAGACGCTTCAGGTTGTCGATCTTCGGCAGGTCGTTGATGACGATGTAGGGATAGTCCGGATTCCGGGTGAGGAAGTCCTGGTGATAGCCCTCCGCCGGATAGAAGGTCTTGCCGGGCTCGATCGTGGTGACGATCTTGTCGCCGAACGCCTTCGCCGCATCGAGCTGGGCGATGTAGGCCTTGGCGATCCCCGCCTGCGTGTCGTCGGTCGGGAAGATGGCGGAACGGTATTGCGTGCCCATGTCCGGGCCCTGGTAGTCGAGCTCGGTCGGGTCGTGGGCGACGGAGAAATAGATCTGCAGCAGGCGCCCGTAGCTGATCTTGCCGGGATCGAAGGTGATCTGCACGGACTCCGCATGACCGGTGGTGCCGCTGCCGACCATCTCGTAATGCGCCGTGTCCGCCGCGCCGCCGGTATAGCCGGAGACGGCCTGCGTCACGCCGGCGACGTGCTGGAACACGCCCTGCACGCCCCAGAAGCAGCCGCCCGCCAGCACCGCGACCTCCTTCGCAACCGGCCGTCCCGGCGGCTCGTCGAGCGCCGGCGCCGGGATGACATGCGCGTCCTCGGCGGCGGAGGGCGACAGCCGCCAGAGGCTGCCCGCCACCAGCGCCGCCCCGATCAGCAGCCCCGCGGTCAGGCGGTAGGCGACGGTGCGGGCGCGGAAATCCTGGGATTCGGTCGGATTGGATTCGGGCATTTCGTGCTCCTCTCCTCCCCATTACGGCGGATCGAGGGGCGAGGTTACGCCTTCGCCTTCCCCGCGGTGATCACATCTTTGTACCAGTGGAAGGAGGATTTCGGCGTCCGCTTCAGGGTCTTGAAGTCCACGTGGATGAGGCCGAAGCGGTTGCCGTAGCCGGAGCCCCACTCGAAATTGTCGAGCAGCGACCAGACCATGTAGCCCCGGACGTCGGCCCCCTCGGTCACGGCCTTCAGCATCGCGGCGATATATTGCCCGAGGAAATAGATCCGCTTGGGATCGTCGACCACGCCGGCGGCGTCCGGCGCGTCCGGGGAATTGCAACCGTTCTCGGTGACGTAGATCGGCAGGCGATAGCGCCGGGTCAGATGCAGCAGTTCCTCGCGGAACATGTCGGGGAAGATCGGCCAGCCCATTTCCGATTTCGGCGCGTCGGCCGGCGGCGAGCCCCAGCCGAAGCCCCAGATGTTCTTGGAATCCGCCTTGCAGAAGATCGGGCCGTAGTGGTTGAGGCCGAACCAGTCGCAGGGCCGGCAGATCCGGGCCATGTCCCCGGCCATCACATAGGGCTCGATCTCGCGCGCGATCATCGGCGGGTAGTGGCCGAGGTTCTGCGGATCGGGGAAGGCCCCGTTCCAGAATTCGTCGAGCAGGGCCGCCGCCGCGCGATTCTCAGCGGTGTCGGTCTCCGGGATGACCCGCTGGTTGTTGTGCACGCAGCCGATGGAAGCCCCTTTGACCATGTCCCGGACCACGTCGACGGCGGCGCCGTGCGCGAGGTTGACGTGATGCGTGGCCTTCAAGTGCGCCGCCTTGTCGATGATGCCCGGCGCCGCCCAGTCCATGGAATAGCCGAAGACGGTGAAGACCGAGGACTCGTTGAAGGTCGCGTAGTGCTTCACCCGGTCCCCGAAGCGGCGGGCGATGACCGCGGCATAGTCGGCGAACCAGCCGGCGCAGTCGCGGCTGGTCCAGCCGCCGAGCTCCTCCAGCGCCTGCGGCAGGTCCCAGTGGTAGAGGCAGAGCCAAGGCTCGATGCCCGCCTCCAGCACGCCATCGACCACGCGATCGTAGAAGTCGAGCCCAAGCGGATTGACCGCCCCCCGTCCGCGCGGCAGGACGCGCGGCCAGGCGACTGAGAAGCGGTAGATCTGCAAGCCGAGATCCCGCATCAAGCCGATGTCTTCGCGGTAGCGGTGGTAGTGGTCGCAGGCCACGTCGCCGGTGTCGCCGTTCGCCACCTTGCCTTTGATGAGACAGCGCTTGTCCCAGATGCTGGGACCACGGCCGTCCTCGGCCACCGCGCCTTCGATCTGGTAGCTCGAGGTCGAGGCGCCCCAGGCGAAGCCGGTGGGGAAGCCTTGACCGAGATCGCGCGCTAGGACCGACTGCATTGTCACCGGATTGACCTCGAATGGTTTGATGCGACTGGAAATCTGCCGCGGGGATGAGTCGGCGGCCATGGTTCCCGTCCGCGCCGACCCTGTCAACGCATCGCCCGGGCGATTGGACCCAATTCGTTAGGATTCTCTATACGGTTCGTATGGTTGAATCGCCGCCGGACAGCGGAAGGCGGGGGTTTTCCGCGGGTCCGCCGAGTCGCCGTTCACCGCCTGGAACCGGGGAAACGCATGCCGCATCGGATCGCGCCCAGCGTCACGGCTCATACCGTGCTGGAACTGTTCGGCGTGGTCCTGGAGGGGAGCGGGATCGCCTATTCGATGTGGGACGCCGAGGACCGGCTGGTCGCCTACAACGACATCTATGTCCGCATGTTCTTTGCCGGCTTCGAGCACGTGGTCGAGCTCGGCCAGACTTTCGAGCGGCAGAATGCGCGCTGGGGCGAGGTCAAGGCCGCCCAGGTGCAGAACAGCGACCTCAAGGACCAGGTCTCCGAGCGGTTGAAGCGGCACCGCGAGCCGCGCGGCTCGTTCGAGCGGCGGATCGACGACCGCTGGATCCGCAGCAGCGAGATCCGCACGGCGGACGGCGGCATGGTGAGCATCCACACCGACATCACCCACGAGAAGGACCGCGAGAATGCCGCGCGCGAGGGCGAGCGGCGATTCCGCTCGCTGGTCGAGAACCTGCACAACATCGTCTTCTGCCGCGGCGTGAAGGGCGATCTGGAATACGGCTATGACGGTGGCGGCTCGCAGGTCTACGGCCGGGACTCCGAGCGCCTGTTCGGCTCCGTGGACGAGAGCGGCAAGTCGATCCTCGACGACTGGTACGCCTGCATTCACCCGGACGATCGCACGCGCTACATCGCGGCCGAGCAGGCACGTAAACGGGACGGCGAGCCCTTCGACATCGAGTTCCGCTTTCTTCATCCGGAGACCCGCGAGGTGCGCTGGTCGCGCGAGGTCGCCTGGGTGGTCGAGGACAAGGAGCTCGGCAAGACCTATTTCGACAGCTATCTGATCGACATCACCGACAGCAAGATCCGCGAGGCCGAGCTCTCGCGCAGCCGCGCCGAGCTGACGCTGGCGATCCACAAGGCCGACGCCGCAAGCCGCGCGAAGTCCGCCTTCCTCGCCAGCATGAGCCACGAGCTGCGGACGCCGCTCAACGCCGTCATCGGCTTCGGCCAGGTGATCGCGATGGAGAAGGTCGGGCCCGGTGTCGCCCCGGCCTATCGCGAGTACGGCAAGCTGATCGTCGATAGCGGGCAGCACCTGCTGAACCTGATCAGCGATATCCTCGATCTCTCCAAGGTCGAGGCCGGCAAGATGGAGATCAACGAATCGGATTTCCGGATCGCCGACGTCATCACCGAGGTCAAGCGCCTGCTCGGCGATCAGATCGGGAACCGGCTGCAGACCCTGGGCGTCGAAACGCCGTCCGGCGACATCTGGCTCCGGGCGGACCGGCGGCGGATCCTGCAGATCCTGATCAACCTCCTCGGCAACGCCAGCAAGTACTCGCCCCTGGGGGGCGCGATCGTGCTGCGCTGCCGCCTGCGCCGCGACGGTTGCCTGGAGCTGACCGTGGCGGACGAGGGACACGGCATGACGGACGCCGAGATCGAGGTGGCGCTGACCCTGTTCGGCCAGGCGGCCGCGGGACGCAGCCACAATTCAGGAACCGGACTCGGCCTGCCGCTGGCCCGCAGCATGACCGAGCTGCACGGCGGACAGATGCTGATCGAGAGCGTCAAGGGTCGCGGCACCACGATCCGCGTCGTGCTGCCGCAGGAGCGCGTCCGCGCTCTCAGCGCACAGGAAGAGAACCAGCTCCACCTCAGCCTCGGCTGAGGGCTAAAGCGATGCCTGATAGCGCGCCGCGAGGCGCGACAAGTGTCGCGCGGCGGCTTGGCTGCGCCATTCCTGGCGGAGCGCCGTGCAGATCCTGTCGCGCAGCACGGCGAAGGACGGCACCTGACCGGCTAGGATCTGGTCCAGCAGCACGACATGGACGCCGCTGTCGGTCGCGACCGGCACCGGACAGATTTGCCCGGGCCGCAGCGCCAGCAGGACCGCTTCAATCTCCGCCGGCAGGGCATCATGGATCGCCGGACCGACCCGCCCGGCGCAGCTCTCGGCACCGGCCGGATCGTAGGTCTTGAGCAGGTCGTCGAACATGTGGGGATCGAAATAGAGGATGGCGACCAGTCGCTCCGCCCGCGCCCAAGCCTCGGCGCGCAATGTCGCGTCATCGATGGCACAGCGCAGCACGATCTGGCGCCCGACATAGCGGTCGGGTTCGCGGTAGCTGTCGATGTGCTGATGGTAGTAGTGCAGGCACGCATCGGCCGTCGGAGTGGGCACTTTGAACCGCCGGGCGACCAATTCTATGAGCCGTGGATCGCGCAGAGTGTCAGGAATAGATCCCCTTATGCCTGCTTGTTTTGCCTGCTCTAGGACAATCTGTAACCGACTATGTTCCAGAGCACCCATCTCAACGGCCCGCAACCCCATCCCGCCGTGTGGTGCTGTATTTCCCGCCAACGCCAACTCGTTAGGCCGAAGCCTTGCCACTGCCATCCTGCCCTCCCCGAGGAAAATTAGGAACTCATGCCTCGGTAGAGTCAACGAGAAATTAAAAACGGATCGGATTTGGCGGATAGAACTCGTTGAATGGAAGCTTCGTCCCGCCGGGCGGAACCGCGGTCAGCGATCGGCGCCGATCTTCCGCAATAGTGCCTGCAAGTGCCGCTCGGCGGCAGCGATGCGGGCCCGGGTTGCGAGCCTGCGTGCGACATCGCCTTCGGCCTCGGCGAAGGCGCGGCGCCGGCCGGGGGTTATCTGGTCCATCATCAGGATGTGGAAGCCGAGCGATGAAGGCACCGGCAGCGGAAAGACATCGCCGGCCTTGAGGCTGAAGAACGGCGCCGCGACTTCGCTCTCCCAGCCACCCTTGGCGACAGGGCCGATGCGCCCGTCGTGCAGGCGCGACGCCGCTGCAGAGTAGATCAGCAGGTCCTTGAAGACCCGGCGGTCGTAACCGAGCATCGCGACGATCCGTTCCGCCCGGCTGTAGGCCTCGGCGCGCCAATCGCGATCCGCAACCTGGCCGCCGATCAGGATCTCCCGGCCTTCATAAAGGTCGGGCGTGCGGAAGGCATCGACGTCGCTTTCATAGAAGGCGCGACAGGCGGTGGCATCCGGCGGCGTGAAAGCAAACCGATCGGCCAGCAACGCCGCGAGCTTCGGTTGGCGCAGGAGCTCGGCGGCCGAGCCCGACATTCCGTGGCGCGCCGCGATCGCCAGCACCTCGTCGAGCGTCGGCGCCATCGCGCGTGCCAACGCGGCCAGGGCTTCGGCGGCTGCCGCCTCATAGGCGTTGAAGGGCCGGTCCGTGCCGGCGACCGGCGTCTCGCGCTGGGCCACCACCGATTCGACCAGATCGAAGGCCCGGCGGCGCGGCCGGCTCGACAGCATCGTCACCGAGGCCCCGCCGCGCATCAAATTCCCATGGAGCGATCCGCCGTCAGGCGACCGTCGGTCACGGGCGAAATTTGCCATCCCAATCCCAAAACTACTGTCGACTCGCCAGGAGGGCGGGCGAATCGATTCCCCGAAACTCTTGATTCGATTTATACAATTCCGCGTGATTCGCCGATAGTAAAAATTGCATCAAATTTTCGGTAAATTCGTCAGAGTGACTGCAAAAGGCGCTTGATCGCCCTTGGCGTGACGATTCGAGATGGAATCCGGAACCGGCGGAGAACGCCGAGGCGCGTTTGCATCGCCGGTGGGAGAAGTCTAGCTTCGCGCATGGCCGCCCCCGATCGCCCGTTCTGGAAGACGACGCCGCTCTCGCAGATGACCCGCCAGCAGTGGGAGAGCCTGTGCGACGGCTGCGGGCGCTGCTGCCTGGAAAAACTGCGCGACGCCGACACCGACGAGATCCATTTCACCAACGTCGCCTGCAAGCAGCTCGACCTCAGGAACTGCCGCTGCAAGGATTACCGGCATCGCCAGGATATCGTCTCCGACTGCGTGCAACTGACGCCGCGCAACATCAAGCGGCTCGACTGGCTGCCCGAGAGCTGCGCCTATCGCCTGCTCGGCGAGGGCAAGAACCTGAAGTGGTGGCATCCCCTGGTCTCCGGCGATCCCAAGACGGTGCACCAGGCCGGCATCTCGGTCCGGGGACGCGCCGTCGCCGAGCGAAATGCCGGCGAGCTCGAAGACCACATCATCAGCTGGATCAAGTAGTCGAAACAGGCGAGACTCCGATGATGATCAGCCTCGCCGAATTCGAGATCGCCTTGCGCGGCTTATTGCGTCTCGCCCGGTTCGACGCCGGCTTCGCCGGATTCTTCGACCTCTCCAAGGAGGGCGCCAAGCGCTCGTTTCGCCTCGCCTTGCCGCTGCTGCCGTTCTACCTGCTGCTCCTCAATCTCAATGCCCCATGGCCGCCGGATGTGGACCTGTTGCGGATCGGCGCCGCGGAGTTGATCGGCTATGCGACGATGTGGACGACCTTCCCCCTGATCATGATCCTGGGGGCGCGACTGCTCTCCCGCGAGGACCGGGTCTATGGCGCGATCGCCGTCTACAACTGGATATCGGTGCTGTGGATCGCGCTCCAGCTGCCCGTGGAGCTCGCCACCTATTACGGCCTCGACCCCGACTGGGGCTTCAAGATAACGGTGGCCCTGCTCCTGTTCACGCTGGCCTGCGAGTTCTTCGCTTTCAAGCGCCTGATCAACGCCGGGATCGAAGTCACCATCGCCTTGGTGGCGCTCGACTTCATCCTGAGCCAGTTCGTCATCGCGCCGCTCTTCGACGCGATGGCGCGGGCGCCGCTGTTCTGAGGATCCGGCGCGTGGTCAGGCCGCTGCGGCCAGATCCGCGGCGCGCAGCCTGAGCACGCGGAGCCGGCTCTCCACATCCTCCTTGTTGAGATAGGCGCCGGCGAGGCGGCGATAGCCCTGATAGGCGTCGCGCGCGTGCAGGAGGCGCCAGTTGTCGAACAGCACCAGCGAGCCCGGCAGCAGGCGGCGGCGATATTGCAGGCGCCGGTCGTTGCAGAGCGCGGCAAAGGCGCCGTAGGCCCGGTAGAAGGCACGGAGCTCGCGTTCCGGCAGGAAGAGCGGCGCGCGGTCGAGCGGATTGTAGCTGACCTGGACCAGGCGGCCGGCGGAATCGAGCCGGAAGACCGACCGCTTCGCCATCAGGTGGATGCCCTTCTCGTGATCGATGTACTGGCCGGTGACCTCGACCTCGGTCAGCACGCGATAGAGATCGGGCATCTCCGCCTCCATGATCGCGGCGATCCTGAAGCCGTCGATGAGGACGCTGTCACCGCCGGTGCAATCGACGCCGAGGCAATGGAACATCTGGTAGCCCGGCGCGTCGAAGCTGTAGGTGCCGTCGGTATGCGGGCCGATCGCCATCGAGGTATAGGCGGTGTCCTTGTGCTCCATGTTGGCGGTGAAGTCGTAATAGCCGCCGAAGATGGTCTCGCGGATATAGGCGGCGCGCTTCGCCACCGCCTGGGTCGCCTCCGGCGTCGCCGGCACGCCTTCGACGAAGGCGAAGCCGAAGCGCTCAATCCGCTCCAGCCAGTCCTTGAGCACGCGATCGCCGGCGGCGCCCGGCGCCATGAGGGCCTCGTAGGCGACGTGCGGAATCTCGGCAGCGATGCGCGCCTCGTCCCACAGCACGCGGTCAGGCGTCACCGCACCCGGCACGACCGCAGCCTCGCGTAGCCAGGCACCGTCGAACGCGCTGACATGCGGCGCGCCGCCGGCAACCGGCGCCCATTCGATCTCCAGCTCGGGCACGTTGGCGGCGACGTTCATCCGCCGGACGGCAAGGCCGGCATCGCCGATGAAGCTGTCGGAAAGACGCTGGCGCGTCTCCGGATGGAGGCATTGCGGGCAGGGGCAATGATCCCTGAGCCAGAGCAGCGGCACGGCGACGCGATGGCCGTCGCTCCAGGTGAGATGAACGGAATCGCCCTCGGTCGTTACCTCGCGCAGCACGGCCGCCTCCCTCGCGGATCACAGATGGCTTGTTATTATACGTTCGTATAATAGAGCGCAAGCGGCTATTTTACGGATGTATAATTGTGGCCCGTATAGTTATGGAGCGCGCCATCCCGACCAAAGCCGAGACCGGTCTGAAATTCATTGGGCCAAAGTTCACCCGCGACCTGCCGGAGGCGCGGCGCCGGCAGCTGATCGAGGCGACGCGGCGCTGTCTCGCGCGCCACGGACTCGCCGGCACGT
>Ga0335070_10005528_pt1 | contig 14860 bp, 12 predicted proteins | sample Lox_Sample_13_FD_206722 | JGI IMG/M metagenome (GOLD analysis project Ga0335070, IMG submission 206722) | Soil microbial communities from Loxahatchee National Wildlife Refuge, Florida, United States - Lox_Sample_1.3 | ecosystem: Environmental > Terrestrial > Soil > Wetlands | place: USA... | reverse complement strand
ATTGCAGGATTGCCGGCCAGATCGGGGCGGATGACTTTCAAGCCGACCGTGCGGTCAACTTCAAGATCGTGCGCCTTGTACACGGCACCCATGCCACCCATGCCAAGTAGCAACTGGATCTGATACCGGCCGCCAAGTACCGTGCCGACCTCAAGAACCGTAGCGCCAATCGCAGCGAAAGCCTGGCTGTGAATCCCAGAGCTGGGGTCCCGCCTTGGCCTTTCGGCTATGGTCGCATCATTGGAGGAGTCGCGTTTGGGTGGTGGCGACACTAGACGCGCCGAATCCGGCAACCTTCGCAGATCGACCCGGGTCTCATCAGACTCAGGAACTCCCCCGCCTGTCATGCCGTCTGAGCCGAGCGCGGGACGTGGGTTAGCGGCGGAACTCTCGCCGCTCGAAACGGCCGTTCCCTCCTGCCCCAACCGACCTGTCGATTCCTTATCGCCTGCCATAGTTATTGTTGCAACACTAATCCTCAGGGTGACGAAACACCATCCTCAGGGTCACATATCTTCGGAGTATATCTTGCCTTGTGGCATTCGTTACGGGGATTCCAGCTGTTTGATCAAGTGACAACAAATGGTGCCGAAGGGTAATCACACTGCCAACACCGACGTTCCTCTCGGTAATAGCATGTTAGTGGTGCAATATGCCCTCTCTGAACCACCATCTCAACGCCATTGCCCAGATCACGGTTGGAACGAGCATGGCGATTCCTGTTCCCACCGCCACCATTTGAGGTGCGATACCAGCGTCTATGACCTGGCCGGCAACCCATGTGGCCGTCGCTAGTACCAACATTGAAATAGCGAGTTCGGCTCCAAAGACCCTTCCCAGGAAACGATCGGCGGTGTTGAGGTGAAGAAGCGTCGTTGAAAACACCCATACGGTAGAGGTACCAGAGTGCGCAAACAAAATCACCGCTACGGCTGCCCACACACTACGCACGTTTCCCAGTGCGATATATCCGCAACTGCCGATGAGGAAGCCAAGTAACACACCAACCCGTAGGCGCGCCTGCCGCTGTCCCGTCCAATGTGACGCGAGCAGCGGCCCCGTCAACGCACCCAGGCCGCGCGCACCCATCAGCAAACTCATACCAAACAGGGCCGCACGCTCCGAATTCACCCCCGCAATCGGAATGGTGAAGACACGCATTGCCATCACTGGAAACAGCACCCACGACGTGCCCACGATGCCCACTCCTCCCTTGAGCGACACCACGGCGGCCAGCTTCGGGTCTCGCGCGATATAGCGGAACCCCGCGCGAATCGAGGACCATCCGGCCGCCGCGTCCTCGGGATGCCGTTCCGCCGCATCCGCATGGGACTCCACAAAGTGCATGCGGCTGATAAGAACTGCGGAGGCGGCAAAGGAAAGCGAGTTGATCACGAAAACGGCATCTCGCCCCAACCAGGCCGCGACGATTCCCCCAAACATCGAGCCGATCGCCAGGTCGAACGACCATGTCGCCGACGAAAGGGTATTGGCCACGATCACGTCTTCCCTGGCCACCACATTCGGTATGACCGCGCTTCGCGCCGGCTCAAAGAACGCCACCATCACTGTTTCCAGAAAGAGCAACGGATAGATTAGCCACACCATCTGAACCGTGCGGACAAGCAGCATGCAAGCCACAATCACCATACGCAAGAGGTCGGTTACGATCATGACCTTGCGGCGGCTGAAGCGGTCATTCACCACTCCTGCCAGAGGTCCCAGCAGCGTGTGTGGCAGCACTTGCAACACCAGCGCCATCGCCACCGACGACGCCTTTCCTGTCAAGTCCAGCAGCAGGCTGTAGATGGCCAGCGTGTAGAACCAATCCCCGTTCTCACTGACGATTTGCGCCAGCCAGAGTCGACGAAAGTTCGCATTACCTCGCACCAATCGCGCGTAATTGGAGAAATTGAGGCTTGAACAGGACATGGCCGAAACTCAGGCTAGCAGAACGACGATAAGATCCGACTTCAGGCGGTTAGCCGCATGTATGGCTCGGACCGACACGTCCGCGACAGTGCACCCTCTGCTTAGTCGCTGTGGCTCGCGCTCGCGGAAGGTAATACGGCTGCGACAGGCGTCGAGCCGTCCACCAGCGGCGGCCCGGCTTGCCGTCGCAGCGCCAGCACTGTCCTGCGAGTCAGGTCGTACGCGCCATAGATGATATTGGCGCGCCAGATGTCGCTGCGAAAAGTCAATATCTCGCGGCGAATGTACCGGAACGCCTTGTTCCCAGGCTTGTAATCCTTAATTGCTTGACTTGCAGCCAGATCGGGCACGACCGGCTGGCACTCGCGCAACTGGATCACCGCAACGGAGCCGTCGGTGCGCACCAGATCGCCTGTCGCATTCTGGGTGATGGTCGCGATCCCGGGTCGCGGAACATACTTCACCGACTCAATGCACCCGGCGAAATTTAGATCTCGAATAACCGTGGACCGCTCGTCGTCGATGTCGGGTGCGATGTGGTGTACAAATCCCTTGTATTTCACCGATAACACAGCTCCGGTGTCGTGCGTCGAGGACGCGATCCACAGCGGTTCGGTCGCGCCCGCCGGAGTCCAACCCCACATACGCAGATGATCGCGGCGGCCATAGCTGTTCAGCGTCTGCTGCCATGCAATGACCTGCGGCTTACCGTCGAGCAGGAACGTCATCATCGGCTGGTTGGAATAGGCGCTGTTATTCAGCAGTGCATACAGGTTCTTCATCACCGAGTGACGCGAAACCGGATCGCTCTCCTGCCATCCTGCGCGCTGGAACGCCGCGTGCACCTGCTCCGCTGATCCCAGAAACACTATGTTCACCAAGTCTGCCTCGACTGACTTCTGGGTCGTCGAGCGGTACGGGACTTGCTGCACCCAATCCGCCAGCAAATCCAGGTTCGCGATGTCAGGCTCGCTCGTTTTTGGCGTTGTTGGAAGTGACTGCACGGCTGCAGTCGTCTTTACTCGCATGTCCGTGCCGGCCGGGTAGTAAATCTCCGGCTCCGGAAAGATCGGGAACGTAGCTTTGTAAACAATAAGCCCAAAGTCGGAGTACGGGTTCCACGTCGGCATGTGGATAAGACGGCTGTTCACGCGTCCCTGAAACGTGTCGTTACTCATCACGCCATGGATCACGCCATTCTTCACGTGCTCGCGGGCGTTCTCCACTTCTTCGACGCGAGCCGAAATCTGGATCGCCGAGTCTGGAGCGACCTTGATCTCCGTGAATTCGAGCTCAAGCAATGCCGTCTCGTAGCGCATGCCCCAGCCCACTTTGTGTTTCGCCCGCACCACGCCCTCAACCGGAGTGCCCATAGGCGCGATGACTTCATTACCGCAGACGACATCCTGCAGAAGTACCGCATGTACGGGATCGCCGGCTTTTGCCGTATAGGTCGATACTTGTTCGGCAAGCCGAATCCAGAGCGTGTAGCCTGCGGGTATCTGGTCGCATCCCGAGGCCAACTGAGTGGCAAAGGTCAAGAACGCGAGCCCGCGTAGCGTGCCGAGCAGGATTCTCAAGTTAGTTGCGCCTTCCCAAACTAGTAGTCAGGTTCAAGGGGGTAACGCCATGATATCTGATGTCAGGCACTCTTCAGAACTTGATTCATCAGGTACACCCCGACAATTGACTCAACTGCAACAAACCCGTGAATTCGCACGGCGTTGCTGTGCTTGACCTACCACAAAAGTCGCGCCCCGGATTTTTCCGGGGCGTGGCTCATCCAGATTTGCTGCGCGGCCCGTGGTCTAAAACAAATTCCACAGGTACTGGTTGTATACGTCGTGATGGTACTGCACTTCCGGCGCCTTGACGAACGTCCCCAGCAACCGTGAACAACGGTCGGCGGCTGCCTGCTTCAAGTCGACATAGCGCTGCTTCACATCGGCGCCGAGCAATGTTGTCGTCCAGTCGGCGTTGCGAAAGTTGTCCATCGCGTCATAGATATTGTCCGGCAGGTAACGTTCGGCCTGTCGGAGGTTTTTGATTTTGGCGGTGTCTCCATACATGCCGGTCTTGAACACCGTCAGCATAACCATGTACGGGTTCGCGTCCGGCGCAACCGAGCGCATTTCCACACGCATGCTGCGCTCGTTGCCGATGGGAACGCGAATCATCGCACCGCGGTCCACCGCCGAGGCCTTGATCTGGTTCGGTGCTTCGAAGTGCGGGTCGAGTCGGCGATATGCATTCACGCTGGAGTTGAACAGCAGGCAGGTATCGTTGCCATGCGTCAGGAATCGGTCAATGAACTGCCAGCCGAACTTGCTGAGCTTCTCTTCGCCTTTGGGGTCCCAAAACAGGTTCTTGCCGTTCTTGCTGACGGAAACGTTGGTGTGCATGCCGCTGCCATTTACACCGACCACCGGCTTGGGCAGGAACGACGCCGTAAGCCCCATGTTGGTAGCGACTTGCCGGCAGATCAGCTTGTAGAGCTGGATCTGGTCCGCCGCCGCCACAACTTCGCCGTAAGAATAGTTAATCTCAAATTGTGAAGGCGCAACCTCCGGATGGTCCTTTTCGTTTTGGAAGCCCATGGCGCGCTGCACTTCGGCAGTGGTGTCGATGAATAGGCGCAGCGGATCGCCGGGCAGGGAGTGGAAGTACCCGCCGGTGTTTACATATTCAAACTTCCCGGTCTCATGGTAATGACGCTCGGCGTCCTTGCCGGCGAATAGAAAACCCTCGATTTCATTGGCAGCATTCAGCGTGTACCCGTGCTTCTGATACTGCTCGTTGGCGTATGCCTTCAGGATGCCGCGAATGTCGGCGGCATACGGCTCCCTGCCCTTGTCGATCACGTCGCCGAAGACGAGAATCTTGCCGGGTCCAAATACGTCGGCGGGTCCCCAGTAGAAGGCGGCCCAGTCGATGTACAGGCGCAGATCGCTCTCGCGCTGTGCCGTAAAGCCACGAATCGAAGAGCCATCGAACGTGAGATTGTCATAGGCTTTGAGCAGGAACTTTTTGTCGTAATCGAGCATGTGCAGGCGGCCTTCCAGGTCGCTGAACAGCACCGTCACGGCCTTGACGCGTTTCTCGTCTTTCAGATACTTGAGTCGCTCCTCTTGGATGACGTCAAGCTTCACCCGCTTCATGCGCTGTTCTTTGGCCTGGAGATTCAAATCCTCCAGCTCGTCATACGGCAGTGCCAGAAAGTTACGAAGTTCGGTCGACATGAATCTCCTCAAGATGGAATTGAGATCCGCCGCTATGCGTTTAGGTTTGCGGATGATCACTTTGAGGTTAAAGGATGGCTAATTCTCCGTGCCAATTAAAAGCGCTAATGACCCACATTGACGGAATTTATGGAGGGCATAAACGAATCGCTAGTACTAAGAATCAGGCGATTTGCAGCGATTCCAGTGCAATTATGCTGTCTGACGATCACTTCCGCGCCAGTCACCGAACTTCGCCTGTTCGCTATGTGCCGCGCGCCCGTTCCTTGCGCATCACGATCTCAGCCCCATTGCGCGCAAAGTGTACCTCGGACATCAGGCTGCGCATCACGACCAATCCTCGGCCGTGGCTGAGTCTCGTTACCCGGTAGTTCTCTGGATCCGCACGGCGCAGATCAAAGCCCTTCCCGGGATCGCGCACCGTAATCATAGTGTCGCGCGGCGTACATGCGACGGTGCAGTAGATACGCTTCGCGGAGTCCTCGTTGCATCCGTGCAGTGCTGCGTTCGCCAGGGCTTCCTGCACAGCGACCTGCACGTCGATCTCTTCTCCCTCCTCCGTGCAGTGTTGGCTGACTAACTCCATCACCCGCTCGCGGTGTTCAGGCACCGAAGCCAAAACGCCCGGAAACTCAAATTCCTTCCAGGCTGCGGGTTGTGCGGCATCAATTTCGGGAACCCCGTGGCCTGGGCCGGCGGAATCCATGCAGTTAGCCGAAATGCACTGTTCCAGTTCCGCAGAACTCTGGTCCACTCGCTCTGCGCCTGGGTCGGAGGAATTCCGCACACTCGCATTATCGCTGTGTTCGTTAGTCAGCTGTGCGAAACGACGGTACCCGCAAGATTAAATGTCCGTGAATGCCGCTTGCAGCTGCAACGGTTACCAATGCGATTACGTCTATCAATTAGCACCTCATTGACCTGCGAGCAACGCAAATCTTGCATCATCAACGTAGTTCTGGTGGTCAAGCTGTTTGTAACCGACGTTCGCCATCGCCGCCTCGCCTCGCCGGCGCGCGGCTGCTGGACGAACCCCAACGATTGGAATGGGTGAGATGCTTCGAATTGAAATTTGCTCGGCTGATGACGCAGCCGTCTTATTCTGCTCGGGTGCCCTCGTTCTTGGCGTCGAGACGGAAACCCTGCGCACCATCGCGCAATCGCGCCAGGAAGAAAGTCTTCGCATCGACCTTTCGGGCGTCGACAAAATCGACGCATCTGGCCTCGGACTTCTGGTCGAGCTTCAACTCTGGGCGCGCGAGAACCGGCGTGAATTAGGCTTTGTCGAGCTCTCCGAAGATGTGTGGCGCATGGTGATTCTCACCAAGCTCTATGCCGCACTCGATATTTCCTACTCCGACCTTCCAGCGAACATCCACTGCTCTGCCGAGTTGGATCGCAGCGAAATGATCGCCTGAACAAAAGCGGGCACGGTGCGCGATGCACCGTGCCCATCCCTCCATGCCTGCTTTGCCAGGCTACCGCTGCGCCGGACCGCCCACGATAAACGCATTCACCCGCAGCCCCACCGGCAAATCCGTCCCCGCATCGAGCTGTATCAGCGTCTCCAGGATCTTGTTGTCCACATGTTCTGTCGGCTCATCCGTGCGTATGTTCTTGCGACCCAACTCCTGTCCAATCCGCACCACGTGCGCATAAAACTTCCGGCTGCCGTAAGCATCTGCCGTTACGTATGCCGACTGCCCCACCACCAGCTTGCTCACATCGTCTTCGTCCACATCCACCCGCACCCGCAGCGCGCGTTCGTCGCCGATTGTGAAGATCGGGTCCGGATTCACCGCCGAATTCGATACGCTTTCACCTGCGCGATGGTACTTCCGCAGTACCGTGCCGTCGATCGGCGCACGGACGAAGGTCTTGTCGAGCACCGCTCGCGCTTCCTCCAGTTGCGCCTTTGCCAGTTGCACATTCGCCTCCGCCATTGCCCGATCTTCCTCGCGCGCGTCCGCCGCAACCAGATTGTGGTGGTGCGACATCTCCTCATATCGCGCCTTCGCCACTGCATACTCCTTCGCGTACTGGTCCTGTTCTTCGCGAGAGACCACTCCCGCCGCAAACAGCTTCTGGTAGCGCACCATCTCCAGTTGCGCATGGTCCATCACCGCCTTGGCCTCGTCCACGTTCGACTGCGCCTCGCGCCGTTCCTGAATCCGCGCGCCGTTGATCACCTTGCGCAACTCCGCTTCCTTCTGCGTGACCTCGGCTTCGGCCGACGCCACCTGCGCGCGATAGTCGTCGTTCACCAGCTCCGCCATCACTTGTCCGCGCCTCACGTGGTCGCCCTCTTCCACAAACATCGCCTTCAACTTACCGTTGAGCTCGGAGGCCAGCTTGATGTTCTCCGACACCGGCTCCACGCGCCCCGCTGCCGCCACCAGGAACTCCGTCTGTGTCGTCTTCGCCGGCTCTGCCTTCTTCGTCGCCAGCGGACGCCCCCAGATCACCGTCGCCGTCAACCCAATCGCTCCTATCGCCGCACCAATCGTCAACACTCGCCGCTTCATTTCCTCACCCGCTCACACCAAAACCGATTGACGGTTTTGCCTCGAAGGGGCACGGCTTCTGCCGTGCCATCACTGCTGTTCTGGTCGACAACGTCGCGGGCTTTAGCCCGCAACCAATTACGCCGCTTCGTCCTGCGCCTGCTCCGCGATCCTTCCATCTTCCATATGCACAATCCGGTCTCCGAACTCCAGCACACGGCTGTCATGCGTTACCACCACCACTCCCCGACCGTGTTTGTGCGCCAGGTCGCGCATCATCTCCATAACGTTTCTCCCCGAGTGTGAATCCAGCGCCGCCGTCGGCTCGTCCGCCAGAATCACGCCCGGCGAGCCCGACAGCGCCCGCGCCACCGCCACACGCTGTTTCTGCCCCCCGCTCAGGTCCGACGGAAACGCATCCCGCTTCGCTGACAATCCCACCTGCTCCAGCAAACGCTGCGATGCTTCCCTCGCCTTCGCACCGCGAATGCCCTTCAGGTCCAGCGCCAGTTCCACGTTCTCTCCCACCGTAAGCGTCGGAAACAGGTTGAATCCCTGAAAAATGAATCCGATATTCTTCAGCCGCACTTCCGGCAACTCGTTCTCCCGCAGGTTCGCCACTTCTCTGCCTGCGATCTTCACGCTGCCCGATGTTGCCCGCAAAATGCAGCCCATGATCGACAGCAGCGTCGTCTTCCCGCTGCCCGACGGCCCCATCAGCAGCACCACCTCTCCCCGATGCACCTCGCAGTCCACACCGTGCAGCACCGGCACACGGTTCGGCCCTTCGACAAACTCTTTCGTTACTCCTCGCACTTCAATCGCCGCAGTCATCGCTCGCCTCACCCTCTGAACACCATCGCCGGATCCAGACTCGTCACCTTCTTGATCGAAACCACCGCCGCCGTCGCGCACATCAATAGCGTCAGGAAGAACAGCGCCACCACCATCGGCAGCGGCAGCAAAATCGCCGCCCCGCCCGACTGGCTGCCCCGCACCACGAAGATGCTCACCAACATGGCCAGCCCGTAGCCCACCACCGCAGCAATCGCCGCCTGCGTGATAATCACCTTGTAAATGTAGCTGTTCGGAGCGCCCATGGCCTTCAGTGTGCCGTATTCGCGGATGTGGTCCATCGTGGTCGCATAAATCGTCTGCGCCACCACCACCACGCCCACCACCAGCCCCAGCACCGCCGCAATCAGCACCGCCACCCCCGCGCCCGTCGTGAACATCCAGTAGAAGCGCGTCATGTTGCTGAACTGCTTCGTCGTCAGCACGTCCACGTCCCGCAGCCGCGCCTGCAATTCACCCTGCAGCGCCTTCAAATCGCTTCCCGCTGCGGCCTTCACCAGGATGAACAGCGTCTGGTCCTCCCGCAGCCGTGCATAGTCCTGCCCGTTTTTGAACGACGTGAATACATACGGCGTCGTCGTGAACGCACGAATTCCCTTCGTGAACCCCACCACTCGCGCCCGGCGGCCGTAGATCTCAAAGATCTCGCCCACCTGCGTTACGCCCAGCTTCTTCGCGTACAACTCGTCAATCATCACCGCGTCGGGCGTCTTCAGGTCTTCGACATTCCCTTGCACCACGTTCCACGGCCCGCCAATCTTCGAATATGGGTCGAAGCCCACAATCTGCACCGATTGCTCGCTGCCGTCCGGCGTCTTCCACTCCGCGAACCGCACGATGTACTTATCTGCGGCAGCCACGCCCGGCGTCGCCAGCACCTGGTACAGCTTCCGCTCGCTGAACGCCGCGCCCTGCTCGATGTATGGCGTGTGTTTCGATACGATCCACAGGTCCACGCCCGACTTATCGATGATGCTCGACGTCGTTACCGTGAAGCCCAGAAACAGTCCCATCTCCACCACGATCAGCACCACGGCAAACACGATGCCTGTCAGCGTCACCGCCAGCCGTACTTTGTCGTGCATCAGGTTGCGTTGTGCGAGGGGAGGCATCTACTTCTTCTCCTTCAGCAAGCCGTGCAGTTGGCATTCGATCATCGCCTCCGTGCGCTTCTTCAACGACCGCCACGGCACCCACGGGTCCTCGGCCTTCGCGATCTGCAACGAAATCACTCCGTGCACGCCTGCCCACAGCGTTTGCGACAGTAACTCGACGTCCTTCAACTCTTCACGGAACGCGCCCCCACGCATCGCCTCTTCCACCGTCGCCCGCAGAAACTCGTACGCGTCCTCTTCCGGATTGCCCTTACCAGCCTCCGCCAGCTCCTTTTCCAGAATCGGCGGATGTGGCGTCATAAACATCGTGCGGTAATGATTGGGATGCTTGTGGCCAAACTCGATGTACGCCGGCCCGATTTTCCTCAGCCGCTCCACCGGATCGACGATCGCCGCCAGCCCAATCAGCGACTGCGCCAGCCGCCGAAAGTCTTCGTGGCAAATCTCCCGGAACAGTTCATCTTTGTCGCGGAAATGCACGTAAATCGCGGTCGGCGAATACTCGATCTTGTCGGCAATCCTGCGCATCGACACACCCTCATACCCTTCGGCGATGAACAGCTCGCGCGCCGCCTCCAGGATCTTTTCCCGCGTCTCCAGCTTCTCCCGCTCCCGCCGCTCCTTGACTCCCATAACATCACTTCCTGACTTAACAGCGTTAAGTTAACACCGTTAACTTAGCGCCATGCGTTACCCTTGTCAAGCCTTTTTGTGTGAATTTTCAGAAAATGGGACGAGTGGCGGACGGATCTACCCGGCCCGCTCCCTGAAAGATGTGGGTGCCCTATCTTTTTCCCCTTGTTTTGGCCAAAGAGTGGGCTAATGGGTCGTGGCTACTTCACCGCCACACTCGTCGGCTGGAGACTCCATCCCCGCAGGTTTACCCTCGGCTGCCCCGCCGATGTCGGATACTCAATCTCCACCTCCCGCGTCTCTCCCGGCAGCAGCGACACGTAGTTGTCGCTGTAATACGCCGGCAGAATCCGCGAGCCATCCGTCGCATGCACCAGCGTCAGCTTGTTCGCCAGCGCCACCGCCCCTCCCGTATTCTTCAACGTCACGTGTAGCTTCCCCGGGCCGCTCTCTGTCGCGCTTGCCGCCACGGTGGCCGCCGGCAGATTGTTCAACTGCCGATAGAACTCGCCCGCCGCCGCCAGCCAGTACAAATTGCCCGAAACGACCTTCTCTGCCGCGTCCCGCAGCTCCAGCTTCACCAGCACGACGTTCGTTCCCATGACTGGTGTGAGGTCCAGCCGAAACGCCGCCGTCACATCATTCGCTGCTACATCCTTCTTCTCTGATTTCTGCAGCAGTTGCTTGTTGTCCAGCGAATACACCGTCGCCTGCACCGTCATTCCCGGCTGCGCTGTGGTCGTCGTGTTCACCACCGCCACGCTGTAATCCGACAGGTCAAGCTGCACGTGCAGCGGCTCGCATGCTTTCTTCACCCCGTAATACGACGCCTGCGTATCGTAGTCCGAACTCAGAATCTGCCACATGTTGCTCGGCCACGCCGGCTGCGTCATCCACAGCAAGCGCGCTGAATTCGGCGCCCACAGGTGCTGGTCCATGCCCTCGAAAATCGCGCGATGCGTCACGTATTGCAGCATCTGCGCCTTGCGCTCGAAGTCCGCCAGGCTGGTGCCCGCTCCAAATTCCGTCTCAACCTCTTTCATGAACGGCTCAATCTCCCCGTTCCCGCTCTGGTGCCAGTCGTGATATGCCCACGCATCGCCGATCGGCCATTGGTCCTGCTTCGGAATCCACGCCTCAAACGACTCCAGCGTCGAAAGCGACACAGTTCCCGTCTCCACCGAGAAACCGTGGTTCCACAGTGTGAAGTACAGGCGCGGGTCCTGGTACTTGTACGGCCCGCTCTGCTGCAGGTTCACCTGGTTCGAGCTCGGCGAGTAGTACCGCGTCCCGTCATACTTGTCGAAGATGGCGATCAGCCCGTTATTCAAAATCGGCGACGGCACGCCTTCATTCCGCCCGCACCACATCACAATCGACGGATGATTCCGGAACCGCAGCACCGTGTCCTTCGCATTCGCCAGAAACAGGTCGATATCCAGTGGCTCGGTGTTGTAGTCCTGCGTCGTCGTCCAGAAGTCGTTCCACACCATCATTCCGTATTCATCCGCCAGCTCGAAGAACGTCTCCTCCGAGTTCTGTCCCATCCAGTTGCGAATCAGGTTCACGTTCGCATCGCGATGCAGCCGGAAGTACGGCTCCAGCTTCTCGCGCGACACCCGCTTGCGCGAGTCGTCCATACCCCAGTTGCCGCCGCGCGCCGCAATGCGCACGCCATTCACCTTGAGCACGAGGTAGTGCTCCATCTGCGGATCGTTCGCCGGCACTACCGCCGGAGACGTCTCCCCCGCCGCGGTCAACGACGCCGCCCAAGCCACCCAGTAATCCTTCCACTCCTTCGGCAGCATCTCCGGAAACGGGTCCGGCGCTGGAATCTGCCGCATGCCCTCGTGCGTCACATCCACCACTTGCTCTCCGCGCGCGCGCGCCGCCGTCGGAGAAACTTCCACCCGCCGCAACTGCCCCTTCGTATCCAGCAGCCCCAGCTCGTACGTCACCTCGCGCACGCCGAAGCGCACCGGCTTCGTATCCGAAACGCTGCCACCTTCCTCAATCGAAATCTTCGCCGTGTACAACTCCGGCTTGCCGTACCCGTTGGGCCACCACAGCCGCGGATGCTCGAGCGTCAACTGCGCAAACTCCGCCGGAGCCAGCTTCACTTCGCTCTCTCCCGGCGCGACCGTCACATCCTTCGTCACCGTCACGTTCTCAATCGCGACCTTTACAGTTCCGTTCACCGGCCTATCACTCGTATTCACCAGCGGAACGTTGATCGTTATGTCCGCCTTGCTCGTATCCGGCAGCGGCAGCTTGGTGATCACCTGCACGTCGCCGATCTTCACCACGCCGCTCGCGCTCAGCACCACCGGCTGCCAAATCCCCGTATCCCGGTCGCGAATCGCCGGAATCCAGTCCCATCCCTCGGTCGCCATAAACGTCGGCCCGTCCAGCACCATGGCCCCGCCGTTCTCCCCCGGCCCGCCCAGAATCGACTGCTCATGCGGAATCCCCGGATGCGGCGGCGGCGACACCCGCACCAACAGCACATTCGTCTCGCCCGGCTTCATCACCTCTGTCACGTCATATACGCCGCGGATAAACGCGCCCTTGATGTTCCCCAGCGGCTTCCCGTTCAGCCACACCTCTGCCGCGTAGTTGATGCCTTCAAATGTCAGCGTCAGCCGCTGCGCTTTCGTCGCCGGAGCCTTGAACTCGTTGCGATACCAGTAGTCTTGCTTGTTGAGCGACTCCGGAATGATGAGGTTGTTCAGGCCGTAATCTGAGTCCGGATACACGCCGCGATCGATCATCGTCGTCAGCGCCGTGCCCGGCACCGTCGCCACCAACCAGCTCTTCGTGTCAAATCCCGCACCAGAAATCTCAGAAGCGCCAGCCTTCACCTCCGGAGCCGCCGCCATCTTCCATCCGTTCGCCAACTCCCAACCATCGGGACCCATCTCGCGGAGCGCCGGCCCCGTCGGCGCCGGCTTTGCGACCGCTGCCGGATACGGCGCCCGGCTATGCGGATACGTCGCCGGATCCTGCGGCGCTCGATATCCCGCCTGCCCACGCGTCTGCACCGGCCACGGCTTGGCGCCTTCTTCAAACTCCACCAAGGTAAAGTTAGGAGGATTCGCCGCCAGCTTCCTGATCGCATCGGCGCTCAGCGCCTCGCGCACAATCGTGAATCCCGCCACCTTCCCGCCGAAATGCTGCCCCTGAAACCCCGGCATTCCCGCCGCTGACGACAGCGGCAACGGCGGCGCAATCTGCACCACCGGAGCCACCCTCCCCAGCGCCAGCACCCCCTGCCCCACTTGCGTCCCATTGTCGCCATACAAGCGAAACACCGACCCGCCATCGAACGACGCCGCTACAAACTGCCACTTCCCCGGCGTCACCGTTGCCGCTGCCGTGAAGCTGTTCTCCGGCCCCGCCCACATCGTCAACTTGCCCGGCTCCAGCCCGATGTAGCGCGAGTACTCGCTTCCCACATCGCCATACCCCGCCACCAGCTCCGGCCCCGTCACCGCCGCATCCAGCCACAGCCAGCCATACATGGTCCACGCAGACTCCGCCCGCAGCACCGTGTCCTTCTCCACCATCTTGCGATGCACGCCGTCGCCGCCCGCCTTGATGTCGGCGTTATACGGCCCGTACACCGGCGGATCGTTCGTCGGCACAAGTTGCGCCCTCCCACTCAACACAGCCAGTAAAACAAGAGACAAACAGTGGAGCCTGCTCAGGCGAGAAGACAGAAAAGAAGCACGACGCATAGTCCCTCGTTTCGCGCGGTCGTGGTAATCAGCGGATTCGTCGACAGTCGTCTTTTCAGCCCTCGCTAGCCAGCCCCGCACCACGCCGAGGCTCGCGATTCTGCCCAGGCTTCGTATCAGGGCACGGCCTCGGCCGTGCCGACCGCCGTCCCTGATGCCTCGGGCTTTCGCCCTTGTCTCTGCCGACCGCTCGACGGCTCCGCACATCCCTCACGACATTCAAACTCGTCATGTTCGCCGCGAAGAATCGATTTTTTCAACAGCAAATCATACAGGACGCGCTGGGTAAAGCTGCGCTGTAGCTCAGTGTCAACGCTATCCTGGGAAAAATCTGAGCCGGCTTCAGCCCGCGTCACAAGCTCGCCTCCAACACCGAATTCCTAGGAGTTCGAGCTGCCCTCGGCCCGCCGCGCCGGATACGCCTTGTTGAAAAAGTAGAACAACCCCGCCAGCACCACAAACACCAGCAAACTCGCCTCCGTACCGCGCGGCCCTCCCGTCAGCCAGTCCGGACCATGAAACCGAATATCCAGCAGGTGGCCAGGCAACGGCTTCCCGTCGTTACCCGAGTTCGGCTCGGCAAACACAATCATGTCCGCGTAGTCTGACGCCGCATGGAACCCAACCGCGAACCACAAGCTACCCGTGCGCCGCAGCGTCAGACACCAGAACAGCCCATACAGCGCAATGCTCAGCGGATCGATCCAATCCTCATGCGGCTTGAAGATGAGATGTACTAAACCAAAAATCGAAGACAGGATCACCCCCGCTGGCCAGAAGCCAATGCCTTCTGCGAGCGTCACCTGTGCATAGCCGCGGTACAGGAATTCCTCGCCAAATCCGAT
>Ga0335070_10005527_pt1 | contig 14863 bp, 19 predicted proteins | sample Lox_Sample_13_FD_206722 | JGI IMG/M metagenome (GOLD analysis project Ga0335070, IMG submission 206722) | Soil microbial communities from Loxahatchee National Wildlife Refuge, Florida, United States - Lox_Sample_1.3 | ecosystem: Environmental > Terrestrial > Soil > Wetlands | place: USA... | reverse complement strand
GGCGAGATACGACGCCTCGCCCGTCACCTCGTGCAGTGCGACCGCGGCGCGCGCCATGTTGGCGTAATCATCGAGCATGGCCGAGTGCCGGGCGCGGCCCTGGCGGAAACTGTGGCGCAGCCGGCCGGCGTCGCGCTCGCCGGCGGGGGCGCGCAGGTGCGTCATCACGCCGTCGAACGCCTGGATGCCGAGCGCGATCCAGTCGGCGCGGCCGAACACGAAGCCGGCGGTCGCACAGGCGGCGATCATCAGGCCGTTCCAGTCGGCCAGCACCTTGTCGTCGCGGCCGGGCGGGATGCGCTTCGCCCGTGCCTGGAACAGGACCTGCCGCGCTTTCGCAAGCCGCGCCTCGTGCGCCGCATCGCCGAGCAACATCTTCTTCGAGCGGTTCAGGATCGTGTGGCCTTCCCAGTTGCCGCCGTCGCCGACGTCGTAGGCGTCCTTGAAGAACGCGGCCTCGGATCCGAGCAGGCGGTCGATCTCGGCCGCCGTCCAGACGTAGAACTTGCCTTCTTCGCCTTCGGAATCGGCGTCGAGCGTCGCCGCGAAGCAGCCGCCTTCGGCGATCATCTCGCGCTGGACCCAGGCGATGGTCTCGGCCACGCGCGCCTCGTAGAGCGCGCTTTTCGTCTCCGGCCAGACCAGCGCCATGATCTCGATGAGCTGGGCGTTGTCGTAGAGCATCTTCTCGAAATGCGGCACCAGCCATACGGCGTCGGTCGAATAACGCGCGAAGCCGCCGCCGAGATGATCGTAGATGCCGCCCTGGCACATGCGGTCGAGCGTGGTGACCACCACGTCGCGCAAAGGTCGCGCGTCGTCGCCATCTTTGCCGCGGCGCCACGCCCGCCACAGCAGCTCGAGAATCGAGCTTTGCGGGAATTTCGGCGCGCCTTTGAGGCCGCCGTGAACCGGATCGAACATGCCGGCGAAGCGCTGGGCGATGCGATCGAGAAGCGCGGTCTCGACACGCCCGCCGGCCTGCGACTGCTCGCGCGACTTCAGCGCGTCGAGAAGCGTCTTGACGTTGTCCTGCACCTGCTCGCGCTTCTCCTGCCACGCGCCTGAAATCCCGCGCAGCACGTCCTTGAAGCTGGCCCGGCCGTAGCGCGGCTCGGGCGGGAAATAGGTGCCGCCCCAGAACGGCTGGCCGTCGGGGGTCAAGAACATGGTGAGCGGCCAGCCGCCCTGCTCGCCCATGAGGTGCAGCGCCGACATGTAGATCTGGTCGACATCCGGCCGCTCCTCGCGGTCGACCTTCACCGAGACGAACAGTTCGTTCATCAACGCCGCGGTGCTCTCGTCCTCGAAGCTCTCGTGCGCCATGACATGGCACCAGTGGCAGGCGGCGTAGCCGACCGACAGCAGGATCGGCACGTTGCGCGCCTTGGCTTCGGCGAACGCCGCCTCGCCCCACGGCCGCCAGTGCACCGGGTTGTCGCGGTGCTGCAGAAGATACGGGCTGGTCTCCTGCCCCAAGAGGTTGGCGGCGGGAAAGTCGGACGCGGCGGCCATGAACGGCTCCCTGGAACCGGAGAGACGACGGTTGTGTTGAAGGGCAACTTAGGCGCCGGGCGGCGGCGTAACAACCGACACCGAATAGGGTTATCTGGTAAGAAGTCTCGGCTACACTGCGTGGGCCAAATTCATTGGGAATAGGCCGTGTTTGGGCTAATTTGCCCACCACGAGGCCGCCGGATTGGGCGGCCGAGCTGGGCCGCCCGATGGGAGCCGCCATGAAGGTCACGATCAATATCGACTGCACGCCGGAGGAAGCGCGGGTGTTCTTCGGTTTGCCCGACGTGCGGCCGATGCAGGAATCGATGATGGCCGAGGTCCAGAAGCGGATGGAGCAGACCATCAGGTCGATGGACCCCGAATCGATGCTGAAGACGTGGCTGCCGGCGTCGCTGGAAGGCCTGGAACAGCTGCAGAAGATGTTCTGGGCGCAGATGGGCGGCCTCGGCTCGATGGGCGGCACCATGGGTCCGATGAGCGGCGGCGGCAAGAAACCCGACAACAAGTGAGTTTGACGAATGCCTGACGATTCTCCGACAACCACGCCGAAAACGATCCACGGCGTCGCCGGCGATCCGGCGCTGTTCTACGACCGCCACGTCTTCGTGTGCACGAACGTACGCCCCGATGGTCATCCGCGCGGTTGCTGCAAGGCCAAGGGCTCGGAGCAGCTGCGCGACTACATGAAGGCGCGGGCGAAAGAGCTCGGGCTCAAGAACGTGCGCATCAACACCGCCGGCTGTCTCGAGCGCTGCGAGCTCGGGCCGAGCATGGTCATCTATCCCGAGGGGATCTGGTACTCGCCGAAGACCACCGCCGACATCGACGAGATCCTGACTCAGCACCTGGTCAATGGCGGACGCGTGTCGCGGCTGATGCTGCGGCCCGGCGACGATCCGCCGAAGGCGACCAAGAAAAAGCCGGACGCCGGCTGACGAATCGGGCGCGGCCATCGCATGCGGCCCGAGCATCCGTTTTCCGAATCGATCGGCCTGGCATTTGCGACGCCGATCCTGCGCCGGCGCTGGCCCGACGCGGCGCGGGTGAATGAGGGACTCATCCGCGCGATCCACGAGAAAGAGCGCGCCGAGCCGACCGCCGGCCGCAGCCTCGTCGGCGGCTGGCACAGCCGCGACGATCTCCTCGACTGGCCTTATCCGGAGATCCGCACCTTCCGCGGCTGGATCGGCGCCGCCGTCCAGGAGATGACGCAGTTCGCGATGCCCGAGGTCGGTGCTGCGGGGCCGGTGAACGTCGATCTCGACGGCGGGGCGTGGGCCAACATCGTCCGCGACGGCAGCTATCACAAGATCCACAACCATCCCGACTGCGACTGGTCGGGCGTGTATTACGTCGCCGTGGGCACGCCCGATCCCAATGCGCCGCCGGAGAACGGCATGATCGAGTTTCTCGATCCGCGCATGGGGGCGACGCAGCCGGGCCTGCGCGGGCCGGAGGCGCTGCCGAAGCTGCGCGTGGCGCCCGAGCCCGGGCTGATGCTCCTCTTCCCGTCGTGGCTCTACCACTACGTCAACACGTTCCACGGCACCGGCGAGCGCATCTCGATCGCCTTCAACGTGAAGCTGCGGTTCCGCGCAACATAGGTCGCCGGCTCTCCGCCCGGGCGCGTCACCTGACGCCGCAAACGGACTGCTGCATCGGCGCGTGTTTTGATGTAAGACGATCTCACATGAGTTGGTCCAGCCAAATCGGGCGCCGCGGTTATCATCATGGCAACCTGCGCGAGGCGTTGATCCAGGCGGCGCTCGATTTGATCGCCGAGAAGGGCATCGCGGGCTTTACCTTTGCCGATGCCGCGCGTTCCGCCGGGGTCAGTTCCGCCGCACCGTATCGTCATTTCCGCGACCGCGACGCGCTGCTGGCGGATGTCGCGCGGCGTGGCTTCGAGCTCTTCGCGGGCAAGCTTGCCGCGGCGTGGAACGATGGCAGGCCGGATCCGTTCGCGGCCCTCGACGCCTTGGGACGTGCCTATCTCGCCTTCGCGCGCGATGAGCCGGCGTTCTACTCGGCCATGTTCGAGGCCGGGATTGCGCTCAACACCGACGCCGAATTGCGCCAGGCGTCCGAACGCGCCTTCGGCGTTTTGCGCCAAGCGGCCGAGTTGCTGACAGCAAGTCTGCCGAAAGAGAGCCGTCCGCCGGCGTTGATGATGAGTCTGCACATCTGGGCGCTGAGCCACGGCATCGCCTCGTTGTTCGGTCGCGGCGATGCGGGGCGGCGAAGCCTGCCGATGCGCCCCGAAGAACTCCTCGAGGCCGGGGTGCTTGTGTATCTGCGCGGGCTCGGCGTGCTCGAGCCGCCGCGCTGAGCAGACAAAAAACGGCCGCCCTCCCTTGACTCCGGCGGAGGACGGATGTAAATGTAAGAAACATTCACATTTCTGAGGGCGCCATGGGCCTCGTGGAAAAACTCGACGACATCGGCAAGCCGGCGTGGATCGGACTCATCATCCTTGGCTTCTGGTGGTTCTGGCCGCTCGGTATGGCCATCCTGGCTTACTTCATATGGAGCAGACGCATGGGCTGTTGGGGACATCACGGCGGTGACCGTTGGCAGCGACGGATGGACCGCCTGCAGGAGAAGATGGAGCATGTGCAGGAGCACGCGCGCCGCTGGTCCGCCAGCGGCTGGTCGGATTGGGGCGGCAGCTCCCGTCGCCAGCCATCGAGCGGCAATCGCGCTTTCGATGAGTATCGCGAGGAGACTCTGCGTCGCCTCGAGGAGGAGCAGCGGGAATTCTTGGATTTCCTCGAGCGCCTGCGCCACGCCAAGGACAAGGCCGAATTCGACCAGTTCATGGCCGAGCGCGGCCCGCGCAAGACCGACCCGAATGAAGGCACACAGCCCGCCGCATAACAGCCGCGGCACGCAGCTTCGAGCGGGCCCTCTCGACACGAGAGGGCCCTTTTCTTTTGAGCGCCATCGCCGCAGTGTCCGGCCCATGGCCGAGCGCCCGACCATCTTCGCCCTCTCGACCGCGGCCGGACGCGCCGCGGTCGCGGTGGTGCGCGTGTCGGGTCCGCGGGCCGCATCGGCGCTGACCGCTCTGACCGGCCGTCCGTTGCCGCCGGCGCGCATGGCGACGCGGGCGCAGCTGCGCGACTCTATGACGAGCACCGTTCTCGACGAGGCGCTCGTCCTTTGGTTTCCCGCGCCGCGCAGCTTTACCGGCGAAGACATGGCCGAATTGCACCTGCATGGCGGCCGCGCAGTGGTGACGGGCATTATTGCTGCGCTTGGACGCCAGCCGGGATTTCGTCTCGCCGAGGCCGGCGAGTTCACGCGCCGCGCCTTCGATGCCGGCAAGCTCGACCTTGCGGAAGTCGAAGGCCTCGCCGACCTGATCGCCGCCGAAACCGAAGCCCAGCGCCGCCAGGCGTTGCGCCAGCTCGCCGGCGAACTCGGCCAGCTCACCGAGGCGTGGCGCGAGCGGCTGGTGCGGGCCTTGGCGCATGCCGAAGCGGAGATCGACTTTCCCGACGAAGACCTGCCGGGGGGTCTGATGGCCGCACTGAAGCCGGTGCTGGACGGACTGATTGGCGAGATCCGCCGCCAGCTCGACGACGAGCATCGCGGCGAGCGGTTGCGCGACGGCGTGTCGATCGCGATCATCGGGCCGCCGAACGCCGGCAAGTCGAGCCTGCTGAACCGCCTGGCGCGGCGCGAGGCCGCGATCGTGTCCGCCACCGCCGGCACCACCCGCGACGTGATCGAGGTGCAGCTCGATCTCGGTGGCTACCCGGTCATCGTCGCCGACACCGCCGGCTTGCGCGATCTTCAGGGGACGCCGTCGCCGCACGACGAGATCGAGCGCGAGGGCATGCGCCGGGCGCTGGCCCGCGCCGAAGCGGCCGATCTGAAGATCCTGGTGCTGGATGCGAGCCAGCCGGAGGTCGATCCGGCGGTCCACCGCCTCGTCGACCGCGACACGCTCGTGGTGGCCAACAAGATCGACATTGCCGCCGGGCGGATGCCGAGGCTCGACGGACCTTCGGCGTACAATGTGTCGGCAAAAACGGGCGCCGGGCTCGACGCCTTCGTGGCGGCACTGCAAGCCGAGGTCGCCGCACGGCTCGCGACCGCCGATACCGCAGCCCCCATCATCACCCGCGCCCGCCACCGGGAAGCCCTCAGGGAATGTGGGGCGGCATTGGAGCGGGCCCGGGGCGGCGCGGCGGCCGAGCTGATCGCCGAGGACGTCCGCCTCGCCGCCCGGGCACTCGGCCGGATCACCGGGCGGGTCGGGGTCGAAGACGTGCTGGACGTGATTTTCCGCGAATTCTGTATTGGGAAATGAGCCGGGAACCTTTCCGTGAGCCGCCGCATCTAAGCCGTAGCGCATGACGGAGAACGCCGCAGACCCGGTTGCCGCCGCCGGCCCGCCGACCCTGTCGGACGCGGACTTGGTTGCGCGCGCCCGCGGCTGCGACAACGACGCCTATGCGGCGATCGTCCGGCGCCACAACCAGCGCCTGTTCCGGATTGCGCGCAGCATTCTCAAGGACGAGGCGGATGCGGAAGACGCGGTCCAGGACGCCTACATCCAGGTCTTTCGCAACCTCGACACGCTGCGCGACGACGCCAATCTCGGCGCGTGGCTCGCGCGGATCACCGTCAACGAGGCGCTCACCCGTCTCCGGCGCCGGCGGCCGATGGTCGGACTCGAGGCGGTGGACGATGCCACGGAGACGCAGGACGCTCGCATGACCGCCGATTCCCTGGGTACGACGCGGCGGGACGACCCCGAGGCCTTGGCGGCGCGCCGCGAGATCAAGACCGCCGTCGAGCACGCGATCGACCGCCTGCCGACGCACTTCCGCATGGTGTTCGTCGCCTGCGCGGTGGAGCAGATGTCGATCGAGGAGGCGGCGACCTGCCTCGCCTTGCCGCGCAACACCGTGAAGACGCGCTTCCACCGCGCCAAGCGGCGGCTGCGCGAGATGCTCGGCGCCGAGATCATGTCGGCCCTGCCGGAGAGCTTCGCTTTCCGCGGCAAGGACTGCGACCGCATGACCGCGCGCGTGCTGGCAAGACTGGCGGAAGAACAGGCCTGACTATCCGTCATTGCGAGGAGCCCATTGGGGCGACGAAGCAATCCAGAGGGTACAGGACTGGACTGCTTCGTCGCTGCGCTCCTCGCAGTGACGATCCGCTTCTAGTGCGCCGCGGTTTCTTTCTGTGACGCCTGCTTGAGATACGCGATCAGGTCGGAGCGCTCCTGGTCGTCCTTGATGCCGGCATAGCCCATGCGCGTGCCCGGCACGAACTTGGTGGGCGCCTTGAGGAACTTGTCGAGGGTGTCTTCGGTCCACACCAGGCCCGCGGCCCCGGCCTTCTTCATCGCCGGCGAATAGGCGAAGCCGGGCACGCTGCCGGCGCGCCGCCCGATCAGCCCCGTGTGATGCGGCCCGGTGCGGTCGCGGTCGAGCGAGTGGCAGGCCTGGCAGCGCTCGTAGATCTTCTCGCCACGCTCGGCATTGCCGGGCGGCAGCGCGGAGGCCGCCGCGACGAAGCCGGCCAGCGACAGCGCCAGGGCTGCCGGCAAAAGCAAGGTACGCATAGGGACCTCAAGACCCGGCCGGCCTCGTGTTCGCTCGGATGGGCCGGCCAGGCCGCTCGAGGGAAGGTCAGGCGACGAAGGCTTCCGGCACCGGTGCTTCGCCGAGCGCATTGCGCAGGATCGCCCAATGCATCGCCTCGTCGCCGAGAATGCTGCCGGCGGCTTTCGACAGGTCGCGGTTGCCGAACACGGGGATCGCGCCGAGATAGGCGCTCACCGCACCCTTCTCGAGACCGGCGGCAAAGCGCAGCACGTCGGCCTGGCTCTTCAGCTTGTCGGTCGGGAACTTGTAGTCCGCGGTCTTTTTCGCTTCGACCGGCTTGCCGCCGAGCTTCTTGATCGTGTTCGCCAGCACGTCGGCATGCGCCTTGTGGTGGCCCTGGAACGTGACGGCGAGGTCGAGCACCGGCTTTTGCAACAGGCCGCTTTCGGCGCCGACCTGATAGGCGGCGATCGCTTCCTGCTCGGCACCGAGGGCGGTGTTCAGTATCCCGACGTCGTTCGCGGTCTTGCCGCTCGACGATGTCGCGGCAAGGCTCTCGCGGCCGGCCATCAGGGCGACGGCGGTCGCCGAGAACGTCGCAACCCCGGTGTGGGTCAAAAACAACCGGCGTCCCAAGCGGAACGACGGAACAAACACTGCGGACATGACTCCCTCCTGTGATAGCGCGGAAACGCGAGACTGCGTTCCGGCGCTTAGATGAGGGGCCGCGGCGAAAGGTTCCCGGGGCGGATGCCGGCGGCAGGGCGGTTGATTCAGATCAAGGCGGCCGGCCGCGGCGGCCGGCACCGTACCGCCCATGACCGAGCGCGAACGCCTTTACCAGGCGCTCGAGGACTACAACCGCGTCCTCGAGCTTCTCGACGACGACGATTCGGCCGCGGTCGTGTGCGAGCTCATCGCTGATGCGGAAGAGAAGCTGCGCGCGCTCAATCGCTATCTGCACTAGGACGGCAAAATACGTGCAAATGAGACGGTTGTGACGGGCTCCGTGCTGATGGACTATGGCACGGACTCGGCGTTTTGCCCGCGAATAGTTGCATTCGCACCTAATCGCGCCTAAGCTTCCGGCAACGGTTGGGGAGCCGGAATGGCGCGGAGTTCCGAGAGCAGGGGTGCGCGGTCTGACATGCACGCGGTCGCCGCCGCGTCGGACTTCTCGCTCGATCAGCATCTGTTTTTCTGGCTGACTCAGGTCCTGGACCGGCGCGACCGCCAGCTTGCGATCTCGCTGAAGGCTTACGGCATCCGCGTCCCGGAATGGCGGGCGCTGGCCTCGCTGCACAGCCGCCACCGCATGTCGATGAGCGAGCTCGCCGATACGACCAGCATCGAGCGCACGACCTTGTCGCGCACGATCGAACGGATGGTGCGCAAAGGCTGGGTCGTGCGTCTGTCCGATACCAGCGACGCGCGCGTCACCCGTCTTGCGCCGACCGCGGCCGGGGAGCGGCTGTTCGAGCGCGTCTGGCCGGCGGTCCGTCAGCTGAACGAACTGGCCGTCGCCGATCTGCCGCCGCCGCTCGTGGATACGGTGCGTTGGGCGCTGCAGGAGATGCGGCGCAGTCTCGATCGCAGCCTGTCGGCGCCGGGCCATCGCGCCGCCGCCGACAGGGCGTGAATTCTTCGCCAGATCTTTGGAATCCGTGGGAGGTGTCGAATGGGCGTTGAACTGGGCCTGGATCTTCGCAAGGCGGTCGAACCCGACCGCGTGCACCGCAGCCTCTATACCGATCCCGGTATTTTCGAGCTGGAGATGGACCGCATCTTCAACAAGGTGTGGACCTATGTCGGGCATGAAAGCCAGGTGAAGAAGCCCGGCGACTATTGGACCGTCCAGATCGGCCGCCAGCCCATGGTGATGGTGCGTCACACCGACGGCAAGGTGCACGTCCTCTACAACCGCTGCCCGCATCGCGGCGCGATGCTGTTCGGCGACCGCCACGGCCACACCGGCGACGCGATCACCTGCTCGTATCATTCCTGGCAGTTCAACACCGACGGCTCGTGCAAGGCGATCCCGCTCGACAAGGGCTATACCAATACCCGCCTGGCGCCGAACGCCGCCGATTGCAGCATGCGCAGCATGAAGCCGGCGGAGCGCGTCGCCTCCTATCGCGGCTTTGTGTTCGCCAGCCTCGCCGGCGAGGGCCCGTCGCTGCTGGACTGGCTCGGGCCGGCGAAGATCGCCTTCGACGACATGTGCGATCGTGCCCCCGCGGGCGAGGTGGAGGTCGTGGCGACCTGCTTCCGCGTCGTCCAGCAGTCGAACTGGAAGATCTTTCTCGAAAATCAGCTCGACGCGCTGCATCCGGCGGTGACGCACGAATCCACCGGCCGCGCCGCGTACGAGGTCGAGGAGGACTTCAAGAAGCGCGGCAGCAAGGCGCCTCTGGCCTACCACTTCATGTCGGCGTTCTACACGACGCCGGTGCCGAAATGGGACCAGTTCCAGACGCTCAACTATCCGCATGGACACTGCATCCTGACCGGCTACATGGGCCTCAGGCCGCGCGATCCCGACACGCTCGCTTACGAGGCGGCGATGGAGAAAGCCTACGGCAAGCAGCGGATGGAGGAGATCCTCGGCGTCAACATCCACCACGTCCTGCTCTATCCGGGTCTTTCGGTGCAGTCGCCGCTGCAGCAGCTGCGCGCCGTGCGGCCGCTGTCGGTCGACAAGACGTTGACCGAGATCTGGCACTTCCGGCTCAAGGGTGCGCCGGAGGCGATCTATCGCCGGGCGCTCGGCTACTACAACCTGGTGAACTCGCCGTCGACCCTGATCAACGCCGACGATCTGTGGAATTTCTGGAAGTGCCACCAGGGCCTCGCGTCGGACGGCGGCGACTGGGTGAGCTTCCACCGCAATGCCGGCCAGGACAGCGAGCAGAACGGCGTCGTCACCTCGTGCATCGGCACCAGCGAGGCGCCGATGCGCAATCAATTCCGTGCCTGGAACGAGTACATGAACGGAGCGCAGTGACATGGCCAAGAAGAAAAAGGCAAAGCCGGCGCGCAAGGCCGCCGCACTCCGCATGAGCAAGGGACGCGGCGCCAGCAAGGCGAAAGCGCCGGCGCGCCCGGCTGCCGGGGGTATGCCGGGCGGCGACGTGCAACGCGCCATCGAGCAGCTGCTCTACCGTCAGGCCGAGCGCCTCGATGCCAAGGACTGGCAAGGCTTCATCGACCTGTTCACCGAGGACGGCCAGTACTGGATGCCGGCGTCGCCCGAACAGACGACCGGCGACGGCGTGCCGTCCATCTTCTACGAGGACCGCGACCTCATGACGGTGCGCATGCGCCGCCTCGGTCATCCGCACGCCTGGTCGCAGAAGACGGAATGGGGGACCAGCCACATCGTCGGGAACATCACCGTCGATCACGTCGACGCGGCGGGTAACGCCGTCGTCCGCTCGCGCTTTCATATGATGGAATTCCGCAACGATGCGAGCCGGCATTTTGCCGGCTCATACGTCCATCATCTCAAGAAGACGAAGGACGGCTACCGCATCCACCGCCAGCGCGTCGACATGGTCAACGGGCAGGGTCCATACGAGTACGTGCTGCAGGCCTGGGTGTGAGCGGCCCGGCCTGACGGCCTTCTAGTTCGCGACGGGGTGCCCGTGCTGCGGCTGGCGGGCCCTTTGCCGTTCCAGCCGTCCCGCATCGTCTTCGTATTCCTTGGCCAAGGCGCTGAGCTCGCGGGCCAATCCTTTGGACAGGGCATCGCGCGCCTGAATCCGATATTCGGCCGCGCGTTTCCTCAAATGCGTCGCCGTCGAACTGCGGAAATCAATCATGGGCGCCTCCAGATGCGTCGCGTGGTTGATTCGCCTGTCGCGCTGTTCCCCCGGCCGCTCTTCCTGGCTCTTTTTACCTACGTTAAACCCAAAGCCATGTCGGACGTGTAACATCGGCCCGCATGTCTTTGCCACGGTACCACCGCAAGCGCCAAAAACCATCTCGCGGACGGGGCCGTGGAAGACTAGGTTGATCACCCGCCGCGCCCCCGCGGCACCCCCCGTGCATCGAGGATCTGCCATGGACGAGAACGTCGCCGGCGCCTACGGCTTCGCCGCCCTCTCTCTGCAAGTCGCGTTACTCAATCTGTTCGTGCTGAAGGGCGTCCTCACCACACAGGAGGTGGCGGAGGTCACCACGCTTGCGGCGTCCAGCGTCGACCAGGCGATCGCAAATTCTTCGTCTCCTGAAATGACCACGATGGCGCGCCAGTGCCTCGAGGGGATCGCCCAGTCGTTTGCCGCCCGCGCCAAGGGGTAGGCCGTCGCCGGCGTCTCGGGTGTTTCATTGCCCGAACTCCGTAAGTCACCTGATTCGCCGCGCCAGCGGCCGTTGCTACTGTCGCCGGCCAAAATCAGGGCGGCTGTCATGCTCGAAAATCTCGATATCTATCGCGCCGCGCGGCTGCTGATCGACAACCACGGCCTGCGCGCCAAGGCCTATGCCGGCGCCTGGGTCCAGGCGCTGCGCGAGACCGGGAACGACACGGACGCCCGGATGCTCGATCAGATCGCCGCCGCGATCGATCACCTGCTGCGGGTCGGCGGCGGCGGCCGCAAGCCGGCGCGCGGGCGGGCCGGCCGCAAGCCGCGGCGCCGCGCCGAGGTGGTCCGGCTCACCAGCCGATAACGCGCCCGCGACTCAGCCCGCGGTGCGGAAGACTTGCGCCGACGGCACCCACTGATGGGGCCGCTCGATGACGTGCCCCGGCTGCTCCCAGCGCGTCTCGATGAAGCGCAGCTCCTGGCCGGCGCGCGCGATCGCGAAGCAGCGCTTGCGGGCGCCGACCGTGTTCTCGAAATACGTGCAGTACTGCTCGTCCTCGACCCACCACGTGCCGCTGGTGTTGCCCTGCCTGCCGTTGTTGGCCGTGAGCTTGCCGTGCTCACCGGGCTTGGACACAGGATAGAAGAGATAGAACAATTCGGCGGGGCTATCGTGCGCCTTGATCCGGACATGCGCGCCGCTCAGGAGCGCCACCAGCTCGTCGTCGGTGAGCAGATGGTAATTGGCATTCGGATCGGGCGCGGCGGTGTAGCGCGCAGTCTCCGCCCACTTGTGCGGGCGGACCACCTTCTTGCCCGGCAGCTCGTAGCGGGTCTCGATGAAGCGCAGGTCGTCGCCGTCGCGGGCGACGGCGAAGCAGCGCTTGCGGACGGTGACGATGTGTCCATAGAGGACGCAGAACTGCTCCTCCTCGACCCACCACATGCCGCGCTCGACATCCCAGGCATGCGGCATGACCACGTCGGTTTTGCCGTGCTCGCCGGCGTGTTGGACGGGCAGAAAATAATGCTCGAGTGTCTCGCCGCCCTCGACGTTGACGAGGCTCAGCTTCGCGCCGTTCATCAGCGCGATGATCTGGCTGTCGTTGAGAAGGTGATAATCGCCGGCATGCGCCGCCGGTGCGAAGACCAGGAACGCCGCGAAAAGCCACAACGGAAAACGAACGCGCATAGAGCCCTCTCCGGTAACGCGCCTTAGTCTACCCGAAATGAGGATATTCGCCGTGACCGGTGTCACAAGCGCGCGGCGCGCTGGCGGATCTCGGGATCGCTCTGGATGATCCGCTTGATGTTCTCGATGCGGTTTTCGTCGGACGGATGCGTCGACAGGAACTCGGGCGTGCCGCCGCCCTTCTCCAGGGTTTTGAACTTCTCGAACAAGCTCACCATCGCGTTCGGGTTGTAGCCGGCGCGGGCCATGAGCGTGAGGCCGATGCGGTCGGCTTCGGCCTCCTGCTCGCGCGTGAACGGCAGGCCGAAGGCGAGCTCCGAGAGAGTCGAGGTCGGATCGATGGGCAGGAACAGCTTGGCGGCGATCGAGAATGGCAAGGTGATCAGCTCGCGCCGTTGCTCGTGGCTGATCCGCTCCTGCTGATGCTTGGCGATCGCGTGCGAGATCTCGTGGCCGAGCACGCCGGCGAGCTCGTCATCGCTGAGCTTCAAGGTGTCGATGAGGCCGGAATAGACCATCATCTTGCCGCCGGCCATGCACCAGGCGTTGATGGTCTTGAGGTGCGCGACGTGCACCTCCCACGCCCATCTGCCGGTTTCGGGGCGGATCGCCACCGCCTGCGGCACGATGCGCGAAACCACCGCGCGCACGCGCTGGAGATCGGCCGGGTCGGCGTCCAGCTTTCCTTCTTTGCGATATTTGCCGACCACCTCGGTGTAGGCCTTGCCGGATTCGTCGATGACCTCTTTTTCCGACACCAGCATGGTCTGGCTGCGGCCGGTGACCGGCGCCTGCTCGGTGGTGCCGCAGGCGACGAGCGGCAATACGACCAGTCCCAGGAGCCCGACTCGGCGCACGATCGTCTGCATAAGGGCTGGAATTTGCCAGCGCCATCAGGGACTTGGCAAGCCATAGTTTGTGTCAACTGCGACCCATACTTAAGCCATTCCTCATGCGCACCGGCTAGGGTCTGAGCAGAGCGCGGGGGAAACACCCGCGCCGGATGAACTCGAAACCAAGGACCCCCCATGTCTGACAAGTCTGTCTCGCTGATTCCGCCGCCGCCCGGTCCGCCGACGCCGCCGACCCTCGAACATCCGGATGCGCCGCCGGCGCCGTCCTTCCGGCACACGGCGCCGAGCTTCCAGCCCGAGGTGTCGCAAGGCACCGGCAACGATCACCCGCATCGCGGCCGGCAGGTCAATATCAGCGCCTGATCGGCGCCCTTTCTTTATTTTCCTATCGCGGCCTATCCGATTGCTTTACTGTGCGAAACCGCACTGTTTCACGTGAAACAGTGCGGCCAGTCGCGCTGGCCTGAGGTCGTTTGACCGTCTCGGCCGCCCGCCGTACATTCCGCCGCCATGAGCGCGGACAGGTTCGATGTCGTGGTGGTGGGCGGTGGTCATGCCGGCTGTGAGGCCGCCGCGGCCGCCGCGCGCCTGGGTGCCCGCACGCTGCTTCTGACCCACCGGGTCGAGACGATCGGCGAGATGTCGTGCAACCCGGCGATCGGCGGGCTGGCCAAGGGTCACCTCGTCCGCGAGATCGATGCGCTCGACGGCGTCATGGCAGGGGCCATCGACCAGGCCGGGATCCAATTCCGGATGCTCAACCGCTCCAAAGGGCCGGCGGTGCGCGGGCCTCGCGCCCAGGCCGATCGCAAGCTGTATCGCCAGGCGATGCAGGCCATCCTGGCGGGCCAGCCCAACCTCACCATTCACGCCGATGCGGCCGAAGACCTGGACCTCCGGGATGGCCGGGCCGTGGCGGTGCTCACGCAATCCGGGGCGCGGATTGCGTGCGCCGCGGTGGTCCTGACCACCGGCACATTCCTCCGCGGCCTGATCCATATCGGCGAGACCAAGATCCCGGCCGGTCGGACCACAAGCGATGGCATCCGCGAGGCGCCGTCGCTGGGCCTGTCGACGACCCTGGAGCGGGCAGGCTTCCAGCTCGGCCGGCTGAAGACCGGGACGCCGCCGCGGCTGGACGGCCGGACCATCGACTGGGACGGGCTGGAACGGCAGCCGGGCGACGATCCGCCGCAGCCGTTCTCCTATCTCACGCGCGCCATTACCGTGCCGCAGATCGCCTGCCATATCACCGCGACGACGGCGGCCGGCCATGACCTGGTCCGTGCCAACCTGCACCGGGCGCCGATGTATTCGGGGCAGATCGGCAGCACCGGGCCGCGCTATTGCCCGTCCATCGAGGACAAGGTGGTGCGCTTTGCCGCGCGCGAGCGGCACCAGATCTTCCTCGAGCCGGAAGGCCTCGAC
>Ga0335070_10005526_pt1 | contig 14865 bp, 14 predicted proteins | sample Lox_Sample_13_FD_206722 | JGI IMG/M metagenome (GOLD analysis project Ga0335070, IMG submission 206722) | Soil microbial communities from Loxahatchee National Wildlife Refuge, Florida, United States - Lox_Sample_1.3 | ecosystem: Environmental > Terrestrial > Soil > Wetlands | place: USA... | reverse complement strand
AACGCGCTGCGGGAGTTGCGGCGAATATCGCGGCGCAGGGCCTCGAGGCTTCTGTGGAGGTGGTCGGCGCCAGTTTCGAAGATGTCCGCTTGCAGGGGGATGCGGTCTATTTCGAGTTTTGTCTGCATGAGATGGATGATCCGGAACAGGCGCTGATCCATGCCAAGTCGCTCGCCCCCGACATCGTGGTGTACGACCATTCACCCGGCTCGGAATGGATCTACTACGGAGCGGAAGAGGACAAAGTCGCGCGCAGCGCGGCGGTCATGGAGCGCTTCGGGATTCGGCGGCGGGAGAGGTTCCAGGCTGAACAACGGTTCGGGAATCATGCCGAGCTGCTGGCGAAGGTGAGTCTGCAAGGGCCGGTGGCCATCGAGCGGGCGCAGCGGTTTGCAGGAGCCACCGACATTGTGATTCCGATGAGCTATGAGCTGAACCTGCTGTAGACGTGGTTTGATGTGGGGGTTGTCGTCCCTACGGGACTCCGGTCGGGGTGGGGGATGGCGAACCGCAGCGCTGAAGCGCTGCGCCACCCAAAATCGCGAACCCTCCCAGAGCCCAAGCGTGGAACCTTCCCCAGTGCGGCGGTATCCGACTGGGTAACAGCGGGCAGTTCCCATTTGCTCTACAGCTTCCTATTTCCAGTCAATGGGTTAGAGCTTTTTCCTCAAGCGGCAGGTACGAAAGGCTGTGGGACTTTCGGGTGCAAAAGCGGCAAACTTGTTGCGCCACTGCCCGATTGCGAGCCGATAATGGACGCCAGACACGTTCGAAGCCGGTTCGTGTATGATAGCCAACACGGTGAATCTGAAAAGAGCACCGAAGGCCCGCTTCCTTCCTCACGAGGAGATTCCTTCTCCGCTCCCTATTCTTTGTGAACCGCATTCCCTGCTGGAGTTTGCCCTGCTGCGGCTGTCTCCTGTGTATTACGGACTGGGGGTTCCGGCAGGGGATGGGGCGGGAGTGGTCATCATCCCTGGGTTTTTGGGGATGGACGTGAGCCTGTTTGAGCTGCACGCCTGGCTGAGCCGGGTAGGCTACCGTCCCTACTACTCGGGGATTGGCCTGGCCGCGGATTGCCCCAACGTGCTGTCGCAAAGCCTGGCAGAGACTATCGAGCGGGCCTACGCAGAGACCGGACGGCGGGTGCACCTGATCGGGCATAGCCTGGGCGGGATTTTTGCCCGGGCGGCGGCGGTGCGCATGCCGAAACGCATCGCCTCGGTGACCACGCTGGGGTCTCCGTTCCGGGGCCTGGTGGTGCACGGGCTGGTGCTCAAGCTGGGCGAGCTGGTGCGCCGCCGCATTCGCGGACGGTATCCGAACCCGCCGGAGGGATGCGCGACCAGCCGGTGCTCATGCGCCTTTGCCCGCTCGCTCCGCCGGAAATGGCCGAGATCGGTGGCGCAAACCGCCATCTATACCCGGGAGGACGGGATCGTGGACTGGCACTACTGCCGGACCGGCGACCCGAAAGTGGATGTCGAGGTTTCCGGGACGCACCTGGGGCTGATCTTCAACTCGGATACCTACCAGCGCATCGCGGAACGGTTGGCAGGAGAACCGTAAACCCTACCCGCTGCGCGCGGGATCCTTTTCGACTTCGCTCAGGCAGGCTTTCGCCGGCTGACGCCGGACTCAGGATGACGCCCGTCCTTTCCCTGCCCGGCCTCTTGGGTTTATATTCACAAACCGGTTCCTTCGGAGGTCCCATGTCTACCCAAACCCGGGCTGAAGCCAAAGCCAAGTGTTTCGGCGAGAATCTTGAAAGCGACCTCGCGCTCGAATTTCTGCGCGTGGTGGAGAACGCGGCCATCGCGTCGGCCCACACCATGGGCCAGGGCGACCGCAAGTTTGCCGACCATGTGGCCACCGAAGCCATGCGCCACACCATGGACACCGTGCCCATGCGCGGCACCATTGTGATCGGCGAAGGCGAACGCGATGAAGCGCCCATGCTTTATATCGGCGAACGAGTCGGCGGCGAGTTCCCCGACGGCCACGCCGTACCCGCGGTGGACATTGCGGTGGACCCGCTGGAGGGCACCAACCTGTGCGCCACCGGCGCGCCGGGGGCGATTACCGTGCTGGCTGCCTCCGAAAAAGGCGGCCTGCTCAATGCTCCCGACTGCTACATGGAGAAGATCGTGGTTGGGCCATCGTGCAAAGGCGCGGTGGAGATGGACGCACCGGTGGCCGACAACCTGAAGAACATCGCCAAACGCATGGGTCGAGACGTGGAGGATCTGGTGGTGATTGTGCTGGACCGTCCGCGGCACGAGAAGCTGATCGCCGACATCCGCGCGGCGGGGGCGCGCATCAAGCTGATCGGCGACGGCGATCTCTCAGCGGGTATCGCCGCGGCGGTCATCGGCACCGGGGTGCACGCGGTCATGGGATCGGGCGGAGCGCCCGAGGGCGTCATCACCGCGGCGGCGATTCGCTGCCTCAACGGCTATATGTTGGGGCGGCTGGTGGTGGACAAGCCGGAGCTGGGAGAGCGCATCGCGCGCATGGGGATCAAAGACAGCAAGAAGATCTACGAGGCCGAAGACCTTGCGCCGGGGAAGCAACTCATCTTTGCCGCGACGGGCGTGACCGATGGGGCGCTGATGCGGGGAGTGCGCTTCTTCGGCGAAGGCACGCGGACCTCGTCGGTGATCATGACCCTGCGCACCGGCAAGGTGCGCTTTGTTGACAGCATCCACTTGGAGAAGGGGCCGGATGTGAAGGTGCGATTCGCGTAGGGGCGGTCGTTAGTCGTGGGGTCGTCAGCGGAAAGGGTCTCGGATCTCGAGGCCTTCGATTTTGCGCACGTGCTGGAGGTCTTCGCTGAAAAGGGGTTTCGCACTGGCCTTCGAGGGCGGCGGCTAATCCCCAAGCCTCTCGATCGCAGGGTCACCGTTCGGAGGATGTGCCGCATGAGACGTGCGATTCCCGTGCTTTGCTGGATCGTCCTGAGCGTGCTGCCGCTCGCTGGCGGAGATGTGCAAGCTGCCGATCCCTGGGGACCGTGGCGGTTTCTGGCGGGAGAGTGGGTTGGGGAGGGAGGCGGCGGACCTGGCCAAGGCCGCGGTGGCTTCTCGTTTCAATTCGATCTCGGGGAGAAGATTCTGGTTCGCAGGAACTATGCGGACTATCCACCGACAAACGGCAAGCCGGCGTATCATCACCACGATTTGACCATTCTCTATCCCGAGAATGGTGCGATCAAGGCTGACTTTTTCGACAGCGAAGGGCACGTGATTCACTACACTGCCACAGCTTCACCCGACGGGAAGACGCTCATGTGGTTGAGTGAAGCTGCGCCGGGGACGCCACGTTATCGTTTTACCTATCGGAAGACCGGTGCGGATACCCTGAGCCTGAAGTTTGAGATTGCGCCACCCGAGAAACCTGAGGCGTTCGCCACCTACATCACCGCGAGTGCGCGGCGAACCCAGTGATCGAGGAATCCTTCGTTCAATAGCTGCCCGGCGTCGGCGGCCAATCCTGGGAGTATCCAGAGAATAGGTTTATAGTTTTCTCCGCGCGTTTGCTGCCGTCATGCACCACGATGGTGTGAGGTTTACGATCGCTGTAGCCTTCCCACATTGATACACCCGCATAGGCGCCGTCCTTGCGCAGGACATAGTAAATCATGTCCATGAAGCGCAGGCGGTCGGAATCGTTGTTGTAGGCATGGGCAATGCGTTTCAGGGCGTCCATGCCGGCGTCGAACGGCGACATGCCGTGCCGCATGTTCTCCACGATGGTGTGGGCCCCGACCACCTTGATGTTCTCTTCCCCGCTGCCAGTGGCGCCTGCGGAGCCCACCTCGGGATCGGTGTAGCAGCCGGCTCCGATTATGGGCGAGTCGCCCACGCGGCCGGGGATCTTCCACGCCAGTCCGCTGGTGGTGGTGCAGCCGGAGATCTCGCCCTTGTCGTTTAGCGCGGAGCAGTGGATCGTTCCGGTGGGCGGGAAGAGCACTCTGCGGATGGCATCGGGGCGCATTGCCGCGGCGATACCGATCTCTGCCGCCACCTGTTCCATGTGTTGCATTCGCAGCTGCCACTCCCCGACCCGCGGTGGCGCCTCGAAACGCTTCTTCCAGTTGGGATCGGCGAGGCTGGGGCCCCACCAGTCGGAGTGGGTCTCTTTGTACAGCAGCCAAACCTTGCGGGAGTGCTCGGTGAGCAGGTCCTCGCGGGGAAAGCCCTGGGCGACGGCGAAGCGTTCGGCGCCTTCGCCCACCAGCATGACGTGACCGGTGTGCTCCATGACCGCCTTGGCCAAGAGCGACACATTCTTGATGTTGCGCACGCCGCCGACGGAACCGGCGCGGCGGGTGGGACCGTGCATACAGCAGGCGTCGAGTTCGACGACCCCTTCCTCGTTGGGCAGGCCACCCAAGCCGACGCTGTCGTCCTTGGGATCGTCCTCCGGGCCGCGCACCACGCGCAGCGCGGCCTCGAGCGTGTCCGCGCCCCCGCGGAGCATGCTGAAGGCTTCGTCAATGTAGTCGTAGCCGTTGTGGGCGGTGATGATGATGGGACGCTTGCCGGTCGTGCTGGCCGCAGTCTTGGACGCTGGCTGGCTTGTTTCCTGGCCCCGCAGTCCAAGGGACAGGGAGCCGACCACGGCAGTGGAAAGAAATTCGCGGCGGGAAAAAGACATGCCGTCCTCCGGAGGGAGTGCGTTGAGAGCCGGACAGCATAGCACGAGCGGACAGCGAACCAGACTGGTATGAGACTCGGCAATTGGTAAAAAAGAAGATGGGCCCACCTTGCGGTGGGCCCCATAGCCAGCAACTGGAACTCAGGCAACCGCGAGGCTGCCCTTGGTCTGATCGGCGCGGAAGCGTAACAGGGCGGCGATGTTGCCTGCCCGGTCGAATTCCGCGTCGTCCCTGACGTAAAGCAACTCGATGTCACGGCGGATGGCGGTGGCGATGATCGCGTCACAAACGTCGTCGATCTCGCGGGTAGCGCGTCCGCAGGCGGGACAGAAACGCACCATATGTGGATCCAGGTGCCCGCAGCCCGTGCACTCCACGGCATGCGCCTTATAACCATCTCCGATCAGCAGGGTCTGGACCTCGCCCAGCTCCAGCGAGCGCAGCACCCGCCGCAGGCCGGTGACGCCGTGGTGGTTGCTTTTGGCCTGGTTGAGCACCTCCCGCACCAGCCTTTGCCGGCGTTGATCGGTGGCGTCGCGCATGATCTGCGCAGCGTGCTTGCGAATCTGGTCGTTGGTCGCGGTGGTGACGTCGGTGGAAAATCGCCCCAGCAGCCGTTGCTTGACATAGGGATGCAGGTGGGGCTCGAAGGCGGGCCAATGCTTGTCATGGCAACCCAGGATCAACTTCTCCCAGTTGCCCTTGTCGGCCTCCTCCTTGAGCTTCTCGGCCACGTACTTGAAATGATGCAGGGCTTCATCGTCGACCCGGCGTTCAACGTGGCCGGCATCGTATCCGTTAAAGCCATCGCTGCGGCCGCGCCGGGGTGCAACATGGAAAAGTCCTTCGCGCTCCTTAAGTTCGTCGAGCCGGAAGTCGAACAGGCGGGCGCGCTGGCGGCTGACCAGGGCCACGGCCACCCGGGGTTGAGCGCCCAGCAGCAAGGCCAGTGGCTTCAAATGGAAAAAACGGTTGACGTACAACTGCGTTGCCGGCAGTGCGGGCGGCAGGTCAAACTCGCGCCAGAAGTTGCGGGCGCCGCAGGCGAAGATGGCTTTGGCCCGCGCCTGGTTGCCGTGCAAGCTTTCGGCCAGAGCGAGAATGCGCTTCAGATCAGCCCGGGCGACGCTGTTCTTACCGCTCTTCTCCGCCTCGCGCAGGGCGTTGCGGACCAAGTCTTTGGCTAGAATGGCCTCCTCTCGATGGGATTTGTTCTGGGGCGTGCGCGGCTGAAAATAGAAGCTCAGGGCGCAGCCGGGTTCGTCGTCGAATTGGAATTGAGCCAGCTCACGGATATCTTCGCGGGTAATCATCACGAGTTCTCCAGAGTGCTGTAATGGCAGCTAATCCTTACTAGTTTCCTGCAGCAGCTTGTCCTTGAAGCGGTGGGCAAAGGGGGGCGAGCGGCGTAGATGTTCGCGGGCGGCAGCAATGGAAGACCGCACGTCTTCCGCTCTGCGGTCCGTAATGGCGGCGATCTCCTCCACGGAGAAGCCCTCGATCCCATGGAGGATAAAAGCTTCACGGTCCACGTGCTTGGCGGCTCCGAGGGCATATTGCACCAGAGTGACCATCTCATCGGAGGATGCGATGTCCTCGGGGGTAGCGGTGCGGGGATCGGCAATAACGCTCTCCCCTGTGAGAGTCTCATCCGGCTGGTGGAACTGCAGTTCGGCCTCATCACGGGCGCGCACGTTGGGCTTGCGGGCGGAGACCTCGAGGTGAACCGACGGGGCCAGTTCCTGGCTGTGGCTGGTGAGATCATTTAGTGCCCGCATGGCTTGACGATACAGCCACGGCTCCAGCGCCAGACGCTCGGGCTTCTCGCTGCCGTCCCCCAGAGCGCGGGCGACGGCTTCGTCGACCACCTCTTCCTTGGTGATGGAATCGGGCAGAATCTGCTCCGCGGCCTCGCGGAAAGAGAGCTCGCGCTCCACAAAGCGCTCCAGGCGGGCCAGGTTGGCGTTCACGTAGGAACGGATATCATCGGCGGAGACCGTGGGCGGCTGCACCGCGGCGAGGGTCTGCTCGAATGGCACCTGGGGCTCAGGACGGGCGTTGGCCACCCGCCGCCAGCGCGGCCACTTGTGGGTGCTGCGCAGCATGTCTTTATGCTTGTTGATCTGCTGCAGCAGGTCGTCGAAGGCGCCTTTGACCGCGCCTGAGGGGGAGGAGGCAGACTGCTGCACCGCCATCTGCCCAGAAGGCAGCCGTAAGTTCAAGGAAACAGTGGTGCCTTCGCGAGGCGAATTCTGCTCTACGACCCCTTTGAGGTGAACCAGTTCGGGACGGAAGACCTGGAGCCGCTTGCGCAGCTTCTCAACCAGATGATTTATGTCTTTTTCAATTTCGGGATTTTTCTGCAGCTTGTAGCTGATGTGGACGTTCATGCACGCCTCGGAAAACGGGGGCAGAACCCGTGAAGCTTTCCCTTCGCTACAACTCGATTCTACACCCGAGGGGAAAGGGCAAGCACAAATTCCGAAGCAGGCGGACGAATGGACAGAAGGGGTGTGACGCATGCACTTGCGGAGGGGGGATTACACCGCGACTGTGACCGACGTCTCCGTCCGCGTGACCGGCCGGTACAGCGTGTCCCGCTCGATGGGCTCGCGGCCGGCTTCCTTAATCAGGCGGATAAGCTCCTGCCGCCGCATGCCTTGGGGGGTGGTGGCGCCGGCGTCGTGGTAGATCTTTTCTTCGATTACCGTGCCATCGATGTCATCAGCCCCAAAGCGTAGGGAGATCTGGGCGATCTTTGGGGTCATCATCTGCCAGTAGGCCTTGATGTGGGGGAAGTTGTCCAGCATCAGGCGTCCGACCGCGATCTGGCGGATGTCGAGCATGCCGGTGGTGGTGGAGAGGTGTTGCAGCGGAGTGTTGGCGGGGTGGAAAGCCAGCGGAATGTAGGTCTGGAAGCCGCCGGTGTCGTCTTGCAAGGCGCGGAGCTTGAGCAGATGGTCCACGCGGTCTTCGTCGTTTTCGACGTGGCCGTAGAGCATGGTGGCGTTGGACTTCAGCCCGAGCTGGTGCGCGGTGCGGGCAGTCTCCAGCCACTGGTCGCCGTCTATCTTGTGGTCGCAGATGATGTGGCGGACGCGGTCGGCGAAAATCTCGGCGCCACCGCCGGGGAGCGAGTCCACTCCCGCAGCCTTCAACTGCTCCAGGGTCTCCCGAATGGAGAGCTTGGCGCGCTTGGCGAGATACGCCACCTCGACCATGGTGAAAGCCTTCAGGTGGACCTGGGGGAAGCGCTGCTTGAGCCCTGAGCACAGGTCAAGGAAGTACTGGAACGGCAAATCGGGATGCAGCCCGCCGACGATGTGGAATTCGGTGACCGCGTCGGTGTAGCCGGAGGCAGCTGCATCAAAGGCTTCCTCCAGCGCCATGGTGTAGGCGCCGGGGGCATCCTTCTTGCGTCCGAAGGCGCACAGGCGGCAGGCAGCGATGCAGACGTTGGTGGGATTGATGTGGCGGTTAACGTTGAAGTATGTTTTGTCGCCGTGCAGTCGCTCGCGCACCGAGTTGGCCAGCCAGCCCACAGCCAGGATGTCCCCGGTGCGGTAGAGGGCGAGGGCGTCAGCCGCGTCCAGACGCTCGCCGGTGAAAACTTTGTCGTGAATCGACCGCAGCCGGAGGTCGTCGGTCTGAAAGGGGTGCGGGTTCGGCATTGGGTCGATGATACCCCAGACGAAGGGCGCAAGTCACAACACGACGTGACTAGATCGGCTCGGAGCGGTCTCGCGCGGAGTGCCGGCGTATAATTTTTGCAAGCGCAGCAGCAGGAGGTATGGTTATGGCCAAAGCAAAACAGTTCACAATCGGCATCGAGAACCAGCCGGGAGCGGTGGCTGAGATCGCGAAGACGTTGGGGAACGCGAAGGTCAACATCCTGGCGCTCCTGGCAACCGCACAGGGAACGGGCGGGATGGTGCAGCTAGTCGTCGAAGACGCAAAGAAGGCAAAGAAAGCCCTAGACGAAGCTAGGGTTGCGTATCGCGAGACGATTGCGGAAGAGTACGAACTGCCCAACAAACCCGGCGCCCTGGCGCAGTGTCTGGATAAGCTGGCGGCTCGTGGCGTCAACCTGAGCTCCATTTACGCCACATCGTCCAAGGGTGCGCGGAAGGCCGTGGTGGTGTATACCGCCGAGGTGGTGGCCAAGGAGGCCACGGCGGCGTAGGTCCCAGTAATTTGTCGGCGGCCGGGCGACAGCGTCCGGCCGTTTTGTTTTCCGGCTCACTGCAATTTCTTCTTCGCCAGCGGACGGGCAAAGGCGTTGGTGGGATTGTGCGCGTTCACCGCCATCACCTTGCGGTAGTACTCCACTGCCTGTGTCCGGTCTCCTGCTTTCTCATAGGCTTGCGCCAGCAGGCTCAGGATGAAAGGGTCCCGTTGGTTGGCCTTCTGCAGGTCGGCAATCGCTGACTTATAGTCTCCCGCGTAGAAGGCGACGTAGCCGGTCAGATAGGGGAAGAAGACAGCCTGGTCGGGGTTGTTGGCTTGGTCGAGAGCGGCCTTGGCCGCGGCCACATGCTTCATAGCTTGCTCATGTTGGCCTTGGCGAGCCGCGATGCGCGCCTGGGCGTGCTCCCAGCGGAAGAGCCACAGATTCTTCTCCGCCTCGTTCATATCGGGCTTGCGCAGGGCTGTGTCATAGCCGGTCTTGTACCACATAAAGGCATTGTTGAAGTCTCCGGACTCGAGGTAGATGCGGGCGAGTTCGTTGGCAATTTCGGCGGCGCCGGTGAAGTCCTTGTTGTCCAGACGTGCATCGAACACCTGCTGCTCAGGTTTGGCGGCTTCTCGCGCATTGCCCTCGAACGCATACGAGAAAGCCATGGCGCGCAGGGCCTGGGCCTTCTTTTCGGGGGTCGCGAGTTCGATAGCTTTACCCAGATGCTGGCGCGCCTCCGCGTACTCGCCTTTCAAGTCCAAAGCAACGCCCGCAGCCAGGTGCGCCTCGTAAAGGTTCGGCGACAACTGCAGCGCCTGGCGGTAGAGAGCGAGCGCCTCGTCCTGCTTCCCTTCCCCGTTGAGCTTTTGACCCTCCTTGACCAGTTCCGTGGGGTCGCCGGGGCCGGCCTGGGGCGATTGTGCGGCGAGCATTGCTCCGGACAGGATGCAGGAAGCGAGGGTGAGATTAGAGATGATTCTGGTGAGATTCATGGGTGCGATTATGGCATAGGGCAAACGCTGAGGTCTCAGACCTTCGCCTGCGGGACGGCGCGGTCGGATTCTTCCGCGGTGAACATAGCGGCGGGAGCAAAGCCAAAGAGCCCGGCGAGGAGATTGCGGGGGAAGCTGGCGACGGCGGTGTTGAGGTCGAGAACCATATCGTTGTAGTGCTGCCGGGCGAAGGCGATGCGGTTTTCGGTGGTGGTGAGCTGCTCCTGGAGCAGTTGCATGTTTTCGGTGGCGCGCAGGGCGGGGTAGCGCTCGGCGACAGCGAACAGATTGCCGATGGCGGCGGCGAGTTGCATCTCGGCGGAGGACCGGGCGGGAACATTGGCTCCGGCAGAGATGGCCTGGCTGCGGGCCTGCGTGACCGCCTCCAGGGTTTGACGTTCGTGGGCCATGTAGCCGCGGGCGGACTCCACGAGGTTGGGGACCAGATCATGGCGCAGCTTGAGCTGGACGTCAATGTCGGCCCAGGCGCTCTGCACACGGTTCCTGCGGGCCACCAGGCCGTTGTAGAGCAGGCCGACCGCAATGACCAGCAGAATGGCAAGGGCAAGCGCGAATATGGCAAAGGAAAAGTCCACAGTTCCTCCGAGTCCGTCCGCACTCAATGGGGCGCCAGCAAGCCAAACAGGGAGTGGATGGCGAACAGCCAGAGAGCGAGAAACAAGAGGTTGAGCATGATCATCACGGCGACCACGACCAGCATCAGCGCACCCGCAGCCAGGATGAACGGAGCCAGGATCAGAAAACCGATGGTGGTCCCGATAATTTTGGTGGAGGACCACTTCTGCTTTGCGCCCCAGTCCACGTGGGCGCCCATGCGCTCTAGGCGCTGCAGGCGGCGCTTCAGCGGCGGATGAAAGGCGACCATGCTTTCCGCCTGGAAGCCGGTCCGTTTCTGCACCGTCTGATGGTGGCGGCCCAGGTTCTGCTGCTGACTGCGCAGGCGGGCAATGGCGGCTGGGTCACCGCGCAGGGCGGCGGTCAGGTCGGCAGGGTCGGGCAAACTCTGCGCGATGGGACCGGGAACCAGCGTGGAGATCGTCCGGTGAAATGCCGTCATGCGGGCCAAGGCGGTGGGGTCTCCGCTGACCGCCGCGCGCTGGGTGGCGATGAGTTCCGCGCAACAGCGCATGTAGTCGCCGGTGGTGAGTGAGGACCTGGCGGGCTGGGCGGGGGCGCTCTCGGCCCAGGCGCGCGCGACCAAACGCATCTGCTCGGCCGTAGGCTTGTCTTGAGGGGCACTGGTGTCCTGGCTGGGGCTGACCACGAACAAATGCGAGGCCCAGACTCCGCCGGGAATGGCGGTAGAGTCCTCGGTGAGATTGCGCAGAGCACCGGCCAGTGCGTTCGGGTTGCGCGTGAATTGCACCGCGCTGGCGTCGGCGAGATAGCGGCGCGAGCGCCACAGCAGCGCCATGCACGGACCCAGGAAGGCGGTAAGGAAGAACCACAGGGTGAACTTGATGGCGGCGTTGGTAAAGAAGATGGGAAAGAAAACGAAGGCAAGGAACTTGTGGACCGGCCCCCTGTGGCTGCCGGTGTCGAAAAAGCGATCGATGTCGTCGGACTGGAGATCGAGGTCTCCGGTCAGGAGGGCGGCGATGCCGTCGGCCTCGGCAGTGGTCCCGCTGCCGCCCCGGCTGAAGGCGTAGCGGACGACGCGCCACAGAGTGCTGCGGGCGTGGGGGCCGAAGGGCGCATTGATGATGGTGCCGAGCAGACCGCAGGTCTCAAACACGCTGGTGACGGCGAAGGCGATACCCAGATCGCCGTTGCCCACCGACCCAATCAGGTGGGCCAGCAAGGCTTGCATCTGGTCGCGGTCGAGGTCGTCCAGCAGGCGCCGGGAAATCACGATGCGAGCATCGGCGGGCGATGTGCCGATGGCGGCGGCGTTGGCGCCCGCGGAATCCACCAACATCACACGTGGCGCAGGCAAACCCGAGGCGATGGCCATCTCCTGCACCACATTGGCCAGCTGCAGTTCGTGGAGATCGTGCGGGCTGGGTTCGCGGGCGTTGAGGCTGGCCATGGCGCCCCCGACCCCGGCGCGGCGAAAAAGGGCCAGCATGGCCATCCACAGAGCGAGAGCGATCAGCATTCCGGGAACCAGCAGCACGGCCAGGCCGACGGCGAGCAGTTGCGGATCGAGGGGCTTGTTGTTGAAGAAGTAGTCACCTACGCGGACGGCGAGTGTGGCCAACTCTTTCATGGTCGCCCAGAATTCGGGTGGGAGCGGATTGAAGTAGCTGACCACGTCGGCGGTGAGCAGGGTACCGGCATAGAACAGCGGTGTCAGCACCAGAGTGAGCGGAATGCCCATGGCCAGGGCGGTCAGGACGCAGAGGGCGGTCATGCGCCAGGTGGCATGGCGGTTCTTCTGCTGCGCCGCGAAGAAGCTCTCGCGGTCGCGGGGGCCGACCGATGAGGACAGGGCAGGTTCGGAACTCACGGGCGGAATAGCTTAAGCGGTCGGCGAGAGGAAGGCAAGGGTGAGGAGGACCGGGTTACGCTCTCGGCAATCCACGTTGTAGCAATTATCCTGAGGCACCCGTGCTGCTCGTGGATACGGGGTAAGGACGCCCAACGCAACGGTCGGCGGGAACCCTCGACTTCGCTCTAGGGCCCAGATTCGATGTTATCTTTGAACAGCATTCATGGACATTCTTAAGCAGCTTTTCGAGCGGCATTTCCACTCGCCGGTGGAACGGGTACAGGCGCTGCAAGGCGAACTGGGTGGATCCGGGCGGAAGATCTTCCGACTGGCCAACCAGCAATCCAGCGCCATTGGCGTTCTATACGACGGGCACGAGGAGAATGCGGCGTTCCTGGAATTTTCCCGGCACTTTCACCGGCACGGACTGCCGGTGCCGGAAATTTACGCTGAGGATTTGAGCCAGGGGGCTTATCTGGAAGAAGACCTGGGGGACACCACGCTGTTTGAGTTTCTCTCGGAGAACCGTGCCGGGGCGAAGGTTGCTCCCCAAGCGGTGGAAGCTTACCGCAAAGTGGTGGAGGTACTGCCGCGGTTTCAGGTCGAGGCAGGCCGCGATCTCAACTATAAGGTGTGCTATCCGCGGGGCAGCTTTGACCGCCAGTCCATTGCCTGGGACCTGAATTACTTCAAGTATTACTTTCTGCGGCTGGCCGGCGTGCCCTTCAGTGAAGCGGCGCTGGAGCAGGATTTCGGGCGTCTGACCAAGTTTCTGCTGGGCGCCGCGCGCGATTACTTTCTTTATCGTGATTTCCAGTCGCGCAACGTCATGCTGCGCGACGGCCGGCCGTTCTTCCTCGACTATCAGGGCGGGCGCAAGGGCGCGCTGCAGTATGACATCGCTTCCCTGCTTTACGATGCCAAGGCCGATCTGCCGCCGCCCCTGCGCCAGCAATTGCTCGATCACTACCTCGACCAACTGGGTACCTTCGGTAAATTTGAGCGCGCCGCTTTCATGGAGCACTACTACGCTTACGTGTACGTGCGCATCATGCAGGCCATGGGAGCATACGGGTTTCGCGGGTTCTACGAGCGCAAGCCGCATTTTTTGCAGAGCGTGCCGTACGCGCTGAACAACTTGCGTTGGCTGCTGGCCCATGTCGAACTGCCAATCCTGCTGCCGGCGCTGATGGCGGCATTCAAGAGCATGGTGGATTCGGAGAAGTTGCATGGCTCGGCCTATGCCACCGCGGCTCCGGAGAAAGCTCCAAGCCCGGTTGGTCATGCGGAGAAGCTCACAGTGCAGATTTCGAGTTTCTCCTTCCGCCAGGGTCTGCCGCAGGATGAAAGCGGACACGGGGGAGGATTCGTCTTCGACGCGCGCAGCTTACCGAATCCCGGGCGGGAGGAGCGATTCAAGGCATTTACCGGAAAAGACGCGGCGGTGATCGACTATCTGGAGCGGGAAGACAGCGTGCGCCAGTTCCTGGCGAGCGCCCGGTCACTGGTGGATGCCAGCGTGAGCAACTATCAGAGTCGCGGCTTCACCAACCTGATGGTGTCGTTTGGTTGCACCGGCGGTCAACACCGGTCGGTCTATCTGGCGGAACAGTTGGCGAAGCATCTGCGCGACCGGAACGGGGTGGAGGTGGTGGTACGTCATCTGGGACTGGAGAAGCTGGGCAAATGAGAGCGATGATTCTGGCCGCCGGCCTGGGGACGCGCCTGCGTCCGCTTACCGACAGCCGGCCCAAGGCGCTGGTGGAGGTAGCGGGGCGCACGCTGTTGGAGATCACGCTGGCCCGCCTGCGCCGCTATGGAGTCCGCGAAGTGATTGTCAACGCGCATCACTTTGCCGACATGGTGGGCGAATATCTGAAACGGAATGACAACTTCGGCATGCGGATTGAGGTCTCACGCGAGGAGGAACTGCTCGACACCGGCGGCGGGCTGAAGAAAGCGGCCTGGTTTTTTCTGGAGGAGGCCCAAGGCCGGGAGGAGCCGTTCATCCTGCACAATGTGGATGTCATCAGCACGATTGACCTGGGACGCATGGTGGAGTTTCATACCGCACATCAGGCGCTTGCCACGCTGGCGGTGCAGGAACGGGAGACCTCCCGCTACCTGCTGTTTGACCAACAGGGCCAGCTTTGCGGGCGGCGAAGGGCGGAAGATGGAACGACAGAACTGGTGCGATCGTCCCCAAAGTTGCAGGCCCTGGCTTTTTGCGGCATCCAGGTGATTTCGCCTCGCCTGTTGACGATGATGGGAGACGAAGGCGTATTCTCCATCATTGCCTGCTATATGAAACTTGCTGCCCGAGAAGAAAAGATTCTCGCTTTTCGGGCAGACGAGTATTATTGGCGTGATCTCGGCAGGCCGGACCATGTGATGCAGGCCGCCCAGGAGTTGAAGCAACGAGCTGTTTTCTGAGGAGAACCGGTCTATGGCAAAGAAAACAGGAATGAGTGATTCTTCCCTCTGGATTATCGCGGTCATCTTGTTGGCGGTTGCCGTGTACATCTACTTCAAGTAAGCGGCCGGACGGGTGCAATTGGACGTAGCCGAAGGGTGCGCCGGCGGC
>Ga0335070_10005525_pt1 | contig 14865 bp, 8 predicted proteins | sample Lox_Sample_13_FD_206722 | JGI IMG/M metagenome (GOLD analysis project Ga0335070, IMG submission 206722) | Soil microbial communities from Loxahatchee National Wildlife Refuge, Florida, United States - Lox_Sample_1.3 | ecosystem: Environmental > Terrestrial > Soil > Wetlands | place: USA: Florida... | reverse complement strand
CCTGGCGCAGCGCATCCTGCATCGGCAGCGGAAAGACATGAAACAGATCGTGATGATCACCGACGGCAAGCCATCGGCGCTCACGCTCGAGGACGGGCGCATCTATAAGAACGCGTTCGGACTCGATCCTTTGGTCGTCAGCGAGACGCTCCAGGAAGTCTCGAAATGTAAGCGAGCGGGCGTGCTGATCAACACGTTCATGCTGGCCTCCGATTATGGGCTGGTGCAGTTCGTGCAGAAAGTGACCGAGATGTGCCGCGGCAAAGCATACTTCACCACTCCGTACACGCTGGGCCAATACCTGCTGATGGACTACATGTCCCGGAAGACAAAGACGATTCATTAAAACGTTGAGCGATGAGCATGAATGGCTTGCTCATCGCTCATAGCTCGCTGCTAGTTTTTTCGTCATTGCGCTCGCCGTTGGCCCTTTCCACAATTCCGCTTGCTGCTGATACTCTGGAATCAGACATGGCAAATTGCATTCGATGCGGCAGGCAACTGCCTCCGTTTTCTTTCAAAAAGATCTGCCAGTGGTGTGTGCGGCACGAAGCTGCGCAGCGTGGCGAAGATGACGACCGGCAACCTGTGATCACGCAGCCGTGGGTGCGGCGAGGCGAGTCAAGCATCACGCTGACGCACATAATATTCGGAGCGAACATCGCCGTGTATCTGGCCATGGCGATTGGCAGCGGCTCGCCCATTCAATTCCCTGGCGAGATCGAACACCGTCTTGGCGCCAACTTTGGCCCAGACACATTATCTGGCCAGTGGTGGCGGCTCATCACGTACATGTTCCTGCATGGTGGCGTGATGCACATTTTCTTCAATATGTGGTGCCTGTGGGATCTGGGCCAGCTGTGCGAATCGCTGTACGGGCGCTGGACGTACGCAGCGATTTATTTCATTACAGGCATCGCCGGCGGACTGGCGAGTATCGCGTGGAATCCTTTGGTCTTGAGTGTCGGCGCCTCGGGTGCAATTTTCGGACTAGCCGGCGCCCTGATTGCTTCGTTTTACCTGGGTGAATTCTCTCTTCCCCGAATGGCGATTAGCGGCACGCTGCGAAGTCTCGTGATCTTCGCCGTGTTCAACCTTTTTATTGGACAGGTGATCGGCGGAGTAGACAACGCGTGCCATGTCGGAGGGCTCGTCAGCGGACTGGCTCTCGGCGCACTGATTGCAAAGCTGGCGCCTCAATCCAATGCCCCGTCGCGGCGTGCGATCGTTGTAGGCGTCGTCGCGCTTGCCCTGCTCGCGGCCGGATTAGGGGTGCGGCAATGGCGCGGCGGACCTATGCGACTCGCTCGTGCCTTTCAGGAAACGAGGGGTGATGAGGTAGCGCGCCTGCGAGCAGTCATCAGGCAAGCGCCGAATCTGGTTCAGGCGCACTTCGCGCTGGCGCAAACTTATCTCGCGCGGCAGCAGTTTCCCGAGGCTGAAGCCGAATTCAAACGCGTGATCGAATTGCAGCCGACGAACATCGAGGCGCGATTCGACCTCGGCTTGGTTTACCTAAGCCAAAAGCGTGTGGACGACGCCAAGTCTGCATTCACGCAGATCCTCGCGCAGGATGCGAACAGCGCTGAGGGCCACTACGGATTAGGCCTCGTGCTGGCCGATCAGCAGGACTACCCCGCTGCGATTGAGGAGTTCAAGAAGGCGACATCCGGGCCGCGGCTCTCCGGTGTGTATTACGAGATGGGGAACTCCTGCGCGAAGCTGAAGCGCTATGACGAAGCGATCGCGGCGTTCCTGAAAGAAAAGGAAATTACCGGCGAGGATCCTGATCTCGAGAATGCTCTGGCTGATGCGTATCAGGCGAAGGGAATGATGAAGGAAGCGCAAGAGGCTCGAGATCGCGCGCAGCAGCTAGCAGGGCAAGCGCATTAAGAAACCGCACGCTCCCTGAATCAAAAATCCCCAGTTCTGGCAACTTCGGCCAGAAGTGGGGCACCCGAACCTATTCACACTTTGGTGGTCAACCCGATTAGGTCGGCAGCGCCCGGCCCTGCACAAATTATGTTTTCGTTATTTCTCCTACAGCGCGGTACGCCTGATTGATCGCCTCGTCCGTATAGGCGTACGCGCCCGCGTCAGAGTTGGCGATCGCAATGCGGCCGAATGGCTTTCGGGCGATTTCGCAGGGAGTCTCGCCGCCTTCCAGCCAGAATGAATCGAACAGCGAGTTGTACTCGTACGCATAGCCGTGCGGCCAACGGTTGACCGTAATCGCGGCGATATCGCGGGCCGGATCAAAGCTTGCAGAACCCAGGATGCGCGCCAACTGGTCGCGAATGTTGCGCTCGATCGTCTCAAAGTCAGTGGTAAAGAGTTCGATGCGTCCGTAACTGTGCTGTTCTCGCGCGGGAAGCCCGGGATGACAGGCAGCTTTCATCAGGTGTATGACGATCGGTTCGTCGGGCTGGCGCGCACATTCGTATCCGCCAATACTCACGGGAAGATCGAGATTGACGTACGTGTGATACATGCCCGGCGTGTAAATCGAATTCGTCCCGGCCTGCACGAATGCTTTCCAGTTTCTGACCACAACGTTGGTGTAGAGCAAAGGTACTTTCTGCGCAGAGGAGAGCGCTTTTTTCTGCTTGTCGGGAATTTCCTGGCAGATATATGGAATCATGACGTGCCAGCAGGCGAGGATCGCATGGCTCGCTTTCGCCGTGTACACCTTTCCGCCGCTGGCATATGTGACCTCGATCTCTTTCGCCGTTGCCGAGTCACCGATATGCTTCACCCGGACCGCGGTGCTGTTTAATCGGATGCGCACTCGCGAGCGGGATTGATCGAGCTTTGCGTAATCCGTTTTCGCCAGGATCACATCCCTGGCGAAATGCCCGGGAACGGCGCTCGGAATCAACTGACGCACGAGCAACCGCGCGATGGTGGCATTACCGTCGGGAAAATGGAAGAAATACTTGTCGGCCTCCGCATTCGGGATGGCGTCGCGGTTCATGCCCTTCCCCGGCGTTGGATCCAGCTTCAGGCCCTTGAAGCCTGGGAAATCGAATCCCCACGCATCCTGTGCCGAGACTGCATCGATGCCGACACCAAAGAGTCCATGCGGCAGAGCCTGATAGAGCTTGACGATATCTTCGTGAACGCCCGCGACGTCTTTCAAATAATTGGCGTAACTGATGCGCGCCAGCTTGGCTTTCTTCTCGTCCGAGGTCAACCCGGGGAAATAGTCGCTTGGATCCTCATAAAGGGCCTGCAGATCGTGCTTCGCCTGCTCGGCGATCGGAGCCTCAAGCAAAAAGGTCTTGAGCAGTTTCGGCGAGTGGACTGCTGCGTCTTCGCTCTCGCCACCACCTCGTGGGTTGTAGTTCACGACTAACTTGTCAGCTCCAAAGGTTTCCTTGTCGAAGAATATCTTGGGCCTCAATCCGTGTGAGCGATAAAGGTTCTTGTCGAAGTATTTCGAATACGATGCAACGTCAATACCCAACTCCTCGATGAGTCCTTTCGCAACCGCACTGTAAGGAGCGGGACTCTCGATCGAGAACGTTCCTCCAAAGCCAAGGCGGAACGCGTTGCCCACGCGAAATTCATTGCGCTTGGCGTGGCCACCAAAATCGTCGTGATTGTCCAAGATGAGAACGCGCGCCTTCTGGCCAACGGCCTTGCGGTAGTAATGCGCGGCAGCGAGGCCGCTGATGCCGCCACCGATGACAATCAAGTCGTACATCTCGCCGGTATCTTCGGGCTTCCCCGCTGAATCCCAGAAGGTGCCATCCCGAAGGCTGTGGGCGGCCTCGAACGATCCGGGATGGCTGCCGCGCATACCGGTGAGGGCCGGAGGATAGTAGGTGCCAGACTTCTCTTGCGTGGTGTTGCCGAACAAATGCCACGGCATTGCGGCCGCGCCCGCAGTCACGGCCACGCCGTTGATGAAATCACGACGCGTGATTCTGCGATGCATTCCCAATTCCCGGTCCCGAGAGTCGTGCACGATCTTCTCCGCAACAACCTGCTCTGCACCCGGCAGAGACGCAGCAAGCCACGTCTCTACAGCTGGCCTTCGGCTTTCTTCACCGCGAGCTCTGCGCCCTGGAAGCCAATCTTGCTATGAGTTCCGTCACAGAAGGGCTTGTTGACCGATCCGCCGCAGCGGCAGAGCGAGAAGGCGGTTTTGCCCGCGAGATCGAATTGGTTTCCGTTGACGTCTACCAGCTCGACAGCACCTTCGGGAGCCTCCACGCGAAAAGGCCCATTCGGACGAACTGTGATCTTCACTTGCGCCATGCCAAAATCCTCCAACCTTACGGGTTTCTAGTAAGCCTTAAGAAGATATCACGGAAGCCCGGACCATGGGGGCTGGCACTGCGGGTTGCAGGGGAGAGTACCGCTGAAGCAAAAATGCATCAGAGGTGGCGCACGATATGAGAATGATTATTCCGTTCGCAAAGCCCGCATTGGGGCAATGGAAGCAGCTTGCCGTGCCGGCAGAAAGCTGGCGGTCAGCGAAACGAGCGTTACGGCTCCAAAGGCCGCGAGAAAGATGAGCGGGTCGCGGGATCTCATTCCGAACAGCATCGACTGCATCAGTCCAGCGGAGGCCAACGCGATCACCAGGCCAAAACCAAGGCCAATGCCGTTAGCCACCAAGCTCTCCGCCACGAGCATGCGAAGAACCTGGCCGGGACGGGCACCCACAGCCATCCTTACCCCGATTTCGGATGTTCGGCGAGCCAGACGGTAGGCAAGTGTCCCATAGAGACCGATTGCCACGAGCAAGGCCGCGAGAACTCCGAAGAATGCCGAAAGGCGCGAGAACATGCGTTGTTGGGAGTACGACTGGGCGAACATCGCGTCCTGCGTCATGGGATTTTCCAGCGGCAGATTCGGGTCCAGTGCGCGAACCGTGGCGCCGATGGACGACAGCAGGGCCGTCGCTGCCCCTTTTACGCGCACCTCGACTTCCAGGTGGGTAACGCCGCCAACCTGGGTGTATGGGTAGTACGCCATCGGAATCGGGTCTTCATCGACTCGGGTGTATTTGCTGTCCTTCACGACACCGACGATGGTTCGCGGCGGGTTATTGCCGAGTTGGTGACCGATGGGGTTGACACCGGGTAGCAGTTTTTTCGCGAAAGTCTCGTTGACCACAGCAACTCGCGGCGATTCTTCCGTGTCCTTCTCGGAAAGATCGCGGCCATAGATCACGGGCACGCCCATGACATGGAAAAAATCGGGACCGATATCATTCGAGCGCAGGGGCGCCTCGGAGTAGGTATGCTTTACTCCATCAATCGTCGCGGCATTGTTGTCGCTCCATCCCGAGCCTGGACGATTTTCCGCAAACGTGACTGACTCCACCGCGGGCAAGCTCCGCAGCCTGTGGAGCAGCACATGATAGAAGAGAAGGTTCTGCGCTGTGCTTGAGGTCTGCTGTGGCGTGATCCCGAAGACGAGCAGTCCCTCCGCGCGCATACCCAGGTTCGTGGATTCATAGTTTTCCAGGGTGCGCAGTAATAGCCCCGCAGCCACCAGGAGAACGAAACAGAACGCCATCTGCGTGGCCATGACGACGTTTCCACCCCACTTGCTGGAGCGAGTCACGTAAGCGGTTGCCGCTGACGTTTTCAGTGCTCCCAACACGGGGACGCGCAGCGCCGGGATCAAAGGAGCCAGCCCAAACACCAGCGCTGCTACCGCGCAAATTGCCAACGTGAACAGAAGCACGGTCACATCGGGGACCAGACCCGTCTCGATCCGTGACCACGCGGCTAGAGCTCGCGTCGCTGTCACCGCGAAGAACCATCCCAGAGCCGCGCCCATCGTCACGAGCAAGCTGCTTTCCAGCAGGAGTTGCCGAAAAATCTGCCAACGTCGGGCCCCGAGTGCCAGTCGCAAGCTGAATTCCCGCTGCCGCGCGCTCTTTTTTGCGACGAGCAGCATGGCAACGTTCGTACAGGCGATCAGCAGCACGAGCCCTACCAGCGTCATCAGAACGGTCACTCCAGTCCGATAGCTTCCGCCGGTGTCCAGCCCTTCGATGCCGCGCGCCGGCTGGAACGCGAGGCTCACTTTGCGTGTTTTAGTGTCTGGCGCACTGAGGCCGGTGTAGGCAACGCGCTGAAATCTCGGGCTGACTTCGACGAGAGCCTGCGACGGCGACATGCCTGGGGCCAGCCGTGCGATCAGTTCCAGGCACCACCAGGTTGGCGTGCCATACAACGTGTTGTACTCGGGCGGACTGCCCCACGCATTCAACTCAGGGCGAGTCTGCAGTGGAATCCAGAGATCAGTCGATTGGCCAGGTTCGACTCCGAAAAATCCTTCGGGGCCGATCCCAATAATCGTGAATGCATTCCCTTTGATGTAAATGGTCTGGCCGAGAATCGAGGGATTTCGCGAGAAGCGCCGGGTCCAGTACGAATAGCTGAGCACGGCGACCGAAGAGTGCGCCCGTTCGTCTTCCACGGTGAAACCCCGACCGCGAACCAGGGAGACACCCAGCCCTGAAAAGAAGTTGCCGCTGACCATGTTGCCTTCCACCTCTTCCGGGGTATCACCGAAGCGGACGGCGACTTTTCCGATCGCCAGCGGCACGAAGGCGATCAAGTCGGAAAATGCGAGACGATCCTCTCGCAGATCTTCAAAGACGGGATCAGAAAAGGAAGTCTCGGAGTCGCCGGTGTTCCCTGCCCCATCGGGCTGCCCACCCGGAACGTGCAGATACACGAGTTCCTGCGGATTCGGCACTGGCAGGCTCTTCAGCAGCACCGCATTCATGACGCTGAAGACTGCCGTATTCGCACCGATTCCAAGCGCCAATGTGACGACAACCGTTACGGTGAACCAGGGTGCGTTACACAACTGTCGAACTGAGTAGCGGACTTCGCTCACGATGGCATGCATGGCCGGATCCTGTGTAATTCAGTGACGGCTCGGCGCAGGAAACGTGAGCGGAATAGTCGGAGCGCCGTCTTTCCTAAGCTGCTTCCAGGCGTGCTGTACGCAGGCTGCGATACAACTCCAGGCACTGATCGATCATGCGCTTGGTGGTGAACCGTTCGCGGGCGCGGGAGTAGGCGAGTTCGGCGTAGGCGCGGCGCATAGGACGATCGGCATTGAGCAGGCGGATATTCTCGGCGAGGCTGGCGGCATCGTTCGTGCGGAAATAGAGCGCGGCGTCGCCCCAGATTTCGCGATAGCTGGGAATATCGTTGGCGACAATTGCGCAGCGGGAGAATGCGGCTTCGAGAGCAGGCATGCCGAGGGGCTCGTACCGCGATGTGGCGGCGTAGATCGCTGCCCGGCTGTAGAGGGCGCGCAGTTGCGCGTCGGTCTGCGCTCCGCGGATTGCGACCGACGTTTGCTCCGTCGCCACTTTGACATCGGCGCGAATGGGGATTCTGGGCCGCGCCACCGTCTGCTCAGCACCCACGATGCACACCGGAAGCGGATGCGGCTGTTGCGTGAGCAGGAAGACCTGCTTGCTTGCGTCCACGAGACGGCCAACGGCCAGCACGCAATCGTCCTTGCTGACGTATGGATTGAAGAAGATCGGATTGCGTCCCGGATAGATTACTTCGCACCGACGCGGCCGTGCATAACATGCCGAGATGCGATCGAGCATCCACTCCGATGGTGCGACCACGGCATCGGCGCCTAGCAGTCCATTGAGCACTGTGCGGCGATACCATCCCAGACCCCGGGCCACCTGAGGTGAGTGATCCTGCACAGCCTGCTTCCAGGTAATCAGGTCGCCATGCGCCATGACGACCTTCGGCACGTCAACCGGCAAGTTGCCGTAGCAAAAGTGGTTGAAATGCAGAACGTCGGGACGAAGTTCCTCAATCAAAGCCAGCAGGAATGCGGATGATTCGGGCAAGTCCTGTTCGGCCTCCTGCATCCACTCCAGCCGAAACGCAGTCGGACGATAATCGAGGCCGTGCAGGTGATCCATCCAAGCGGTCTGATCGGGCAGCGGAATTTCGCCAAAGCTGACCAGCGTGACACGCACGCCGCGCGTGACCAGGCCCGTCACGAGCTCGCGGGCATAGGTCCAGGAGCCGGACAGCGAATCGGCCGTCACCAGAACGTGCACAAAACCTCCGGAGCGAAACCCGCGAGAGAAGCGGGTCCCCGCCTGCAGTGCGTCCATTGTAGTGGGGAGGCGGCTCGGGCGGGAAGGGGTTTTCGGGATTTACGTACATCACGCGCTCGCTCCGCTCCTCCGACGGGTGGAGGCCCCCATGAGGAGCGAAGCGAGCATCCCAGAGACAACCCTCAGAACTGAAACTTCAAAGCCAGTTGAATCAGCCGAGGCGGCTGCGCCTCAAGAATGTGGTTAAACGTCGGTGAACTGATGTCGCTGTCGGGCAAGCGGAGATTCGTGTGATTCAGGAAATTAAAGAACTCAGCCCGGAACTGAAACTCTTTTCCTTCCGCCACCACAATGTTCTTGAACGCGGAGAAATCCCAGTCAGCGTATCCCGGGCCTTGCGCGATGTTGCGCCCTGCTGTGCCGAACTGCTGGACCGGCGAATTGGGATCGGGCGTGATCTGCTGGAAGGCAGCCCTATTCAGCCAGGCGGCGGTTGTCTTGGGCCCGGTATTCGGATTCTGCCCGGGAACCAGGTTCGGACGATTCGCCGAGAAACCTGTGATTTCCGGCGCTCCACCTTGCTCAGAAACGTCGGTGGAGTCAAAAACAGTGAATGGAGCACCCGTCATTACCGTGGCGATGCCGTTCAACTGCCACGCGCCAAAAATGTGCTGATACCAACCGTGCGGTTGCTGCCATAGGGGAATCGCCCATTGATAGCTCAGCACGAGGCGATGGCGCGAATCAAAGAGAGAACGTCCGCGTTCTGCGGCCAAATTGAAAGGATCCTGCGCAAGGTCGTTCTCGCCGGCGACCGGCTTGGCGGCCGAGCCCGTCATATTGAACGAAGAAGCGTCGTCAATCGATTTCGAGAACGTGTAGGACACCAGGAACGCCATGCCGTGGCTGAAGCGCTTGCGCAGGCTGGCTTCGAGGGCATTGTAGGAGGAGTTGGCGATCCCGGCGATCAGACCCGTGGAGGAGAAGACGCACGTCGTAGGATCATCCGCGAGCGTGCACCCGGAATACAGACGGCGCTGATCCGCATTGTTCGGATTCGAGACGCCCGGCACATAGATGGCAGGATTTCCCTCAATAAACCGAGGCAGTTTCGTCCCCTTGGTTCCGACGTATCCGACTTCAAGCAACAGATCGGAAGCGAAAGAGTGTTGGACATTCAAATCCCAATCCTGCGAATACGGCAGCGGAAGATTGGGCGCCAGCGTCAGGTTTGTCAGCGGCGTAGCGAAACTTCCAAGCGCGGGAGGATTTCCGTTAAAGGGATCGGCAAAATTTGGCGGTGGTGAGCTGATCTGCGCAGTCTGCAGATATGGCGGCGCGCTGATTGGAGACTGCAGCGGCCCTCCCTGACCGGTGTAATAGGGCTCATAGAAGATTCCATAGCTTGAGGTCAACAGCCAGTTCCCTGCTCCGGTGGGATCGTATGCAACTCCGATGCGCGGCGCGAAGCCTTTCCTGAAGGTTGGAATTAATCCGCCCGGAACACCTGGGTCTCCGGGGTACAGCAGACCCTCCGGTGCGGTCGGCATCACGGTTGACTGGCGTCCGGGAATAAAGAGCGTCTGGCGATTGTGGATTTCCGTGTAGGGAGACGGCATCTCGTAACGTAAGCCGTAATTCAATGTGAGGCGCGAATTCACTTTGTACGTGTCTTGGGCGTAGGCATCGAAGGAGTGGCCATTGATGCCGCGCGCAAAGTCGCCGCGGCCTTGCAGGAAGAAAACCGGCTGTCCGAAGAGAAAGCTGGCGAACGCATTGGGGACATCGGGGAAAGGCACAAAGACAAAGAAGCCGTTCGTGGCGATTCCTTGGAGCATATTCACGTGAAGATGTTCGAACCCGCCGCCGAACTTCAATTCATGTCTGCCACGCACCCAACTTAACGAGCCGTTGTAGTCATACGCGTTTTCGTAGGTATTGCGTGGCCCGGTAATGGGGTCACCTACGGTTGTATATCCGTTTACCTGAATGAACGGAGGGCCGACCGCGAGGTCCAAACTGGACTGATACTGGAACCCCAGGCTCTGTGGAGTGGTGTGATTGGTGCGCTCGCCGTAGAGGAACTTATTGCGCAGGAAGGAGAAACGGGCAACTCCGATCATCGCGGGTGAAAACGTGTGCGTTTCGGTTGCTACGAAGTTCTGAGCGCGCTGTTCCTGGCCTACGGGAAATCCGGGCACGCTGGCGCCAGAGGTGGGAATGGGATTGAATTGCGAGCCGTTGGCAAAGGCATAGCGGAAGTTCAGAGTGTCGGCACTGGTCAACTGGTGATCCAGTCGCAATCCGAATTGATCGCTGCTCTGCGTGATGACCTGAGTCGAGGTATAAATGTTGTCGCCAGCATTAGGAATGGGGAACAAACTCAACAACCCCAGCGAAAGTGGACTGGTATCCGGCGGTGTGAGAGGCAATTGGTTGAACGGATAGGGCTTGTTGAGAAAGACGTTAAAGAGCTGATGGTCCGGATTGCTACAGAAGCCGTTGCTGTCAAATTGCTCGTTGTTATTCGGATCACACACCGCGCCGAAATCACCTCCGCGCTCAGCAACCGAAGGCACGGTTGATTGCACCGTTTCTCCCTGGTGATTGCGGAAGCCTTCGTAATATCCGAAGAAGAACGTCTTATCCTTGAGGACGGGACCGCCGAACCTTCCCCCGAATTGATTCTGCTTTAGCGGTTCGACGCTGCTGGCAAAATAATTGGTCGCGTCGAAGGCATCATTGCGCAGGAACTCCCAGAGGGATCCATGAAATTGGTTCGTGCCGGAGCGCGTGATGATGTTGGTGGTGGAACCCAGGGCATTGCCGAACTCGGCATTAGCGTTGTGCGTCAGAATCTTGAACTCGACGATAGCATCGATCGGCGGCTTCAGGACGAAACCTCCGTCCACACCATTGAAATTGTTGGCGCCGTCAATCAGGAAAACATTCGACTCCGGCCTCTGCCCGTTCACCGCATATGCCTGGCCATCTCGGAGAGAGCCACCGGCTTCGCGAAGACCGGCGGTGAGCGGAGCGACTCCGGGCTGCAGCAGGCCTAAGTCCGAGAAGTTGCGACCGTTGAGAGGCAGTTCCAGAATGTCGCGTTCATTGACCGTCTCCCCCATACCTGTGACGGTGGTCTGGATCAACTGAGCATCGGCCTGTACTTCGATCTTCTGGGTTTGGGTACCGACTGCGAGTCGGACGGGGATCGTCGCTGTCGCGTTGACGTCTAACGTAATGCCTTGCTGAATGTAGGACTGAAAGCCCTTGGCCGAGGCTTCCAAACGATAGCGCCCGACGGGTAACTCGAGAAGCACATAGTCGCCGCTTCGGTCTGTCACTGCGGTGCGCGTCAGGCCAGTCTCAACGTGAATAGCGCTAACCGCAGCACCCGCCACGGTGGCCCCAACGGGATCGGTAACAGTTCCGCGAATGCTTCCGGTGATTTGCTGAGCGCGGGCGAGAGCAACCGCCGACATCACAAGGGCGGCACAGAGAAGGCCATTCAGCACAGGCAAGCGTCGATTCACAGTTCCCCCAAGGCAATAGCAGACACCCATTCGAAACGCGTAAATCCGCACTCTCAAATGGCTGCGGTTGCTCCCACACAAGTTCTACGTCGCAGAAGGTGTTGGAATTCTTTGGAACCCACATCCAAAGAATGAATGATCACGCGAAACGCTACTGGAATTGCGGAAGGCCGCACAATAGCGGAAAGATATTAGGCGGATAACTTGTGAATCAGTTCACTTCGAGGCGCAGCCTGAGTTCGCGCGCGAGGTTATCGATGGTACGAATCTTTTCTGCAGCGAGAACTGGGACATTGGGCACCGACATAGCTAACTCGCAGGAAAGCAGCATGGCAGTGAGGGTCTCACGCATCTCGCAGTTCAATTGCTCGGCAACGACCCGGCGAGCGGTCGACTCTTCTCGTCGGCGACGATGCAGCGCCGAGCGCACCTCGCGTAACAGCCGATCCATGCCAGTGAGTGCAAAATTCACGTACACGGGATAGGCGGTACCCAAGTGCTCCAGCACCTGATCGCTCTCCTCCGGTTCGGTCTCCAGAAGGAACTGATCGATCACCGCGGCAGAGTACACCTGTTCACGCAAACGGCTGGCAGCCTCTTGCAGGTTTTGAGCCCAGTGCGTCTCCTGGCTTGTGGCGGCAAAAAGCGAAGCGGCGAATTCCGGACCCTTCGATTGTGGCGTAATGAGTAGAATCATGACGTCTTCTTCCTTGCAAGCATCGCGCCACCCTCGCTCGCGCTGAAAAGAAAGCGATTAGCTACATCAGCGATGCGCGCGTTTCCCGTTGTGGCACGGGTGGGATCAGCCTGGGTTCACAAACGGGTTCAGCATTGTTCCGCGGCGTAGTCTTTCAACTTGCGATAGAGCGTTGTTTTCCCGATTCCCAACAGCCTGGCGGCCTGCAGCTTGTCTCCGTTCAGCTCCATGATCGCGCGCAGGATAGTCTGCTTCTCCAGTTCGGCGATGGGAAGGATCTTGGAGTGTCCGTTGCCGTTGCCGTTGCCGTGGTGCGACTGCGGCACGGGCAGGTTCGCGATCTCCCGCGGTAAGTCCATGGTATGAATCGTGGGGCCGCTGGTGAAGGCATAACTGCGCTCGAGGCAATTCTCGAGTTCACGTACGTTGCCCGGCCAGTCATAAGCCAACATCGCCTTCAGTGCGTCATCACTGAGGGTTTTCTCCTGACCGGAGGTGCGGGTCGTGCGCTCGAGGAAGTGCCCGATCAGAAGAGGGATATCCTGCCTCCGCTCGCGCAACGGCGGGATGCGCAGACTCAGGACGTTCAGGCGGAAGTAGAGGTCGCGGCGAAAATTGCCCTGTGTGACGGCCTGCTCCAGGTCGCGATTGGTGGCAGCCAGGATGCGGACGTTGATCGGGACCCGCTTCGTGCTGCCCACGGGACGAATCTCCTTTTCCTGAATTGCACGGAGCATCTTGGCCTGCAGGTCTACGGGAAGTTCCCCAACCTCGTCGAGGAAGATCGTTCCGCCTTCGGCCATCGCCATCAGGCCGTCTTTGGATTGGTTCGCGCCGGTGAATGCTCCCTTCACATAGCCGAACAGTTCACTTTCGATCAATGTTGGCACCAACGAGCCACAATCCACCGGGATGAATGGCTTGTCGCGGAAGGGGCCGGAGTAATGGATGGATCGGGCAACCAACTCCTTTCCCGTGCCGCTTTCGCCCAGGATCAGCACCGGATGTATGCTCTGGGCCGCCTTGGCGATGATGCGATAGAGCTTCTCCATCTCGGGAGCGCGGCCTACGATTCCGCCGAATCCTTGCTTGGACTTCACCTTCTCCCGCAACATGCGGTTTTCCGACTTGAGCTTGAGATGACTGGCGACGCGCTCCAGCAGCAGCTTGAGTTCATCGACGCTGAAGGGCTTGGTGACGTAGTCATAGGCGCCATTCTTCATGGCCTGGACGGCCGACTGCACGGTGCCGAAGCCCGTGACCACGATGACCAGCGTATCCGGGCGGCGTTCCCGAATGCGCCTGAGCGCGTCGATGCCGCCGGAGCCTGGAAGCCGCAAATCCAGCAGCACAGCGTCGAACGGCTGCAAATCGAGGAGGCGATGCGCCTGTTCGGCGGAATCGGCGGTATGGGCGGAAAATCCAAGCGATTGCGCGACTTCGCGGCAGGCCTCCCGCACCGATCGCTCGTCGTCGACGATCAGGAGATTCAGAAAGTTGGCTGGTTCCATCTGTGGTGTGGCTATCGGGCTTACCGCTAGTGACGTCATGATGTTGTTTCCTCGGATTGGAATGAAAGTACTTCCCCGTTGGGTGTGGGATGAAAACTGGTGCGCGGGAGAAAATCCGGCGTGAATTCAGAGACAATCGGCAGCAGCACGCTGATCCTGGTTCCGCGCCGCACTTCGCTTTGCACATGAATCAAGCCGCCCGTGGAACGGACGATGTCGTGCACCGTGGCCAGACCGATGCCTGTCCCCTTGCCTGCCTTGGTCGTGAAGAAGGGCTCAAACAAATGTGCACGGACGGATTCATCCATGCCCAGACCGTTATCTTCCACCGCAAGAAGGACGCAGGGCAGGCACGTGGTGCCGCACTCCTCTCCGTTTCCGGAAAGAATCTGCATCCTGCAGTTGCCGGTCTCGACCAAGATATCGCCGCCGCCCGGCAGGGCGTCACGTGCGTTGAGCACCAGATTTAGCAGTACTTGCTGCGCCTGCGCCGGATCCATCTTCACCAGGCCCAGAGCAGGATCGAGGCGAAGTTTCAACTGGATGTTGTCCCCGATCAGCCGCGCCAACAGGTTGTGCATTGCTTCGGCAACTTCGTTGAACGAAACGGGGCGAGGCAAAGACTTGTTCGATCGGACCACACTCAGCAGTTGTCGAACCAGTCCCGTCGCCTGCAATCCGGCCTGGCGGATTTCTTCCGCATATTTCCCAGCGCGGTCCGCCGGCCCGACCACCGATAACAGCAGGTCGCAATACAGCAGGATTCCGGTCAGCAAATTGTTGAAGTCGTGTGCGACTCCACCCGCCAGGCGACCAAGGGTCTCCAACCGCTCTGCCTGCTGCAGCCGATGGCGTGCAGCCGTGGCGTTGGAGAGATCCTCCAGAATCACAACTGCGTAGTCGGAAGCGGCATGATCTCCCCGAACCGCCCAGACTGTCCAGCGCAGTGACTTGCTTTCCACTCCGGAGGCCGGGCATTCGATTTGGAAGTTCTCTCGCTTTCCTGCAAACAGCTCCGAGACGAGCTGGCTGCATTCGCTCCCATCT
>Ga0335070_10005523_pt1 | contig 14865 bp, 16 predicted proteins | sample Lox_Sample_13_FD_206722 | JGI IMG/M metagenome (GOLD analysis project Ga0335070, IMG submission 206722) | Soil microbial communities from Loxahatchee National Wildlife Refuge, Florida, United States - Lox_Sample_1.3 | ecosystem: Environmental > Terrestrial > Soil > Wetlands | place: USA... | reverse complement strand
GCACCTGAGAAGGGTTCACTCTAGAAGCCGTCATGATTTCCGCTGCCATCATCTTGTTTTCAAGGTTAGATTTGAAATGCTGAACGATACCGAGTGAAAGGAGAAATCTCTGGTTAATTTGATTTGGGTCGCCTTGAAGCTTCCCCAATCCTATGGAAACGCTCCACAGTTGAGAGAGATCCGAGTTAGGAAAATCGATCTTAAGAGCGGATACGTAAAAGCTACCCTTGTCTGCTATGGATCGCAGTTCGGTATACGTAGCCAGCCGCTCCTGAATAAAGTCTGAAAACTCGGTTTCAGAGACCCTGTAATTTCTGACGTTGAGATCGTTCAGCGTCATTACACCGAGGCCAGTAAGCGACAGATACAGCCCGTTGTATGGAACCATCCTGTCAATCATGGACTTTTTCTTAAGAAGCTCATTTATTCTGGAGTCTTCTTCTGCAATGTCAGCTTTTTCTTTGGAGACAACGCTCCTTTCAGCTTCAACGCTTTGCATTTCGGCTTCTTTCTTCTCTTTTCCTTCAAGATGAAACAGGATTGAATGGATTTTTCTTTCTTCTTTTTTCAGAGTGGCCTCCGCAGTCATTTCCTCCACAGTTTCATCGTGTAAATCTTCGGTCATTTTTGACAAGTTTGAGAGTTCAGCCAGAGCCTGATCGTACTGGTCTTTCTGAATGACCGAGACGTAGCCGTTAGTGCCAAGAAAATCCAAGTCGTTTTGTGAAACTTGCGTTGTGACTTGCTTTCCAGCTATTTGAGAAAAGAATGTTCTTGCGGTGTTGCACTGCATTTTTGCTACCAGTCAATGATTGGAAATTTCTTAATTAAACCTTGCTCTCCCAGAATGTTACCTACAACAAGCATTAGACTATGTCCCTCACGCGCGAGATCGACAACTTCATCATCTTTGAGAGCCTCCCTAAGAAGACATTCAAAATGAGTTTTCCTGTCTGTAGCTTGCCCGAACCTTCTAGATCGTTCTCGTTCTATCTGTTCGTAGGCAAACATGAATTCGTAGAGGGACCTGTATATTTGATCGTCTATCTTTTCATGGACTTTTTTTTCGTGAACAGTTATCCATTCCAAGCCTTCAAGATCTACAAAGTAAATGGTTCCGTCAGAAGCGAGTACTGCATCTTTGTCCAGCCAGACATCATAGAAATCTAGCCCACTGAAAGTTCCATCCTCATTGCTCTTTATTGATCTAGTGAACAACGTTAGGAATGCAAGCCCACTTTTGATGAAGTTTTTCAAAAACTGTAATGCTTTGTCATTTTCATCTATTCCGAAGAAGTCGAAAATTGCGCTTATGTTTCCGCCGAGTGTGGTTTTGGAATGAAAATAAATCCTCACATTGGAAGGAACAATTCTTGTTTCCTGAACAATCCTTCCAGCAAACCTGCGGTACCAATATATTTCTTTGATTTCGGTCTCAACATCTCTAGGAATGAAAACTATTTTGACAAGAGGCGCGACTCGAAATCCATGAATGGAGGTAAGATCAGCCATTTCTGAGATCTTCATCGAAGTGGACGCGTGCTCAAGTCCCTGTCCTCCATATGGGGAGCCTCTTAGCCATAATTCCCCTGTGAGGTATCGCGGAATCTTTTCCTCAGAGTTTATGATTCTATCTTTCAGTTGAGTATCTTTCAACAGGCTGCAAATCTCTGCCTTCCCTAGAAGTTGATGAGAGAAGGGATTTGTTGTTGAACCTACGCCCTTAACTGAAAGGTAAAAATCAGTGCCGTCCAATTTCAAGGAGGGTGAAGCGGCAACTGCTCCTCTGTTGTCGTCTACGATGAACTCCTTCGTGTCTAAGGGGTTGAGAATCATGAAAGGTCTCATGCTTTCGGGAAGGTGAACCACTTCAAATTCAGGCATATTGAATTCTTTGAAATGCTTGTTCGTCAGCATCTCAGAAGTTTTATACATGTCTAGATTGAGCGGTAGACCCTTCAGCCTCATGAGAGTTCAAAAGTTTCGTATGAACTATTCAACTCTTAAACGTTCTCGTTTCGTAGATACGCTCCACAAATGCGCCCGCCATAAACTGGAAACTCAACCAAGACTTTGAAGTTGCCAAAGCATCCACGGATGAAGAAATCAAGAAGTTCGGAGAAGCAGGATACCAGAAATACGATGAACGCGCCATCGGGGCAAATCACATCAGCTACTACCGCCGACCCAAGAGATTTGGAAGTCTGAAGGCATGACAGAAAGTGTACCACCTAAACGCTGGATTGCACTACCTAAGGCTTTATAAATGGTATATAAGCACTTCAGTAATAAGAAGAGGATGTTCAATGCCGAAAAGCAAAGCCATCATAAAGATTGAAAACGTCGTCGCCTCAGCCACGCTCAACCAGAAAGTCGACTTGAACGCTGTTGTCAAAAGCTATCCCGGAGTCGAATATCGTCCAGAACAGTTTCCGGGCCTCGTTTTCAGACTCAAAAGACCAAAAACGGCCACGCTGATTTTCAACTCTGGAAAAATGGTTTGCACGGGGGCAAAGTCAGAAAAAGAAGCCCGCAGGGCGGTGATGAAAGTAATCAAGGAACTCAAGAAAGGCGGAATCATAATCATCAGCAAACCAGAATTGAAGATTCAAAACATAGTCGCCTCCGCAAGCCTCGGAGGAATGATAGACCTTGAGAAGGCAGCCTACACGCTCGGAAAGACCATGTACGAACCAGAACAGTTTCCTGGTCTAATCTACAGGATGGACGAGCCGAAGGTAGTAGTACTGTTGTTTGCAAGTGGCAAGCTTGTCTGCACGGGAGCCAAAAAAGAACAAGACGTTTATGACGCTGTCCACAAGCTCCACGGAATATTGGAAGAACAAACCCTTATTTTCTATGAATGAGCTTTTTCTTTTCTGCCCTTTTATTTCTTCTTAACCTGTTTCAGAATCGTTTTCATCTGTTGTTGATCGATACTTCCGAGGTCATGAAGGGTGTTGGCAATTTCAGTCGCGGTTAGCACGGCGTGAAGCTTTATTCCACCCTTTTCAAGCCTCTTTCGGCCCCCTTCCTGTCGGTCTATGAGCACGACGCTGTCAGTGACAACGCCGCCTTCAGCGGTGATTGCTTTAGCCGCTTTTTCGAGGGCCAAACCAGTTGTGACGAGATCGTCGACTAGGAGCACTCGGTTTCCAGGGGCGATTACTCCTTCGATCCTTCTTTCCCTCCCGTGCAGGCGAGCGCCTCTTCGCACGTAGAGGAGAGGCTTTTTCAGAGTCAAGGCTATCACGGATGCAAAAGGCATGCCTGCGATCGGAATACCCGCAATTCTTTCAAAACTGTCAACCCCCACTTCACTCTTGATAAATTTGGTGTGGAAGTCGCAGATCCTTTGGAAAACATCTGGGAAGCTTGGCACTATTCGTAGGTTAATGTAGTAGGGGCTCATCTTGCCGCTTGCGAGTCTGAAGGCTCCGAACTCCAAAGCTTTGATCCTATCAAGAATGTTGCAGATCTCCAATTTCACGTTTTGACCTTTTGCTTCAGCACTCAACAGCCTAAGCCTTCTTGGAGACTTGGTATATCTTGCCTTCCTCGGGTATCAAACACGTGATTTTTGGAAGCTCCTTCTTAAGAAGCTCTGCAAACTTTTTCTGATCCGAGGCTGAACCCGTGTGATAGGGTACGGCCACCTTGGGCTTTGTCAATCTGGCAATATCCACTCCCGTCTCAGGAGATGCGCCAGGCGCAATGCCGACGGTGCAGAAGACCACGTCCAACTTGTCTCTTTCGCCTATCGTCACCATTTCTGGAAACGGCAGGCTGTCGGCGGTGTGAAAAACCCTCAGGCCGTCTTCGCTTGTGACCACGTAAGATATCGGTGTGGCGGCGGGTGGATGGTTGCTCTTTTCGACTTTGACAGCAACTTCGCCGAGCTTGATCTCAGCGCCTTCCTTGGCTTCCTGCAGTTTGTCTTGCGGGATAACATTCCGCAATCGCTTGTACGAGGTAGGGTCAGCCATCACCATGCACTGCGTCAGTTTATGCATTTCTGCCACGAGAGACTGATCTAAGTGATCATAGTGCTCATGAGTAATTAGAACTGCATCGACAGTTTTAAAATCACGGGGTTTTACGTCCACCGGGTCCACCACAACAGTTTTTGACGGAGTCTTGATGGTTACGCCTGCGTACTTATTGAACCAAGTGAAGTAGATCTCGTTCTTCGAAGGACTTTTGTTAATCGACACGTTCAATCCCTCAGCGCTTCTATTTAGGGGCTTTCGGGTCTTAAGAACTTATGCCAACTAGGTTCTGCGCTCGGAACTGATCCAAGATTTCAGGTTGAAAATGTTTGGAACAGATTCCCACAAGGGCTGACCTCTTTCATTGTAACGCTCAGACTATTGATAAGACTTAATAATTTCTGCCTACGTGTTTCCATTGTTCAAGGGATATTCATGGTTGATGCTTGGTTACCATATGGAAAATCGGAAATATGTGTGCGCGTCCCCACGCGAAATTTCTTAGGCTCAATCGAACCCAAAGAGAAGCCTGGAGTGCCCGACCCTCAGGCTGAAATCGTACGAGCACTGCAAGAGCCTTACGCATCCAAGAGATTGCGCGAAATTGCCAAACCAGAGAGCAAAGTCGCGATAGTCGTTGACGATGAAACAAGACCCGCTCCGAGTCACCTGATGGTCCCCCCTTTACTTGACGAATTGAGCGCTGCAGGAACAAAAGACGAAAACGTCACGATCATCTTTGCCTGTGGAACACACAAACCCGTCACGCCAGATAAAGCAATCAGCCTTCTTGGAGAAGCAATCTTCAACCGCATCAAGACTCTGAGTCATGACCACAAGGCCACGGATTTGGTTGATGTCGGAACAACCAAAAAGCATGGTACAAGGGTTTTCCTGAACCGAACGTTCGCGGAAGCCGATGTACGAGTCCTAACAGGCGACGTGAGCTTACATTACTTCGCGGGCTATGGCGGCGGAAGAAAGAGTATTCTACCAGGAATCGCCGGCGATGAAACAATAAAACACAATCACACGATGCTCCTAGACACGCGTTCCAAAACGGGCAACCTCAACGAGAACCCAGTTCATGACGATATGGTCGAAGCAGCGAAACTCATCAGAACGGATTTCGCTCTAAACGTCGTGATAAACAACAAACATCAGATAGTCAAGGCTTTTGCCGGAGACGTGGAACAAGTCTTCGCTGAAGGCGTCAAACTCGTAGACGAGATGTACCGTGCTCAAGTTGACCGTCGCGCAGACATCGTCGTCGTCAGCCCAGGTGGACATCCTGCCGACCTAAACCTTTACCAAGCCTACAAAGCCGTTGACAACGCTCTGGAAGTCGTCAAGCGCGGCGGCATAATAGTGCTAGTTGCAGAGTTGCCTGAAGGTCATGGCAATCAAGCCTTCTACGATTGGATGATCAAATTCGGCGAGTTAAAAGCCGTGGAAAGAGAGGTGAAACACAACTTCGTGTTAGGTGGCGCTAAAGCCTACCTTTACCTCAAAGCCATGCAAAAGGCTCAAATCATCTTGGTTTCCTCGATGCCAGATTACTACGCTACAACGGTCTTCCGGCTGAAGACCGCAAGAGCCGTGAATGACGCCCTGAATCAAGCCTTTACCATCGCAGGAAAGAACGCAAGAGTCTGGACCATGCCCTTTGGCAACTACACTTTACCAGAGGTGAGAGGTCTGATAGAAGAAGGAACGCAGAATGAACCCGTTGAAACCAACGCGGCTGAATGACGGAGACAATGTTGGCGTGGTCGCACGCTCGTTTCCTGTCAAACCTTTTCAGAAGATGCACGATCAGGGAATCAGAAACTCTGGAACGCTCGATTTTAGGGTAATCGCAAACATGGATTTCGTTGACCAGATATCTAACCTACCAATCCTAGGAGTAAAACCGAGGGTGGATACCGAAGGAATTTGCGCGCGGATCGATTAATCATATGTCAAGTAGCGTTGAAATGAGAAAAGCGTTTAAGTTACCTCGAAGTCATGGCTCTGACACTGAACGGAGAACATGGACGTGCAAGGTACCTACAAACTTCGAAAGTTCACAGTGAATGATCTAGCCAGCGTTACGAGGATCAACCAGATCTGTCTTCCAGAGAACTACACCGACATCTTTTTCGTTGACCTGCACCGCAGGTATCCCGAAACGTTCATCGTTGCAGAAGAGAACGGCGAAGTAATCGGCTACATAATGTGCCGTGTTGAAGTCGGCTTATCAAACCTTGGTTTCAGTGGAATCGTAAAGAAAGGACATGTAGTTTCGGTGGCCGTTTTGCCGGAACACAGACGAAAGGGCGTCGGCAATTCATTGATTACACAAGCCGCAGAAGCCATGAAAAGATACAGTGCCAAGCAATGCTACTTGGAAGTCAGACTGACAAATCAAGAAGCAATCACCCTGTACAAAAAACTGGGGTTCGAAATCACCCGCACGATTCACGGCTATTATGCTGATGGCGAAGACGCCTTCGTAATGACCTTGGATCTGCAACCGAAGAAATGATCGACTCAGATGCGTCCGAGTTCTGCTTTTTGGCTCACGAAATCTATCTCTTGTATCACTGATCTAGCCAATCCAAGCAGCTCCAGCAACATGACGACGATCAGGAACGCTCGCAAATCAACCATCAAACTGACGTTTCCGAAGGTGTAACTGAAGATGCCGCTGTTCAAAGAAACAAGCAGATAGGCGATCACAAACCCAGACCTTGAAGCACTGAAAATGTACTGGAAAACGGTTCCTGAGGTCAGGTCGCTGATCACCATCAACACAACATAGATGATTACGAAATTCTGGATCATCTGCTGTAAATTTGGAATAAGACTCGAAACCGGGGCCAACAGCTGCGACACGATCACATAGATTACGCAGACGATGGCGGTTTTGATCGCGGCCTTGGTAATGGTGAATAGCCATTTTCGAATTTTCTTCTTCTTGCTGATGTCTTCAACTCCCATAAGGTATCACCAAGGGTCCGTAAGTGAATGTTTGGAAATCGAAAAACACCTCGTAACGCATCCCAGACACGGTTAGTAAAGGAACGTAGAGTTCTATGCTTCCTTGATATGGTGAATGCTGAAGAACGTCCAAGCTTATAATGGTCTGCGTCAAGAGCGTGTTAGCATTGTTGTATATTCGCAGTTGCACTGCGCCCGTTAGATTGAATGATGCATGGTTCTCGAAACTCAAAGGTACAGAAATGTGCGAATGAGTTGTGTTGTAATTTGAGAAGTCAGGCGCGCCGACGATCAGATTGTGCAACGGAGCTCCCCACGGCATTGAGATGTTTGAGGAAGCAACTATAGGGATTGCTCCGGCAGCGGTCATGCTGACGGTCACGTTTGTTGTTAGCTCCGTATCATTGAACAGTAGGTTTTGATGCGACTGTAATAGATCTTTGACGTTTAACTTGATTTCGTGCGTTGCGTTAGTGGTTTGTTTCTCCAAAACAACGGGTATGAGAGTGAAGCCTTGTGCAACCCTTGATCCGTTTGCGTCAAAGACAACAGTCGATATGTTGAAGGGAGCTAGGTTGTAGAAACCTGGGTTGACTATGGTGACCGGAAGAGACAATAGCAGTTGATCTTTTTCGGGCGTGGTGATCTGAAGCTGTCCCAAGTTGACGCGGATGCCCATCATAGAATACATTGCTGATACGGAGAAAATGATGATAAATATCCATATCACGGTCGTGGCGATGCCTATGACTCTGATAGGTACTCTCATAGCTGTTCCCTTTGTGGCGACTGGTAGCCTTTGACAGAAGTTTTGGTGGAGGTTTACTTCTGTTCTGCTTGAGCTGACTGTTCTTTCTTTGTTTCTGGCACCGTCTTGGGCGGTAACATTATGATTTCGGGTTCATAGGGCTTAGGTTCCTGCTTGGGCTCAGATTCGGGTTCGGACTTGGGTTCCGCTTTCGTGGGCTCTGGTTGTTTGGTTTCTGAAGCTGGTTTTTCTGTTTTTTCAGCCTTCGGAACAGTCTTGGTTTCTGCTTTTGCTTCTGCTTTGGCCTTTTCTTTTGCGACAGTCGGCTCTTGAGCTGGAACTGCAGTCATTTGACGCGCTTGAGAGAGTATCGTCACTCCTCTTATGGTGAGAAGCGATCCAATCCATCCCATTACTCCCAAGTACATTATTCGAATGCACGTTGAAATCAATGGTGCAAGAGCATCACCAAAGGTCTGTGTAATATCAGCAGAAGTAAGTATCAACAGGTTTTGCGCCAGAAAAACGTAAGCGCTGACAAACGTGAACGCTAGCAAGCCTACACCGAACATGAGGACGATGTTACCAGTGAGGGTTATCTTGTCTCTCAGATTCAGTTTGAACATTTCTATTTTCCCATTCTCTAGTCAAGTGAATGGAATATTAAATCTTCCTATATAATAAACTGAACACGCGATACTTATCGATAAAATGAATTGGATCAGGAATACAAGAAAAGGGATTTTGAAGCTAGCTGATGCCCAGCTTCTGATAAATTCTCTGTTTGCTCTCCTCGACGATCTTCTGGATATCGGTGAACAGGTTGTTTCCGTGAGAATCTATGGCGATCGCGAGGGGTCCAAATTCTTCAACCTCGAAAACCCACATGGCTTCGGGCATGCCGAGGTCGAACCATTCGACGCTCTTCACGTTCTTTATCGCTTTTGCCGCCAAGACCGCAGCTCCACCGGTGAATGCGCCGTAGACTGCCCCGAATTTTTGCATTGCGTCTGTGGTTCGTTTTCCCATGCCGCCTTTGCCAATTACGACTCGAACCTTGAAGTCTTTGATGAACTCATCTTCGAAGATGTCCATTCTCGTGCTCGTAGTTGGCCCGGCAGCGACGGCGATCCATTTCTCTCCTTGCTTTGTGACCACTGGCCCGCAGTGAAAAACCGCAAGTCCCTCAAGATTTAGCGGCAGTGGTTTGCCTTCTTTGAAGTATTCCAGGGCTCTCCTGTGAGCTTGATCCCTTGCTGTTACAACCGTTCCTGTGACGTAGAGCACGTCGTTGACCTTGAGCTTTCGGATCTGCCCTTCCGAAATCGGAGTCTTTAATTTGAAAATTGCCATTTTTCTTCACCTCACCATTTCAGCTTATGCGTTAAATATTCCACGGATCCATCTGGGTTTATTCGTGCAGTGGAACGTCTAGAAGCCCAACAGTTGAAGGCAACTGCAACTGGGAATGATGCTGGATGTCTGTAGGCGTAGTCAACGTGCACGCCCAAAACGGTGGTTTTCCCTCCGAGTCCCATGGGTCCTATTCCGGTCATGTTTACGGCTTCGAGGAGCTCTTTCTCGAGCTTCGCGATCTCAGGATCAGGGTTGTGCTCAGTGAGAGGTTTGAGAAGCAACTTCTTAGCGAGTTTCATTGAAATATCGGCTCCGCCTCCCATCGCTACGCCGAGAATGTTCGGAGGACAGGGTTGAGCCCCAGCCTTTATGACAGCGTCGACGACAAACTTCTTCACGCCTTTGATTCCCTCGCCGGGAACGATCATTCCGCCGACGCATACGTTCTCCGAGCCGCCGCCTTTAGTCATGACCGTCATTTCCAGAGTGTCGCCTGCCACTATTTCCCAGTTCAGAAAAGGCAAGTATCTTCCAGTGTTGTCTCCGCTGTTCTTTCCTGTGAAGGGGTTCACGGCGTTGGGCCGAAGAGGAACCTCTTTCGTCGCTTTCTTCGTAGCGCTTATCACTGCTGATTCAACTTTGTCGAGATTCTTGACTTTAGCACCCGCTTTGACATAGAATATTAATGTGCCCGTGTCCTGACACACCGGAGCCCGATATTTCTCAGCTAGCTCAATGTTGTCAAGTATGGCCTTGAGTTGAGTCTTGCCGGTCTCACTCGTTTCTTCATCATAGGCCTTTTTCAACGCTTGTTTAACATCGTCGGGCAAGTAGATGACTGCTTGTTTCAGTATGTTGAAAGCAACGCTCTCCACAACTTTCTCAGTTTCCAAGTTTTTCCCTCTGCATTTTGAGCTGGTTTATGACGATGGCATCTACTTATATGTTGTCTTACAACTCTGCAGTACGAAACGATCGTCCTGTACGTTCACTTTAACCCACCTCTCCGTGGAATAACGGTTCGTGCACTTCGGCTGTTTTAAATACGCCTTGTCTATCTGTTCTAACAATTGTGAAAGGTGAGACCAGAGTATGAGCGCAGAAGAGGAAGACGAAGCGACTCCACCAAAAGAAGCCGAAGGTGAGCCCAAGAAGAAGTACGAACTTCTTGAAGACCTACCGGGAGTCGGCCCCGCAACCGCGCAAAAACTGCGGGAAATGGGCTACCATACGATAGAGTCATTGGCCATGGCGACCTCCCGCGAGCTGGAGCCCGTGGGCATAAGTGAAAAGAAAGCTCTCGCAATGATCGAGACCGCCCGTTCATCCATCGGTGTCTCTTTCATACGCGCAGATGAACTGCTCAGAATGCGCAAGAACGTGCTTCGCTTGACGAGCGGAAGCAAAGTTGTGGACAGACTTCTAGATGGCGGAATGGAGACTCAGACCATTACCGAGTTTTATGGTGAATATGGAAGTGGAAAGAGCCAGATCTGCCATCAGTTGTGCGTCAACGTCCAGCTACCACCTGAAAGAGGCGGACTGAACGGTGCTGCACTGTATGTTGATACCGAGAACACGTTCCGCACAGAAAGAATCGTTTCCATGTCGAAACACTTGGGACTCGACCCTGAAGAGGTCGTGAAGAACATCATTTATGCAGAAGCTTACACGTCAGACCATCAGCAGTTCCTACTCGAGAACGCTGACGAAGTCATCAAAGCCAACAACGTGAAACTCATAATCGTAGACTCTTTGACTGCGCATTTCAGAAGCGAATACCTTGGACGTGAGATGCTAGCCCCCAGGCAGCAGAAACTGAACAAACACATGCACAAACTCATCGGTTTGGCAAGGGCTTTCAACGCGGTTGCCGTCGTTACTAATCAGGTCATGGCTAAACCCGACGTGTTCTTCGGAGACGCAGTGCACCCCATAGGCGGCCACATCGTTGGGCACACAAGTCACACGCGCGTCTATTTGAGGAGAGCTGCACACGGTCCTATACGAATAGCGCGGCTGGTCTCGAGTCCGTATTTGCCGGAAGGCGAAGAAATATTTAAAATAACCGAGAACGGCATAGAGGATGCGTCTGAAGAAGAAAAGAAGCCTCGTGGTCGCTGAACATGCCTATTCCTTCAGCTCTCGTTACAAGATTCTTTCAGTTGCTAGTGAATAGGCAGTTTTCTGAAGCTGAGCGAGAACTGGAGCGACTCAAGCAGAAGATGCAGAAGACAGAATGGAACAGAGGCTACTTCAGAGCGCTTTACGGAATGTTTCTCTCCCGCAAAGCAAACGGCGACTCCTACGCCCTCTTCTCAAAAATGGATTTCAAAGACAAAACGGCACTGAACAGTTACAGACGAGAATTCCAAGAACACGTAAAAAACAAACTTCACGGAGAATTCGATCGAGGATTCTTTTCAGCTTGGGCCGACTGCATACGCGTGCTGAGCAGAATCACCATTCCAGACAACGTTGCAGCCCCAACCTCTAACAACACGGCTTTTCAGGAACAGAAAACCGACGAAGATCAAGCCACGATAGAAAGCTTTCTCGAAGAGCGAACGGACTAGATTCTAGAATACGCTGTGAAGAACATTATGTAGAAGACGATCCAAGAGAGAAAGTAGATTCCGATCCCTGTCGTGAGAAGCTTCGAAGGCTTGGCAACTTTTCCTTTGAACGCCGCCTTGACCACGTAGTATGAAAGCACATACACTATTACCGCAATGGACATGCTGTTGAAGAACAAGCTTGCCTGGCCGTTTGAAGGCAAGGGCGTACCGTAGGCAGCCACGGCGTAGCCAAGACAGACCAGCGCGGCTACAAAACCAAACGCGAATTTGATCCAGTACACGGTTTCAAGAGGTTTCATTGCCTTCTAACGCCTTGCAACCTATATTTTGCAATCAAATTTAAAGTTGCCTATTCCTCCATTTTTTGGTATACCGTCATCATTAATTGTCGGACTGCATGAGCCCGACTGAACCCGAAAGCACGCAAACCGTCCAACCCGGATCGGACCCGACATGATGATAACGCGTATTTATAATAATTCAGACATTACTCGTTGATGTGGTGGGTTTGGCCGGCAGGGAGTTCACGAGCTTTGATGTCGCCGCCGTAGTGCGAGAATTGAATGGAGTAATCGTAGATTCTATCGTGAACAACGTCTACCAGTTGGATGGCAAGACAATACTTCTCAAACTGCACAAGCCGGATAAAGCTCCATTCTGTCTGGTCCTAGAAGCTGGAAAGAGAATAAACCTGACGGCATATGCCTCAGAGAAGCCACAGAGACCTCCAGCTTTCTGCATGGCGTTGAGAAAATTTCTGCGAAACGCTCGACTGCTCAGAGTTGAACAATATGAGTTTGAAAGGGTTGTCATTCTCTCTTTCAAGACTTACGAAGGCACTTTGCAGCTGATTCTGGAGCTTTTTGGCGACGGGAACATCATTCTGTTGAGCGAGAAAGGCATCATCCTTCAAGCCATGACCTACAAGCGGATGAGAGACCGAAACATCCTGCGCGGCGAACCTTTCAAGTTTGCACCTTCAATCGGAAAAAACCCCTCTAAAATGAATGACGATGAAACCGCAGCAGGGTTGAAAGCCTCAGGCGACACCCAAGTCGTCAGAGCAATCACTCGACTCCTAAGCATAGGAGGCACACTTGCTGAAGAGGTGTTGGCACGCGCGGGTGTAGAAAAAACAACGCTCGTCACCCAGTTGGGTAACGAGGAAATTGCCACCACGCTTCGAACGTTGCGCACTTTACTCTCACAAGTGACAGTGGGAACCCTGGAACCGCACGTTATTCTGGATGAGAACGGTGATCTAATTGACGCCGCGCCGTTGAAGTTCAAACGCTACGAGAACCCGCGTTTCAAAGTCCAAGTTTACAACACTTTCAACGAGGCTCTCGACGAGTTTTACTCGAAGCTTTCGGCCCTTGACCAAGCCACAAAACACGCGAACATCACCGAGTTGGAAACAGAGGCCGCACGGCTCGAACGAATAGTCGCTGAACAACAGAAAACCGTGGCCTATGCAGACACCGAAGCTGAACATCTAAAACACAATGGAGATTTGATCTACGCACATTTCAGCGATTTGCAGGTCCTTCTAGACAGGTTCGTGGACGAAAAGAAGCTTGGGAGAAAATGGCACGATGCGGTGACTCAGGTATCAGACGAGAAGCAACGAGGTTTGATGCCATCATTGCTGTTTGAGTCCTTCATCGACAACGAAATCGCCATCAGGGTGAGCATCGAAGGGGAAGCGTTCAATCTTGCTTTGCAGAAATCGCTTTTCGAAAACGCTGCAGAGTTCTATAAACAGAGTAAACGTACAAAGCAGAAGGCAGAAGGCGCAAGGACTGCCCTGAAAGAGTACCTCAAGAAACTTCAAGAAGTTCAGACGAAAATAGCTGAAGCGAAGGAGCTCGAACGCGTCAAACCTGCTGAGGTGATGGAAGAACTTGAAAAGCGCAAGGTTAGACAGAAAGAATGGTTTGAAAAGTTCAGATGGTTCGTTTCCTCTGAAGATTTCATGGTCGTCGCCGGAAAAGACGCCGTGACCAACGAAGTTCTGATCAAGAAGTACGCTGAACCGAACGATGTTGTCTTCCACGCGGACATCGTAGGCGCACCTTTCGTGCTCATCAAGACGGAAGGACGTGTTCCTGGACAACAAAGTCTCACCGAAGCTGGCGAATTCGCAGCTGCTTTTTCAAGGGCCTGGCGCGAGGGTTTTGCGAGCGTGGACGTCTACTGGGTCAAACCAGAACAGCTGAGCAAGGGCGGACCTTCGGGCGAGTCCGTGGGACACGGAGCGTTTGTTGTTCGAGGAGAAAGAAACTGGATGCGAGGAACACCACTCAGAATCGCGATCGGAATAATATTTGAAAAGGAAGCAGGTAAGGCCCAAATTGCCGGAGGCCCTGTCGGCTCAGTGAAGAAAAAGACTGACTCGTACGTTATCATCGTGCCCGGAGACCTGAGCTCTAAGGAACTGTCCAGATTAATTCTTAGGAGACTCGCCGAAAAAGCTCCTGGAAATGTGCGAAAAGCCATTTCGGACTTGTCGTTCGAGGCAATCAGAGAGTTTGTTCCCTATTCAAAGGGAAACGTATCGAAAGGATGAATAGACAACCAAAACGGGTTCTTGTTTTCGTTTCGTGGAATGTTGTTGGTTGGGCTCTGGCGTCTTAGCGGTTTACCCTGCATTCTCCTCCAGCCGTTTTTGCTTGGCTGTTTTTTACTTAGGAGGTGATCCGGCCGCAGGTTCCCCTACGGCCACCTTGTTACGACTTTTCCCTCCTTACAAAACCTGGATTCGACGCAGCCAACAAAGACCACGCCTCACCCAAGAGTCGCTCGGATGGAACGACGGGCGGTGTGTGCAAGGAGCAGGGACGTATTCACCGCGCGCTAGTGACGCGCGATTACTAGGGATTCCATGTTCACGAGGGTGGGTTTCAACCCTCGATCCCAACTACGGCAGGCTTTCGAGATTTCCTTCCCCTTTCGAGGTCGGAACCCATTGTACCTGTCATTGCAGCTCGCGTGTGGCCCGGGAGATTCGGGGCATACTGACCTGCCGTGGCCCGCTCCTTCCTCCGCCTTATCGACGGCGGTCTCCCCAGTGTGCCCAGCTCAAAGCTGGTAGCAACGGGGGATGCGGGTCTCGATCGTTGCCTGACTTAACAGGACACCTCACGGCACGAACTGGCGACGGCCATGCACCTCCTCTCAGCTCGTCTGGCAAGACCTTTAATCTGGCTTT
>Ga0335070_10005522_pt1 | contig 14868 bp, 14 predicted proteins | sample Lox_Sample_13_FD_206722 | JGI IMG/M metagenome (GOLD analysis project Ga0335070, IMG submission 206722) | Soil microbial communities from Loxahatchee National Wildlife Refuge, Florida, United States - Lox_Sample_1.3 | ecosystem: Environmental > Terrestrial > Soil > Wetlands | place: USA... | reverse complement strand
GGTTGCCAAGACCGCTCCGTACAATAACCAGCGACGGTAGTAGATTCCCGCGGATTTTCGCCAGCCCTTCTGAGGATCGTGGTCGAGGTCCCAGTACATGAACGCCAGTGACATGGGCGCGGTCAGTTCATAGCTGAGCAGGGAGAGGAGATAACAGAGCGCCGCAGCCCAGAGGTGCCAGTCTTTGAAATCTCGCTCCACCCTCAAGTGCAGGAAAAAGGCGAGAACGATGAAAAAGGTGGATAAGACTGCAGGGCGCCCGGAAATCCAGGCAACCGCTTCGACGTTTACCGGATGGACGAGGAAGAGGGTTGCCGCCGTGAAGGCCAGCCAGATCTTCGCTGGGTGTGAGTCGCACATCTTTTTGATCATAAAGTAGATGAGGAAACCGTTGGCAAGATGGATGAGCACGTTGAAGAGATGGAACGCTGCCGGCTCCAAACCGAAGACCTTCCCAATGAGGTAGAAAAGCAAGTCCGAGAGAGGGCGGAAATACGCCCCGACACCAAAGGCGTCCGGCCCTATGCCGAGCAGCTGCCTGACATAAGACCAGGTTGGGTTGTTGATAATGCACGACTCCAGGATCAAATCATCCAGAATGCAGTAGGGGGCGAGGAGAGCAGGATAGTAAAGGCCCAAGGTCACAACGCCCATGAAGCAGAGAAGGAGCCATTCTCCCACCGGTAGGTGCGCAACCGCATCCTTTCTTCCTTCGTGACCATCCATGACTCCAGCCCCCACTCCAAGAATCCCTTCTACCCGCAACATCATTAGATTCTGCAAGTTATCTGCCAAATGGGCTCCCCTTCGTCAGGGCGACGAAAACATCCTCCAGCCGTGGACGTTTGGCTTCGATGCTAACGATCTCCGCCCCCTCGCCGAGCAGTCGCTTCATGATCTCGCCGAAGCCGGATGGGGGCAGATCCAGGTGGTAGCGACCACCATGGGTAACGGGGCGGTAGGGATCAAAGAGGCCGGATTGGGGCGAACCACTGAGCTGGAAGACTACATGGTAGTGTTCGATCGCCGCAGAGAGAATCTCCTGCACCTTGCCGGCGTAGGTCAGCTCACCATGTACGATCATGCCGATCCGGTCGCATACCTGCTCTACGTCCGCCAGAATGTGGGTGCTGAAGAACAGGGTTTTCCCCTGTCGCCGGAGCTCCAGCATCAGATCAGTGGTTTGCTTCCGGCCGATGGGGTCAAGCCCTGACATGGGCTCGTCCCAGATGAGGACTTGGGGGTTGTGAACGAGAGAGGCGGCGATGCCCAGGCGCTGCACCATGCCTTTCGAATAGGTACGAATGGGGCGCCTGGCGGACGTATCCAGCTCCACCATCTCCAGGAGCTCCCGGCTCCTTTGCCGGATCGCGTCAGCGCTCATGCCGTGAATGGTGCCGTTGAAGGCGAGGAGCTCCTGACCGGTCAGGTAGTCGTAATAGGACGGGTTCTCGGGGAGATACCCAACGAATTTGCGCGCCTCGGCTGAGGTCACGTCCTTTCCCATGAGAGACACCCGCCCTGAGGTCGGGCGAATAAGGTGACAGAGGATCTTTATGGTGGTGCTCTTCCCGGCCCCGTTGGGGCCCACGAACCCAAAGATCTCTCCCTCTTCCACCTCGAGGGAAAGGGCGCGGACGGCCATGACCCTGTTCCGCCGCACTCCTTTCAGGTACGTCTTATGGAGATTCTCGATAACGATGGGCTTCAAGGATCTCTTCTCCAGTTGAAAGCCATCTGTAGTTTCCGGGACCCAAGCCAGCCCACCTTCACGCCGGGCCTAGCAAGAAGGTTCACCCTTGTGGCCTCGCGAGCTTGCTGGTGGTGCGCACGCGGCCCTGGTTGTCCAGGTAGAAAGTACCGCCGTAGGGATCTACCGGCATCCGGTCGATGAGCCCCGCCCGCTTGACCTCATCCAGATCCCTGGGTAACCGGTGGTAGCGTTCCTGGAATGCTGAAACCGCCTGCTCCAAGAGCAGAATCGCTTCCAGAGCCTCGGCCCGGGTGACCATGATCGCCCGGATGTGTTCATTTCGCTCCGTGGCAATGAGCTCTTTCAGGTAGGCGAGGGCGAAGGCGGTTCTCCCGGCCTCGTAGAAGTACCGCGCCGAGAGCGTGTAGAAGTAGCCGGCCCTCGGATTCAGGGCCGCCGCCTTGGCCATGTAGTAACCCGCCTTTTCGTAGTCTCTGAGAAAGTAAACATAGTCAAAGGAGAGGAACAAGGGGAGGTACCAGTCCCAGGTCCGATGGGCAAGCCCGTACTCGAGGAGCTCGATCGTCGGTTTCACCAGCCGCGCCTCCCAGGGCAATACGGCCTGGGTGAGGTAATAGGTGTCCATGTTGTAAGGGTCCAAACGGGCCGAGGTGAAGAGCGCGTCATACATCCTTCCCCAGTTGGGAGCCTGCCGTCTCTCGATGGCGGACCCATAGTAGAACATACAATTGAGGAGGATCACCTGGGAGAGAAAGTGGTAGTGGTCGGCGCTCAGGGCTTTGGCCAGCGGCGCCGGCGGGTAGAAGCCGAGCTGGAGATCCGGCGGCTGCTGGCCCCGGATCCTCGTGAGAGGATACAGGCTCCCCACGAACAGAACGAGGCTCGCTACCAGCAAGACAACATGTTTCACGACAGCTTCCTGGAATGATGAGCCCGAAGTCTGTGAGGGAGTGTCCCTGACTCTGCTCTCCCTACAGGAATTCCCTCCGACTGAAGATCATAGTGGCCAATACCAACAGAACGGCCAGGTAGCCGACACCATAGAGCTGGGTGAGCCAGAGCGCCCGTTGGTCCAGGGGCAGGCTGTAGATCGCTTGCGCCTTCAGGTCGAAAGCCGAAAAATTGGGCAGCAACCAGTAGGCGACGTGGGCCAGCCAGCGGATAATCGGTGCCGTCTGGACCCTGCCAAGGCCGCTCTCGGTGTAATACTTCACCGCCTCGGTACTAAACGAGGCGAAGTAAACAGCCACGCTCAGAGCGAGCGGGAGAAAGGTGGATGTGGCAAAGGCACTCAAAGCGATGATGAAGGCACCCACGATGACAAAAATCCAGTACTGGAACCAGAGTGCCAGACAAAAGTTCCACCAGGAAAAGGGAACATCCGGCGGGTACGCCAGATCCAGGATAAAGATGGCAATCGCAGTAAGACCACTGAGAATAGCGAGGGCAAAAAGGAGGAGAAGGGCAAAGCCGAGGAACCTCCCGACAAGGTACACCGAGCGCGAAAGAGGAAGGGAGCAGACCGTATAGATGGTCCGCCGCTCCAGGTCTCGGCTCAGTACTCCAGCGGCGAGAAAAACGGTTAGGAGGAGACCGAGAAGGGAGACCACGGAGAGGGAGTAACTTACAGCCAAGGCGAGCACCTGGCGCATGGAAAAGACTGCCACCACTGGGATGGAAATGAGCAAGAGGACTCCCACGCCGAGGATGGCCTGGAGCACCCGGTCACGAATGCCGCTTTTAAAGGCTATTACCACAAAGGACCAAAGCTGCCTTGTCATCGGTATAGTCGAGCGCGGAGAAGGAAATTGCAGTAGGGATTCTCGTTCTCAGTAAATCAAGAAGGGGGCAGCGGCCCCCTTCTTGATGTTTCCTGGGCATTCATGGGCCTAAAGCGCCGTGCCACTATATGAGGTAGCGCCTGCAGCTGGCATGGTATTGGTCAGTGATCTCAGACCCTTGTAAGCGTTGTTCTCGTAATAGTAGATGTTGGTCGTCTGGTTCGTGGTGAAGAACTCCCGGTTTCCAGACGCGTGCTTGTCGCCAATGGCGTAATCCTGTCCGGTATTCCCTGAGACGTAAGTCATAACAACGTTATTTGACAGTCCATAACTGCAGGAGACACTGCCGCTTGTCCCGAAGGTAACGAGGCCAGTCCCAGCACTGAAATCTGCAAATGCCGGAGCCGCGATCACCACCATGAGGCTCAGGGCAAACATAGTTACGAGTGCTTTCTTCATATGCTAAACTCCTTCGTAGTAATTGGTTCTAGGTCTGAACAATCTGACTACTCTGATTACTGTGGATAGACCTGATAGTCAGCGTAAAAGGCCTCCAGGTTGGTCTTCGAATTCCGGAGGTCCGCCTGGGCCGCGGAGTTGTAGCTCTTTACCCGGTATGACGCGAACTGCGGGATGGCGATCGCGGCCAGAATCCCGATGATCGCGATGACGATCATCAGTTCGATGAGGGTGAAACCCTTTTTGTTGAGCATCCTTCTGATCTTTGTAAGCATGAATGTTCTCCTTTCTTGTTCTATCGGTCATGAGTCCTTTACCTAACTCGATTTCGCAAATGTGGCTGGTTCTCACCTCCTCTCCCCTGCGATTCAAAAGCGCTTTCTTGTCGCCCGGGGGAGATTGCAAATTGCTTGCCAACCCCACAAGGCTCTCTATTCGATGACGACGCGAATCACAGAGCAAGGGCCATGCCAGGGCGGCTCGCAGGGGATTTAGTACCATCATTAGCATACGAATCAATTAGTTATCATCAGGCTAGCTAAGGGGGGAAGCGAGCCGGAACAAGGCGGCAGGATATTGGAAGGATCCGTATGGGAGCGGGAGGGACCTGACAGAATGCCCAAAAACACACCAATCCATGTCAATCTCTGACAATATTTGTCACCTCGTGCCCCTCACCTCCACTCCAGTTCGCACCCAACACAGTTCTGATGGTATCCTTTTTTGATTCAACCCTTGCATTTCAGCTGAAAGTTGGGTAGTTTCCTGCCGGCGACCATGTGAGCAGCCGCCATGTCCGGACGCCGCCAACAGCCCGAGAGAGAACGTCTGCGAGGGAAACCATGCTCGATCTTATGCGAAAACACGCCACATCTTGGCTTATCAAGGTGTTTCTTTTTGCCATCGTCATTGTTTTCATCTTCTGGGGTGGATACTCGTATCGAGAGCAGAGGGCCAGTCGGCTCGCTTCGGTGAACGGGTCCTACATTGATCTTCGGGAATACCAGCAGGCGTACAACAACCTCGTTGAGCAGGTGCGTCGACAAATGGGGGGGCGATTCTCCTCGGAGCTCCTCGAGACCATGAAGCTCAAAGAGCAGGCGCTTAACCAGCTCGTTACCAGGCGGCTGCTCTTGGAGGAGGCGCACCGCCTGCAGCTCGAAGTCAGGCCGGAAGAACTCCAGCAGGCTATTCTGAGCTTCCCAGCCTTCCAGATCAACGGCCGTTTCGATTCAGGACAGTATCAGCGCACGCTCCGCGCCCTGCGCCTGACGCCTCAGGAGTTTGAGTCGAGACAACGGGAGGAGATGCTTATCGAACGGTTAGGACGGCTTATCGGTCAGGGTACGAGTGTGCTACCCGCTGAGGTTTCTTCCTTCTACCACCACTTCCAGGACAAGGTGAATCTGGCTTACGCCCTCATCAATCCTGCCTCCTTCACGGATCAGGTCAAGCTGGACAGGGAGGCGATCACCCGGTATTTCGACGAACATCGGGAATCTTACCGCCTGCCGGCAACGCGGAAAGTCGTCTATGTGCGCTTCTCCCCTCGGGACTACCTCGACGAGGTTAAGCCGAGCGAGGGAGAAATCGAAGACTACTATCGCCTCCATCAGGATGAGTACCAGCAACCCAAGAAGGTCCGCGCCCGCCATATCCTGTTCCGCATACCGGCGAATGCTACAACACCTCAGATTCAGGCCATCGTGGACCGGGCCAAGAATGTACTGAACCAGGCACAGGGAGGTGAGGATTTCGCCGCCTTGGCTCGAAAGTACTCGGAAGATACCTCGGCCGGAAACGGTGGCGACCTGGGTTACTTCAGTCAGACGGAGATGGAAAAGCCCTTCGCGGAGGCGGCATTTTCCCTGAAGAAAGGCGAGATAAGCGACTTAGTCCGCACCCGCTTCGGCATCCATATTATTAAGGTAGAGGACATCCGGGATGCAGTGAGTAGCCCTCTCGCGGATGTTCGGGAACGGGTCGTCAATGCCCTCAAACAAGAAAAGGCAGCAGATATCGCCCGGGACCGAGCCCGATCCTTCGCCGACGCGGCCCGCGTTACTGAGGACCTCAACAAGGCAGCAGCCGTCGAGCACCTTCAGCCCAAGGAGGCCGGCCCCTTCGCCGCCAATGCCCCGATTCCCGGACTCGGCTCCGCTCCTGACCTGAACAAGGCACTCTTCTCTCTCCAAATAAGAGACATCTCTCGGCCCCTCGACGTGGGACAGGCTCAGATCGTGGCTCAGATCGTGGAGATAGAAGAGTCCCGGTTGCCGGATTTCGACGCGGCCAAGGAAGGGGTAACCAGAGACTGGGTCGCCGAGGAGGGCAAGAGGCTCGCTCGGCAGCGAGCCGAAGAAGTCCTGAAGCTGGCGCGCCAGGACGGGGATCTTGCCGCCGTGGCTCGACGTTATGGCCTAAGCATTGCGGAGACGGGGCCTTTCACCTTTTTCTCCCCGGCTCCGGCCCTCGGGAACAATCGGGAACTCGTCACGGCCGCCTTCGCCCTTACCCCGGAGCATCCGATCGCCGCTGATCCTTTCGATGTGAGAGGGAACATCGTGCTTATCCAGCTCCGGTCCCGAGAGCCCGCTTCCGAAGAAAAGGTGCAGAATGAAAAAGACGCTCTCGCCGAGCGTCTGCGTGAGGCCAAGCAGGAATCTGTCTTTCAGCGCTGGCTCACTTCCCTGCGTCAACAGGCGGACATCAAAGTTCTGCAGAAACTCTGAGAGCGCTCATTTGCCCGTGGTCAGTGGTCCGTTGCCGAAGAACGGGAGGCCCGCCAAGGTCTGTTTGGAAGAGCTGCAACCGCGGCGCGCCTTCGCCGCGATGCTCTAGCCCGGATGCTTCATGACTCGCTTGCTCCGACCGCGGATCTGGCCGTCCTTCCGGGCTAGGCCTTCTCCCCGTCTCCGGGTCCCCGCGTCGCCGCGTCTTCCTTCACCCCGGCATGGGCCAGGCTAAAGAGTTCCCGCCACACCGCTTCCACCTGGAGTTGGGTTTCCTCCAGGCTGCCATTATTGTCAACGACGTAGTCGGCGAACGCTAGTTTTTCCCGAAGCGGCATCTGCGCCTCGAGAGCCTTACGAGCCTCTTCCAGCGAAAGTCTATCCCGCTCCATGAGTCTGGCGAGCTGTATCTCCTCTTTCACAAACACCAATACCACCCGGTCGAAGCCCTTGACCGCCCCCACCTCCACTAAGAGAGGTATATCTACGAGGAGCACGGCATGGGGCTCCCCGCGTCCCATAGCCTCGAGCCATTCCCGGACGGCGCGCATCACCTCGGGGTGGACGATCTCATCTAGCTGTCGGCGTTTCTCCGGGTCACGAAAAACAAGGCGCCGCAGGGACCGACGATTGAGGCTGCCGTCGGGATGAAAGAACTCCAGACCGAAGGTCTCACGTAATTTCATCCAGGCGGGGCGACCAGGTTTCACCACCTCCCGGGCAATGATATCCGCGTCGAGAACCCTCGCTCCGAGCCGAGAGAAGATGTCACACACGCTGCTCTTCCCGGAGGCAATTCCGCCAGTGAGACCCACCCTGACCATGCTAGCGACGCAACCTCATTCGTTGTTCTGTCTTACAGAATGGTGGCAAAAGCAACAAAGCTGACACCGATGAGTCTCAGCCGCCTCACTCGCAGCGTCACTGATCATACGTTTCCAGAAAATGCAGCAGCGACACCATCTCCTCGGGAAGGGGGGCGGTGAGACGGAGCATCTCACCGGTGGTGGGGTGCTTCACCGCGACTGCGCTGGCATGGAGCATCTGCCTCTTGATGCGATCCAAGCGAGCGCGCACGAGGGGGTTCTGAATCGCGGTCGCTCTCCTTTTCCCTCCGTAGGTACGATCCCCTACGACGGGGTGCTGGATATGAGCCAGATGCACCCGGATCTGATGGGTTCTCCCGGTCCTAATGATGACCTTGAGCAGCGACACCTCGCGGAAGGCTCGTTCCACCCACCAGGAGCTCAGAGCCTCGCGTCCCCCCACCACCACACCCATTTTCGTTCGATTTCTTAAGTGCCGGTCGATGGGCGCATCAATGGCACCCGATAGTTCCCCCATCCGGCCGTACACCAGGGCACGGTACTCCTTGTAGACTAGGCGCTCCTTAAACTCGCGCGTCAGGTGTCGGTAGGCCGCATCGGTCTTGGCAACCAGGATCATCCCGCTGGTGTTCTTGTCCAGGCGATGGACAACACCCGGACGGAGCGGCCCCCCGAGAGTTGCCAACCTCCCGCAGTGATGGAGGAGTCCGTGCACCAGGGTTCCCTCCCGGTGTCCCGCCGCCGGATGGACTACGAGACCGGCCGGCTTGTTCACTGCGATAACCTGGTCGTCTTCAAAGAGGACGTCCAGAGGTAGAGATTCGGGGATGAGTTCAGCCGGGGGTGGAGGTGGAAGGGAGATGTCGATCTCTTCTCCAGGCCGGAGGCGGTAGCTCGCCTTCTGGAACCCACCGCCGACCTTGATACGGCCCTCCTCGATGAGCCTCTGGACCTGGTTACGAGACAGCCCGAGAGGCGCACGGGTTACAAAGACATCAAGCCTGGTGGCAGCGTCTTGTGACGAAACCTCGAAATGGTACTCAGCCACTGTCTCCTTCGAGATCGACATGGTGAAAGGGAGACGCAGAGATGGAGATGAATCCGAAGACTGGTTGCGCTAGCCTGCTCCACCCCTGAGTCGAGGACCAATCGTTAACGCGGCGACACGGCGAATGGGAGACGAGAAGACACCGCTGTGGCCGCCGTGCTCACTCGCCGCGCTCCCCGTGTCTCCCGATCGCCTCTTCTCTGCATCACCGTGTCGCCTTCACGAAACAAGAAAGCATTCACGAAGACATACGGCGCCCTGAGAAGAGAGGGGGGCTCCATGCCTGCCAATCACTGGCGGCGATGGGCGGTATCTTCTTTGAGGGTCGTGAAGATCATCCGTCCCGCAGTGGTCTGCAGGATGCTCGTCACCGCCGCTTCCACATCTTGCCCCAGATACCTGCTGGCATTTTCCACCACCACCATGGTGCCGTCATCCAAGTAGGCAACACCCTGCCCATGTTCCTTTCCCTCCCGCATGATATGCAAATGCAGCACTTCACCGGGGAGGACCATCGGCTTGAGAGAGTTGGCCAGTTGGTTGATGTTAAGAACGGGTACGCCTTGAAGTTGAGCCACCTTGTTCAGGTTAAAGTCGTTGGTAACGATCTTGCCGTGGAACTCCCGGGCAAGGGCGATGAGCTTGTTATCCACATCGTGAATTCTAGGAAAATCCTGGTCTACGATCTTGATCTCAATCTTGCCGTCCTTCCTCATCCGGTTAAGGATGTCCAGGCCACGCCTTCCCCGAGCCCGCTTCAGGTTATCTGCCGAGTCAGCGATGTGCTGGAGTTCCTGGAGCACAAACTGAGGAACGAAAAGCGGCCCTTCCAAAAACCCGGTCTCACAGATATCAGCGATACGACCATCGATGATGGCACTTGTATCGAGGATCTTATCGCTGCCCCGTCTACCCGTCCCCTTACTCAAGATTGGCCATCCAGGCCACCTGAACTCCTCGACCTTCTTCCCGCCCAGAACGAGACCGATGTACCCGAAGACACAGCTCAGAATCACCGAGATAGATATTCTGATCGCACTGTTCTGAAGGCCGCTGAAGGCCCAGCCCAAGAGCTGGGCGATAACCAGGCCAAGGAAAAGTCCGAGAGTGCTGCCGAAGATCACCTTGAGGGGCAGCCTCTTGATAATTTTCTCTAGGGATAACGCAAAGAGTGCAAAGATGAAGCCGCTGAGGGCCCCCACCCACTTAACCCAGGTGCCCAGCGTGTCGAGTACCGGCAGTTGTGTGGCCAGTAGATAGCCACTCACCGAGCACACTACAACCAGTAGTAAACGAAGGATAGTCTGGGCGACGTTCATGCTCTCCTCACCTCCTTTCTCTCTTGGAATACCTAAACGGCCGATAAGAGCCCGCTCTCACCCTGCCCTCGGCCTGGGAGGAGAGGCCACATCCGCCCGTTGCATCCGGATTGGCGCCGACTCCGGACCGCAGGCCTTCTCTTGGGTAAGTTCGCTCGGGTTGCTCTGAATCCCGGAGAAAGACGAGAAGATTTCCTCCTCTCGTTCCCGCCGCGCCCAAGCACTCCGCCAATACTTAAAAGGCAGACCATGGGATGCTGGTAGGAGCACTCCACTAGCCGCTGAAGATTCCGAGGATATCCTCTTCCACCTGCGTCTTGTCAACCTGTTTGGCAATGGATATTTCTTTCACGAGCAGATTTCGCGCCGTGTCTAACATCTTTCTCTCGCCGAAGGAAAGCTCTTTGTCCTCGCGAAGCGTACATAGGTCGCGGAGCACCTCCGCTAGGTCGAACACAGAGCCAGTTTTGATCTTATCCATGTACTCGCGGTAGCGACGATTCCAATTCTGGTTCTCCGCTGCGCCCCCCTTCGTCCTCAGGATGGCGAAGATCTTCGGAATCTCTCCCTCCGAGATTACCTGGCGCAAGCCCACGCTGTCGACGTTCTGAAGCGGTATCATGATGGTCATGTTGCTGTCCAGTATCTTCAGGATATAAAATTCCTGCTTGCTGCCGGAGATATCTTTTATCTCAATAGATTCGATTACCCCAACCCCGTGCGCCGGGTACACGGCTAAGTCCCCGATCTTGAACATGACCGCCTTCCTCCTCACGGAGCTCCAACCACCTCTTTCAAGGCCGAGAGTGACCTCGCGAGTGAGACTGGGAGGATCCCCTGGACGAGGCCTTCACCCTCCGGATAGTGCGCCCGAGCAGTCTTCGCCCGCCAGAAAATCTCCTCCCTCGTTACCCGCCTGCGCATCGATGTGTCTGGATCTGGGTGCGAACTCATACAGTGGACACACTCGTACTAACGTAACAAATAATAATAGCATTTCTCCGTTCCCCTTCAAAGGCAAATTTAGCAGGCGTACCCCAACCTTGAGAGGAGTCAGGATATCGGATGCAAACCTCGGATCTCGCGATCCCGCCCCATGTCTCCTCCCTCTTCGAAAGGCAGGGGACTCTGCGCCCCTTTCGGCTCCCGTCTCCTGGGATGACGACCTGATCGGAATAAGGCACAGTTCCCTCTCGCCTCAATGTTGCTTTGAACTCTTTCCTCATGATACCTGGTCGCAAGAGGACTGACGCGGAAAACTTCAGGGGAGCGATTGCGGGATGGCCTTGGCGTTTATCGCCGTCATGGCCTTGTCGAGACCATGGGTCAAGAGGTTGGTAATGGCCGCCGCGGCGGCAGCCACCACCTGGAGAACCTCGACCCACTCATCCTCGTACCATGGGGTTAGCACGTACCTCTCAGGCGACTCCCCGTGGCGTGGTCTGCCAATGCCGATCTTGAGCCTGGCGTACTGGGTGTCCCCCAGAGTCTCATGGATGGAGTCGATACCGCGATGCCCTCCGGTACCCCCCCCGGGAACAAGTCGCATGCGTCCAAATTCCAAGTCCAGATCATCCTGGATAACTACAAGATGTTCTCGAGACAGATTGAAGTAGCCCATGAGGGCCGCCACCGCGACGCCGCTCCGGTTCATAAAGGTCTGGGGTTTGACCAGGATCACCGGGTGACCGGCGATAGTACCTCGGCCCCACAGGCTTTCGGCTCGTTTTCTCGTAAGTTGAATCCCGTGATCGTTCCCGAGATGGTCTACTACCAGAAAGCCAAGGTTGTGCCGTGTCAAGCGGTAGGCTTCACCAGGATTCCCAAGCCCGACGACGAGATACACGGGGCGCACTCCGTGGAGCGGCCGACACCGGAACAGCTATTCTTCCGTCTCCTCTGTCTCCGGAGCCGCCTCAGCCAACTCCTCTCCCTCAGCGGGGGCTGCGGGCTTCTCTTCCACTCTCTTCGGTGCGAGCACGGTGGCGATCGTGAGTCGTGGATCGGACAGCAGCTCAACACCTTCTGGAGCCCGGAGATCGGACACATGAAGCGAATGCCCCATGGCAATAGAGCTCACATCCAACTCAAGAATGTCGGGAATCCGGTCCGGAAGGCAAGACATCTCCACCGACCTCAGCACCTGCTGGAGCATACCGCCCGCGCCCACCCCAACGGGAACGCCGACAAGATTGACGGGAACCTCCACGGTGATCTGCCTATCCATCGAAATTTCGAGGAAATCCACGTGGAGGATGTTACGCTTCACCGGATCCACCTGAATCTCGCGAATCATGGCTCGCTGGTTCCGCATGGAATCGCCGTCGGTGATCGTGAGATCGATGAGGATATTCTCAGCCGAGGCGGTGCTTGTTGCCTTTTCGAGGTCGCTTGGACTCACTGACAACAGGGTGCTTTCAACGTCGCGGCCATAGAGCACCGCTGGAACAAGAGATTGACGGCGGAGACTGCGAGCTGAGCCTTTTCCTGAAGCCTTCCTTACTTGCGCGGTTAACGCCACCGTGTGCATGGTTCCTCCTTAAATGGAAGGGTAAGACGACGATGGGAGGCGTTCCACCTGCACGCCTCCCATCGTGGTACCTTCTCGTGTGACTATCTCGCTCCCGTGAGCAATACCTCACCTTAGACAAAAAGGGAACTCACCGAATCGTTCAAGTGGGTGCGTTTAATGGCCTCGCCGAGAAGACCCGCCACCGAGAGCACCCGAATTTTCTTGCTGGCCTTGGCCTCAGCCTTGAGCGGAATGCTGTCGGTGACGATGAGATTTTCGATGGACGAGTTCTCGATCCGCTCCACCGCGGGGCCGGAGAGCACCGCGTGGGTACAACAGGCGTTCACAGAGGCCGCGCCATTGTCCGTTAGCGCCTTCGCCGCTTCCGTGAGGGTTCCACCCGTATCCACCATGTCGTCGAGGATAATCGTCGGTTTCCCCTTCACGTCGCCGACAACCTGCATCGCCCTCGCCAGCCCTCCCTTGTCGCGCCGCTTGTCGATAATCGCCAACGAGGCATCCAGTCGCTTGGCAAAGGCTCGAGCCCGTTCCACGCCGCCGGCGTCGGGTGAGACGATGACGAGGTTGTCCCTGAAATACTCACGAATGTACGCGAGCATAACCGGAGCCGCGAAGAGATTATCGACGGGGATATTGAAAAAGCCTTGGATCTGATTGGCGTGAAGATCGAGCGAGATGAGCCGGTGCCCTCCGGCGACCGTGATGAGATCGGCGACCAACTTGGCACTGATAGGGACCCGAGGAGCCACCTTCCGGTCTTGCCGCGCGTACCCGTAGTAAGGCAACACGACGTTAATGCGCCATGCCGAGGCCCGCTTGAGGGCATCGATGATGATGAGAAGCTCCATCAGATTATGATTCACCGGGGTCGATGTTGACTGGAGGACAAAGGCGTCTCGCCCCCGGACGTTTTCGCCGATCTCAACCATGATCTCCCCGTCGGCAAACGTGGAGACCAGCGCTTTACCCAAAGGGATCTGAAGGTGGTCGCAGACCCTGACTGCCAGATCCCGATTGGAGTTCCCGCAAAAGAGCTTCAGCCGGTCAAGGATCATGGGCCTCCCACCAACAGAGGAACACACCTTCGGATGTGCTCCGTCCTAAGCGTCGCCGACAACCTCGTCGCACGAACTGCATCCGACAATAGTCGGTGCCACAAAAGACTTGATTCCCGGCCGACCGCTCACCTGGCCCCGAGCGGCGTTGGCCGTATCTTCCGAGGCGAAAAGACCGACCAGAGTAGGGCCACTGCCGGTCATCGGCACCGCCCGGGCTCCAGCAGCCAACAAAGCTTGCCTGATTTCTTCGAGTTGGGGGTAGTGACTGAAGACCAGGGGCTCGAAATCGTTGACCAGCAAAGGCAGCACGTCTTCGAGAGTCAGGCACTGTCGGCCAAGGAGCCGCTGGCGATAAGCGGTCGCCTCTCCTGCTGGAATTTCACCTAGATTTTCTAGATTAGAACGATTCGTCTTGGTTGTCAATGCTAAATGCTCGTAGGCCCACCGCGTAGATACCTGAAAACCCGGGTATACCAGCACGGTCCATACCTCCCGCATGGCGGTGACAGCGGTGAGCCGGTCCCCAATCCCTTCCGCCAAGGCTGGACATCCCAAAAGAAAAAACGGCGCGTCAGCTCCGAGTTTCACCGCAAGACGGTGGAGCTCTTCATTCCCGAGGCGACAGCCCAAGAGCTCGTTCACCCCTTTCAGCGTCGCCGCCGCATCACTGCTCCCACCACCCAGGCCTGCTCCCACGGGAATCCGCTTGTGCAGCTCAAGCCGGACACCGGCATCGCTTCCGCATTCACGGAAAATCAGCTGGGCCGCTCGGTGGACCAAGTTGCCCCGATCCGTGGGCAGGTCGCTATCCGGGCAGCGTACTGCAATCCCGCTCGGGGCAGACTCCACGCGCACCAGATCAAACAACCCCACGGGCACCATAAGGGACACGATGTCATGGTAGCCGTCGGCACGGCGGCCGAGAACTCTGAGTCCAAGATTGACCTTCGCCGGGGCGCGAAGAGTGATTACACGGGCGCTACCGAGTTTTCTGGACATAGCGCAGCCGGAGGTCGTAGAGGATGTGCCTGATGAGACTCTCCTCATCCTTCGTCAAGTTCCCCCGAGTCTTCTCTTCCAGTAAGGCGAGGAGGTCAATCGTCTGTTTTGCCAGAGGCAGGTCCACCTCGTTCTTACCAGTGGCTGGATCCGGGTAGTCCCCCAGGTGGACCAGCGCAGAAGTGTTGAGGGAAAAGATGAAGGTGGAGAAGGTGATCACCGGAAGGGGAGCCTCCCGGGGACTCTCCTGCCCCGTCGCCTCGGGTTTGGCGCCTTCCCGAGTTCCGGGAGCAGGCGATTCCGCCTTTTTGTCGGGTTGTGCCTTGTCCTTCGCCTCCCCCGCTTCAGTGAACCGACGACGATCTTTGACTGCGAAACCTTTATCTTCCATCTCTTCA
>Ga0335070_10005519_pt1 | contig 14871 bp, 18 predicted proteins | sample Lox_Sample_13_FD_206722 | JGI IMG/M metagenome (GOLD analysis project Ga0335070, IMG submission 206722) | Soil microbial communities from Loxahatchee National Wildlife Refuge, Florida, United States - Lox_Sample_1.3 | ecosystem: Environmental > Terrestrial > Soil > Wetlands | place: USA... | reverse complement strand
CCTGCTCGGCGTCTCGCGCACGTCGAAGACGCCGACCTGCGTCTATCTCGGCAATCGCGGCGTCAAGGCGGCCAACGTGCCGCTGGTGCCGGGTGCGCCGCTGCCCGAGGTGCTCGAGCGCACCGCGGCGCTGGTCGTCGGCCTCACCGAGGACCCGGCGCGCCTCGTGCAGATCCGCCGCAACCGCCTGCGCATGATGAAGGAGGAGCGCGACAGCGCTTACACCGACTTCGAGCGCATCAAGGAGGAGGTCGCGGCGGCGCGGCGGCTGTTCAACGACCGCGGCTGGCCGGTCATCGACGTGACGCGCCGCTCGATCGAGGAGACGGCGGCGGCGATCCTCCAGCTCTTCTACCAGCGCCAGCGCGACCGGCCGGGCCCGGCCGGGCCATGAGCGCGGCCGGCAACGACAGAGTGACGCCGGCGCGGCCGCTCGCCGGACCGCGCGCGGCGGAGACGCCGCTGATCCTGGCGTCGGGCAGCGCGGTGCGCGCGCGTCTGCTGTCCGAGGCGGGCGTCGCGTTTCGGCGCGAGGTCGCCGCCGTCGACGAGGCGCAGGTCAAGGCGGCGCTCAAGGCCGAGGGCGCGGACGCGACGATGGCCGCCGAGACGCTCGCCGAGCTCAAGGCGCAGCGCGTGTCGCGCCGCCATCCCGACGCGCTGGTCATCGGCGCCGACCAGATTCTCGACTGCGGCGGCACCTGGTTCGACAAGGCGGTCGATCAAGCCGCGGCGCGCGCGACGCTGCTGGCGCTGCGCGGCCGCTCGCATCTGCTCTTGTCGTCGGTCGCGGTGGTGCGCGGCGGCGACCGGCTCTGGCACCGCAACGAGCGCGCGGCGCTGCTCATGCGCGAGTTCAGCGACGATTTCCTCGACGCCTATCTCGCCGCGGCCGGCGACAGCGCGCTGCAGTCGGTCGGCGCCTATCAGCTCGAGGGCCTGGGCGCGCAGCTCTTCGCGCGCATCGACGGCGACTATTTCACCATCCTCGGCCTGCCGCTCCTGCCGCTGCTCGACTTCCTGCGCAATCACGGCGTGGTCGGGCGATGATTCCCTCGGGCAAGGCGCGCGTCGCGGGTGTGCTCGGCTGGCCGGTCGGTCATTCGAAGTCGCCGCGCCTGCACGGCCATTGGCTCGAGCGCTACAAGATCGACGGCGCCTATATCCCGCTGCCGGTGGCGCCCGAGCATTTCGCCGAGGCGGTGCGCGCGCTGGCGCGGCTCGGCTTCGCCGGCGCCAACGTCACCCTGCCGCACAAGGAGGCGGCGCTCGCCGCGGTCGATCGCGCCGACGCCGTGGCGCGCCGCATCGGCGCGGTCAACACCATCGTCGTCGCGCCCGACGGTACGCTCGACGGCAGCAACACCGACGCCTTCGGCTTCATCGAGAATCTGCGCCACGCGGCGCCCGGCTTCGACGCGGCGGCGGGTCCCGCCGTGGTGCTCGGCGCGGGCGGCGCGGCGCGCGCGGTGGTCGCGGCGCTGGTCGATGCCGGCGCGCCCGAGATCCGCGTCGTCAACCGCGGCGTCGAGCGCGCCGAAAAGCTGATCGAGGCCTTGGGCGGGCCGTGTCACGTCGTGCCGTGGGCGGGGCGCGCGGCGGCACTCGACGGCGCCGCGCTCCTGGTCAACGCGACGACCTTGGGCATGACCGGCCACGCGCCGCTCGACCTCGCGCTCGACCGCCTGCCGCCCCGGGCCCTGGTCAACGACATCGTCTACGTGCCGCTCGAGACCGGGCTGCTGCGCGCCGCCAAGACGCGCGGCAACAAGACCGTCGACGGGCTCGGCATGCTGCTGCATCAGGCGCGGCCCGGCTTCCGCGCCTGGTTCGGCGTCGATCCCGAGGTGACGCCGGCCTTGCGCGTCTTCGTGCTGGCCTCCGATTGACACGGCCATGCGCATTCTCGGCCTGACCGGCTCGATCGGCATGGGCAAGAGCACGGCCGCGGCCATGCTGCGCCGCTTGGGCGTGCCGGTGTTCGATTCGGACGCGGCGGTGCATCGCCTGCTGGCCAAGGGCGGCGCGGCCGTGCCGAAGATCCGCGCGGCCTTTCCCGACGCGGTCAAGGACGGCGCGGTCGATCGCCAGACGCTCGGCGCGCGCGTCTTCGCCGATCCCGCGGCGCTGCGACGTCTCGAGTCCATCGTCCATCCTCTGGTGCGGCGCGAGGAGGCAAGATTCCTGCGCGCGGCCGGCCGCCGGCGCACGCCCCTGGTCGTGCTCGACATCCCGCTGTTGTTCGAATCGAGGGGCGAGGGCCGCTGCGACGCGACGCTGCTGGTCAGCGCGCCGCGCGCCGTGCAGGAGGCGCGCGTGCTCGGCCGGCCCGGCATGACGCGTGCCAAGCTCGCCGGCATTCGCTCGCAGCAGATGCCCGAGGCGCAAAAACGCCGGCGCGCCGATTTCATCGTGTTGACGGGCGGCGGCAAGCGGCGCACTTTCGAGGCGCTCCGCCGCATCGTGAGGGCGCTGCGGCGCGGGCCGATGCGGGAGCGACGGGGAAGCCGCCATGCGTGAGATCGTGCTCGACACCGAGACGACCGGCCTCGATCCGGCGGTCGGTCACCGCATCGTCGAGGTGGCGTGCCTCGAGCTGTTCAACCACTTGCCGACCGGGCGCAACTACCAGAGCTACATCAACCCCGAGCGCGACATGCCGATGTCGGCCTTCGAGGTGCACGGCCTGTCCGACGCGTTCCTCGCCGACAAGCCACGCTTCGCCGAGGTCGCCGATGCTTTGCTCGCCTTCATCGGCGACGCGCCGCTGGTCATCCACAACGCGCGTTTCGACATCGGCTTTCTCAATGCCGAGCTCGACCGGCTCGGCCGAGCGCCGATCGACGGCGGCCGCGCGGTCGACACCGTCTTGCTGGCGCGGCAGAAATTCCCCGGCGCGCAGGTCAGCCTCGACGCGCTCTGCCGCCGCTTCGAAATCGACAATTCGGCGCGCACCAAGCACGGCGCGCTGCTCGACGCCGAGCTGCTCGCCGAGGTCTATCTAGAGCTGATCGGCGGCCGCCAGCCGACCCTGGGCCTCGCCGCCGGCGCGGCCGAGAGCCTCCAAGTGCGTATCGCCGCCCAGCGCCCGGTGCGCCCGGCCCGGCCCTTCGCGCCATCGGACGAGGAACTGGCGGCGCACGAGGCGTTCATCGCGAAGTTAAAGGACCCGATCTGGCGGCTGGGCTAGCGGCCAGAGTCGGTTTCCAAGGATGCTCGTCCACTCTGCCGTCATGGTCGGCCTCGTGCCGACCATCCACGACTTTTTCTGCCTGCGCTGTCGCAATCGGCGCCAAAGAAGTCGTGGATGCCCGTGACAAGCACGGGCATGACGATGGTGTTTAGGTGGGTTGTCGACCTAGGCCAGGACCGCCCTAAGCCGTCCCGCCGGGCGCGCCAACTCGGCGCGCCCTATCTGCGTGACGCAAAGTAGGCAGGACCGCCTCAGGCCGTCCCGCCGGGCGCCGTGGCCCGGGTCTGGGCCATGTGCTGCTGGTAGAGCGCCACGAAATCGACCGGTTGGATGAGCAGCGGCGGAAAGCCGCCCTCGCGGGTCGCCTCGGCGACGATGGTGCGGGCGAAGGGGAAGAGAAGCCGCGGCGCCTCGATCAGGAGGACCGGCTGGATCAGGTTCTCGGCCAGGTTCTCGAGGAAAAAGATGCCGGCATAGGCCAGCTCGACCAGGAACAGGACGTTTTCCGCCTGCTTGGCCTCGCCCCGGATGTGCAGCGTGACCTCGTAGTCCTTGTCGGAGAGCTTTTTGGCCTCGACATTGACGTTGATCTGCACATTGGGTGCCTGGGTCATCTGCATCAGGCTCTGGGGCGCTCCCGGATTCTCGAAGGAGAGGTCCTTGAGGTACTGGGCGCGCACCGTGATCGGCGCCAGCCCGGCGGCCTCGACCGCGGTTGGCGCGCCGCCGGCGGGCGCGGTGGGCGTCTTGGGGGCGTCGGCCATGACGGCTCCTTGGCTGAATTCGGTCGGATCCGGGACGGGAATGGCGGTCTGGCTAGCATGTCCGGCCCCGGCCGACAAGCCGGGCGGCTTGCGGAACCGGGCCCTGGTTCTTATGTAATAGAAAATAGCGCAAAATCCGGCGATGCGCGGCCATGCGGCTTGCACCGGGTCGGGGCCAGCCTGTAACCTTAAAGAGCGGTGCCGACGCGCCGGCTCCGCCGTTTCAGACATCGGCCGCGCCCTCCACCGGACACCAGAGAGCGGTAATGAGCGGCGAATATATCGACATCCTGATATTCGCGATGATCGCGGCCTTCGTGTTCTTCCGGCTGCGTAGCGTGCTCGGCCGGCGCACCGGCAACGAGCGGCGGCCCCAGGACGCCTTCAGCGGCCCGGTCGAGCGCGAGGCGGCGCGCGAGACCAACGTGCTGACCCTGCCCGAGCGGGAGCGCGAGCGCGAGGCCGCGGCGATCGCCGAAAAGGCCGCCGGCACGCCGCTCGAGGCCGGCCTGACCCAGATCAAGCTGGCCGACCGCGAGTTCGAGCCGGCCAAGTTCGTAGCCGGCGCGCGCGGCGCCTTCGAGATGATCGTGACCGCCTTCGCCCAGGGCAATCTGGCCAAGGTCAAGTCGTTCCTGGCGCGCGACGTCTACGATAATTTCGCCGAGGCGCTGGCGACGCGGCAGCGCGCCCAGCAGACCGCCGAGACCACCGTGGTCGGCATCAAGGCCAGCGACATCGTCGAGGCGCGCATGGACGGCCGCACGGCCGCCGTCACCGTCAAGTTCATCAGCGAGCAGATCAATGTCGTGCGCGACAAGGCCGGCGCCATCGTCGAGGGCGACCCGACCCTGGTCAGCGACGTGACCGACATATGGACCTTCTCGCGCGACACCCGCTCGCGCGATCCCAACTGGACGCTGGTTGAGACGCACAGCCCGAACTAGAAGCCGGCGCCGCCGGCCGGCCGATGCGCGACGCCGCCTCGGCGTCGCCCTCGCGCTCGGCGCCTGGAGCGGCCTGATCGGCATCGCGCTCTACGCCTGCACCACCACGACGCCCTCGGCGCCCGGCGTCGCCAGCTACCGCCCGAGTGATTATGACCATCTGCCCGGCTGGTCGGCCGACCGCCAGGCCGAGGCCCTGCCCGCCCTGCGGCGCAGCTGCGCCCTCCTCGACAGGCAGCCCGACGACAAGCCGGTCGGTCCGCCGGCGCTCGGCGCCTCGGCCGGCCGCGTCGCCGACTGGCGGCCGGCGTGCCGCGCGCTCGCCGAGCTGCACACCGACGACGCCCAGGCGCGCGCCTTCTTCGAGCGCTGGTTCCGCCCGGTCCAGGTGACCGACGGCGGCGACGGCCTGTTCACCGCCTATTACGAGCCCGAGCTGCGCGGCTCGCGCACCCGCCACGGCCGCTACACCGTGCCGCTTTATGCCAGGCCCGCCGATCTCGTGATGCGGCCCGACGGCTCGGTCGGGCGCATGACGGCCGGCCGCTTCGAGCCCTATCCGAGCCGTGCCGAGATCGACGCCGGCGCGGTCCAGCCGCCGCCCCCGGTGCTGCTGTGGCTCGACGATCCGGTCGACGCCTATGTGCTCCACGTCCAGGGCTCGGGCCGCGTCGTGCTCGCCGAGGGCGGCTCGACCCGCGTCGGCGTCGCCGCCACCAACGGCCGGCCCTATGTCTCGATCGGCCGTCTGCTCGTGCAGCGCGGCCAGCTCACCGTCGAGGGCGCCTCGATGCAGTCGATCCGCGCCTGGCTGCGCGCCAATCCCGCGGCCGGGCGCGCGCTGATCGCCGAGAATCCGCGCTATGTCTTCTTCCGCGAGACCGGCGCCGCCGGCGCGATCGGCGCCCAGGGTGTGCCGCTCACCGCCGGGCGCAGCCTCGCGGTCGATCCCGCTTTCGTGCCGTTGGGCGCGCCGGTCTGGCTCGACACCGCTTGGCCCGGCCGGCCCGACCGGCCGCTGCGCCGCCTGATGGTGGCGCAGGACACCGGCGGCGGCATCAAGGGCCCGGTGCGCGGCGATTTGTTCTGGGGCACCGGCGAGGCGGCGCTGGACGAGGCCGGGCGCATGCACCAGCCCGGCCGCTACTACGTGCTGGTGCCGCGCGAGGCCATGCGCGTCGCGACACGGTGATCGCCGCCCTTCGAGACGCCGCGCTGCGCGCGGCTCCTCAGGGCGAGGACCTTGTCTAAGATGAACCTCATGGTGAGGAGGCGGGCGCAGCCCGCCGTCTCGAACCATGGCAGCCGCATCCAGGCCGCGCCGCCTTGCATTCCGGGCCGGGACCGATCATTCTGGCGGCGGCTTTCATGGGCTCGCCCGCGACGCGCGCAATCGCAGTATCGCCAAGCGCTTAGGCATGATTCGGACGAAGCAACACGACATCGCCCTGTTCGTCACCTGCCTGGTCGATCTGTTCCGGCCGCAGGTCGGCTTCGCGGCGGTCAAGCTGCTCGAGAGCAAGGGCTCGTCGGTCGCGGTGCCGGCGGGGCAGACCTGCTGCGGCCAGCCCGCCTACAATTCGGGCGACCGGCGCACGGCGCGCAAGATCGCTCGGCGCGTCATCCGCACCTTCCGCAAATACGAATATGTCGTGGTGCCGTCGGGCTCGTGCGCCGGCATGATCAAGGTGCACTACCCGCAGCTCTTCGAGGAAGGCTCCCACTGGCACAAGGCGGCGCTCGAGCTCGGCGCGCGCACCCACGAGCTCGTCACCTTCATCACCGAGATCCTCGGCATACGCGCCATCGCCACGCGCTATGACGGCGTCGTCGCGTATCACGATTCGTGCTCGGCGCTGCGCGAGCTCGGCATCCGCCCCGGCCCGCGCGAGCTGCTCGGCACCATCGCCGGCCTGAGCCTGCGCGAGCTCGCCGAGCGCGACACCTGCTGCGGCTTCGGCGGCACATTCTGCGTCAAATATCCCGATATCTCGAACCAGATGGTCGCCAGCAAGATCGCCGACATCGAGCGCACCGGCGCCGACACCGTGCTGTCGGGCGACCTCGGCTGCCTGATGAACATCGCCGGCAAGCTGAAGCGCGACGGCAAGAAGATCCGCGTGCTGCACGTCGCCGAAGTGCTGGCCGGCATGGGCCGCGGCGCGACCATCGGCGACATGAAGGGCTGAGGGAGCAGCGGCCGATGCGCATCTCGACCGACGGCTTCACCGACAACGTCAAGCAGGCGCTGGTCAACCGCCAGCTCCAGGACGCGCTCGCCAAGATGAAGGTCGGCTTCGTCGAGCGGCGCCGCAAGGCGGCCGATCGCCTGCCCGAGTTCGAGGCGCTGCGCGACGCCGCGCGCGACATCAAGAACCACACGCTCGCCAATCTCGATTTCTATCTGGAGAAGTTCGAGCGCAAGGTCGCCGAGAACGGCGGCGCCGTCCACTGGTGCCCCGACGCCGACACTGCCCGCGACACGATCCTCAACATCTGCCGCCTGGTCAATGCGCGCACGGTGACCAAGGGCAAGACGATGATCGGCGAGGAGATCGAGATCAACGAGTTCCTCGAGGCCAACGGCATCACGCCGGTCGAGACCGATCTCGGCGAATACATCATCCAGCTGCGCCACGAGCCGCCGAGCCATGTCGTGGCGCCGGCCATCCACGTCTCGAAGGACCAGATCGCCGAGGCGTTCCGCGAGCATCATGCGGGCCTCGATCCCAACCGGCCGCTGACCGAGCCGACGGCGCTCCTCGCCGAGGCGCGGCGCGTGCTGCGCGAGCGCTTCCTCGAGGCCGACGTCGGGATCACGGGCGCCAATCTGATGATCGCCGAGACCGGCTCGACGGTCATCGTCACCAACGAGGGCAATGGCGACCTGACCCAGACGCTGCCACGCGTCCACATCGTCTTGTGCTCGATCGAGAAACTCGTCCCGACGCTCGACGACGCGACGACGATCCTGCGCGTGCTGGCGCGCTCGGCGACCGGCCAGGAGATGTCGGTCTACACCACCTTCTCGACCGGGCCGCGCCGCAAGGGCGATCTCGACGGGCCTGAGCAGTTCCACGTCGTCATCCTCGACAACGGCCGCAGCAAGCTGCTCGGCGGCGACTTCCAGGACATCCTGCGCTGCATCAAGTGCGGCGCGTGCATGAACCACTGCCCGGTCTACGGCGCCATCGGCGGCCACGCCTATGGCTGGGTCTATTCGGGGCCGCTCGGCAAAGTCCTCACGCCCGGCCTGATCGGCCTGGAGAAGGCGCACGATCTGCCCAACGCCTCGACCTTCTGCGGGCGCTGCGAGGAAGTGTGCCCGATGCGCATCCCGCTGCCCAAGCTGATGCGGCGCTGGCGCGAAAAGGAATTCGACCGCCACATGATGCCGTCGAAGAGCCGCTGGGCGCTGCGCCTGTGGGGCTTCGGCGCGCTGCGTCCCGCGCTCTACCGGCTCGGCACCTGGTTCGCGCTGCGCTATCTGCGCCGGCGCGCCGAGCGCGGCTGGATCGCCGCGCTCAAATACGCCGAGGGCTGGACCGTGTGTCGCGACCTGCCGGCGCCGGCGGCGCGCACCTTCCAGAGCCAGTGGCACGGCCGCCGCCGCCCGCTCAAGCCCGAGAAGGCCGCCAAGGCCGCGAAGCCGCCCAAGCCGTCGAAGAAGCCGGCCGCCTGGCCGACCACCACCAAGACGCCGCCGTCCCAGGCCGGCAAGTCGATCGGCAAGATGCCGCCGCCGCTCAAGCCGCCGCCGCAGGCGCGCAAGCCGCGGTGAGCGTCCCGATGCCCGCCCGTTCATGACCACCCGCCCATGACGACGCGCGACGACATCTTCCGCGCGGTGCGCAAGGCGCTCAAGCGCGACAAGCCGTCGGCCGAGCAGCTCCAGGCGCTCGAGCGCCGGCTGCTCAACGCCGAAAACCAGATCGTGCCCCAGCGCGCCCAGCTGCCGCACGAACACCAGCTGCGCCTGTTCATCGACATGGCGCGCGAGGCCTCGACCTCGGTGGTCGAGGTGCAGGGCCTGCGCGAGGTGCCGCACGCCGTCGCCGACTATCTGGTCGGCCACAATCTGCCGGCCGAGATCGTCATGGCGCCCTCGCCGGTGCTCGAGACCATTCCCTGGCTCGAGAAGATCCCGTGGAGCGAGCGGCCGCTCATCGCCATCCGCCGCGGCCGCGCCGAGCCGCGCGACCTCGTCAGCCTGACCGGCGCCTTCGCCGGCATCGCCGAGACCGGCACCCTGATGCTGCTCTCGGGGCCCGACGCGCCGACCACGCTCAACCTCATGCCCGATCATCACCTGGTCGTGCTCGGCGTCGCCCAGGTGCTCGGCACCTACGAGGAAGCGTGGGCCAAGCTGCGCGAGCGGGCGCGCGCTCAGGGCGCCGACGGCCGCATGGCGCTGCCGCGCACGGTGAATTTCATCACCGGGCCGTCGAGGAGCGGCGACATCGAGCAGACGCTGCAGATGGGCGCGCACGGGCCGCGCCGCGTGCACGTCATCCTGGTTCATGAGCGCTTCGCGGAAGCGGGCTGACCGCGCGGGCGACGGGCGCGCGCCTCACGACATCGCGGCCGAGGACGCCGCGCTCTGGCACAAGGTCGCGGCGACCGCCAAGCCGCTCAAGCCGGTGAAGCGGGCCGCGCCGAAGCCGAAGGCGCCCGTCTCCGAAGAACGCGAAAAGCCGCGAAAGGCGCGCGCCGCCCCGCCGCCGCCCGCGCCGCCCTCGGCGCCGAAGCCGCGCGCGCTCGCGGCCGGCGCCGTCATCGATCTCGACAAGCGCACCGCCGAGCGGCTCAAGCGCGGCCAGTTGCCGATCGAGGGCCGCATCGACCTGCACGGCATGACCCAGGACGACGCGCACGCCGCGCTCGCGCGCTTCCTCTCCGCTTCGCGCGCCATGGGCCGGCGCTGCGTGCTGGTCATCACCGGCAAGGGCCGCCCCGGCCCCGAAGGCGGCGGCGTACTGAAACAGGCGGTCCCGCGCTGGCTCAACGAGCCGGCGCTGCGTTCACAGATTCTCGCCTTCGTCGCGGCGCAGCCCAAGGACGGCGGCGCCGGCGCGCTCTATGTGCTGCTAAAGCGGGTGCGCGCATGACGCCGTTCGGCGCCAAGGTGCGCGCGCTGCGCGCCGCGCGCGGCGAGACGCTCAAGGACATGGCCGAGGAGCTGCACATCTCGGCCGCCTATCTCTCGGCCCTCGAGCACGGCCATCGCGGCCGCCCGCGCGCCAATCTCGTGCGCCAGATCTGCGATCACTTCGAGCTGATCTGGGACGACGCCGAGGCTTTACAGCGCCTCGCCCGCCGCTCGCACCCGCGCGTCGTCATCGACACGGCGGGCCTGACACCGGCCCACACCGAGCTCGCCAACGCGCTCGCCGAAAAGATCGCCAGCCTCGACGAGGCGACGGCGAAGCGGCTGATCGAGGCGGTGGAGAAGGGGTGAAGGCACGCACATTTTCACTCGGTCGTCATGGCCGGGCTTGTCCCGGCCATCCACGTCTTGTTGCGGCGTCGCCAAGGAAGGAAGTCGTGGATGCCCGGCACAAGGCCGGGCATGACGGTTGGTGTTGGACGTGCGCCCCGCGGAGACGCAAGCGCTACAAAATAAACTTGCTCAGATCCGTGTTCTTCGCCAAATCGCCGACCTGCTTCTGCACATAGGCGGCGTCGATGGTGAGCGTCTCGCCGCTCTTGTCGGTGGCGGCGAAGCTGATCTCCTCGAGCAGGCGCTCCATCACGGTGTGGAGGCGGCGCGCGCCGATGTTCTCGACGTTGCGGTTGATGTCGGCGGCGAGCGTCGCGATCTCCTGGATGCCGTCCTCGGTGAAGGTCAAGGTCACGCCCTCGGTCTTGAGCAGCGCCTCGTATTGCAGGATCAGCGAGTTCTCGGGCTCCTTCAGGATGCGCACGAAGTCGTCGCGGGTCAGCGCCTTGAGCTCGACGCGGATCGGCAGGCGGCCCTGCAGCTCGGGCAAGAGGTCCGAGGGCTTGGCCAGGTGGAACGCGCCCGAGGCGATGAACAGCACGTGGTCCGACTTCACCGGCCCGTGCTTGGTCGCGACCGTCGTGCCCTCGATCAGCGGCAGCAGGTCGCGCTGCACGCCCTCGCGGCTGACGTCGGCGCCGATGCGCTCCGAGCGCGCCGAGATCTTGTCGATCTCGTCGAGGAACACGATGCCGTTCTGCTCGACCAGCGCGATCGCCTCCTTGAGCACGCGCTCGTTGTCGAGCAGCTTGTCGCTCTCCTCGTTGACCAGCACGCTGTAGCTGTCCGTGACCGTGAGCCGGCGCTTCTTGGTCTGCTGGCCGAACGCCTTGCCGAAGATGTCGTTGAGGTTGAGCATGCCCATGCTGGCGCCGGGCATACCGGGAATCTCGAAGGTCGGCAGGGCGCCGCCGCCGGTGTCGGCGACCTGGACCTCGATCTCCTTCTCGTCGAGCTCGCCCTGGCGCAGCATCTTGCGGAAACGCTCGCGCGTCTCGCGCGACGCGCCCTCGCCGACCAGCGCGTCGAGCACGCGCTCCTCGGCGGCGAGCTCGGCGCGCGAGGTGACGTCCTTCCTCATGCGCTCGCGCGTCATCGAGATCGAGATCTCGAGCAGGTCGCGCATGATCTGCTCGACGTCGCGCCCGACATAGCCGACCTCGGTGAACTTGGTCGCCTCGACCTTCAGGAATGGCGCGTGCGCCAGCCGCGCGAGGCGCCGCGCGATCTCGGTCTTGCCGACGCCGGTCGGGCCGATCATCAGGATGTTCTTGGGCAGCACCTCGTCGCGCAGCTCGGGCGCCAGCTGGAGCCGGCGCCAGCGGTTGCGCAGCGCGATCGCGACCGCGCGCTTGGCGTCGCCCTGGCCGACGATGAAGCGGTCGAGCTCGGAGACGATCTCGCGCGGCGTGAAGGTGGTCGGTTCGAACGGGCTCATAGGGTTTCCAGCACGATGCTGGCGTTGGTGTAGATGCAGATGTCGGCGGCGATCGCCATGGCCTTGCGTGCGATCTCCTCGGCCGGCAGCTCGGTCGCTTGGACCAGCGCGCGCGCCGCGGCGAGGGCGAAGGAGCCGCCCGAGCCGATGCCGATCAGGCCGTCCTCGGGCTCGAGCACGTCGCCGGTGCCGGTCAGCACGAGCGAACTGCGCTTGTCGGCCACCGCCATCACCGCCTCGAGCCGGCGCAGATAGCGGTCAGTGCGCCAGTCCTTGGCCAGCTCGACACAGGCGCGCGGCAGCTGGCCCGGATGCTGCTCGAGCTTGGCCTCGAGGCGCTCGAACAGGGCGAAGGCGTCGGCGGTCGCCCCGGCGAAGCCGGCGATGATCTCGCCGTTGCTCAGGCGCCGCACCTTCTTGGCGTTGCTCTTGATCACGGTCTGGCCGAGCGTCACCTGGCCGTCGCCGGCGATCACGACCTTGTCGCCGCGCCGGACCGACAGGATGGTGGTGCCGTGCCAGACGGCCTTGTCGCTGTCGCTCATCTTGTCCCCGAAATCCTCGGCCCCGGTATGGCGGGTTGCGGGCGGCGGGTCAATGCCCGGCCCCGGGCGGGGCCGGACTCCCTATGTATGCAGCCGCCCAGGGGGATCAAGGCTTTGCCCGCCGCCCCGGCGCTGGCATTGCCCGGCCTGCCCTGCTACAACCCTGCCGGATTTGGACGAAGGCACCGCCATGGCCCGCCCGCGCAAGACCGGCAAGACCGCGAAAGCCCAGCCGAAGAAGGCTGCGGCCCGCCGTGCCGTGGCCGGCAAGCCGGGCGGCCGCGCCCGTGGCCCACGGCGGGCGGCGGTCGAGCGCAACACCCGCGAGACCCGCATCGCCGTCCGGGTCGACCTCGACGGCACCGGCGTGTCCAGCATCTCGACCGGCATCGGCTTCCTCGACCACATGCTCGAGCAGCTGTCGCGCCACAGCCTGATCGACATCGAGGTCAAGGCCGAGGGCGACCTGCACATCGACTATCACCACACGACCGAGGACACCGGCATCGCGCTCGGCGAGGCGGTCGCGCTCGCCCTCGGCGACCGCACCGGCATCCGGCGCTATGGCGACGCGCTCATCCCGATGGACGAGACGCTGACCCGGGTCGCGCTCGACGCCTCCAACCGGCCCTATCTGATCTGGAAGGTGGCGTTCAGCCGGCCCAAGCTCGGCCAGATGGACACGGAGCTGTTCAAGGAGTGGTTCCAGGCCTTCGCCCAGGCGGCCGGCCTGACACTCCACGTCGAGACTGTTTACGGCGAGAACAATCACCATATGGTCGAATCCTGCTACAAGGGCCTGGCCCGCGCCTTGCGCCAGGCGGTCGAAATCGACCCGCGCAAGGCCGACGCCGTGCCCTCGACCAAGGGCGTGCTGGGCGGCTCGCTCTGAGGGGCCGGCGGCGTCGCCGCCGGACCGCCACCGTACGAAAGATCGTTCAGACCTGTTTCGTCATGCGGCTTTACACCGTGCATATTCGCCGGACGTCCCGGGACACCGACCGCGACGTGGTCCTGGTGCGCGAGGGCTTTTCCTGGGGCGCTTTCCTGTTCACCGTCCTCTGGGCGCTGTGGCGCCGGATGTGGCTGGCGGCCCTGCTCATCGTGCTCGGCGGCCTGGTGCTCGATTCGATCGTGGCGCTCGCCGAGCTCGATCCAGTCAGCGAGACCGTCCTGTCGCTCGCCTATGCGCTCTATATCGGCTTCGCCGGCAATGACTGGCACCGCGGCTCTCTCGCTCGGCGCGGCTATGAAGAGCAGGCGGTGGTCGGCGCCGCCGATCTCGGCGATGCCGAGCGGCGCTATTTCGGCGAGGCCGTGGCCGCGCCCCTGGTGAGCGCATGACCGTCGCCATCATCGACTACGGCTCGGGCAATCTGCGCTCGGCGGCCAAGGCGTTCGAGCGCGCGGCGGCCGAGGCCGGCGTCGCGACCGAGGTTGCCGTGACCGGCCGCGCCGAGGACGTGCGCCGCGCCGAGCGCGTGGTCCTGCCCGGCGTCGGCGCGTTCGCCGACTGCAAGGCCGGTCTCGACGCCCTGCCCGGCATGGTCGAGGCGCTCGAAGAGGCGGTGGTGCAGCGCGGCCGGCCGTTCCTCGGCATCTGCGTCGGCATGCAGCTGATGGCCGAGCGCGGGCTCGAGCACGGCGTGCATCCCGGCCTCGGCTGGATCAAGGGCGAGGTGCGGCGCATCGCGCCGGCCGATCCGGCGCTCAAGATCCCGCACATGGGCTGGAACGATCTCGAGCTCGCCAATGGCGGGGCACATCACCCGGTGCTCGAAGGCTTGGGCGCCGGCACCGACGTCTATTTCGTGCACAGCTATCAGCTGGTCTGCGCCGACAATCGCGACCGGCTCGCCACCGTCGACTATGGCGGCGCGCTGACCGCCGCGGTCGGCCGCGACAATCTCGTCGGCACGCAGTTCCACCCGGAGAAGAGCCAGGCCGCCGGGCTGCGGCTCATCGCCAATTTCCTCCGGTGGCAGCCATGACGCGCATGCGCCCGCCGCGTCCGGCCGCGAGCGAGGGCGGACTCGATCTCGCAGTCGAGCGCCTGACCGCCTTCAAGCCGGGCGAGCTCGACGATCTGTGCGAGGCGACCGACGCCGCGATCGAGGCGGGCGGCGGCTTCGGCTGGGTCAATCCGCCGCCGCGCGACACGCTCGAATCCTATTGGCGCGGCGTGCTGCTCGTGCCCGAGCGCTCGCTGTTCGTCGCGCGCCTCGACGGCACCATCTGCGGCTCGGCCCAGCTGCTGCGCCCGAGCCGCAACAACGAGGCCCAGGCCTTCGCCGCCCAGCTGCAGAGCGCGTTCATCGCGCCCTGGGCACGCGGCCACGGTCTCGCGCGGATGCTCACCGTCGCCATCGAAGAGGAGGCGCGCCGCGCCGGCTTCACCGTGCTGCTGCTCGACGTGCGCGAAACCCAGGAGCGCGCCATCGCGCACTACAAGTCGCTCGGCTATGTCTGCTGGGGCACCAATCC
>Ga0335070_10005518_pt1 | contig 14873 bp, 17 predicted proteins | sample Lox_Sample_13_FD_206722 | JGI IMG/M metagenome (GOLD analysis project Ga0335070, IMG submission 206722) | Soil microbial communities from Loxahatchee National Wildlife Refuge, Florida, United States - Lox_Sample_1.3 | ecosystem: Environmental > Terrestrial > Soil > Wetlands | place: USA... | reverse complement strand
GGAAGAAGGGCACATTCAGGTTAAGCGGGGTTTCGGCCGGAAGGGGGGAAGGTGGAGAGGAAGAGAGCAGTTTGATCTCGTTCAAGGGGTGAAAGCAAGCCTTTTATCCGTGGGTGGCAACTTTTCTCAGGTCCAAGATCAACTGGACCTCTTCCTGGGAAAGCCCCAGCCGTTTAGCGATATCCGCCACCCCACAGCCAGCAGTGGCCATTTCCAGGATTTGACCGTTTCCCTCCTGGGCGCTGGCCTTCGGCGGGGAAGCCGGAATCTTTTCCTCGATCTTCTCCAAAAGCTGGCTCAAATTCTGAATCTTCCCGTCTAGGGATTCGGTCAAATTCTTGACCAGTTCCCGCTTCTCCACTAGGGTTTGGGCAAGGTCCCCAGAGAGGGACTCTGATTCCTTCAGCAACTGGTTTATCTTCTCCAGATTGCCTTCCAGCTTTCTCCCCCCAGCCAGGGCTTTGCCCCTCTTCGAGGAGATTCCCTTCGGAGTCCCCCTTAAGAAAAAGAATAAGGTCAGAAAGGAGGCTAGAATGGTTCCCTCTACCACTAATAATCCCCATGTGTCGTTCAAGCTCATCCTTGTTCCTTTGCTTTCCGCCCTAGACCAGAATGTCTACCACTTTGCCCGATGCCGGCTTTTCGTTCTGGCCCTCTTGTGGGTCTTCCAGGTCCGATTCCTCGACAGCCGGCCTGCCCCGTTCCCTCTTCTTTCCCTTGGACCTGCGGCGGGAATCCTTGTCCACGGGCACCTCTTTAGAGTTTCGGGTCTGACCCGAAGGGTTTAGCCGACTCAACTGACCAAAGAGGGGAGACTCATCCCCCATAGGAATTTTTCCCGTCGCCCGAAGCTTACTTCTTCTCCAGGATTTTGTTGACTTTCTCGATGAACGTCTCGGGAGTAAATGGCTTGACGATGTAGTTGCTCACTTTGAATTTCACCGCTTCCAGGACGTTTTCCTTCTGTCCTTCCGCAGTTACCATCAAGAAGGGCAGGTCCTTCCATTCTTCCTGGCTGCGTACTGCCTTCAGCAGTTCGATTCCCGGCATCTGGGGCATATTCCAGTCGGAAACGATGAAATCGACCTTCTCCCGGCGTAGAATATCCAGGGCCATCTGTCCGTTCTCGGCCTCTAAAATGTTGGTGTGGCCGATCTGGCGCAGGATATTCTTGACGATCCGCCGCATGGTGGCAAAATCATCCACGACCAAGAACTTCATATTTGATTCGCTCATTTCTCTCTCCCTGGCTGATGGGGGTTGCAGGACTTTCGTTTTTCCTCCGGAAGGGAAGTTTCAGGACCTTCCGGATCAAGTGAAATCCCTCATATAACTTCGGACCTTGGTCTTCAGCTTCAGAATTGCCTTCGCATGGATCTGGCAGATCCGGGATTCGGTAAACCCCATGACTTCCCCGATCTCCTTCAAAGTGAGTTCCTCGTAATAATAGAGGGAAATCACCGTCTTTTCCTTGGGGGAAAGTTCCTCGATAGCCTCGGCCAGCACTTTTTTTAACTCCTCCAGTCCGAGAAGATGGAGGGGTTGTTTCTCCTGGTCATCGATGAGCAGGTTGATCAGGTCCTCCTCGGGTAGCTTGGGGATTTTATGGCGCACATTCTCGATATCCAGGAGGAAGACTCCGTTAACTTCGTTCACCAAGTCATAGTAGCTTTCCAGGGAAAGGCCCATTTCTTCGGCAACCTCCTCATCTTCCACCGACCTCCCCCTTTTCTTCTCCAGGGTCTGGCAGGCCTTCTCCAGTTGGGCCGCCTTCTGCCTCACCGAGCGGGAAACCCAGTCCAGGGAGCGCAGTTCGTCCAGCATGGCTCCTTTGATCCGGAATTCGGCGTACGTCTTGAACTGCACCTTCTTCTCCGGATCGAACTTATTCAGAGCATCCATTAAGCCGATGACCCCTGCACTCATCAAATCTTCCACCGAAACATGAGGAGGCAGACGCATGGCCAGTCGATGGGCTATGTACTTGATCAGGGGAGTATACTTCAGGATCATCTCCTCCCGGTTGTTTCCCTCCGGAGGAGGGGGCCCTGAAGTCTTCGGACTCGTCGAATAGACCTTGTGATTGAACGCTCTGGATTTCAATCGGCTCTCCCATCCTGTTCGGTCTGTTGCTGACATTGAAACAGATGCTGCCAGAAGAATTGGACCTGGCCTTGTGTTCTGGGGGTTGGGGGCCTCTCGATGAGCTCTCGGGCCATCTCCATGAAAGAACGGCTGGAGAGGGCCTGGGGAAAGGCCTCCAGGACCGGCCGCTGCTTCTTTACCGCCTGGGGGATTTTGTCATCGAAGGGCACGAAGCCCAGATAATCAACCGATATGCCTCCCAGGAAACGATCCACGGCCCTACTGATCTTGCCGAAAGTCTCCTTGGCCTCCTGACCGTTCTGGGCCGAATTGATCAGCAGGGTAAACCGGTCTTTCTTGTATTTGGTGGCCAAAACTTTAATGAGCGCATAGGCATCGGTGATGGAGGTCGGTTCCGGAGTCACTACCACGATCGACTCTTCCGCCGCCAGGTTAAAGTAAAGTACATTGGAAGAGATCCCGGCCGCCGTGTCAATGAGCAGGATGTCTACAGTTCCGGCCACAAGGTCCAATTCATTCAGCAGGAATAGTTTTTGGCTCTCGTTCAGGTCCACCAGTTCTAGAACCCCGGAGCTCGCCGGGAGAACCGCCATTCCCCCCGGTCCCCGGGTGAGGATTTCGAAAACCCCCTTCTCCCGGTTTAGAAGGTGCTGAATGTTGTACTGAGGGGTCAGCCCCAGGAGAATATCGATGTTGGCCAGACCCAGGTCTGCGTCGAAGACCAGGACCTTCCGGTCCAGACGGGTAAAGGCAAAGGCCAAGTTGGCCACCACATTGGTCTTCCCAACCCCTCCCTTGCCGCTTCCCACGGAGATCACCCGCGGCCAGCGCGCGGTGTATGCCTCTTTACTCTTCTTCGGGGGTTTGCCCAAAGGTTCACTTCTTTCCTTTTGGCTATCCATGAGGGTCCGCAATCCCTCTGCTTGATCCATTCCCGTAGACCTCGTCAGTTCCATTGAATCCGGTTCAAAACCAAATAGGCTACCCGGCCCTTCGTGGCCAGTTCGATGTCCTCAGGAACTCTCTGACCATTGGTCAGGTAGGACAAAGGCCGTCTAAAACGCAGCAGCTGGTTGAAGAGGGAGGTGAACTCTTCGGTCTCATCGATTTTGGTGAAGATGTAACTCCGAATGGGAAGCAGGCTGAAGCGCTCCCCAATCTGGGCCAAGTCATAATCCTTGGTGGTGGCACTGAGGACCAGGTGGTTCTCCATCCGGCGGTCAACGGACAGGATGTCCTTCAATTCCTCCAGCTGCTCCAGCTGATAGGGATTCCTCCCGGCCGTGTCGATGAGCACCAGGTCCTGCTGGCGGTTTCTCTGGAGAATCTCTCCCAACTCTTCCCGTCCGGAGGCGATCTCCAATGGCAGGCCTAGAACCCGGGAATAAGTGCTCAGCTGGTCGATGGCCCCGATGCGATAGGTGTCGACGGTGACCAGGGTCACCTTCTTTTTCAACTCCAGGCTGAAGTGGGCGGCCAGTTTGGCGAGAGTGGTGGTTTTCCCCACCCCAGTCGGGCCGATGAAAGACCACACTTTGCCAATCCCTAGGTCCACCCCGGTCACTTCCACCTCGTCCATGAACTTCCACTGGAGGTAGTTGCGGTAGGTTTCTGAATTCCTCTCCGTCCGGGATTCCTTCAGCCATATCTTAAGTTCTTCCCCCAGCCGATGGACAAAATCGGGGGCTAAGCCGATCGAGAGCATTCGCTCCAAGAAGGGGTCTTCAGAGGGAGAAAAGCATTCTTTTTTCTTGGCCGCCGGGGGAAGCCACAGAGGGGCCACCTTCCTCGCCGGCCTGGCTCCATGCGCCGGTGCATGGTCAATCGCGGCCACCACTTCCACGGCCATTGGAGAAAAAGCCCGGGTCCTGCCATTGAGTTTCTTCAAGGATTTGGTGGAGAGGATGATGGCCTCGGGCCCCAGGGCCTCCTTCACCCGGCGAAGGGCTTGCTGCATGTCGGGGGCTTCAAATCGTTTAATCTGCATGGGCCACACTCACCGTACCTAAAGACTGAATTTTCGTCTGGGAAGTCAGCTCGCTGTGGGACAGAACAGCCACCTGAGGCAAGAATCGATCCAGCAGCTTTTTGAGATGGCGCCGGACCCCTGGAGAGCATAGGATCACCGGCTGATAGTTTAGATGGGCCACCCGGTCTAAGGTTTGGTGGATATTGGTCAGGATCTTCTGGGCCACCCCCGGCTCCAGAGCCAGGTAAGAGCCCTGTTCCCCCCGGACCAGCTTTTCCCGCAGGAGGTCTTCGATCCTCGGGTCTAGGGCAATGACCGGCAAGGTTCCCTCCGGGGTCTCAAACTGCTTGACAATCGACCGGGAAAGCTTCTGCCGGACATATTCGGTAAGGACGTCTGGGTCCTTCGTCACTGGGCCATAGTCGGCCAGGGTCTCCACGATGGTCAGAAGGTCCCGGATAGACACCCGTTCCCGCAGGAGGTTCTGAAGGACCCTCTGAACGACCCCCAGGACAAGGTTGTTGGGTGTGAGTTCTTCCACCGCCTTGGGGTAATTCTGGGCCAACCGGTCCAGCAGCTTCTGCACGTCCTGGCGTCCCAGCAGCTCGTCCGCATGTCCCTTGAGGATTTCCGTTAGATGGGTGGCCATGATGGTGGAGATGTCCACCACCGTGTAGCCGGAGAAATGGGCCTCTTCCTTCCGCTTCTCGGGGACCCACAAGGCCGGCAGGCCGAAGACCGGTTCTTTGGTGGGAATTCCTTCGATGGTTTTCTTCACCTCCCCGGGGTTCAGGGCCATCAGGTACCCCATCATCATCTCCGCCCGGGCTACCTCATTGCCCTTGATGAGAACCCGGTATTCGCCCGGATGGAGCTGCAGGTTATCCCGGATGCGCAAGGGGGGGATGATGATTCCCAGGTCAGAGGCAAACTGACGGCGAATGGAGCGGATCCGGCTCAGTAGATCCCCGTGCTGTTCTTCATCCACCAGGGGAATCAGGCCGTAGCCCACCTCCAGTTCCAGGCGGTCGAGCTGGAGGAGGGATTCCGCCCCCTCTGCCGAGGGCGGCGGAGCAGCTTTTTTGGTTTCTTCTTCCTTCCTCTGAGCCTGTCGCCGGTTCTCCTGGAGGGTAAGGTAGGCAACTCCCCCAACCATCAGGGAAAGGGTGATAAAGGGGATATGGGGCAGCCCGGGGATGAGCCCCATGACCAATAGGATTGCGGCGGAAAGGCCGATGGCCTGGGGCTGAAGCCGGAATTGGCGGCTGAGCTCTTTTCCTATGCTGAATTCGGAAGCAGCCCGGCTCACGATGATACCCGCCGCCGTGGAGATGATGAGGGCGGGGATTTGGGAAACCAGGGCGTCGCCGATGGTCAGAATCGTGTAGGTCTGGGCGGCGGTCAGGAGGGGGAGGTCCTGCTGGAAAACCCCGATCACGAAGCCCCCGCCGATGTTGACCAGGATGACTAAGATTCCGGCAATGGCCTCGCCCCGCACGAACTTGCTGGCCCCGTCCATGGCTCCGTAGAAGTCGGCTTCCCGGGCGATCTGGGCTCGGCGCCTGCGGGCTTCCTGTTCGTCGATGAGGCCGGCATTCAGGTCCGCGTCGATGGACATCTGCTTGCCAGGCATGGCATCCAAAGTGAAGCGGGCGGCCACCTCCGCGATGCGGCCGCTGCCTTTGGTGATGACCACGAAATTAATGATCACCAGGATGATGAAGATGATAAAGCCCACCACATAGTTCCCTCCCACTACAAACTGGCCGAAGGACTTGATGACCACTCCGGCGGCCGACGTTCCCTCATTTCCGTAGAGGAGGATGAGGCGAGTGGAGGCGATGTTTAGGGACAGCCGGAAAAGAGTGGTGAGGAGGAGGACCGATGGGAAGGTGGAGAACTCCAGGGGATGGGTGATGTACAGCGAGGTCAGAAGCACCAGTATAGAGATGGTAAAGCTGCACGACAAAAGAATATCCAAGAGCAGCGTGGGCAGGGGAATGATCATGACCAGCAGGATGGCGATCACTGCCCCGGCCATGCAGACCTCGCTCCGCTCCAGGCGGAAGCTTTCACGGGACAAGACGGGGGACTGGATGACTTTTTCGGTCATACTCGTTTATAGGATTCGGTTCTTCATCCGGTACACATGGGCCAGGATGTCGGCCACTACTTGATAGAGGGTCGAAGGAATGACCTGGCCCAGCTCCACGGTTTTGTACAGAATCTGGGCCAGCGGTTTGTTCTCCACCAGGGGAATTTGATGGGCCCGGGCGGTTTCCTTGATCTTCTCAGCAATGACTCCCGCCCCCTTAGCTAGAACTTTGGGAGCCGCCATCTCATCTTTTTCATATCCCAGGGCCACGGCCAGATGGGTGGGGTTGGTGATTACCACGTCGGCCTTGGGCACTTCAGCCATCATTCGCCTGCGGGCCATCTCCCGCTGGATGGAACGGATGCGGGACTTCACCAGGGGGTCTCCCTCGGTCTGTTTGAACTCCTCCTGAACCTCTCTTTTGGTCATGCGCAGGCTCTTTTCATAGCTCCATCGTTGAAAGAGGTAATCAAGGACGGCCAGGGCCACCATAACCAGAACCGTCTTGAAGAAGATGCGGGCCGACACAGAGCCTACGAAACGGAAGACCCCGCCTACTTCCTGATCGGAGAGAGTCAGGATTTCCGGCAATTCCTTCTGGACCGTCGAGTAGGCCACCCATCCGATGATCAGAAATTTGAAGATGGATTTGACCACCTCCACCAAGGACTCCTTGGAAAGAAGGCGACGAAACCCCTGGATTGGGTCCACCCGGGAGAGCTTGGGTTGAATGACTTCCAGAGTGAACAGGCTCCCGATCTGAACATAGTTGCTCAGGACGCCCATGGCCAACACGGCCAGGAGAATGGGGGTCAGGATTTGGAAGAGGGCCCAGACTACCTCTCCCCGGAAGGCTAGGATATTGTCAGGGCTCAGGGAAAAGGTCCCGATCTTCTGGAAGCATTGGACCATAACCCAAGATAGACGCTGCAAGAGATACGTGCTAAGAACGTAGATGACCGATAAGGCCACCAGGAGGACGGCTACGGAAGGGATTTCCCGGCTTCGGGCCACCTGTCCTTTTTTTCTTGCTTCGGCCCGACGCTTTCCGGTTGCCTTTTCGGTTCGTTCGCCAAACGACTCGTCAGCCATTCCTACCTCTGCATCAATGGAAGAAGGGTGAAAACCAAAGCTCTTCCCGTTTCTTGAAACAGATTCCTAAAATAGGGAAGAAAGAGCTCGATGGACAAGGCCAGAAAGAGAAACCCGATTCCGAGGGTCAGGGGAAAACTGGTGATGAGGATATTAATTTGGGGAACCGCTTTGGCTAAAATCCCCAGTCCAATTTGGGTAAAGATTAGGACGGCCATCACCGGAGCCGCGATTTTGATGGCCACCACAAAAAGACTCCCCAGGAGTCCGAGAAAATGGCGATAGAGACCTTCCTGCAGATGGATTTCCCCAGGGGCCAAGAGGAGGAAACTCTGGAAAAGAGCCCGGAAGAACCAGTGGTGGCCATCCACCGTCAGGAAGACGATCAAGCTCACCAAGTCGAGAAATTGGGATAGGAGTGGGGTGTCGACCTCCGACTGGGGGTCCACCACGCTGGCCATGCTCAACCCCATTTGGAAGCCCACCAATTCCCCACTGAACTGGATACCGGCAAAGACGATGTTCACCGAAAGAGCTAAAACCAGTCCGATCATCAGTTCGGCGGCCATGAGGAGGCCGAACTGGATTGGCTCGGAGGGCAGGAGCCGGGGGTCCACCTTAACCAAAGGCAGGAGGATGAGGCCCACGGTCAGAGTCAACCCTGCCTTTACCAGGCTGGGAATGCTGCGTGAATTCAGCACCGGCATCATGAAGAGGATGGGTGAGACCCTCATGAGGATCAGAACCAAAGCCTGAAATTGGAGGAGCGACCAATTCACCAAAACCGCCGGCATCTATCCCTTCCCTACTTGACGAAATTGGGCAGATTCACGATCAACTGTTCCGTGTAAAACATCATCTTCCGCATCATCCAGGGCCCAAGAACCAGGAGAGCCACAAAAACAACGACGATCTTGGGAACAAAGACCAAAGTGGCTTCCTGGATCTGGGTGACCGCCTGGAAAAGGCTGACCAAGAGCCCTACGATTAACCCGATTCCCAGGATGGGCAAAGAGAGATACAGGGTGGTTTCGAGGGCTTCCCGGGCAATCTGACCGACGAGGTCTGGGTTCATTTCAAGCTCTCCAATTCATGCGCGACGCCTGGGACCTAGGCGAATGACGACCCCCAAAACTCTTCCTTCCCTTGGGGTCTGTGCCCATGGACGTCTCCTTTTCTTTTCCACAACCCGGTTATTATCTTTACTTCCTGGGCCGTGCGCTCTTAATAAAAGCTCTTCACCAGGGACCCGACCAGCAGGTTCCACCCGTCCACCAATACAAACAGCAGCACTTTGAACGGCAAAGAGATCATGACCGGGGGAAGCATCATCATCCCCATGGACAGCAGCACGCTGGAAACCACCATGTCCACGATCAAAAATGGGATGTATAGAATACAGCCAATCTGGAAGGCGGTTTTGAGTTCGCTGATCATGAAGGCCGGAAGAAGAACCGTTGTGGGGATCTCTTCCTGATTCTTCGGCCGGGACATCTTGGCCATTTGAATGAAAAGGGCCAAGTCCTTTTCCCGGGTCTGTTTGAACATGAATTTGCGCACCGGTTTCACCGCTTCTTCCAGGGCCTGAGCCTGGGAGATTTTCTTCTCCTTGTAAGGGGTGAGGGCTTTTTCGTCGATGGTCTGCCACACCGGGGTCATGATGAAGAAAGTCAAAAACAGAGCCAGCCCAATCAGCAGCTGGTTGGGGGGCATCTGGTTGGTCCCCAGGGCATGGCGGAGGAAAGAAAAGACCACGATAAGCCGGGTAAAACTGGTCATCATGACCAGGATCGCCGGTGCTAGGGAAAGAACTGTCAGGAGAATCAGAATCTGGATGAGGACCGAAACTTCTCCCGGGCCTTTGGCCTCTCCTACGCCGATTTTCACTGTGGGGATGGGCCAGGCTTGGGCTGAGGCTGAGGAATAGGTCATCCCGATGACCCCAGCCACGCTCAGCAGGAGGAGCCAGGGAAGGAGCTTACTTTTCATTCCCCATCTCCGCCATTTCTCCCCTCTCCTTCCTCGAAAAGAGGGCCAGAGATTTCAGCCAGGGGATCGGTTCCGGCTTGAAGCCAGGCCTGGTCAAGCTCTTCCGGATCATCTCCTTGTTCTCGACCTTGGTTAAAAAGGTGATCTGCTGGGGGGTAACCCCCAGCGCCAGGACCTCCCCTCCGATTTCCACCAGGGAAACGTACTTCTGAGGAGCGATCGGTTTGGTGGTTAACACCCGGATTCCATTGTCTGGTCCCAAAATCCCCTGGACTCTCTGCCAGCGCTTGAAAAGGCGGACCAGGAGAACCAAGAGGGCGATCACCACCCCCAGGGCCAGGACCATTTTCAGGGTTGCCCAAAGCATCACTTCCTCACGATCCTAGTTGTTTCACCCTTTCCGTCGGGCTGAGGATATCGGTCATCTTGATTCCAAACTTGTCGTTCACCACCACCACCTCTCCCCGGGCGATCAGTTTCTGGTTCACGAAGATCTCCACTGGCTCCCCGGCCAGCTTGTTCAGTTCGATCACCGATCCCTGTCCCAGTTGGAGCAGTTCGCTGACCAGCATCCTCGCCCGCCCCAATTCCACAGAGACCTCCAGGGGGAGGTCGAGGATGAAATCCAGATTGGGGACTTCTTTGGGGCTTCCGTCAGCCTTGGGCTCGGGCCCCGGTTTGATCCCCGGTTCTTTTGTGTTTCCCAGGTTTTCCAGCTCCATGGCACGGCTCCTCATTCACGCAGGTTTGAGGGTTCCTTCGATCTGGAAGGCTTTGCTGCTCCCGTAAACCCCTGCCCTTCCCAGGAATTTGGGAACCCCCTGGATTTTAGCCGTCAGGGGTTCGGAGACTTCCTTTCCTAGGGGCAGGATGTCCCCCGCTTTTAACCCTAGAAGCTTCTCGGAAGTGACCACCGCCTTGGCAAATTCCACCACCACTTCGACTTCGGTGAACTTCAGCTCCTCCGACAACCTGGCAATCCAGTTTTGATCCAATTCCATATGTTCGCTCTGGTATCCGGAATAGAGTTTGCCTTTAATTGGTTCCAGGCTGAAATAGGGAATGCACAGGGTGATGAACCCGGTAATCTGTTCCACCTCCAGGTTGAAGGAGATGGTCAGGACCAGCTCGCCCGGAGGAACAATGGAGGCAAATTGGGGATTGACCTCGCTGCGGACATGCTGAAACGAGAGGGGATGGACCGAGTTCCAGGCCTTTTCCAGTTCCACGAAGATGATGTTGACCACTTTCTGGATAAGCTTTGATTCGATGTGGGTAAAATCCCTCCCCTCGATGCGAAAATTCGTCCGACCCGTCCCACCCAGAAAAATATCCACGAAGCTGAAGACCAGCTTGGGGTCCAGGATGAGCAGGGCGTGGCCCCGCAACGGGTTCATCTTGAAAATCTGAAGGCTGCAGGGCAGAGGAAGGGTTTTTGTGAATTCGCCGTATTTGGTCATAAGGCTTTTCCCGGGGACGATGTCCACATTTTTCCGCAGGGTGACCGACAGGGGTGTCCGCAGGAGCCGGGCAAAGGAATCATTGATCACATCCAGGGTGGGCATTCGGCCGCGGATAATCCGGTCCTGATTGGTAAAATCATAAGCCGCGACCTTGGATTCCTCCTTCGGCTCGGGGGTCACCTCCACCTTTCCGCCTTCAATTCCTTTGAGCAGGGCGTCGATCTCGTCCTGGTTTAGGATTTTATCCATGATCGTTCTACTGGATTACGAACTCCGTAAAGAAAATATTCTGCGCCTTAAGGTTGACCAGCAGCTGGTTCACCTTTCCCTTGATCTCTTCCCGCAGGGCCGCCTTGCCTTCCGAAGTCATTATTTCCCTATATTGTCTGCTGGAAAGAATGGTGAGGATCGCATCCCGGAGCTGGGGCTGCCTTTTCTCATACTCCTCGCTGGGTTTTACTTGATTGCTCTCAATATGTAAAGTAACCTTGAGATATCGGGGTTGCCCGGGGTCTGCCAGGTTCACCAGGAAAGGCTCCATCTTATAGATATGCCCGCTTGCGGCAGCGGTTGCGGGGGGAGGAGAAGGCTTTCCTTTGAAAAAGAAGAACCAGGCTCCTCCTCCCGCTGCCCCCAGGAGAACGACGCCTATCCCTATGATTATAAATAATTTTAAGGACTTAGGTTTTTTCTCTGACTTGGGATTATCGGCCATTTGCCACCATTCAGGAATGGTTTTTATGATTCCAAACCCGCCGGCTCAGAACCTATGTCCATTTTTGCAATGGGCATGCCAAGCTGGAGTAATCCGGATTATAGAAACAACATCTCAATTTAATTTAAAATTTCGGTAAGAGCGAGGATATTTGAAGGTTTGAATTTCTGTCAATTTATTCTAGCTGGTCAATTTGTTGACGTAGTTGAAAAGTGCGAGGTCAGCCCAGGAGGGATTGGAAAATTATCAATTTTTTTAATAAATTTTAATAGCTAGAGGGAGGGGAGCATAATTACTGCCTATGCTCCCCCATTGCTGCAAGAGAAGAACCCTACTTGATATTGATGAGCTGAGCCAGCATCTCATCGGTGGTGGTGATGATCTTTGAATCGGCCTGGTAGGCCCTCTGGGTTATGATCATTTTGATGAACTCCCCCGCCAGGTCCACATTCGATTCCTCCAGCATAGAGGCGGAAATGTTTCCCACGCCCCCTTCCCCCGCCTTATTGATCAAGGGGTCCCCGGAGTCGGGCATGGACCTGAAGAGAAGAGACCCCGCTCTTTCCAACCCATACAGACTGGGAAAATCTGCCAACGCCAGGCGAGCGATGTTTTTCACTTGCCCATTGGTATAGTTCCCCACAATGTTCCCCTCATTAGTGATACTGATTCCGGAAATGGTTCCGGCCCCGTAACCATTCTGAAGGAGACTCTGAATCGCGGAAGGAGCCCCGTACTGGGTGGTGCCGGTAAAATCAGCCGAAACGGCCGAAGCAGCGACCCCATCGGAGTAAGTAATGGCTCCCGTGTAGAGGGCCACGGGCATGGCCGTGGTAAGGGCACCGGAGCTGTTGAACGCGATCGTTCCCGTGCCGAAGAGTTGGGGGGTGCCCGCAGTTCCTCCGCTCACATCGGCCCCATCGATGAGGGCATTCCAACTCCAGGTCTGAGCGGCAGTCTGGGTAAAATACACGGTGACGGTATGGGTCTGGCCGAGACTGTCATAGACCGGCAAGGCGGTGGAATAGTGAGAAGTCCCTCCTGGGTCGGCGATGCTGAAAGTGGTTGGGGTCTCCGCCGAATTCAGGTTTAAGACCATTTGCACGTTGCTGGTGGCCGCAGGGGCGATCATATTCGTCTGGTCCACGACGATGTCTGACAGGCTTTCGATCAGGTTTGTTCCCGTGGGATCATAAAGGTACCCCTGCACTCGAAGGCCGTTGGCATTTACAAAGTAGCCATCCTTGTCCAGATGGAAGCTGCCCGCCCGGGTATAGAAATCTTCATTTGTAGTTGTATTCTTCGCGATGAAGAAGCCTTTTCCGTTGATGGCTAGGTCGGTTCCTACGCCTGTGGTTTCCAGGGTTCCTTGGGTGAAGCTGCAGGCCATGCTGGAAACTTTGGCTCCCACGCCCACCCGAGTAACCCCGCTGATCCCCTCCAGGGACATCCCCAAAAGGTCTTCGAACTGGACGCTAGACCCCTTGAAACCTACCGTATTGACGTTGGAGATGTTGTCCGAAATGACCTGCATGGCCACGCTGTTGGAGTCCATCCCGCTCAGGGCCGAGTAAAAGGAAGAGGTAATCGACATAAAATACTCCTTTCTTCAAAAGTTTAGTTCATGATTGACAAGATGTCGCTAAATTGGACTTTGCCGCCGTTCACTTGGAGAGCGACCGAGCCATTATCCAGAGAAACCCCATCCACCGTGCCGACCTGGTAGGTGGTAACCGAAACCGCTTTCCCCTGGGTATCAACCGCCAGAACCTTGAAGGTGTAGGTTCCATCGGGGAGGGTTACCCCTGCCTGGTTCTTTCCGTCCCACCCGATCTTCTGAAGGGAAGCGTCTTTGAATCCCGCATCTGTCTGCCGGACCAGAGTCCCCTGAGAATTAAAGACCTGGACGAATACCTTTCCCGGCTTGGCCAACTGATAAAACCCTTCTCCAACCGTTCCTTGCTGAATGGCCAGACCATTTCCCTGAGTCTTCACTTTCTTTCCGATTAGGCTGGCAACCTGTAAATTATTCATCGAAGTTTGTTCCGTCGCCAGCTGGGTCAAGGTCTGGTTCATCTTGGTCAAGGCATCTACGGTATTGAACTGGGCCATCTGGGTGGCCATCTGGAAGTTATCCAGGGGCTCCAGGGGGTTTTGGAACTGCAACTGGGTAGTGAAGAGCTTCAAAAAGTCTTCCTGAGTTAGGGTGTTTTTTGAGGCCTTTTCCACTCCCTGGGAATTTGAGCTCGAACTTGTGCCAACTGCAGTCACGCTCATTTTTCATCCTCCTTCCATAGTTAAACCAATAAATCCAGATATCGGCTCGCCAGGCCGGGTGCCGGAGTTCGACCTGGAATGGACTCCATGGAGTTTGCTGATGAAGCCTTTTCTTCAACAGGCATCCGGGCTCTCCAGGAATCCGGGTTTCCGGTGTCTTCTTTCCGCCCCTGAAACCATCCCGGGTCCTGCTGAACGAAAACATCAAACTTTTCCAGTTTAAAGCCTTCACTCTCGATGATCCTCTGAATCTCGCCCTGGCTGGTTTCCAGGCTGGCTTTAGTCGTGGGATTGTCCGTCCAGAGGGTGGTCTTTATGTGCTCTTTGTGCCGGTCGATCTCTAGGAAAACCTGCCCGAGTTCTGGGGGCTCCAAAGTGATCCGAATTCTCTCTTCATTGTTCCGGACCAACCACAGGACCCTCTGGCCCACTTGCTGAAAAACCGCTTGAGGATCGGGTCTCTCCGAAGGGGGTGGGGAGGCTTCCTTGATCTCCCCTGCATATTCAACATGGCGGTTCAAGGGATCGGTCAACGCCGCGAAGAAGGACGGGGGGTTCTGAACCTCTCTTGCGGCAAGGGGACCGATATCGGGTCCGACCCAAAGAAACTTTTCCTGCCCTTTTCCCGCATCCGCGGAGAAAGGAGTCCCTGACTCTTTATCTGATGAGTCCAGGATGTAAGCCTGGTTCCCGACCAGGGGACCTCTTTCCTGCAGGTTCTGTGGAATCTCTGGCCCCGCTGCTTCCTTCGCTGCCGCAAAGAGGGGTCCCTGTTTTTTTGGAACCTGTCCTTCACCGATCCTGGGGTTTGCCTCCATTTTCAAGAAAGGCTCGAAACTGGGGAAGAAATCATTCGATTCTTGGACAGGTCTTCTTTCACTCCCGTTGCTTTCCTCTTGGATCGAAGGACGGATGAAATTCTTTTCCCCTCCCGCGGATAACTCCATTTTCTCGGCCGATTCTTTTCGAGGAGACTCTTCCCAAGAGACCGGGGCGTTAGGAGAATCGGAGAAGGGGATGATCTTCTCCCCACTCTCCGTGGGTATATCCTTTTTCCCAGTCGATTCCCTTAGAAGGCCCTCTTCCAAAGAGACTGGGGCGTTAGGAGAATCGGAGAAGGGGACGATCTTCTTCCCACTCTCCGTGGGTATATCCTTTTTCCCAGTC
>Ga0335070_10005517_pt1 | contig 14873 bp, 13 predicted proteins | sample Lox_Sample_13_FD_206722 | JGI IMG/M metagenome (GOLD analysis project Ga0335070, IMG submission 206722) | Soil microbial communities from Loxahatchee National Wildlife Refuge, Florida, United States - Lox_Sample_1.3 | ecosystem: Environmental > Terrestrial > Soil > Wetlands | place: USA... | reverse complement strand
GATTCACTTCGCCTCTTCGACTTGCTCGCGGGCTTCGTTATAGGTGCCGAACTTTTTCGCTACAGGCTTTAGTGTCGGATAGAACTGCACAAACGTATGCTCGACGGCGGCATGGGCGTCGTGGCAAGCGAAACAACCATTGCCTTTCGGCATGGCCTCGGCGCCGGGGTCGTCGGCTTTGAATGCGTAGTAGGCCCACTTGTCCGGATGGTGCGACGAATCTTTCACCTCCACCGCCAATCCCATGAGGTCGGTTTGATAGTGGCCTCGCTTGTTGATGGAGTTCCGGCTGGCGGCATCCCGCTCATCAATCACAAACATGGTCTGCTCCGGCCACTTGCCGGAACTCAGAAAGTCCTGGTACGCCCAGCGCTGCACAAAAACATTGGTGAAGATGTCGTGGCTATCCGGACCCGGGCTGTAGTTCATGCCAAACCCGGACGAAAGGAACATCCATTCGCGATAGTCGGCCGGGCGGAGCAACTGACCTTTGTTGTCATATTGCGGTTTGGGAGTTTTGGACTCGGGAGCGGCAGCCAGAAACGCAAGGCAAACGGTCAGAGCAGAGATCAAGGCAAATACTGTTTTCATAACCCCCCACAATGGCAGCCAGCTTACTGCGAAGCCGATCTTGCCGTCTTGAACAAAATAAACATCGGCTGCAATTGAGAATGGTAACGATTCCTGCCCTTCAGCGTCAGAAGGACTGTGCCTGGCACGGAAGATCCCGGCAAATTTCTGCGCGGCGGAGAATTCTACTCGCCCGTGCGCTCTCGCCTGAGTAGAGGCGGCGTCCTGCTCTCTGAGCTTCTCCAACCTTGTTCGCGCTCGGTACCCCGACACGAGCACGAGCTAGCTTATGTGACGCTCGTGCTGCGCGGCGACTATTTGGAAGGCGATCGACATCTGGACGAGATGCGCCCGTTGACCGCTGTCTTCAACCCCGCGGGCGTGACGCATAACACCGCGATTGGACCGGCAGGAGCATCTTTCTTCACCGTTGAATTTCAACCCGAGGCGCGCCGCGATCTCAATGTCCAGCTCCCGCCCAGCACGGCGTTCGATCCTGGTGCTGGCTGGATGCTCTGGCCTGTGCTCGGCTTGTACACGGCGTTCAAGGACGGCGGATCCGATCCTCTCGTTTTCGACGCGCACGTGCTCGAGTTGCTGGGAGCGATTTCAGGACTCAACTCTCGTGAAAAGCCTGAGATTTCTCAGCCCAAGTGGTTTGCGCGGGTGAAGGAACGCCTTCACGAGGAGTTCCGAAGCGGGCTGCGCATGACCGACCTGGCTCGCGATGCAGGAGTTCATCCGGTCCACTTGGCACGCGTGTTCCGGAGGATCGAGCGCCGGACGCCGGGAGAGTATCAACACCAGTTGCAGGTGCGGGCAGCCTGCGAACTCTTGCGCGATCCTGACTGGAGCCTCGCGGCGATCGCAGCCGAGTGCGGCTTCGCCGATCAGAGTCACTTCACCCGTATCTTCCGTAGAATTACGAGAGCGACTCCCGCGCGCTTCCGGCAAAACCTCGTCGCGCCACACGGGCCGTTGTACCAGGATCATGAGCCTCCGTCCCGCGTATACTGCCGCTGATGCCCTCAGGCATCGACCATGGGTGCACTGGGAACCACCAAACCTCGTCTCACTTACATCGACTGGATGCGCGGACTGGCCTGCGTCCTGATGTTTCAGACCCATTGCTACGACTCATGGCTCGGCGGAGTAGCGCGGCAAGGCCGATTTTTCATGTACTCACAGTTGGGAGGTACTTTTCCTGCGCCGCTGTTTCTCTTTCTGGCCGGGATTTCCTTCGCGCTGGTGACGGAAAAATTGCGCCAAAAGAGTTTCCCTCCAGGCCAAATTGCCCGCGCCACGATCCGTCGTGGGGCCGAGATCTTAGGGTTTGGTTTGCTCTTCCGTCTGCAGGAGTATGTCCTTGCCTGGGGATGGTCCCCTAAAACCGATCTGCTGAGGGTAGATATTCTCAACACAATCGGCATATCGATGATGCTGATGGGAGCGGTCTGCTGGCTGGTCCTGGAGATTTGTGGTGCGGGCGCCGCCGCCCGCGAAAAGCGTAAAGATTCAAGAATTACTCTCATCTCTACCGCAGGCGGCACCGCTCTGTTGATCTGTCTGCTGACTCCATTACTCTGGACTGCCTGGCGTCCCGACTGGCTGCCCTGGCCGATTGAGTCTTACATCAACGGGGTACACAATCTCGGCACACCGCAATCCTGGCTGTTCCCGATTTTTCCCTGGACGGGATTCGCATTTGCCGGATTGGCCATCGGTTTTTTGTTGCAGAGTTCTTTTGCTCGCACACGCCAGGCTACGACCTTTTGCTCGATCGGCATCGGCGGCGTACTGCTCGTCGAGCTCGCGCGATGGCTCGATGGGCGATCCTATCAGCTTTATCCGGTTTACGATTTTTGGCATACCAGCCCGAATTTCTTCCTGATCCGCCTCGGGATGTTATTGGTGATGGTGACGGCCAGCTACGCCTGGTGCCGTTGGGGGTTCGGTGAGTCAGTCTTCAGTCCGTTGATCCTCCTGGGCCAGGCTTCCCTGATCGTCTACTGGGTACACATCGAATTTGTTTACGGGCGCCTCTCGATACTGCCAAAGCATAGGGTGGGAGTTGGAACAGCGTCGGCTGGATTAACCGCCATCACACTAGCGATGCTGGGAGTCGCGTACATCCGCACGCACGCCAAAGGATGGACAAAGCGGCAAAGCACGCAACTTCAACCGAAGTTATCGCAGTAGGGATTTCCTATCGGACTTGGCTTGGCAGGTGCCTCGGGTCGTTGAACTTGGCAACAAACTCCACCACTTGCCGCTCCGCCCATCGGCCGTCGTCGCCCGCACCATTGCGCTCCCCAACGAAGGCGCAGTGTCCGCCATCCGCGGTCTGGATGTAGGTGATATTCGGGTTTGCCAGAATGCGGGTCCGCGTCTCTGGCCGCAACCGGATAAACGGGTCATTGGTTGCGTGAATGATCAACGCCGGGACAGCGATCCGGTCCACCACATTGGCCGCGCCGGCACGCGCGTAATAGTCGTCTGCACCTGTGAACCCACAGTAGTGCGCAGTCACGCGGTCATCGAACAGCCGCAGGCTCGACACGCCGCGCAGACGGGCCGGATCAAAATCCTTAGGGAAATATCGGGACTTCTCACGAAAACGCCGGAAAAGCTGCCACAAGAAATAGTACTCATAGATCCGATTTGCAGGTTCGTGCAGCGCATCCGCAGAGGCAGCCAAATCCATCGCTGGACACACCCCCACTACGGCCCGAAATTCCGGTGGCCCTTCGTGTCCCCATTCTCCCGCCAGCTTTAGCACAAGATTGCCGCCCATCGAGAAGCCAGCCAGAGCAAAACGCGAGACTCCATCCGCCTCAATGAGTTTGCGGGCAACCGCGGCCACGTCGGCCGACAAGCTGGAGTTGTACAGGGTCGGAGCAAGGTGATTCATTCCGCCGCAGTTGCGCTGGTTCATCCGTACGACGTTCATGCCGGCTGCCAACCCCTTGCGCGCAATCCCGAGCATGTACTTGGACTCGTCCGAGCCTTCCAGCCCATGCACAACAATCAAAGTCAGCCGCTGGCTTCGGTCTTCTTTCAATGGCCCGGCCCAGTGGCACCAGCAACGCACTCTAACGCCCGGGCATACCTCTACAAGGCGCTCCTCTCCGGGCGCTAAGTCAACCTGTCGTGGAAGCAGGAAGCTGGCAAGCGTTTGCAGATGGCCGCCCCGAAGGAAGCGGTGCGGACGAAACGGTGTTGGAGTCCACTGCATCAAGTTCTTGGCGTGAAGAGCGATGAATCCATCCTAAAGCATCAGGGATTTTACGCAGTTCGGGAGGCGTCGTCTGACGTGGAACGTGCCAAAGGGGCTTTCAAGGGCCTATGTTGCAGCAATAAAGACGGGCACCCTTGCGAGTGCCCGCTGTGGAAGATTGGCCAAGAGTCCTGCGGGTCGAAGTTAGGCCCGGGCGCCGGCGGCGGCTGGCTCGGCCATGCTGGCGGATTTGTCCTCGCCGTTGGCCTTTGCCTGCGACTGTCCACCTTTGCGGATATCGATGCCGCCCTTGAAATAGGCGCCATCTTCGATCGAGATGCGAGCGGCGATAACATCGCCCGTCAGCGAACCGTCGCTGCGGATATCAACCCGGTCGCTTGCGGTCAGATTGCCTCGCACCTTGCCTAGAACGACGATCTCGCGCGCATTGATGTTTGCGGCCACAACGCCGTTCCGGCCTACGGTGACACGGTTTCCGGAAAGGTTGATCGAACCCTCGACGCGTCCGTCGATATAAAGAGACTCGGAACCGGTCACCTCGCCCTTAATCACGAGTGATTTCCCGATGGTAGCCTGATCGGCCGTGGTGGTAGTCACCGGCCGGGGAGTGGGAGCGGGTTCGCTGGCCGCCGCCATAGAGGGTGTGCTCGGGGCTGGCGGAGTCGGGCGCTCCGGCTCAGCGGGCCGGGTCGAGGTCTGGGGCTGATTGGTCGGCTTCCACATGGGATGAAAGGTATCCTTTCCTTGTTGGGATTCGGAGTCACGACGCCGCACGTTCGTGACCAAAGCGAATTGTACTCCCGCGTCTCAAAGTGAGCTCTGTGGAAATTCTTTATTTTCAATCACTAGTTCCTTCGTGGGTACCTTTCTGGAACCTTTCCCAACGCGGTGAGCACGAACGCTTTGCCTGACTTCACTATGTCGGACAGACCCAGTTTTCAGAAAATTTTGCTCGCGGCGTGTCGTTCCGACGTGCCAGGGAGTTATGCTCTTGAAGACGAAGATTTATCGAAAACCGAACTTTAGCTCACACGTCTAACTTGCAGTGGGGTCCTCGAACTCAGCTTTCCCGCATTCATTCAAACTGGAGAATCCATATGCTTGAGACTGGAGTTGCATCGCCGACCGCTCTGATCGTTGCTCCGCCCGAATCGGGCGAGTACGCCTCCTACTACGGCCGATATGTGTCTCTCGTGCCGGGGAACGACATTCTGTCCACCTTGGAATCGCAGCGCCGCCAGATGCTGCTGCTGCTCTCCGGACGCGATGAGAAAGACGGCGACTATCGCTATGCGGGCGACAAATGGAGCGCGAAGGAGGTACTCGGCCATTTGTGCGACACCGAGCGGATCTTCGCCTATCGCGCGCTGCGGATTTCGCGAGGAGACCGGACGCCGATCGAGGGGTTCGAGCAAGATGATTACGTTAAGAATGGGCCCTTCGGGAAGATTCCGCTGCCCGAAGTCATCGAGGACTACATCGCAGTTCGCCGCGCCACACTGACCCTGTTGCGCAACCTGGATGAGGCGGCATGGAACCGGCGCGGAATTGCGAATAAGAATGAAGTTAGCGTGCGCGCTCTCGCGTATCTCATCGCCGGGCACGAACTGCATCACCGCAAGATTCTGGAAGAGAAGTACTTCACGGCAAAGTAGCCTGTTCCCAATGCACCGGTAGAGGCGTAGCTTCGCTACGTCTCTACACCAGGTCTCTGCGGCTGATATATATTCCTCTCCGTGGCTGAGCAAGCCCTTGCCGAACTTCTGCGCGGAAAAGGCGCGCACGTCGATCCGCTGGCGTGCGTTGAGGACCTTTCTGTCGAAATGGCCACGCGGCATCTTGATGGCTTTCCGCATTCCATCGCAGAACTCGTTTTCCACCTAAATTACTGGATGAACTACGAACTGCGCCGCATCCGAAGCGAGAGCCCGAAGTATCCCGCGCATAATGCCGAAAGCTTCCCGCCCGCCTCAGCTCCCAGCAATGCTCAGGAGTGGGACCAGTTACGCCGGGATTTCTCCTGGTTTCTAGCGGAGTACGCGAAGCTCGCAAAATCGTCCACGCACGAGATGCAGCGTGAGATACAGAGCGTGCAGGAAGGGGACAAGAAGGTTTCGAACACTCTCGAGTCTGTCCTTTGGCAGATGGTCGCGCACAACAGCTATCACTTCGGACAAATCGCTCTGATACGCCGAGTGATGGGCGCGTGGCCGCCGCGAGCAGGAGGAGATACCTGGTAGAACGTGAGTCTGCCGCGTGGGTTATGCTGAAAGCTGACAGCCGAGTTTCTGTTCCATGCTCTCCGATTCTCAGATTCTCAAACACATCGCGAAACAGCCGAAGCGGAGCGCCGGATTCAAGCAGCTGGTGCGTGAACTGGGGCTGCACGGGGAAGAGCGCGGGGAATTGGACGCGCGCCTGCAAAAGCTCGCTGCCGCCGGAGCACTCCTGCGGATGGATTCCGACCGGTACTCTCTGCCGCAGGCCGCCGCAGACAAGAACCTAGTCGTCGGGCGGCTGACCATGCATCGCGACGGTTTCGGATTTGTCATTCCGGATCCGAACTCCGTGCCTGCTTCTTATCGTTCTCGCCTGACAGGAGATGTCTTCGTCCCGCCCCATTTGATCGGGAATGCCATGCACGGCGACCGCGTCCTCGTGGAGATCGGGAATATCCGGCCCGACGGGCGCGCAGAAGGACGCATCGTGCGGCCGGTTGTGCGGGCACATCCGACAGTGGTCGGCGTCTTTCACTATGGCGGGCGTCGCAACTACGTTACCCCAATTGATGCCAAGGTCACCCAGGAGATCATCATTCCTCCCGGGATGGAGTGTCCGGATTCTGAAGCTGCCGCTGGCTCTGACGAGGAAAGCAAGCCACGAAGGAAAAGAGGATCCTTCGATCGAGTGCTCGGGGACGAGGCCGCGCACCTCACCGAATGGAGCAATCTTGAGGGCGCCGTCGTCGACCTGGAAATCACCGACTGGCCATCCCCGACGCAAAATCCGCGCGGACGCGTGATCGAGATTCTCGGCCGGGAAGATGACTTTGGCGTCGATGTCGAAATCACGATCCGCAAGTTTCATCTGCCGCATCGCTTTCCAGCGGCGGCGCTTGAGGAGGCGCAGGACACCCCCGCGTTCATTCCTGGGGAGGAATTGTCCCGCCGCCACGATTTCCGCGACCTGCCGATCGTCACTATCGACGGCGAGACCGCGCGTGATTTCGACGACGCGGTGCTGGTACGCAAGCTTGAGAACGGTAATTACGAATTGCAAGTGCACATCGCCGATGTAGCGCAATACGTCACGCCGGGAACGGCTCTGGACCAGGAGGCGCGCCTTCGAGGAACCAGCGTTTACTTCCCGGATCGCGCCGTTCCCATGCTGCCACTGGAGCTCTCGACCGACATCTGCAGCTTGCGCCCGCACAGCGACCGGCTAGTGATGTCGTGCGTGATGGAGATCGATCATCGGGGCGAGATCGTGGGCTACGAGTTGTCGGAGGGCGTGATCCGATCCGCCGAACGGATGACCTATACCGCTGTCAACGCGGTACTCGAGGGCGACGCTGCGATGGCCGAGCGCTATAAACCGCTCGTCGCCAATTTCGAGCTAATGCGGGATTTGGCGCTGATTCTAAACCGCAAGCGCGAACGCGGTGGATCTATCGACTTCGACCTTCCGGAGCCCGTCATCGAGTTCGACGAATTCGGACTGATGAAGAGCATCGCGCGTTCGGAGCGGAACATCGCCCATCGCGTGATCGAAGAATTTATGCTTTCAGCGAATGAGTGCGTGGCCCAATATCTGGAGTCGCGTGGGATCGCTTCGCTTTACCGCATCCACGAGAAGCCAGACGCGAAGCGGGTGTACGACTTCGAAACGATTGCCGCCACGTTCGGCTATTCTCTCGGAGTCGGAGCTCTGCCCATCCATCGGGTGCAAATGAAAGCGGACCGCCGCGCGACGCATGGTACAGGCCGCCGAGTACGCGACATCGAGGTTCCGCAGGACGTCCACATCACACCGCGGATGTACCAGAAGCTCACGGAGAAAGTCGCCGGCAAGCCCGAAGAGCGAATCCTCAGCTATCTCATGCTGCGTTCGCTGAAGCAGGCCCGCTACTCGGAGGAGAACGTGGGGCACTTCGCCTTGGCCGCCCCAAGCTACACGCATTTCACCAGCCCCATCCGACGCTACCCGGACTTGATCGTCCACCGCATCCTGAAGGATGTTCTACGAAGTGAAAGCTCGCAGTTGGAGAGCGCGACCGTCAGACCGGAATCCGAAAGCCTCAAGCCGAAAGCCGACGCGCCATCGCCATGGTCCAAGCGACGAGAACGAACGTCTCCTCCGCTCAGCGAGCTTTCCGGGCCAATTTCCGTCGACGAACTGCACGAGATCGCAGAAGAGTCGAGCCAGGCCGAGCGTCGCGCCGATGACGCCGAACGCGAACTCCTGGAATGGAAAAAAGTGAAATTCATGGAGGATCGCGTCGGAGAGGATTTCGATGGCCTGATTATCAGCGTGACCAAGTTCGGCTTCTTCGTGGAGTTGACGGATTTGTTTGTCGAAGGACTTGTTCCCCTGAGCACCTTGATGGATGACCGCTATACCTATCACGAGAACACGCGCGAGATCATCGGACAGCGCACACGAAAGACCTATCGGCTGGGACAAAAAATTCGCGTACTGGTCGATCGCATCGATCCCGTGGAGAAGAAAATCCAGTTCGCAGTGTTGGAAGAAGCACCCGCGCGTGCCGGGAAACGGCGCAAGCGTGGCTAGTGGGGACATTACATTGTTCAAAAAGATGCTGACCCGATGCGAAGGACCGCAAAGAACTAGGCTTGATTCCCAAGCGCCCTCTCGATTTCGCTCGCAATCTGAGCCGTGATGGCCTGCATCTTTATCTCTGACTCCGCCTCTACCATCACTCGCGCCAAAGCTTCGGTCCCCGAATAACGCACAACAACTCTCCCGTTACCGTCCAGTTCTCTCTCCGCCCTTTCGATGGCAGCCTTTATAGCCGGCACCTGCGCGAATGGAACTTTCTCACGCACCCGTACATTCTGGATTTTCTGAGGGAACACTTTCAAATCTCCAATGAGCTCCGCCAGCGCCTTTCCGCTGCGCACGACGATATCCATAAGCCGCAACGCTGTCAGCAGGCCGTCCCCGGTAGTCGCGTCGGCATCGCGGAAGATGATGTGTCCTGACTGTTCTCCGCCCAGCGTCGCACCCGTCTTCAGCATCTCCTCCAGCACATACTTGTCGCCGACGTTGGCGCGCAACATACGAATGCCAGACTTCTGCAGCGCGATCTCCAGTCCCATGTTCGACATCGTTGTGGCTACGACCGTATCATTCTTCAGCTTCCCTTGCGTTTGTAGATCCCGGGCCGCGGCCAGTAGAACTCCGTCTCCATTGACTACTCTCCCGGAGGAATCGCAAAAAAGGGCGCGGTCCGCATCGCCGTCGAAGGTCACTCCCAAATCGAAATTCCCCGCAAATTTTGCAGCCGTTTGTCCGAGTGTCAAAGGGTGCAGCGCGCCGCAGCCTTCATTGATATTTTTTCCATCCGGAGATATGTGGATAAACGTGGCCTGCATACCCAGCGAGCGAAATAGTTCCGGAGCTTCGGCCGTGGCGGCGCCGTTCGCGCAATCCACCAGCACTCGCAGCTTGCCCACACTCTGAGACACGCTCTTCGACAACGACTCCACATATGCATGTCGCAGCGAAGCCTCGCCGGGCAATGACGGACCCGCCACTCGTCTGCCGCTGCGGGATTACCCAGCAACGCAAAGATTTCCTTCTCAATCGCCAGTTCGCGTGCGTCACTAAGCTTGAATCCGTCCCCGGAAAAAACCTTGATCCCGTTATCGGTCCATGGGTTATGAGAGGCCGAAATCACTACGCCCGCGGCCAAATTGCGCGAGCGGGCCAGGTAAGCCACTCCCGGTGTCGTGATCACGCCGGCGCTGTGGACCTCCACGCCCACTGCAGCCAATCCCTCGGACACGCGGTCGGCGATCCACCGGCTCGATTCTCGCGTATCCTGCCCGATGATGGCCTTGGGTCTCGAAGTAGTGCGCACCAGGTCATGCCCAAGGGCACGCCCGATCAAATAGGTGGATTGCTTCGTCAGCGGAAACTCCCCCGCCACACCGCGGATCCCGTCGGTACCGAAGAGCTGCCTGGCTTGCTCGCTCATAGGAATGGAATTGTGGAACTCAGGATGATACCCGATTCGCGCTGCGGACGACTCGAATGCCTCAATGAGCTGTGGAGTTTTCGGCTTTCTGCACGGTCACGATTACGCGTATGGAGCCGTTCTGCACCACCTGCACCAGCGGGTCCGAGACATATACGTTGGTGGTAAATACCGCGCTGCCTCTGGTTCCCGTGGCATCGATAGGATCGGTAGTTGCCGCATCGATTCTCTCCACATGGCGCCGCGGGCCGGTGATGCTGATTCTGGCAGGATCGGCCTGCACACTAACGAGTTGTTCGCCCTCCGCGAAAATTCCCGTGACCCGGGGCTTGATCTCGACATCGCGCGTCATGGTCGTATCGAACGCAAGATGCAGCTGGCTGGGCAATACCTGGACCACGGTCACGTCACTCGGATGGCGAACCTGTTGCGAGGTGAGATCGAAAGTTCGCTCGCCCGGTTTGGCTCCTGTCAAATCAATTTCCGCATGCACCTCGCTGGCCTGTAGCTGGCGGATGACGCGCTCCGGTCCTTTCACGCGAACCTGGGCCTCTGGAATGTTTTCTGAGCTGATTTCCAGGCGCGTGGGAATGTGTTGAAAGACCACCGGAGCACGCAAGGCAACTTCCGCCGGCTGCTCGTCGGGCGAGATCAGAAACCAGACCCCTGTGGCCAGGATCAGGGACAAGAACTTGAGGCCGATATTATGGAAAACATAACGCCGCATGAGTCCAATCATGCCCGTGGCTCCGATTCTGCTCCTGAGGCGGGCCGTTGCGGCGCCGCCTCTCGCAAGCCGGATCCCATCTCGATATCGGTTTCATCCTCTTGGGAAGCGATCGGAGTCGGCAGCATGACTGGAGCCATATAGCGCCGGAGTTCAGAGCCAAGACGTTCCCGCAACTGATCCACCGTAAGATCGCGCTCGATCTGTCCGCCCAGGGCCAGGCTGATTGCGCCTGTTTCCTCCGAGACTACGACCGCAATCGCATCCGTTTCTTCTGTGATCCCGATAGCTGCCCGGTGCCGTGTTCCCAACTGTGTTGAAAGCAAGGGATTCATCGAAAGCGGCAGAAAACAAGCCGCCGCCGCAATACGGTCCTTTTGAACGATCACCGCTCCGTCATGCAGCGGCGCACTCGGCCGGAAGATGGTCGCCAGTAAATCGTAAGAGAGCCGGGCGTCTAGCGGAACACCGCTTTCGATGTGAGTGCGCAACCCAATCTCACGCTCGATCACGATCAGAGCGCCGGTCCCATTCTGAGAGAACAAATTTGCCGCCAACACGATGTCATCGTACGACTCACCGCCGACATCGCCGGTTCGCAAGAAGTTTAACCGCCGTCCCAGATCTGCGAGCACATGCCGGATCTCGGACTGGAACACCACAATCAATGCAAAGACGAAATACGGCAGGACGTGGCCGACTACCCAGTTCAGAGTGGTCAACTTCTCGGTTGGAGCGAGATAAAAGGCGACCGCCACCACCGCCAGACCCGCGAGCATGGGCGCGGCACGCGTGCCCCGGATCATGATCAGCACCTGATAGAAAATCAGGGCCACCAGAAGGATATCGACCGCCGCCCATACGCCCTCATGCCATGACGCGAAGACTGGCGTCAATCAGATCTCCTCCCGCGCCGGTACCTTGCGCATTTTCATTGTAAAGCACGGGATTGCTGACATCTCAGCACTCGCAACGGAACGATTTCTGCGATTTCGGAACTAGTTCCGGACGTGGTAGAGCTATCTCTGCTGCTTCGTCACAGTTGCATCCAGAGTGCCCTTGGCCAGCCGCGCGCGAACTGGATCACCGATCTGTACTTGCTGCGTATCTTTGATCAGGATGCCCGCGGAATCGAAGAGCAATGCGTACCCCCGATCGAGAATGGCCAATGGGGAAAGCGACCCTAAGGCTGTTTGCAGCCGTTCGCTGCGGACCCGATGTTGCAGCAGAACATTTCGCATCACGCCGACCAGAGCTGCCGTCCAGCTCTCCAATTCCTTTCTCCTGCCGGAAAGAACCAGCCGCAAATCATAGTGCCGGACCGCAGAAGTAAAAAGCTCCATGCGCCGCCGCAGGCGTTGCAATACGCCGCGCTGCGCCATCTCCAACCGGTACATAAGATCGTCCAGCCGCTGCTGCCGCTGATGAATCACTTCCGTCATGCGTGAAAACGCGCCGTGCTGGGCAAGTTCGGTCAAGGCCTGCCGGCCCATGAGCAGGCGGTATCGCATGGCTCGCGCCAGACGCTGCTCAAGCCCTGCCGCCTGATTTTCAATCTCCTGGCGTGAGCGGATCACCAACTCCGCTGCCGCGGAAGGTGTTGGAGCGCGCAGGTCCGCCACAAAGTCCACAATCGTAAAATCCGTTTCGTGCCCCACAGCAGAGATTACGGGTATTTTTGACGCCGCTACCATGCGGGCAAGCCCTTCATCGTTGAATGGCGCCAGATCTTCCGCCGATCCCCCGCCGCGCGCAATCACGATCACATCTACCTTGTGATGTTGGCTGAGATAGCGCACCCCGGAGGCTACTTCGTGCGAAGCCGCCTCACCCTGCACCTGTGCTGGATAGATCAGGACATTCACGGAGTGATGCCGTCTCTGCAGGATGTTGAGAATGTCCCGAAGCGCCGCTCCCTGTGCCGATGTAACCACGCCAATACGTGAGGGCAACATCGGGACTGCTTTCTTGCGTTCAGCGGCGAACAGGCCCTCACCTTCCAGTTTGGTTTTAAGCTGCTCGAAGGCGAGCTGGAGTGATCCAGCGCCCTTGGGTTCGAGATATTCCGCGGAAATCTGGAGTTCGCCCCGGTCTTCATAAATGGTGATTCGTCCGCGCACCAGGACCTGCAAGCCGTCCGCCGGACGAAACCGCAGCAGCCGTGCCGAAGACCGGAACATCACCACCCGGATTTGCGAGTTTCCATCCTTTAGGGTGAAATACAGGTGCCCCGAGTCCGGCGCCCGGAAATTCGAAATTTCCCCTTCCACCCACGCGTCGGAGTACTCACGCTCGATGTGCGTGCGGACCGCGGCGACCAAGTCCCGAACCTTCCACACACGCCGCTCTGGCGGCCGAAAATTGAATCCCATCTGGTCCGAGAGAGAGGACATTGAGGGCAGTGTACCGCACAGGAACGCGAACCAGCAGACGGAACACTCAGAGCTGCCTTCTGTGAATGGGCAGCTTTACGCGGATAGCACCCGGATCAGAACGGCGCGTCGAAGCGAAAGACATCGCCGACCTGGAAGCTGACTCGGTCGTACATCACAAGATTGCGCCAACGAATACGATGTAACACCAGAGTAGAGCCGTCTTGCACGGTGAAGTAGATTACGGGAGGGCACCACAAGCTGTAGGACCGGGCGCGCACGGTCCTAACCGAGACTGCGTGGCCATTTCGCCGTATCTCGTAGGTAAGAAAGTCGGGGCCTTTTCCACCGCTATAATCGAGCCCATGGATCTGGCACAGAAAATTGCGGAACTGAAAAAACGCAACAAGATGGCCGAAGATGGCGGAGGCGCCCAGCGCCGCGAGCGCCAGCACAAAGAAGGGAAAATGTCGGCCCGGGAGCGCATCGAGTTCCTGCTCGACGAGGGCACGTTCGAGGAGAGCGACAAACTCGTCACCCATCGCTGCAATGATTTCGGCATGGCCGAGCAAAAGATCTACGGCGACGGCTTCGTCACCGGATACGGGCGCATCGAAGGCCGTCTGGTCTATGTCTTCGCCCAGGATTTCACCGTCTTCGGCGGTTCGCTCTCTGAGGCAAATGCCGGGAAGATCGTCAAGATCATGGACCTGGCAGCAAAAATTGGTGCGCCTGTGATCGGCTTGAATGACTCGGGAGGAGCGCGCATTCAGGAAGGCGTGATGTCGTTGGCCGGCTACGCTGACATCTTTCTGCGTAACACGCTGTACAGCGGGGTTGTGCCGCAGATCTCCGCCATAATGGGCCCCTGCGCCGGAGGAGCCGTTTACTCTCCCGCCATTACGGATTTCGTGCTCATGGTCGACAAGACGTCGTACATGTTCATCACGGGTCCTGACGTGATCAAAACCGTCACCCTGGAAGAGGTCACTAAGGAAAAGCTCGGAGGCGCGACGACGCACAATGAGTCCTCCGGCGTTGCCCACTTTCTCGCCCATGACGACGCTGAGTGCCTATCGATGGTGCGTGAACTACTCAGCTTCATTCCGTCCAATAATCTCGAGGACCCTCCGCGCAAGCCGTGCACCGACCCGGACAATCGCGCCGACGCCTCACTCGACACGATCGTCCCTGCCCAATCGAACCAGCCATACGACATAAAAGAGGTAATCCACTCCGTCGTGGATGACGGCTACTTCTTCGAAGTTCAGGAGCACTATGCCAGAAACATTGTCGTCGGGTTCGCGCGACTCGACGGTCGAAGCGTGGGCATCGTCGCCAATCAACCCGCGGTGCTTGCGGGAACCCTCGATATCAACGCGTCCCTGAAGGGAGCGCGTTTCGTTCGCTTCTGCGACTGCTTCAACATCCCATTGATCACGTTTGAGGATGTTCCGGGATTCCTCCCCGGCACGGCCCAGGAGTACGGAGGCATTATCAAACATGGGGCCAAGTTGCTGTTCGCTTACGCCGAAGCCACCGTGCCGAAAATTACGGTCATCACGCGCAAAGCCTACGGCGGAGCGTACTGCGTAATGGCCTCCAAGCACATCCGCACCGATGTGAACTACGCCTGGCCAACTGCCGAAATCGCCGTGATGGGGCCGGAGGGCGCGGTGGACATCGTGTACAAGCGCGAACTCGATACCGCCGCCAATCGCGAGCAGGTGCGGCGCGAGAAGATCG
>Ga0335070_10005516_pt1 | contig 14873 bp, 20 predicted proteins | sample Lox_Sample_13_FD_206722 | JGI IMG/M metagenome (GOLD analysis project Ga0335070, IMG submission 206722) | Soil microbial communities from Loxahatchee National Wildlife Refuge, Florida, United States - Lox_Sample_1.3 | ecosystem: Environmental > Terrestrial > Soil > Wetlands | place: USA... | reverse complement strand
TTGAAATCGACCATTTGCTTCAGTAGCTGCTTCGGTTGCATAGTATGTCTCCTTACGTTTACCTAAATTGCTTCGGTGCAAATCATGCTAAATTAGTTCTTGCTTTTCTCCTTTACGTCACGCAAAGAAGAAAGTTGCCGATCAGGACGCTCAGGAGCGTCTTCTGAAACTTGAGGCCATGGCGACGAAGGCTCATATGGTGCCATGGTAGGAAAGAATGATGCAAAAAGTTCATGGTTTTTTTCCACCACTTTCTTCAATTCTTCCCTGTTGGTGCTAAACGCTTTCATCCAGGTATCGGCAACCCTTTTCCCCTCTTCAGGAAATATCAGCATCTGATGGAGGTAAATGTCGATCATTCTCTGGATGTGCTCCTGGAGAAGCAGCATGGCATTGTACCTGTTGTCGAACGTGACCTTTGAAAGGTGTAACGTTTGCTTCACGATTTCTGATGGTTCCATAATAGCCTACCCCCTGGGTCGTGTGAATTGTTCTTGCCTCTTCTGGTTTCTCGTTCCGGAACTTGCCCCCATTATAATGCTCAAAACGCCCCTGTCAAGAAAAAATGGTGCGATGCAACATAAACTTCTTGATGCCAATGTTTTGCTCCAGGTCACGAGCCATATCTAAGTAAATAATTAGTAAGTAGAAAATAATCAGCAATTCTGTCGCGGTGTGGTCTGACAAAAGAAATTGGCCTGTGTATATTGCACTGCGTCATACGGGGGAACCAGTCACGGTAGGGAGGGGGGAATGGCGGAAAAGTAGTCCCAAAAAAGTATTCGAGCAGGCGCCTCTACGATACGGAGAGGCATGCGTACGTCACAATGAACCAGTTGGGTGATCTGATCCGACAGGCTAAGCAAGTAGAGGTTATTCACGGTTCGACGCAGGCGGCCAAGTACCATGCAGGAGATATGATAGTGACTCACCCCAGATCGTAATGATCCCCCCTGCCGAAATAGTAGTCGGCATCCTTCACCACACCCTGGGTTTCTGAGCCCTTACCGGGAGGTACGACCTGGGCCTTTGGGTCCCCACCCCGCAACTCCCGGAGTACTCTCTTGGCGGCGGTGAAAACCTGCCGCTGCTGCTTCTCCCTGAGGCGTTTCTTCGGGTTCACGCAGTAATTGAGCAGTCCCTGGATGGTCTTAATGATGTCGGTCTTATCCATGTTATTCCCCACACGCTACGGTCTACCCCAGTGCTGGTCTCAGAGATAAGCCATAACACGACCCTACTCTGCAGTGGTCTGAGAGAAAGCCCCCATCCCACCGTACAGGATAGCGGCGACCCAGTACGCTTGTCAAAGGTGGAGTACCCCCACAGATCTTCTAGACGAACCCCACCTTCAAGAACGAAAAAACCCCCATCGACCGGGGTACGTCAAGGCCAATGGGGGTTCAGGGCCAGAAGGCCCGTCACAACTGGTCGCCAACGTACGGTAATGCCTCAACCTTGTCAATCAGGAATACCCTGATTTTTATGGGCGAAAAGTCTTAGAAGGAATTCACGGGAACCGACACCGACAGCAACCTATCATGAAGCCCGCCTGGTCGTGAGAGGGACAGACCACACGCTCCCAGGTGTGTGCGCCGCTTGGCCTTTCACGTGCCTTGGTGGGGGGATTGGTTTCGCCGGCACGAGGCTATTGCCATCACGAGGTACTTGCTCCATGGCTCCGTCCCCTCAAACGGTGATGGTGCCGCCAGTACGTGTATCGATCTCACCATCGGTACGGGTACTCCCAAGGAGACCAAGGATCGTACCAAGGGTCATAGCAGCGATAACAGGGTCCTGCCGGGTAGATCTGCTCGGGCCAGAGCTGAAGTTCCTGGGCCTCAATGGTGGGAAAACGATAGGTCCCTCCACCCACTGATTGTTCTCGCGCCCCGACGACGAGGCCCCCGACGGTGATGCGACGATCTTTCGCATAGACCTCGGGGTCAAGGAACTTCTTGGTGGTGACGAAGAACCGACCCTGCGTGAGGTCGCGAGATTTCGGTTTGTTGCGCCAGTCCAGAGGTGCCTGAAGGACGGTGAGAACGCTCCCGCCCGACTCGTTCTGTATCTCGAGGATGTAGCCGCCGAGAACTACAACTCGACCACGATACTCGCGGGGATTGCTGAGTAGATCCTCGAACAGAACAGGAATACCCGCCTCATCCAGGAGCTGTCGGGAGATCCCCGTGGCGAAGGCACACCAGGCAAAAGAGTAAAGATGAACAACGCGAGAACCGTCCTCTTGGTAATCATGGAAGGCCTCTCTGGCAGTAAAAGATCACGAACTGTACCTGACATGGATTATAGCATGTTAGGGTTTCAGGCCATGGGATGAGGGGCAGGTCTGCCACGGAAACCAAGCAACCCGTGTGGGAGGGACTGCGGCGGGTTTGTCTTCAGGACTACCAGGGAAGAAAACAGGAGGGGCATCTCATCTCGATAAGATGCCCCCGGTAGTCTCATCTTGCGGAATTACAGCTTTTTAACGTTCTTAGCCGCAGGCCCCTTCTGACCTTGTTCCACTTCGAAGCTCACCCGGTCACCTTCAGCAAGGCTCTTAAACCCGGACATGTCGATAGCGGAGTGGTGAACGAACACGTCGCCACCGTCGTCCTGCTGAATGAAACCAAAGCCTTTCTTGTCGTTGAACCATTTCACAGTCCCGCTTACCATAGTGCTGACCTCCTGCAAAAAGTTTCTTCTGGTCCCACGTCTCAGGTCACCACTCTGGCAAAGGACTTGCTCCCCTGGTATGAGTCCGACCTGCGAACAGAAATGGACCACAACAGTGGCAACCTAACCCTCACGAATTGTCCTGTCAAGCTTAAGGGAGGACGGGATTTGAGTGTATGAGCAATTCGGTCGCAACTCTTTGGCGGTTCTCTGGCTCAGGGCATTGGGAATGGAAAGCTTTCTTGGACCCAGGGGTTCTTGGGACTCTCTTACGAGAACAAACCCTCGCCGCTCTGAGCGTACCAGTCGGAGATGATTTTCCAGATCTCTTCGGCGTTTTCGGCAAAGTTGAAAAGCTCGGCGTCTTCCGGGTCGATTGTGCCCACAGCAGCGAGGAATTCGACGTCAAAAGCCTGACGCCAGTATTGTTCTCCCACGAGGATGACGGGTACCGGTTTGATTTTACGGGTTTGAATCAGACAAAGGGTTTCGAAAATTTCGTCAAGAGTCCCGTAGCCCCCCGGGAAGGCGACCATGGCTTTGGCTCTGAGGAGGAAGTGCATTTTGCGCAGACCAAAATAACGAAACTGGAAACAAAGCTCAGGGGTTATGTAAGGATTGGGAAATTGTTCCTGGGGCAGAGAAATATTCAAGCCCACGGATTTCGCTCCCACGTCGTATGCTCCACGATTGGCGGCTTCCATGAGGCCCGGTCCTCCACCGGTGACGATCACAAGCCGGCAGTCGTTGGGGCCGTTTCCGGCCCGGCCGACCATTTGCCCGAGTTCGCGGGCCACATCATAAAAGTAGCTTAAGGTCAAGATTCGCTCGGCCACCTCCACACGATGCTCAAGTTCGGGGATCCTGGGATGTTCACTCAAGGCTTTTTTCGCCCGTTCGAGCTTTTGTTTGGCGGCGGAGGGTTCGATGATGCGGGTTCCCCCAAAGACAACGATCGTGCCCCGGATGCCATGTTCTTCCAGAATGAGTTCCGGCTTCAGAAATTCGAGCTCGAGACGGGTGGGTCGAAGCTCATCTCTTTTCAACAGATCGGGGTCCTGATCGGCTCGACGGTAGCTGGAGCTTTCCAGAATGCGCCGCACCCTTTCGGGAGCTTCCGGGTCTTCCTCCCGGGGTTTGGGTGCGCTCCAGGGCAGCGGCTGCTTTCGTTCTTTGGGTGGGAAAGAGAAGTCATCACCCTGGATTCGCTTTCTGGATCTCGAGTTGCCCATTTTTCCCCCTTGCGGTTTGACGGTCATCCGGTCTTTGGCGGATCGCTTTGGTTCTGCATTACACCCTTAACGAACATGGCTGCTTCCTTGAGGGAGCCGAAGATTCGGTTGGCAAGCGTCGCTGCTTTTGTAGTCAGAGCCTTGAGGCCCGGAATCATGATCGCCGGCATCCCTGCGGCCGACGCCGCAAGGAGGGCGGCACTTCACGGAAATCTCTGCTCCCGCATGGCTACAGGAAGTGCACGCCCGCCTCACACAGCCCTGTCTTCCCAGTCACATCGTGGGGGCGTGACCAGACAACCCTTGCTGCCGTTTCAATAGGTTCATCAAAGGTAGGCCCAATGATTACGTCGAAAGTCTCGCCCCGCAACAAGGGCTTCTTGCAAGAGATAAGAGCGCCAGTCCAACTCATGTTCTTCGTCTCTCCGTCGATCACCCCCCGAGCACTTCTGATCGTGACGGAATAGGCAATGTTGAATCTGTGCCGCCCGCGTCTTTCCTGACTGTGGGTATGGGCCTCTGTCATGGCGCCCTCGTCTTCCACGTCGATAAGTTCCTTGACGATCATTCCAGAGGCAGGCCGTTTCGGGCTGATCCGGCCACTCGCAGGGGAGTCGAATGTACCGCCAGTAAGCTCAGGGCTCCCGAAGGAAGACCAATTGCACGGGACCGTCGAAACCCTCAGGACCCATACAGCTGTTTCGCCCGTTCGATCTTGCGCTGTTCGAGCGTGTACCTAAGGAATCTCCGTTCGGTCTCCTTCAAGCGCGTTTCTGGAGTCTCCTGAGCCCCCTTTGCCCTTTGGAACAAGCTCCGGTACCCACGGAGAAGGAACCGAAGCCCCGATCTGCGACTGTGCCCTTTATCCATGGATCCCTCTTCTGCCGAAAGATGGTTGATCCGAGTTATGTAGAGGTTTTCCTTACCTGGGAAACTCGTCCCAATACCGGCAGGCCGCTATCAGTCACCTGAAGGGGTTGGCTTGCTTAGAGAGGGACCTCTCTGCGACCTCCTCCATCTCAGTGGATCGATCAGCGCGAAGCGCGATGCCCTCGCTTACGGGACAGCTCATGACCAGTAACCATCCGATAGAGCGATGGATTCTCGGCCATAGTGATCAGTCTGACCGCACGCCTCGCTTCTTCCTCCCACCGCTCATGGCTCCAATCCAACCCTTCATACTTGCAGCAGGCGGTGCAGGCGAAGCTTGGCCAATCGTGGTCTATGGCCTTCCTAAGGCAAACGTCGTAGTGGAGGCACAGAAAATTCCGGGCCGGAATCGTCTCTGTTTCGAGGTAATCAAGGGCTCTCGTCGGATTCATTCCACGGACTCCCAGGCAAAAAAACCCAATCCCTCGGGATGAACCGGCTGGACATCATCTTGAAGGGAAGAGGGGAGAGATAGCTGGTCTACCCGATCATGAAAAGAATAGTGGGCATTGTTGCGAGGCGCAAACCCAGACGGGTGGGAGAAAACGCGACCGGTGTCCGAATTTTCCACAACGGCCATTTGCCGGGAAAACGAGGGGATGGTCTCCTCCATGGAGGGAAACGGAAGAGTTTCGGGGTGTTCCGGGTTGCGAGCAAAAACAATTGCGTTCCAAGAGGATGGCTAGGTTATTCACAAGCTGCACCAGTGCCATGTTCCCATGGATCTCCGCTTTTCGCATCCTAGCGTGCGATTGCACGTCCTTTCTTCCTTTTTTTCTCAAAGAGGTCGAATCTCTCGCAAACTTTTCTTGGGGAATGTTGTGACCATCAAGGCCAGCCGGGATGCCGCCGCTTACGTCGAAGTTTGCCTCGACTACGCCTCACATGGGGCCGGAGTCGAAGCCCCGTCAACGGGACGGCCCATGGGGTCATTTGAGATTACCTGCAAGAAACTCGCGATCACCGTCAGAGATTCGCGTGAATTCTACGCCCACACCGAAACGGGGCCTTCCCTCATCGGTATTGAGCACTGTTGACCAGATGACCTTTGCAACAACGCTAGTTGTCTGGTGATTCGGTGGCTTGATGATCAGCCGAAGTTCCCACTCCAAAGGCGGCGCTTCCGTAAAGGAGATGAACGCACCAACTGCACTCACGTTCTCAACCTTGCCCTCCATTTGGGTTTGAGGGGTGAGTACAGTAACGGGCCACCTGACCAGGTTTAGACGGTGTCGGTATCTTTGGTGAGGAAGGAACATCCTTTACTCCGATCCCTTCGGCAACGTTCGTACCCGCATAACCTGACTTGTGTCTCTCTCTTTCCCACGCGCTCAGTCGTCTGGATCGATTCAGATCGAGTCTAATGGCATTAGACGCACAAATCTTGAAGTGGTTTACAACCAGATCCGAAATTCTTGGACGGTGAGATGGAAAAGAACCCACGGACGCCCCCTGCTTGCCGCTCCCAACCGTTCTGTAGGAGTTTAGTAAATAACGATCTGAATAAGACTCTGAGCGGATTGGTAGGAGGGGTCAGGCTACTAGTCGGAAAGAGCGCAGCGATAAATGGTCGGCTTCAGCAGGGGCGTCCGAGGGGGGCGAAAGTCTCTCGGCTTCTTGATGAAAGATAGGCGGTACCCCGTTCGGCGGTCAGCTCAGCAGCTCAGCGGGCCCACCAAGAAATCGGTTCAAAGGTTTCCAGGAGCTCCAGCAAGAATAGTATCCACAAGAAACTCACGGCCTTCATGACCCCACCAAGATAAGGTTCCACAGGCACCGCTACCGTTTCAGGAGTGCGATAGCCTTTAAAGTGAGGAACGATCCGAGGCACCCTGGCGCAATATGCGTGGTACTCCTCGCCAAACACTACGGATAGTCTCTTTTCCTCAGCCTTGATGACGGCGAGGTAGTATCCCGCAAAGAGCAGCGGGAGCAGGATCATGAGGGCGACGCGCTCCGCGGCCAGGGCCACCCCCATGACTCCCAGAAACGAGAACAGGTAGAGGGGATTCCTGCACACAGAATAGGGACCATCCTGACAAAGTTGTTTGCTCTTTCGGCCGCGCACATAGAGGCTGCACCATAACCTTCCCACTGTAGCTATCATGACCAGAGTCCAACCGACGATGTCGATCACTGCGTGTGGGCCAGCCTGGTCTATCGATCGCTTTGTGATGACCACTACCATAAAGAATGCAGGCCAAACCAATCCGTGGAGCCATTTGCGGTGGCGTTCCACTGAGGACTTCCTATGCGGCCTCGCCTCTTCCCTGCCATAAGCGGCTCCGGGAAGATTGCTCGGCTGATGCCCTGTTATGGAGTTCATACTTGACACCGTCCCGTTACATCAAAAAAAGAGCAAAATGACGAGTAGAAACGGGAGGACGAAATCAGGAACAACCCAACATTGGCGTCTAAAGCACGTCACAGGGAGGCTTTCTTCAATAAAAACATCATAGCTAAAAAATGATTTTCTCACCACTACAAAAATGTAATCCGAAAACCCCTGACTCTGCGGTTCCAAAATCTTTAGATGCCCCCTTGGCGCGGCCCGCCCCCCGAACAGAGATAGGGTGCGAAAGTCGTGGTTCCTTCCTTCAGTGATCACCAAGCCGTAAGTCTGCCCATCCCGCTCGGAAATGAAACCTTAGATCGCCGACGCCGGATTCCATGGATCGAACGTACCACAGAATCGTGAGACCGATAGAAGGGAACAGGCAGACTCACAACGTAGGGCTTCCTCCGCGGTACACACAAGAATGATGGTATACAGACTCGAAGGAAACGCGGGGCCTGAAACGTCCCGACTACGAGCGAATTTTCAGAAGATATCGGGCGACAACTTCATCCTCGTGCAGGACGAAACCGCGGTCCGGGAAGAGACCCCGGACCGCTTTCAGGGTCTTCCTGGGTGGGCAACCACGGCGAAGCCCTTCTTCAGCGTGTCCTACCTTTTTCGTTCATTCTCGCTCGGCCCGATAAGCAAGCGCCTGTCTGAGCTGCCGAATGGCTGCTCTACTCGCCTGGATCGCCTTGGCCTTGTGGCCACCGAAGTCGTGAGGAGCAGCCTCCATATACCGTATCGCTTCCTCAAGCTCGTGGATCGCGGCCGCAATCCGCGGATGCTCCTGCGCCTCCCGCCCGATCTCCCCGGGTCCCGGAGTGGTCTTCTGGGCTAAAAGCAGGTTCTTGTTTGGTTCGGTCGCGACACTCGCAAAACCCATGAGTGCCAGGGACATGATCACGAGTAGTGTCACACCTATACGTTTCATCACCGCCCCTTTGTTAGAAAAAACGACGAAGCTACCTTTCCAGTTGCACTTTGGGTGGACACCTATTCCAGCTTCACCACAGGAATCGCAAAGATACCGTTCCATCTCTTTCTCTCGTCTTCAATCGACCTCATGAAGGCAGAGATGTCCCGCTTGCCCTATTAGACGCACGAATCGTGAGGTGGTTTACAAGAGGCTGAAATTTTGTGGGTGAGATAGGATGTCAACCCCGGCCGCTGGGAACGTCTACCTATGGTCAGTGGCTCCGGCTTCGGTGCATCAAGGCTACCACAAAATCTGGGAATGGGTCAAAAGGAATGCCTCGACCGCAACATCCTGGGGTTCAGCGCCAGCTACGGAAGGGTAGAAAAGATGAAAGATAAACTCGGAAGCAAGTCTCGCCGAGTGAAGATAACGATTTGTGTACAATTTCATCGTCAAAGGGATCACTCACCTGGAAGTAGCGGTATTCAGGGCGTAGCGCCACCCTCGACACTAATTTACCATGGGGAAGGTGTCTCACTCATATTGACACAGAGGGCTCTGTCCATGGTATTGAAGCTTGCACCGCCGGCCCGCATGAACCGCTGGTAGGATTTACCGAATTGAAAGGCTCCAAGCTCACTATGAGTGGCTGCACGCTGACTGACGTGCGTCAAAATCCAATTTCTCCTCACTGCTCCTATAAAGTACGATTGATATCGTGAAGCATCGAAAATGGTTCTCGCAATGGCCGTATTTGCCAGCAGACGAGAGTAAAAATCCGTATCATAGATGGAACTGTGAATACGATTACATTGACACTGAAGCCGTGGATGTAATACCACATCTTGACTGCATTGTCATAGCTATGTTCAACGATATCTCTATTTCCTTGCATGAGCGTCAACAGGCACACAAATTGCAGCAAAAAATCTCTTGACATGGAACTATGTGATAGTGTAGCCCTACTGCTACTTGCTGGGTAGATATAGCTTCTTCCGCAGAGAGGCATTTATGATCTCTGATTCCAGGATGACTCGTCGCCGCTTTCTCAAACTTGGATTGCTCTCGGCGGGTATGTGCATCTGGCCGGTGCCTCTGGCCGCTAACACCTGGGATCTGGGAGTTCCTGACAGGGCCTTGTCGGTTCACAACCTGCACACCGAAGAAGACCTAGAGACCGTTTACTGGAGCCAAGGAAGCTATCTGCCGGGGGGGTTGGAGGCCATCGATTACATTCTTCGAGACTACCGGACCGGAGAAATCCACTCCATGGATACGGAACTGCTGGATCTCTTGTATGCGATTCGAACTACCTTAGAGGCGCGGCAGCCCTTTCATCTCATCTCCGGCTACCGATCGCCGAGCACCAACGCCTTTCTCTGTGAGAGTGGACGAGGCGTGGCGAGACACAGCTTGCATGTACAGGGAAAAGCGGCAGATATCCGCATCCCCGGGATCGAACTCTCATTGGTTCGGGATGTGGCCACGAGTTTGAGAAGAGGCGGTGTTGGCTATTACCCGAGTTCCAACTTCGTTCACGTGGATGTCGGTCGCGTACGATACTGGTGACGGCCGAGGTCCCCCGTCTGTTGAAGAACACTAGAGAGTTGGCGGTTTTTGATTTAAGGCCTGCGCCACGACCGCATCCCGCTCGTAGATGTCATCGCGAAAATTGATCGTTCCTTCGCTATCAACCCATGCAGTCAAATATAGGACATGTATGGGGATAGGCTCCGCCAGCCGAACGATTTTTGTCTGCGTGTCACTAATAGCTGCAAGGATCTTTTCCCGGGTCCATTGCGGATCATTTTTCAGAAGATATTCCGCCAGCTCTACGGGTTTTTCGATACGAATGCATCCGTGACTGAAATCCCTTTGGGGCTTTTCAAATAGCTCACGTGCGGGCGTATCATGCAGATACACATCATATTCGTTTGGAAAGATGAACTTTATTTTTCCGAGAGCGTTCATGGGCCCGGGTTCCTGCCGTAGCCTATAGGGGAAATTCTCGGTATCAACCTGTGACCAATTGATGCTGTCGGGATTGATTTCGGGCGCTTCTTCGCTCTCTCTTAGAAACACCTTGATGTGCTCTTTAGCGAGGTAGTCTGACTCACTGAGTATCTTTCGCAAGATGTCCTTCACGGCAATGCTGGTAGGAACATACCAGTAAGGGTTAAATTCTATCTCGGTTACCTTACTGCTAAAGATGGGGGTCATTAGATAGGGTTTCCCTACCACGACACGCATCGAGAGAATGTCCTTATCCTGTTCAACTACTTTTAAGGTAAACCCGGCTATATTTACCAGGATATAGCGTTGGCCCAGGTCGTGAGGCACCCAACGCCACCGTTCCATAGTCACTTCGATTTGCTGAATCCGATCATCGACGGGTACGCGCAACGCGGCGAGCGTGCGTGGCCCGACAATGCCATCCACCTCCAACCCATGCCTTCCCTGGAACTTGCGGACAGCCTGTTCGATGGCATCGTCATAAAGGTCGGTTATACTCGACTTCCCGCCGTTAAGGTCACCTGTGACCGCGAGTTCTCGGGCGAGTACAACGACCCGTTCGCCTCGGTCACCCTTGCGCAGGGTCTTGCCGAACGGTATGAGCGGCCAGCCGCCCTGTTCGGCAATACTTCGATAAGAGACGAGGGTCCGCTGCAAGCCCTTGTACTGCGGATGCGGCGGCAACAGGCTCTGTAATGTCTGTGAGATCTGATTCGAGTCGAGGGCGGTTTGGAGTAGGGCCGCCAACTCCGTCGATTTCTGGTTGGCGAACCAGTTGCTCTCGATGGTTTCGGGGTTGACCCGACCTACCCACAGGTTAGATCCATACATAAAAAAGGAATCACTTAGAAAGAGATCGAACTCCGCAGCTTTTTGCACATCGACCGGTTGCTTCTTGGATTCGGCTTGTTGCATTTCGGTTAGAAGGGATTCAATGTTCGCTAGGTGAAAAACGCCCGGTGTCAATCCCTCTCGATCGGCTTGGCGGAGCGACTGCACGAGAGAATCTGCTTGAGGCAAAGGGCCAGTGTCTGTGCTCCATGCGGGTCTGAAGTCCCTTCGCTCATAAAAAAGACGAACTGCGGAAGATCCCCATAGGATTTTACCTCGGAGAGAGACGGGTCGCTGTGCAGACGCGGCAGCGGTCTTCCTCTCAAGGTACTCTCGAACCTTTTCCGAATATGTGTCCGCAGCAAAGATCTTGCCAATAGAGCAAGGGGCTGTCGCGACGGCCAAAGCAATTGTCGCCGCGATGGCGGTGCGGGCTGAGTATATCAGCCAGAAATGATTCCATAAGACGGACAACCAGCGCTTGGTATTTGGCTGCATCAAGCATCCTCTTAAGCTCGCTCGCGCGTGATTTGTTGAAACGAAACCTCCTCCGCCACTCCTCCCCCAAAATGTGCTTCGTGATGAGATAGCTAAAACCCTACTCGGCCGCCGGGGATGTTTACTTATCATCATAGGCTCCGGCCTCAGTGCTTTCAGGTTACCACAAAATCTTGAAGCCGGTCAAAAATGGAGGACCACCCTGCCATCTTGGAGGTCCATGGGCTGCTACAGAAGTGTGGAAGTCATGATAGGCAAACTCAAAGGCGCTCTACGCCACGTGTGACCCGGAAGGCCACTTCGAGGGCAAAAAATAAAGGCAGAGCGATCGTACGCCCTGCCTCAACAAGCTAGTGTTGATTGTCCTACTTGGGGCTGATCTTGGTGAACTTGAGCCCCTCCAGCGAGATATCTGCCATAAGCCCCTGCTGGCCGTAAACAAACCCAACGATCGGCTCTTTCATCTTGGTAGTATCCACGGAGCCACCTGCCCCTACTGTGACAAGGGCGACAGAGCCGTCAACACCCACCTGCCAGCCCTTGCTTGCCCTGAACTTCTTCAGAGCTGCCTCGTCCATAAAGCAGAGGAGGACATTGGACTGCTGGGCGCCAATCTGAAGCCCTACGGACCCTGCAGTTAGGTTGTAATAGCCGACACTCTTGCCTCCTATCCTGAGGGCGCCGTCACCATACTTGCCTCCAACTATGAAGCCCGCCTGCACCACCCTTGGGATCACGAGCACGCCCTTCGCCGCTTTGAGAAATTCCTCACCTCCTTTTACGTCCTTCACGAATCGATCAAGAGCAACGTCTACACTTGCATTGATCTCTTTTTTCGTCGCGGCCTGAGCGTCGTGTGGTGCCGCGAGCGCGGCGATGAGCATGATGCACCCAAAAACCGCCAGCGTCGCAAACGTCTTCCCTCCCGTCATTGTCTCCCCTCCTTGTGTGTGGGTTTCGTGCGAAGATAATGCCGGAGGGACCTCGCCGCAAGGGTATTGAGCCGTTACATGCAACTCATACCTGGCTCAAGGTTTCACCTCGATCAGCCAGAATCTATTGATTTTTCCCTCAAAGGAACGGAGTGTGTAGTGATGAGTTAAATAAACTCCGCCTGGAGCCATAGGAAGTCTATATATCATCCGGCCATTGGCAGTCTGCATATTCAAGATGGCACAAGAGCTGGTGTGCTGTCAAACTTTCTGGGGGCTGGGCACGGGATCTCGGCGCGGCGGTTGGATGTCGAACCTGGCTTGAGGTGGGAGCAAACGAGGTAGCTGGGGGACGCGGAGGGGGGAGGCTCTAGGTCTTCCATTGAAAATGACGAAGGAAAGAACCCCTCAGACATCTCACGCCTTCCCCCCCCCGCTCAAGCGCGGGGGGCTCACGCATTCGATGTCTGAGGGGTTCCTTCCTTATGTCCAAGAGTTGACACGATCTTCCTGCCTTGTACCAACTTCTAATCGCGACGGAACGCATGACGGCGAAGCGGAAGCTGGCCTCCGCTCGTGATCACCTCCACCCTCGGCGATCTACGCAACCCTCTTCAGCCACGGTTCGAAGTCTTCGACAATCTTGAAGCCCGGTTCGCTCTTGATCAGCTTGTACCGTTCAAGCGTGTGCATGGCCAGGTGCCGCTGGGTCAGATCCAGGAAGTCCACCACAAATACCATATTTTGCTCATCCCCCTTCGGACGCATGCCTCTACCGATCCGTTGGTAGACCCGGATGGGCGACTTCTGCCCCCCGGCCAGGATCACTGCCCCGATGCTTGGCATGTCTACCCCCTCGTCTAATATGGTAGAGGAGATGAGCACCTGGATTTTTCCCTTCTTGACCCCCTCGATTGCCGCCTGCCTTACTTCCGATTCGTCTTTCCCGTTGATGTAGGCGCACCGGCAATGGCGGGCGAATTGCTTCCAGAGGATATCCCCGTGATCGAGTTGGGTGACCAGGACTAAAACCTGAAGCCCGGCCTTGACGAGTGCCAGGGTCTCTTCAACAATCAGGTTGTTCCGATAATTGTTCCGCACGATACCTTTCGTGTAAGCAGCCTGCCACTTCATCCGTTTCGGCAGTGAGGGCTCCTTCACCCGGATCAGCTTGACAACCGGTTGAGCGAGGAGCCCCCGGTCGATCAGATCCTGGATGGTGATGTTTGCGATCAGGGGGCCGGTGATCCCGACAAGCTTGGCATCCGGGATATCCCCCTTCATCAAGGGGGTCGCCGTTAGCCCCATCCGATAATACGTGTTCCGGCATGCGTCACAAACTTCCTGGAACATCCGGGCGTCTCCCCGGTGAGCTTCATCCACGATGAGAAAATCAACCCCCTCAAGGAACCGTTTGAACTCCGGGTCCGGTGGAACGATGTATTTTATGGGTTTTCCCCTGGGAACCGATTTATCCTTGAGCCCGCAAAGTCCCCGGTGCAGCGTCTGGACCGTGCCGACACTCACCGGGCTCAGGTTGAAGGTTTTGTGCCCGTCTCCAATAATGTCCGGAGAAATGCCTGTGGTTTCCTGAATAACATCGGCTGTTTGATTCAAAAGTTCTATCAAATGCGTCAAGAACAATATCCGGAGTTGTCTCTTCTCAACGGCGATCTTGATCGCACCGGCAGCAAGCAAAGTCTTACCGGACCCGGTTGGCGCTTTTACAACCCCCCGCGAGCGAGTGAACAAGTCTTTGATGCCCGCGACTTGGTAGTCTCGCAGGGTGATCCCACTCAAGCACGTTTCAATCTCTTCATCCGATGGAACGTCGATCTTCTTGGAATGATCCCGTTTGTCAACATAGGTGACAGGTTTACCCCATCTGGTAAGAGCTTCATGGACGAGGGGGATGAGACCGGTCGGGAATTTTCCCCTCTTGTAGAGACTGATGTTCCGGGCATCACGGTGCAAACCAAAGGTCTCGGCAAAAGCACTGAGTCGATATGTCTGGCCGCCACCGGGGGAGAACAGTTTTGGCCCCACGGTGAAGGGATTGCCGTAAGCGATCCCCAGGGTAATGCCATCCCGTGATTAACGCAGCTTTTAGCCACCGTAGTCCCTTTTGCCGGAAAGAAAGCCCCCCTTTCCCGTATATTGCTGACATTGTCGATCCTAGAGCCAATTTGGCGGGTTCTGGCAGGGCTTCTATCTCTTTGTTGATAAGAACGTGCGAGAACCGCTACCCATTCGACGTAGAGGGACCTTCCCTGCAGATCCAGCTCCCCCTACTGATGCTGGAACTGTCGCGGTTCCCTTCGAGTCTTGGCATGCATCATCTATCCGTTTGCGGTGATTACTGCGATCCCGTAACAAAAGAATCACCATGAGCGGATACAGACAGGCTGTTTGTAACGATACCCCTTGATAAACCGCCTCTTCTGCATCTTTGCTTCAAGCCATATCTGTGTTTTTTCATTCTCCAGAAAATCTTTGGAAATCAG
>Ga0335070_10005515_pt1 | contig 14874 bp, 15 predicted proteins | sample Lox_Sample_13_FD_206722 | JGI IMG/M metagenome (GOLD analysis project Ga0335070, IMG submission 206722) | Soil microbial communities from Loxahatchee National Wildlife Refuge, Florida, United States - Lox_Sample_1.3 | ecosystem: Environmental > Terrestrial > Soil > Wetlands | place: USA... | reverse complement strand
CCGAATGACATAACATAAATGTTAAGTCCCGTTGGAAATCTTGTCCAAGAAATAAATACTCGGCTAAAATCAGGTCAAAATAAAATTGTATTAATACAATACATAATAAGTGTTTAATACGGCTTTCTTCTGTCTTGTTATTTTGGAAAATAAATCACTAAAAAACTAAAAAAACACTTGCATTTATGCAATATACGTGCTAAGAAGAGTTTAATTTAATGTTCACTAAAAAGTGAGCTCTTCCGGCTCGCTTTTTTGTTTTTCTGGATGCAGTTTATGACGCGACAGGTTCCATCGGAAAAAATTAAAGATATTGCGGACAGGATACTCTCTTCCCTGGGCATGGACCTTGTGGACATAGAGTACAAAAGGGAAGGGCGGCAGATGGTCCTTCGATTTTACATAGACAAGGCCGGCGGGGTAACTCTGGATGATTGTGCAGAAGTCAGCCGGGAATTGTCCGCTATTCTTGATGTCGAAGACATGATACCGGGGAAATATGTTCTGGAGGTGTCTTCGCCGGGTCTGAATCGCCCGTTGAAAAAGGAGTCGGATTATTTACGCTATATCGGAAGGCTTGTTAAAATAAAAACTTTTGAACTGCTGGCGGACGAGGCCGGGAACAAACGAAAGACTTTTCTCGGCGAGCTGACGGGTATCAGGGAAGGTGTCGTGACCATACGGCTTCTGGAAGGACAGAACGCCGAAATCCCCCTGGATAAGGTTGCGAAGGCAAATCTGGAGTTTGAATTTTAGAAAACAACACATGAGCCTCTGCGTTGGAGTCCAAAACTGATAAAAATGCTGATACAAACAAAATGACGGATTAAGGAGATATAGGTGTGGAAACGACCTTTAACCTCAAACATACGATAGATCAGATAGTGAAAGAAAAAGGCATCGACAAGAGGATAATACTCGATGCTCTTGAGCAGGCCGTTCTTTCCGCAGCAAACAAGAAATATCGTAATACTCGCGATCTTGAGGCGCATTACAATGAAGAAATAGGTGAGGTTGAGCTGTTCGAATTCGTCACCGTGGTTGACGAAGTGCAAGACTCATACAAAGAGATCGATCTTGAAGAGGCGAAGGAAGTGGACCCTGATGTGGAGATCGGTGATTCTCTTGGCATGAAGATAGATGCCAGCGATTTTACGCGGATCGCGGCCCAGACAGCGAAGCAGGTGATAATCCAGAAAGTGCGCGAGGCTGAGCGCGAAACTATATACGAAGAATTCAAGGACCGCAAGGGAGAGCTTGTGAACGGTATCGTGCGACGCTTTGAGCGGGGAGACATAATTGTCGACCTGGGAAGGTCGGAAGCCATACTGCCGCATAATGAACAGGCTCCCCGGGAAGTCTATAGGCAGGGAGACAGAATAAAGGCGTTAATTAGTGACATTCGCCTGACGTCTAAAGGTCCGCAGATCCTGCTGTCAAGAACGAGTCCGACTCTTCTCGCAAAGCTGTTTGAGGCGGAGGTTCCGGAAATATCCGAATCAATCGTCGAGATAAAAGGGGTTGTAAGGGATCCAGGCAGCCGTTCAAAGATAGCCGTATATTCTCGCGACTCCAGTGTCGATCCAGTGGGAGCTTGCGTGGGTATGCGCGGTTCGCGGGTGCAAAATGTCGTATCCGAGCTGCGCGGCGAAAAAATAGACATAATCCCCTGGTCCGAAGATATTGCGCGATTTGCTTGCAATGCCCTTGCGCCTGCCGTTGTATCAAAGGTTTACATTGACGAGGAATCGCGTTCCATGGAAATCATCGTTTCAGATGACCAGCTCTCTCTGGCCATAGGAAAGCGCGGGCAGAACGTGAGGCTGGCTGCCCGTCTGACCGGTTGGAAAACTGATATAAAGAGCGAATCAAAGGCCGCGGGCGAGGAAATGATGCAGTTTGCCTCGTTTGACGGCACACTGGACCAGGAATCCTTGACGGAAGAGGTCCAGGAATCCGAAAACACGGAAATTGGAGTTGAGGCCGTGGAAGCCGAGACTGAATAAAATTATGGCCAAAGAAGAGCCTAAGAGAAGTTGTATCGGCTGCAAGGCCGTGAAAAATAAAGACGATCTGTTGCGCTTTGTACTTTCACCTGACGGAGTCGCCGTACCTGATCTGATGTCCAAGCTTCCGGGGCGTGGAGCTTACACCTGCCTCAATATGGAATGTATCAGGAATGCCGTTACAAAGAAACAGTTCGGCAGGGCTTTAAAAAGTGAAGTCAAGAATGTATCCGTGGAAGAGCTATACGGGCTGATCGTCTCCATGATGGAAGAGAGAATTGCTTCATATGTCGCGCTTGCAAATAAAGCCGGCAGGATTATTTCCGGAAGTGACATGGTGACGCAGGTTTTAAAAAAGAAACAACAAGAGAGATTGATATTGTTTTCGACTGATATTTCCGGTGAAATCAGGCAAAAAGTCGCTGCGCTGGCGGAAAAATCAGGGGTGCAACATTTTTCCTTATTTGACAAGGAGCGGGTTGGCGCACTCATCGGCAAAAGTCTGAGGAGTGTTGTTGCCGTGGAAGGGCACGGATTCGTTTCGGCATTGAAAAGGGAGATTGAAAGATACAGGAACTTCGTTGGGGGAGGTGCGCAGTAGATGAATAAAACCCGTGTGTATGAACTGGCTCAAAAACTTGGCGTTGATAATAAGGAAATGATTGCCAGATTAAAAAACATCGGTATTGAAGTTAAAACCCACATGGCCGTGCTGGATGATGATGTCGTCAAAAAATTTTCTGAACCGGTAGCGGTGAAAGAACTCTCCCAGGAAGAGGTCCGGGTCAAGCCGACGCTGATTCGCCGGCGTCCGAAAGTTGTCGAGGAGCCCGTTGCTGCCCAGCAGGAAGTTCCTGCTGAGCCGGTAAAAGAACTTGCCGCCGAAGAAGTCCGGGAAGCTGCAAAGAAAATTGAACCTGCAACGGAAGCAGCCGAAGTGGTGGTAAAGGAGAAAACTCCGGAAGAGGTTCACATTCCTGCAAAAGAAGAAGCTGCGCAGAAGCCGGTTCCGGATGCGGGTGCTGTCGCCGCTAAAGCACCGGAACAAGGAAAAGAGACTGCGCCGCGGGCGAAAATACTTGGCAGAGTTGAGATACCTCAGGCCAAACCGGTCGTAAAAACCGTTGAACGCCAGCAAATCAAGCCAATTAAGGCAAAAGAAGAAGAAAGACCTGTAACGTTTGTTCCTGAAGAAGCTCCGGGTGCGGAAGAACGCAAAAAAGGGAAAAAAGGAAAAGAAACCCCTGCCGAGGAACCGGAAAGGACAGCCAAAAAAGGCGGTTTTGTCGGAAAGAAAAAAGAGGGGATGAAAAAGCTTGAGATTATTGAAAAGAGGGAAAGGGTATTTGAGCCCGCTCCCCGTGCGGCAAAAGGAAAGAAAAGGGAAAAAGAGCCGGTAGGCAAGAAGACCGAAATTACGGTTCCAAAGGCGATAAAACGCATAATAAAAATTTCGGAAAGCATTACCGTCGGAGAGTTGGCGAAACGCATGGGCATCAAGGCCAACGACCTGATCCGCGCCCTGATGAAAATGGGATTTATGGCGACCATAAATCACCCGATGGATTTCGATACCGCAAGTATTGTTGCGGGTGATTTCGGATACGAGATTGAAAACGTGGCCGTGGACGTCGACGAAATGCTCGAAGCCGAGCCCGATACTCCCGAAAAACTGCAAAAACGACCTCCCGTAGTTACAATAATGGGCCATGTTGACCACGGCAAAACTTCACTTCTTGATGCCATCCGCGAAACCAACGTAATCGCCGGGGAAGCGGGCGGGATAACGCAACACATCGGCGCCTATGCCGTAGAACTCAAAGGTAGAAAGATAACCTTTCTCGATACTCCCGGGCATGCCGCGTTTACCGCGATGCGTGCAAGGGGAGCCAAGGTCACGGATATCGTCATACTGGTTGTTGCCGCGGACGACGGCGTAATGCCGCAGACTCGGGAGGCGATAAACCATTCGAAGGCAGCCGGCGTGCCTATAATCGTGGCAATAAACAAAATAGACAAACCCGAGGCCAAACCCGATAAAATCAAACAGGAGCTTACAGAGTTCGGTCTTGTCCCTGAAGATTGGGGCGGCGATACAATTTTCGTGGAAGTTTCCGCCAAAAAACATATAAATCTCGAGGAACTCCTGGAAATGATCCTTTTGCAGGCCGATGTAATGGAATTGAAGGCCAATCCCGACAAATTCGCCCGAGGGACAATTATCGAAGCCAAGCTGGACAGGGGGCGCGGACCGGTTGCAACCGTCCTTGTCCAGGAAGGCGACCTCAAAATCGGGGATTACTTTGTCTCCGGAGTTCATTCCGGCAGGGTCCGCGCAATGCACAACGATCGTGGAACCAAGATAAATGATGCGGGACCTTCGTTGCCGGTCGAGGTTATCGGATTTACGGGGGTACCCGATGCAGGCGATTCATTTGTCGTGCTTGCCGATGAAAAACAGGCTAAGGAAATAGCCATGTACCGGCAGCAGAAAATCAGGGAAACCGAACTTGCGAAGACAAGCAAGCTCTCTCTTGAACAGTTATATGAAAAAATTCAAAAAGGCGAAGTTAAAGAGCTCAACGTTGTTATCAAGGGAGACGTGCAGGGGTCCGTTGAGGCAATAAGCGAGTCGATGCGAAAACTGTCCACCGACGCAATAAGACTTGTGGTGATTCATGCCTCGGTCGGCGCCATTACTGAAACCGACATAAACCTTGCGGCTGCAAGCAACGCCATCGTTCTCGGTTTCAATGTCCGCCCGGAGGTTAAAGCCCAATCACTGGCGGAAAAAGAAGGGGTAGACATCAGGCTTTATAACATAATTTATGACGCCGTGGACGACATTAAAAAGGCGATGGAAGGGTTGCTGGAGCCGACTCTCAGGGAAAAACAGCTGGGGCACGCCGAAATTCGCGAAGTGTTTTCCGTTCCAAAGCATGGAAACGTGGCCGGCTGTTATGTTCTTGACGGAAAGATGGTCAGGAATATGCCTGTGCGCCTCCTTCGCGACAACGTGGTAATTTTCGAAGGAAAAATGGCAAGCCTGCGACGTTTCAAGGATGATGTCAAAGAGGTTACCGCGGGTTATGAATGCGGAATATCAATTGAAAATTATAACGACATCAAAATTGGCGACGTTATTGAGGCCTATGAACTAGAAAAAATCGCAGCCACGCTGTAAATCATGTCCGTCTTCCACGAATTTTGCGCGGTAATACATTGCGGACATCTCCTGACTGGTAATTGCTATGAATTATAAACGATCTGATAAAGTGGCTGAAGCAGTACACGAGTTTATTTCCGGGTTATTGATTAAAGGGCTGAAAGATCCCCGCATAGGGTTTGTAACTATTACAGGCGTCAAAGTCACCGATGATCTTCACCTTGCAACCGTGTATTACAGCGTTATCGGCGCTGATGACGAAAAGAAATCATCGGAAAAGGCGTTAAACAGCGCTAAAGGCTTCATTCGAAAGGAGATGGGAAGGAGCTTGAGGCTGCGCTATGTCCCTGATATAATCTTCAGATATGACGACTCCATGGATTACGCGCAACGAATTGAATCCATAATCCATGAAATTAATATAAATAAAGGACCAGATGATACAGAGGATAATCAGTGAAATTGAACTGAACAATACCTTTTTGGTAACCGCCCATGAAAATCCCGACGGAGACGCGATAGGCTCGTCTCTTGCCATGGCGAATTATCTGGCTTCGCTGGGTAAGGATGTAACGATATACTCATGCGACCCGGTTCCCGACAATTATATGTTTTTGCCTCTGGCCGGAAACGTGCTTTATGAAATCCCGAACCGTCATTTCGATATATGTTTTATTCTTGATGCGGGCGACATGGGCCGCGCTGGAAAAAATCTGTCAAAATGCGGACGGATCGGCAAAATCATTAACATTGATCATCACCCCGACAACAAAAATTTCGGGGACATAAACGTGGTTGATCCCGGGGCTTCCGCCACTGGAGCTCTTATTTACCGGGTTTTATCCGCAGCGGGCCACGTGATTGACTATAATACCGCATTATGCATTTATACGGCAATTGTCACCGACACCGGGTCTTTCCGTTATTCAAACGCGGATCAGGAAGCCTTTCATATTTCAGGACAAATGATCGCGAAAGGAATCAACCCCTGGTTTGTCACTGAAAATTTGTATGAAAGCCAGCCACGCCAGCGTCTGGATCTTCTCTCATTGGCGCTGTCCACTCTTCAGGTAGCTGATCGCGGAGACATAGCTTCTATAACAGTAACGCTCGATATGTTCTCTAAAACAGGCGCTACTCCGGATTTGACCGATGGTTTCATAAATTATCCCCGCTCCATAAAAGGCGTCGAAGTAGCAATTTTTTTCAGAGAGATCGAGAAAAACACTTTTAAAGTCGGTTTCCGTTCTAAGGGTAAGGTTGATGTTTCATCCCTGGCCGCGGTTTTCGGCGGCGGCGGTCATCATAATGCAGCCGGCTGCAAGATATCAGGCCCCATAGAGGAAGCAAAAAACAACATTATATCTTACCTTGAAAAGTCATTTTAATTCTTATGAACGGTTTTATTGTAATCGACAAACCGGAAGGTATTACTTCCCACACTGTTGTGCATTCAGTTCGAAAGATTCTCGGGATTAAAAAGGCAGGCCATACCGGGACCCTTGACCCTTTTGCCACCGGAGTTCTGCCGGTAGCCTTGGGGGATGCGACAAAAGCAATTACCTTTCTTGATGAGTCGATAAAAGAGTATACGGCGGCAATGCGTCTGGGTATTTCGACTGATACTCAGGACTGTACCGGGAATATAATACGGGAAGGCAGCTACGGGCACATTACCGAAGAGATTGTCAGGAATTCCTTTTCGCGATTCGTCGGTACGACAAGGCAGGTTCCCCCGATGTTTTCCGCGCTGAAACGTTCCGGCGTGCCCCTTTACAAGCTGGCCAGGCAGGGACTGGACATTCCCCGTGAATCAAGGGAAATAAAGATCTTTTCCCTAACCGTGAAAAAAATAGATTTGCCGAGTATTTATTTCATGGTACGCTGTTCCCGTGGCACGTATGTCAGAACTTTGGCAAGTGATATTGGCGATGTGCTTGGATGCGGGGCGCACCTCAGCAGCCTGCATAGAACCGCAAGCGGCATATTTACCATTGATGAAGCTGTTACATTGGAAGAACTGGCTTTGTTGAATGGCACAGGATGCCTGGAAGACAAAATAATGTCGCCATATCGTTCCTTGTCCCATTATAAAAATTTCGAATTGACGGACAAGGGCGCCCGGATGGTAAGAAACGGGGCTCTTCCCGACGTGGACGGATTCCAAAACGTTCCGCATAACAGTTTGCAGGCTGGTGAAAGGATTATCCTTTCATGTGGCGAAAAACTGCTTGCAGTCGCGGAAAACTTGTATATCGATCGGTCCGGTGACAGAAGCAATTTTCGCCTGTTGCGTGTGTTTAACTAGGCCGCATCTTCACGGCCAAGTTATGCGGTCTTTTGTCTGGAAGTGCGTAAAATACCGCTTTATGCTTTACACATTACGATGTTTATGATAAATAAGTTTTCGTTTTGCATATAAATTTTTAAGTTATAGCAAATAAACACAAATTGTTGAAAGGAGGTGAATGGCATGCTGGTTACAGAGAAAAAACAGGAAATAATAAACAATTATAAGCTGCATGACAATGATACCGGTTCCCCTGAAGTGCAGATTGCTATTCTTACTGAAAGAATAACTTATTTGACTGAGCACTTCAAGGTTCATAAAAAGGATCACCACAGTCGTCGCGGTCTGTTGAAAATTGTCGGACAGCGCAGAAGATTGCTTGATTATTTGAAAAAGAAAGACATCGAAAGATACCGCACAATTATAGGAAAGCTTGGTATCAGAAGGTAAGAAAAGGCAGTATATCTCTTTGTATTAAGAGGTATATTGCCTTTCCTATTTATTCAGACAGGCCTGGGGGCCTGTTATTTTTTTGTTGGGGGCGCGGATAAAGCTGCCAAGTTCTATTATGTAATAGCTTGATGTCTTTATCGACGGCCCCAACACAACCATAACAAAGGTTAGGAGACCGTATTGACAATGGAACAAATAGTTAATGTAGAATTGAGTGGAAGAACTATAAGTATTTCTACTGGTAAAATGGCAAAACAGGCAAACGGATCAGTCACTGTAAGATGCGGGGACACTCTTGTGTTAGTGACTGCGGTTGCCGCAAAGAAAGTCAAGGAAGGACAGGACTTTTTCCCCCTGACCGTAAATTATCAGGAAAAATCGTATGCAGGCGGTAAAATACCGGGCGGTTTCTTCAAAAGGGAAGGAAGACCCTCGGAAAACGAGGTGCTTACCAGCCGTCTGATAGACAGGCCGCTTCGGCCGCTGTTCCCGGAAAGTTTCCTCAATGAAACCCAGATAATTGCTACGGTAATTTCGGCGGACAGGGATAATGATCCCGGCATCCTGTCCATGATAGGCGCTTCAGCGGCGCTGGAGGTTTCCGACATACCGTTTCTCGGACCGATTGCAGGAGTCAAGGTTGGCAGGGTGAACGGACAATTCGTTTGCAACCCTACGGCGGAGGAACTTGAAAAGAGCGATATAGAAATAGTTGTAGCCGGCAGCAAAGATGCGGTTATCATGGTGGAAGGCGGCGCAGCGATAGTTTCCGAAGAGGATATGCTGAACGCTGTTTTCTTTGGCCATGAATCAATCCAGCCGATCCTGAAGGCTCAGGAAGAACTGCGTCTCAAGGCGGGAGTCCAGAAAAGGGAAATTGCATCAATCGTTATTGACGAAGCCCTGCAAGCAAGGGTTAGTGATCTAGCCTATTCAAGAATTAAGGACGCCGTTAGAGTCAAGTCGAAGGTTGAAAGACACGATTTGCTCGATGGCATAGAAAAAGATGTTCTTGAAGCGCTTATCCCTGAACTTGAAGGGAAAGAAAATGAAATTACAGAATTCATAAACAATTTTGAGTATGAACTGGTTCGTGAACATATAATTCAGGACGGCATAAGGATTGATGGTCGTGATTCAAAAACCATCAGAACCATCACATCGGAAGTGGGCCTGCTTCCCAGGGCGCATGGGTCGGCTCTTTTCACGAGGGGGGAAACCCAGGCATTGGTTGCCGCGACACTGGGAACCTCAATTGACGAGCAGCGCATCGACTCGCTGTTCGGCGAAAGCAAGAAACGTTTCCTGCTGCACTATAACTTTCCTCCCTTCTCCGTTGGAGAAACCAGCATGCGCCTTGCACCAGGACGACGCGAAATAGGACACGGAATGCTGGCGGAAAGGGCTTTGGAGCGGGTTATTCCGAATTACGACAATTTCCCCTATACCATCAGGATAGTATCCGACATTCTTGAAAGTAACGGTTCGTCATCCATGGCTTCCGTATGTGGCGGTTCCCTGTCGCTTATGGATGCCGGTGTTCCTATCAAGGCGCCGGTTGCCGGAATTGCCATGGGTCTTATCAAAGAGGGTGAAAAAGTTGTGATTTTATCCGATATCCTTGGCGATGAGGACCATCTCGGAGATATGGATTTCAAGGTCGCAGGCACGGGAGAAGGCGTTACGGCCCTGCAAATGGATATAAAAATTACCGGAGTAACCCGTGAAATTATGAAAAATGCGCTTGAACAGGCTCGTGAAGGGAGATTGCATATTCTTGGCAAAATGGCGGAAACGTTAAATGCCGCAAGAGGAGATCTCTCTCCGTATGCGCCACGAATAACAACCATTTACGTAAAAACTGATAAAATACGCGACGTCATCGGTTCGGGCGGGAAAAATGTTCGCGGTATCACAGAGGCAACAGGAGTGACCATAGATATTGAAGACAGCGGCAAGATCAACATTGCGAGTCATGATATGGCGGCATGTGAAAAAGCCATAAAGATGATAAGAGACCTTACGGCGGAGGCTGAAGAAGGAAAGCTGTACATGGGGACAGTCAAGAAGGTCATGGACTTTGGCGCTTTTGTTGAAATATTCCCAGGCACGGACGGTCTCGTTCATATTTCCGAGCTTGATACTGAGAGGGTCAAAAACGTAAGTGACGTCCTTAAAGAAGGCGACAAGGTTCTCGTCAAATGCATCGGTATAGACAAACAGGGGAAAATCAAGCTTTCCAGGAAAGAGGCGCTTGGGGCTTCCCTCCCGGAATAAACAAAATAGTATAAAAAATATTATCTTCCACAGTATAATTACACCATGGTAACCAAATCAGAATTAGATAACGGGATAAGGGTGGTATCTGAGAAAATTCCGCATGCCCATTCCGTTTCCATAGGTATATGGGTGACCACCGGTTCCCGGCATGAATGCGACCGGACAAACGGAGTCGCCCATTTTATTGAACACTTGCTGTTTAAGGGAACAGAAAAACGAACTTCCCTGGATATAGCCAGGGAAATAGATTCGGTCGGCGGAATTCTCAACGCATTTACCAGCAGGGAGTACATCTGTTTCTATGTCAAAGTTCTCAGTGAATATCTTGATAAAGCCGTAGAACTGCTTTCAGATATTTTTCTGAATTCCTTGTTCGACCCGAACGAAATCGAAAGAGAACGAAAGGTTATCCTCCAGGAAATATGGATGGTCAAGGACAACCCTGATAATTACGTCCATGATCTGTTCCACCTGAACTTCTGGAAAAATCATCCTCTTGGCAAGTCAATCCTCGGTACCGAGGACAGCGTAGGAAATCTCACGCGTGAAGCCATTATCAATTACAAGGAGCAGCGATTTACTACAGGCGACATTATCGTGACCGCGGCCGGCAATGTCGAACATGAAAAACTCGTTGGCCTTTTGAATGTTTTGATGAATGGGGTTCCGAGAAAGGACCCCCTCGAAGATTTCCAGGTTCCATCCTACGAGAAAAGAGTTGAAGCCGTAAACAAGAATCTCGAGCAGATTCACCTGTGCCTGGGCACTAAGGCATTACCGCAAAATCATCCGCTGCGCTACGAAAGCTTCATTCTTAATACGGTACTTGGCGGAAGCATGAGTTCCCGTCTTTTCCAGGAAATCAGGGAAAATAAAGGTTTGGCGTATTCAGTGTATTCTTACATCTCATCGCACTCGGATGCGGGGTCATTGATTGTCTATGCGGGGACAAGCCGGGAAAATATGCTTGAAATAATAAGGATTATTCTCGACGAGTTGAGAAGGCTCAACACCGAAAGAATCCCGGAACAGGAGTTAAAACACGCAAAAGAGCATTTAAAGGGCAACCTCCTTCTGTCGCTTGAAAGCAGTGACAACAGGATGACAAAACTGGCGAAAAATGAAATTTTCTTCGGGCGTAATATTCCCATAAATGAAATCATCCACGGTGTCGAACAAGTTACGGCGGAAAGTCTGCTGCAACTCAGCAATAAGCTGTTTGTTGAAGATTATTTTACCCTGCAGCTCATTGGCAATGTCGGTGATATGCAGATAAATCCATCGATCATTTCGCTTTGAGGAATTAATCGATGGACGAATTCACTATAAAAGTAAAGCGCTTACGCAATTCTGAAAATCCCCTTCCCGGTTACATGACTCCAAACTCAGCGGGAATGGATATTTACGCCGACCTTGAAACAGATCTTGTTCTTGGCCCCGGTGAAAGGGCACTGGTTCCAACAGGAATAGCGCTTGCCATTCCTGACGGATTTGAAGCCCAAATTCGGCCGCGCAGCGGGTTGGCCCTTAAACACGGCATAACTTTAGTAAACTCTCCGGGAACGATAGATCCCGATTATCGCGGCGAAATATGTGTAATAGTAATAAATCATGGTGAAACGCCATTTACGATAAGAAATGGTGATCGCATAGCCCAGATGGTTTTTTCCAGATTCTTCAGGGCGGTTTTAAGGGAAATTTCTGATCTTGATGAAACTTCCAGAAATAGTGGAGGTTTTGGACACACGGGTGTTTAAACGAACGATTAAAAAGATAGATATTTTACAATTTCGGAGAAAAAATATTTGCTGATGAATTGATTTCAAATCTGCTCCGGCAATAACCATGATACTTGAAATAAATCCCGAAAATCCACAGCCAAGAATGATATCCAGAGTGGTTGATCTGTTGAAGAATGGAGGAATTATCGCCTATCCGACAGACACGACTTATGGTATAGGATGCAGCATTTTCAACAAACGCGGTATCGAGCGCATATATTTATTGAAGAAACGGGAAAAGAAAAAACCATTTTCCTTTATATGTTCGGATATATCTGACGTGGCCCGTTACGCGAAAGTCAGCAATTATGCGTTTAAGATATTGAAACGCTTCCTTCCTGGTCCTTACACTTTTGTTCTGCCGGCAACCAATATTGTTCCCGATCTGCTGGTTACGAAACAGAAGACCGTGGGCATACGTATACCTTCCAATAGAATTTGTCTCGAAATAACAAAAAACCTCGGACATCCCATTATTACCACGAGCGCTAATATTTCCGGCGAAGAGCCCATAGGTGATCCGGAGAAAGTCGAAAAAGAGCTGGGCAAGAACCTGGATTTGGTGATTAACGGTGGCATATTGTCCGCGAATGTCAGCTCGGTGGTGAGCTTGATAACCGATTCCCCTGTAGTTCTCAGGAAAGGGGTTGGTGATGTCGGTTGGTGTGAGTAAGGGTTTTTAAAATGCGTAAAAGAAATGTAAGATTTGGAATAAAATGTGTCATGGCTGGAATTATCCTGATAACACTTGCGACATTTTTTCACAGTGAGGTTGCAGGGCTTTTTCAGCTAAGCCTGGCGGACGAATCAAGGCTGATTTCATTGGGGCTTTTCTGGGGTGGCGTTGCCGGAGGTGCAGGCGTCCTGATATCCATAGTCGGATTTTTGCGGAGATCCGGAACAGAAAAAAACGTGCATCTAGCCCCTACGGTTATCATTATGATTGGCATGGCTATTCTGTTTTTCCTGCTGCTGTTCTCTTTTATCAAAACATATGAACCGCAGAATATGCGCTCTGATGAAACCATTACTATTTGATTCATGCGTCAAGGAGAGGTTAATTCGATCCACAATAAATCTTAAAGTTGAATGTAAAAATTGGAACAAGTTTTATGCTAAAGGCAATAATTTTCGATTTTGACGGAATAATTGTAGATACAGAACCGATACATTACCAGGCTTTCCAGAAAATTCTCGAACCAATTGGATTTGGTTATTCCTGGGAAGATTATGTTGATCGTTACATGGGGTTTGATGACAGGGAGGCATTCCGGGAAGTATTCAAGCAACATTCAAGGGATTTGACAAATGAAGTGCTTGAAAGTTTAATTTCAAAGAAAGCCGATATTTTCCTGGAAATCGTTCGAAAGAGTGTAAAACCATATCCTGGAGTAATAAGGCTTATTCGCGAAATTTCGGGTAATTTGCCGATGGCACTCTGCAGCGGAGCGTTATTGTCCGATATTGTCCCGATATTGGGTCAACTGGGACTCCTGGACAAATTTGACGTCATAATTACCGCGGAAGATGTCGCGGCGAGCAAGCCTGATCCCGCAAGCTACCTGCTTGCGCAGGAAAAGCTTTCTTCAAAGTATCCTGATTTAAATATTGCACCCGGAAACTGTGTGGCAATTGAAGACACGCCTGCCGGTATTGAATCCGCAAGAAAAGCGGGTATTACGGTTCTTGCGGTGACGAACAGCTATTTAAAGGAAAAACTGGTTGGCGCGAACCATATTTTAGATTCACTAGATAATATCTCTTTAAAGGATTTAAAAGAGATGATGTCTTGAATCGTCGTTAAATAAAAAAACATTCTAATGGACATTGAGATTGAAAGTAAGTATAAATGGATTGCGAATAGCAGTGGTAGGGGCGGGCGCACTTGGGCTCTATTACGGGGCAATGCTCCAACGCGGGGGGAATGAAGTCCATTTCATACTGCGTCGAGATTTCGAGGCTATCAAAGCGGACGGCCTGAGAGTTTTTTCCGTAAATGGTGATTTCCATATTCAAAAGGTTAACGGTCATGGCAACGCCTCTGAAATAGGCGAGGTGGATCTGGTCCTGGTGGGACTAAAAACCTTCGCGAACCACAAGTTTGAAGAGCTTATAACACCGCTTTTGGGTGAGAACACCATAATTTTAACGCTGCAGAACGGACTTGGAAATGAAGAAGCTCTGGCTTCTCATTTTGGCGCGGAAAGAATAATGGGGGGTGTTGCCTTCCTTTGCGCAAACAGAGGAAAACCTGGAACCGTGCATCATCTGGGCGAGGGGAAAATTATTATAGGCGAATTCAGTAATGACAAAACTACACGAGCTGAAAAACTGGCGGCAATATTTCAAAAAGCTGCCGTAACATGCAGTGTTGTCAGTGAATTGAAAAGGGCAAGATGGCAGAAGCTTGTGTGGAACATTCCCTTTAACGGGATCTGTGCCCTTATGTTGAAACCAGTTGATGCCCTGCTGAGCCACAAGGAAACCAGAAAGCAAATCATTGATATAATGCGGGAGGTAATCGAGGCAGGTAATGCGCAGGGATTGAAGGACAAACTCGAACAGTCGCTTGCCGAAAAACTGATTTCGTTTTCTGAAGGACTTGGATCTTACAAACCGTCCATGCTCATAGATCGTATTGAGAACAGGCAACTTGAACTCGAAGCAATATTCAAAATCCCAATTGTGGAAGCAATGAAAAAAGGGGTGTACATGCCCAAAGTTGAACAACTTTTCGCTTTTCTGGATTTAAGTGAAAATCATAATTGAGTATAATTATTAATCAGCCATGCCGTGGGTTCACCAATATGGTGCACTTTTTATATGCAGAAAAAATATGTAAATGCCAAAATAATGAGCAATTCTGCAGTACAGCAAATCGGTAAGATTTGTAACATA
>Ga0335070_10005512_pt1 | contig 14877 bp, 9 predicted proteins | sample Lox_Sample_13_FD_206722 | JGI IMG/M metagenome (GOLD analysis project Ga0335070, IMG submission 206722) | Soil microbial communities from Loxahatchee National Wildlife Refuge, Florida, United States - Lox_Sample_1.3 | ecosystem: Environmental > Terrestrial > Soil > Wetlands | place: USA: Florida... | reverse complement strand
CCCTGGCCGTCGACGTGACGCTCACGGTCGCGCTCATCCCGCGGATCGGCGTGTGGGGCGCCGTCGTCGGCAACGCCTGCGGCGGGCTCGTCGCGGTCGCGCTGCTGGCCCGGGCGGCGGCCGGCAGGGCGAGCCTGCGCAAAGCGGGGGTCCCGGCGGCGAAGCTCGCCGCCGTCACCTCCGCCGCGTGCAGTCTCGCGTATGCCGCCGGCGCAGCGGCGGGGCACGTCACGCCGCTGCTCGGGGTCGCCGTCGCCGTCGCCGTCGGCGCGGTTGCGTTCCTCGCCGGCGCCCGCGGCGCGATCTCCGCCGGCGATGCATCCGTGCTCTCGGAGGCGCTGCCGCGAAGGCTCGCGCGTGGCGCGCGCGTCGTCGCGCTGCTCGCGCGCTAGGGGCGCTCCTAGCCGGCTGCGCGCAGCGCCGGCTCGGCGGCCGGGATGGCGATGCCGAGGTCGCCTTCGACGATCCGCACGAGCGCGTCCTTGAACCGGCTCGTGTCGAACTGGAGCGCATGGCGGCGGATCGCCGCCGGCTCGAGCTCGAGGCGCTCGAGGCGGAGCATCGCGCCGGTGATGCTCTCGAGCGTCTGCGATGCGAAGAGCACGCCGGTTCGGTCCGGGAGAACGGTCTCGACGAGCCCGCCGCGCTCGTAGCCGACGACCGGGCGGCCCGCCGCCATCGCCTCCACGGCGGTGATGCAGAAGTCCTCTTCGGCCGGGACGATCAGCGCGCGGCAACGGGCGAAGAGCGAGGCAAGCTCGCTGTCGGAGACGCGGCCGAGGAAGTCGACGTTGCGGCCCTCCGCAGCGTGCTCGAGACGTGACCGCGCAGGCCCGTCCCCGGCGACGAGCAGCGGAACGTCGAGGTCGTGGCAGGCCTCGATCGCGAGGTCGATGCGCTTGTAGTCGGTCAGGCGCGACGCGCAGAGGTAGAAGTCGTCCGGCTCGCCGAGCTCGAAGCGGCCCGTGTCCACGGGCGGGTGCACGACGGTCGACGGGCGTCCGTACGCGGCGAAGATCCGCCGCCGCGTCGTCTCGGAGTTCGCGATGTAGCGATTCGCACGCCGCGCGGCCCGCCGATCCCAGCGCTTGAGCGCAGGGAACAGCGGGGCCGCGACGGTGCGCTCGCCTGCCAGGTACGACTCGGGACGGTAGAGCCACCGCGCAGGGTTGTGGCAGTACACGACGTGGAGCACGTCGAGGTCGGTGTGGACGCCGTGCGCCCAGCCGCTCGAGCTCGACACGACGACGTCGTAGCCGCGCAGATCGAATGAGGCGAACGCCTTCGGGTACGCGGGAAGGCCGAGCTTCCAATGCCCGGCGAGCCCCGGGACATTCTGAAGGAAGCTCGTGTGCACGTCCATCGAGCGGAAGCCGTCCGGCATGGCGTCCGCGTCGTACATCGACGTGAAGATGGGCGCGTCGGGCCAGAGATCGTGGAGGACCTCGACCACGCGCTCCGCGCCGCCGTACTGCACGAGGTAATCGTGCGCGATCGCGACCTTCACGCGGCGAGCCTTTCGTAGAGCCGCTGCAGGCGGAGACCGTCGCGCTGGAGCGAGAAGTTGCGTTCCACGTGTTCGCGAGCGGCACGCGCGAGCTGCATGCGCTTCTGCGGATCGAGCAAGAGCGACTCGAGCGCGTCGGCGAGCAGCCGCGGATCGCGTGGCGGGACGAGCAGGCCGGTGCGGTCGTGCTCGACGATCTCGAGCGGGCCGCCCTCCGCCGCCGCCACCGTCGCGACGCGGCTCGCCATCGCCTCGAGCACGACGTTGCCGTACGGCTCCGCGAGCGTCGACGCGTGTACCGCGACGTCGAGCCCGCGGTAGACCTCGTCCATGTCGTTGCAGAAGCCGAGGAAGCTGACCCTGCCACGCAGCGGCAGCCGCTCGGCACGCGCACGCAGGGATCGCTCGAGCTCGTCCTCGCCGAAGAGGGCGGAGCCGACGACGACGAACTCGGTGTCCGGGAAGCGCGGCGCGAGCAGCTCCGCGGCGTCGAGGAAGACGTCCTGGCCCTTCCACGGCGCGATCCGGCCGACGAGGCCGATCCGGACGGGCGACGGGTTCGTGCGCTCCGGCCCGAGCTGCGGGAGCGGGACCGACTGGTGGATGACCGTCGCGTCGCGGCGGCCGATCGTCCGCGCCACGCTGTGCGAGACGGTGATGACGTGGTGCGGCAGCATCCGCGCGGCGGCGCGCATCGCGTACGCGGTGGTGGGAGGCAGGTAGGGCGGCGCGACGTGGTCGCGCACGTGCCAGAGCACCTTGGCGCCCGCCATCCGCCCGGAGATGCCGCCGAGGACGTGCGCCTTCATCGAGTTCGTGTGGACGATCTGGATCCGGCTGCGGCGCAGGATGTCCGTGCGAGGCCGCACCGCTTCACCGATCTGGCGCCAGAGCTGCCCGTCCGCGAATGCCTCGGCTCCGAGCGTGTCCTTGCGGCGGTGGACGAGCTGCGTGTCCATCGGCACGACGACGACGTCGGCGCCGAGCTCGTGCAGCCGCTCGACGAACGGCCCGTCCTCGCCGGCGATCACGGTGAGCTTCACGCGGTCGGGGTCGAGCGCGTCGGCCAGGCGCAGCATCGAGAACTCGCCGCCGCCCAGGCGGCCCGAGTGGTTGACCAGGGCGACGCGAAGCGGCTCGGTGGCGACCGCGGCGCGCCGTTTCTTCGCCGGCCGCCGTGCGGCGCGGTCGTCGAGGACGGCTGCGTGCGACTCGCGGTACATCGAGTCGAATCCCTCGGCGACGCGGTTCCACGAGAGCGCCTCGGCCGCACGCTCGCGTCCGAGCGACGCGAGCTGCTCGCGGCGGCCGGCGTCGCGGAGCAGCGCCGACAGCGTGTTCGCGAGCGCATCGGCGTCGCCCTCGGGGACGATCTCGGCGGCGCCGCCGAGCACCTCGGGCAGCGACCCGGAGTCGGAGGCGATGACGGGCGTGCCGGCGGCGAGCGCCTGCGCGACGACCCGGCCGAACTGCTCCTTCCAGCGCTTCGTCCCGAGCGAGGGCGCGAGCAGCACGTCGTACGAGCTGATGTGCTCGAGCGCCTCGTGCTGCGGGATCGCGCCGGTGAAGACGACGTTGTCGCCGGCGAGCGCGCGCAGGCTCGGCTCGTCGGGCCCGGAGCCGACGATCTCGAGCGTCGCGTCGAGCCCCCGCGATGCGCGCGCGAACGCCTCGACGGCGAGACGGCCGCCCTTCTCCGGGACGAGCCGCGAGACGAAGCCGACGCGTAGCCGGCCGTTCGCGTCCGGCCGCGGCGGGGCGGGGGAGACGCCGAGCGGCAGCACGTAGAGCGGCCCGCCGTAGCCCTTGCGCCGAAGCACCTGGCCCGCCTCGGTCGAGCACGGATACGCGGCGGCGGCGCGGCGGAGCACCTTGCGTTCCGAGCGCCGGAAGAACAGCGGGTAGCGCTTGTAGAGGTTCTGCGCCGTGTAGATCACGACCGTCGCGTTCGGGACCTCGCGCGCCGCTGCGCGCACGATGCCCCGCGCGGCGAGGCTGTACGGCTCCTCGTGCACGTCGACGATGTCGGGCTGGAGCTCGCGCATGAGCGCACGCAGAGCCCGCTGCGAGTACCAGAACAGGATCGGATGCCGCCTACCGTGGATCGGCAGGATGTGCACCGGCACCTCGGGGTCGGGGTCGACCGACGCCGTGACGACGCTGCCGCCCTCGTTCCATACCGGCGGGCACGCGACGTGCACATCCCAGCCGTGCCGTGCGCGCAGCAGGCGCTCGCGCTCGAGGAACTCCGGGACGACCGCGCTGTGGAACAGTCGGAGGACGCGCATCTGGGGCACTAGGCGAGGCCCTCGTAGAGCTGCAGCGTCAGGTCTGCCGTGCGCTCCGAGTCGAAGCGGGCGGCTGCGACGCGGCGTGCCTCGCGGCCGAGCTTCTCCGCCAGCTCGCGGTCCTCGACCAGACGGACGATCGCCGTCGCGACCTCGGCCGGGTCGTCCTCGGCGACGAGCAGGCCGGTCGCGCCGTCGTCGACGATCTCCGCGACGCCGCCGGCGGTGCGGCCCACGACAGGCAGCGCCCAGCTCATCGCCTCCGCGACGGCGAGCCCGAAGCCCTCGTTGGCGGACGGGTTGACGTACGCGTGCGCGTCGGAGAGGACGGCGGCCGGATGGGGGATCTCGCCGAGCCATCTCACCGAGCTCCCGATCGCGAGCGTGCGCGCGAGCGCGCGCAGCTCGACTTCGTCGGCGCCGGCGCCGGCGATCACGAACTTGCAGTTCGGCACGTGTGCGACGACGAGCGGAATCGACATCAGCAGCAGCGGGAGCGCCTTCTCGCGCTCGAGGCGGCCGATGTACGCGACGACGGGGCTCTGCAGGGCACGCCGGCGCGCGATCGCACGCTCGACGTCCTCGTCGCGCGGGAGCTCGATACCCGGCGGGATCACCGTGACCTTGCTCGCGGCGACCTCCCTGCGGTCGAGCGCGGCGTCCGCGGCGCTCTGCGACACGGCGACGAGAGCGTCGACGTCGTCGTTGATCGCCCGGTGCAGCGCGAACGAGGCGATGCGCCGCCAGCCGCTGCGTTCCGTGGACGCCGGGCGGACGAAGTGCTGGCTGCGGACGAGGCACGTGCCGCGCCGGGCGGCGAGGCGCCAGCCGGCGACGGCTGCGAGGCCGTCGTGTACGTGGATGATCCGCGGTGGCACGGGAAGCCAGCGGCCGAGGTCCGACAGCCAGCCGGTGCGCGGCGCGCTCGCCGGCGGGATGACGCGGATGCCCGCGTCCGCCGCCTCCTCGCGGAGGCGCTCCGCCGTCGGCGGGCACGCGATGGTGACGTCGACGTCGCGGTGCGCGAGGCCGCGCGCGAGGCGAAGGACGTGGCGCTCGATGCCGGCGAAACCCGTGCCGCTGACGATGTGGAGGACGCGGAGACGGTGCTCCTGCAGGGCGGCTTGCGAGGCGCCGGCGGGCGGGTCGCCCGGAGCCTCGACGACGGCGACTGGCTCCCGTCCGAGCCGCCGGCCGGCGACGACGAGGCCGACCATCGCGAAGCAGATCGACGCGGTGCCGCGCGTCCAGGTCGAGTCGACCTGGAAGTGCACGAACATCGAGAACGCCGCACCGCTGGCGGCGAGCGTGACGATGCGCGCATGCTCGGGCAGGCGCCGAGCCGACGCGACGAGGCGGCCGTAGCGCCAGAGCAGGAACAGCAGCGCCGCCATGCCGGCGAGACCGAGCTCCGCCCACGTGAGCAGGAAGATGTTGTTCGGGTCGGCGAGGCCGATGTTCAGCTGGGAGATGGTGTCCCAGTACGTCCCGGCGCCGGTCCCGAGCACCGGGTGCTGCTTGATCTTCTGGATGCCGTCCGCGTAGGAGAGAAGGCGGACGGTGTTCGTGTTGAAGGCGCCGGGGCCGGCCTCCGTGATGCGGGCGTTCAGCTGCGCCTGGACGCCGATGGCGAACGCGACGGTGCCGAGTGCGACGAGCAGGAAGGTGCGCAGGCGGCCTCGCCGCATGACGAGCGAGACGACGAGCGCGCCGCAGAGGGCGCCCGCGATAGCGCCGCGAGAGACGGTCGCGAGCAGCCCGAGGACCTCGGCGACCGTCGCAACGGCGTAGAGACGGCGGCTGCCCAGCGGCCGCGTACGGTCGAGCGAGAATGCGAAGGCGAGCACGAGCCCGACGCCGAGGAAGCTGCCGGCGGCGGTCTTGTTCAGCCACGGCAGGTACTGCGCCTCGAAGTGCCCTCCCACGAGCCGCGGCAGCGCGTACGCGAACTCGAGCAGCGAGAGGCCGACGGTGATCGCGATGAAGCGCGAGAGCGCGGTGCGTACCCGGTCGATCGAGCGTGGGAGCGAGGCGAAGACGAGCGGCAGCACGACGACGATCTCCGCCGTCTGGACGACCGACTTCGTCGTCGCGCCGGCCCGAGACGTCCACGCGAGCGACGCCGCCGTCACGCCGGCGAAGAGCAGGGACGGGAGCAGCACCGGGTTGCCGCCGAGGAGGGGCCGTTCGTCCGAGCCCGCGGCGTAGCGGCAGAGCCAGGCGCCGAGAGCGACGAGCAGCAGCACGTCCGCGGCGGCGACGAGCGCACCACCCGGCTTGACGAGCGGCTGCGGGAAGATCATCGCCGTGAGCAGCGGCAGGAGGACGAAGCCCTCGAGGTCGGCGAGCGCCCACGCAGCGGCCGCCGTCAGGGCGACGGCGACGAGGACGACCGTCGGGGCGGTCACCTGGTGCCCGCGCAGTGCGTAGAACGAGGCCGCGAGTGCGAGCGAGAGGAGCCCCGGCAGGACGGCGTCGATGGGGCGCGCGCGGCTCAGTAGGCACCTCGCGAGCCGAACACGACGGGGATCGTCTTCGTGAGGATGCGGAGGTCGCCGAGCAGCGTCCAGTTCTCGGCATAGAAGGCGTCCATGCGGGAGTACGTCGCGAACGAGGCGTCGGAGCGGCCCGAGACCTGCCAGAGGCCGGTGATGCCGGGCTTCACCCGCAGCCGGCGCAGCGTGAAGTCGTCGAACTCGGCGACCTCGTGCGGCAGCGCGGGGCGCGGGCCGACGAGGCTCATCTCTCCGAGCAGGACGTTCCAGAGCTGTGGCAGCTCGTCGAGGCTCGCGCGGCGCAGCCAGCGGCCGACCCGGGTGACGCGCGGATCGTCGCGGAGCTTGAAGAGGCCGTTGCCGGTGGCCGTCTCGTTCTGCAGCGCCTCGAGCATCGACTCGGCGTCGACGTGCATCGTGCGGAACTTCCAGAGCTCGAAGTGCGTGCCGTTGCGGCCGACGCGGCGCTGGCGGAAGTACGCCGGGCCGGGGGAGTCGAACTTCACGAGCAGCGCGAGCGCGACGAGCAGCGGCGTGAGGACGACGATCAGCGGTGTCGCGATCACGAGGTCGAAGAGCCGCTTGCCGACGCGGCGCCACCTGTTCTCGCGATGCGAGAGCCGAAGCACCGGGATGCCGCCGAGCTGCCGCGTCGAGAGGCGGTTCGCCTCGACGTCGGCGACGTTCGGCGCGAGGATCACCTCGCGCTCGTTGTCGAGCAGCTCCGTGTGGATCTTCGAGACGTCGTGTGGATCGAGCGCGGCGGAGGCGAGGATCACGGTGTGCAGCCGGAGGTCGCGCGCCACGAGGTTGCAGGAGCGGGTGAGGCCGAGGACCGGGAGGCCGTGCACGGACGGATTCGTCGTGTCGGCGCAGACGCCCACGACCTCGATGCCGTGACCGGGCCAGGCGTCGAGGTTCTCGAGCAGCTCGTAGGCGTCCGGGCCGTCGCCGACGAGCAGCACGCGGCGGACGAGCTGGCGCCGCTTGCGGAGCATCGCGCCGGCGCAGCGCAGGAGGATCCGGCTGCCGGCGAAGAGTCCGATCGTCAGGAGCGTCGCCTCGACGGCGGAGACCTGCGGCCTCAGCCCGACGGAGGGGCCGAGCTGGAGGAGGAGCAGCGCCCCGGAGACGCTCGCGAGCCCGATCGCCTTCAGCTCGGTGCCCAGCGGGTAGCCGAGGCCGCGGCGGTACGCGCCCCACTGGCGCAGGAGCACGAGCCACCCGAGCGCGAGCGCGGGGACGACGAGCGGGAGGTAGCGCGTCGAAGCGGACTCGATCAGCAGGACCGCGCAGGCGGCTGCGGTCGCGTCCGTGGCGACGGTGCCGGCGCGGAGCCAGACGCCGAGCCGGTTGCGGGCGCTCGCCTCGTCGCGTGCGCTCTCGGTCGCGTCGTGGGCGGCGAGTACGGCGTCGAGGGGAGCGTCCTCGGGCGAGGTTTCGGCGATGTCCGTCATGGGAGCCGCAGGCACGACTCGTCCTCGTGCCGCACGGCACGTATCGGCATCCGAAGGGGGCTGCTTGAGCCGGATTTCCAGGCTGTTTCGGGAGGAGCCCCGTGCCGCGCGCCGGGGGCTCCTCCCGCTGGCCGCAGAGGCCTAGGCGACGTTGACGGCGCGAAGCTCGACCGCCCCGAGCACGGACGGCTCCTCGCGCAGGAGCGCCTCGAGCGCATCGATCACGCGCGGGCAGAACTGCGTGCCCGTGTGCACGCGGAGCTCCTCGAACGCGGCCGCGATCGTGCGTCCCGGCCGGTACGGGCGGTCGCTCGTCAGCGCGTCGAACGCGTCGGCGACGAGGACGATGCGGGCGGCGAGCGGGATCTCCTCGCCCGTGAGCCCGTCGGGGTAGCCGCCTCCGTCCATGCGCTCGTGGCTCGACCGCGCGATCTGGCGCACGATCTCCGGCAGCTCCACCTCCGACAGGATGTACTCGGAGATGACGGGATGCTCGCGCATCACCTTCCACTCCTCCTCGTCGAGCGCCGTCGGCTTGTGGAGGATGTGCTCCGGGATCCCGATCTTGCCGATGTCGTGCAGCAGCGCGCCGACCTCGAGCGCGTCGAGCGCGGCGCCGGCGAACCCGAGCCGCCGCGCGAGCGCGACCGACACCGTCGACACACGCTCCGTGTGGCCGCCGGTGTAGTCGTCCTTCGCCTCCATCGAGCGCGACAGCGCGGCGATCGTCTGAAGGTGCGTCTTGCGCACCTGCTCGACGAGCTCCGAGCTCTCGACGGCGGTTGCCAGCTGCGGGAGCAGCGTCTCGCGGAGCCGCCTCCAGCGCGCCTCGTCGAACTCCCCGGAATCGTCGAGCGAGACCGAGCCGAGCGGCTGCCCGCCGGCGACGAGGAGCTGGCCGCCGGCCTCGCCGAGGCCGACGTGCACCCGCACCGACGTGCCGGTCAGCCTCCCCAGGGTCTCCTGCGCGAACGCGACGAGCGACTCGCGGTCGTGGCCGCGCGCCGCGAGCCCGCCTGCGAACTCGAACAGCTCGTGCAGGTCGTCGTTGCGCTCCTCGAGCTCCGCGTTCGCACGGCGCAGCTCGTCGTTGGCGCGGCGGACGTCCTCGACGGATTGGCGGGTGCGGCTGACGTACTGCCGGATCGACAGCATCATCATCGCGGGCGGCATCGTGAACGCGAGCATCCCGACGAGGCCGACGCTCGTGTACGCAGACGTGAGCGCGACGGCGAGAGGGCCGGAGGCGAGGTAGTACGGCGTGAACCAGCGGAAGCGCTCGTTCCAGACCGCGAGCGGCCGCAGGTCCTCGGCGAAGCTCATCACGAGCGTGAGCAGGCCGACGTTGACGACGCAGTAGGCGGCGCCCGCGAGCAGCGACGGGCCGAGGCGCACGAAGGTGCTCTGGCCCGCCTCGGGGAAGAGGTGGTACACGTAGCCGCCCGCCGCCACCGAGAGGGCGAAGTTCGCCGCGTTGAAGAGGCCCCGGTGCAGCGGGCTGCGCATGCGCACGAGCAGGAGGACGGCCGCGAGCACCGCGACCGCCATCGCCGGGCCGACGCCGAAGGCGATCGCGGTCGCGAGCAGTCCCGTCCCGGAGTAGCTGAGCGTGCCGCGGCCGTAGACGTCGACGACGATCACCTGGAGGACGAGCGTGAGCAGCGCGAACGACGCGAACGCGAGCGGTCTGTCCGCCACCTCGTGCCAGGCGCCGTGCAGCGACTGGGCGAGCACGACGCTCGCGATGCACGCGACGAGCGTGATGAAGCCTCCGACGCGGCTCGAATCGTGGGGCGTAGGTGCCGCCACCGCCGGCGGCGACGCTTCGACCGTCACGGCGCCGCCTATCCCCACCCGGCCGACGCGTCGTCGGCCGGCTGCGGGCCCGTGAACTGATCGGTCGCCGTCCAACCGGCGGTCGCCGTCCAGGCGGCCGTGGCCGTCCAGCCGGCGGTCGCCGTCCAACCCGCCGTCGCCGTCCAGGCGGCGGTCGCCGTCCAGGCCGCCGTCGCCGTCCACGCGGCCGTCGCCGTGTAGCCGGCGGACGCCGTCCACGCGGCCGTGGCGGTCCAGGCGGCGGTGGCGGTCCAGGCGGCGGTCGCCGTGTAGTCCGCAGCGGACTTCGCGAGGTCGGCGGCCGCGTTCGCGGTGCGGTTCGCCTGCGTCTGCAGGCCTGCCGCGTACCACCAGTCGTAGCTCGCCGACTTCATCGCCGCCGCGACGTTCGCGCGCGGAGCGTTCGAGTACGTCTCCCAGAGCCCGGCCGCCTGCTCCCAGTCGGCGACGGCGTTGTCGGCGCGGCCGGCCTGGCCCCACGCGTACGCGGCGTACTCGTACGACAGCGCCGACCAGTCCGTCCAGACATTCTTCTGGAGCGCGGCTGCGGCGGCCTCCCACGACTGGGCCGCGGACTGCCACCTGCCGATCGCCGCGTTGTCGGCGGCGGCGCGGTCATATGCGGCAGCCGCGTTCACGAGGCGGCCGAGGCGCGACCAGCGGTCAGCCGCCCATCCCCACGCCTGCGCAGCGAGGTCGTAGCGCTTCATGGCCTCGAGCTTCCCTGCCGCACGCTGGTAGCCGACCGCGTCGTTCGCCGCGGCCGTGTTGAGCTGCGCGAAGGTGTTCGCGAGCTGCATCGTCGGGCCGATCGAGTACTGGACGCCGACGTTCGCCTTCTGCGGCCGCTGCGTCAACGCGAGCGCGGCCTTGATGTCGAGGGCGCCCGCCGTGCTACCGGCGAGCGGGCGTGCGGCACCGAGCAGCGCGCCCTTGATCTCGTCCGGCGCCCAGTCGGGATGCGCCTGCAGCAGCAGGGTCGCGGCGCCGGCCACCTGCGGAGCCGAGAACGAGCTGCCGTTCATCATCAGGTAGCCGGGAGCGACGTGGTTTGCGTCGGGGGCCATCAGGTCGAGCGTCGTGCCCGTGGGCTCGGCGGCGACGATGTGGCGGCCCGGCGCGACGAGCTCCGGCTTGACGAAACCGTCGGGCGTCGTGCCGCTGGACGAGAAGGTCGCGACCGAGTCGTCGGCAGTGGCGACGGTGTCGTTCGGGTCGGATGCGCCGACCGTGATCACGAACGGATCGTTCGCCGGCGCGTAGTACATCGAGTTCGGGCCGCCGTTGCCGGCGCTCACGACGACGACGACGCCCAGCTTCCAGAGGGCCTCGACGGCCTGGTCGAGCGCGCTCGTCTTGTACGAGCTCGGCGTCGTCTCCTCGAGGGAGAGGTTGACGACACGGATGTTCTTCGACCGTGCGTTCGCCGCCACCCACGTCAGGCCGGCGATGATGTCGCTCGAGTAGACGGAGCCGTCGCGGTTGACGTTCAGCGCGTAGATCGAGGCGCCGGGCGCGATGCCGAAGCGTGAGCCGTCGGGGCTCCTGCCGGCGGCGACGCTGGCGACGAACGTGCCGTGGCCGTAGGTGTCGTCGAGGCTGCCCGTCTGGCCGGGGATCGCGACCTGCGTGACGCGGTTGGCGAGATCGGGGACCGGCGCGACGCCGCTGTCGATCACGGCGATACCGATACCGGCGCCGTTGCTCGAGCCGAGCCCGGCGGCGGGAACGCCGTCGACCTGCGCGTAGAGGTTCGGCACCGGCGGCGTCGTCGCGACCGTCGTCGGTGCGGGCGTGGCCGTCGTCGTGGTGGTGTCCGTCCCCGTGGACGGGTCGGTCGTCGTCGTGGCCGGCGGCGTCGAGTCGTCGGTCGATGTCACCGGCGAGTCGACGACGACCATGTCGACGCGGCTGTCGGCGGCGAGCGCGCTGAGCTGCAGCGCGGCGATCGTGCCGCTGGCGCCGGCGATCAGATCGAGCTCCTGGACGTCGGTGGCACCGGCGTCGGTCAGCGCGGCGGCCGCGTCCGCGCCGTAGGCGATGACGTGAATGGTCGCGACCTCTGTCTGCCCGACGGCCTGGATCGCCTGTTGCGCGACGACGGGGTCGATCTTCGGGTCGGTGGTCACTGCCGCGGCGATGCTCGCCGCGATGGGCGACAAGACGAGGCCGGAGGGATCCGTATAGGTCGGCGTGGGCGCGGCCGGTGCGGGGTCGCTGCCCGCAGCCTCGGGCGGCGTGGGAAGCCCGGGGTCCGCCGCCGGCGCAGGCTGCGCCGGGGCGAACCTTGTCGCGGGCTTCTGCCGGAGGAGGGTCTTCGTGTGTGCCGCGGTCTTCTTGTGGGCCGCGGCCTTCTTGTGGGCCGCAGGGTGCTGCTTCGCGCTCGGGCGGCCGGACGCCTTCGCCGCCGCCTTCTTCGCCGGGGCCTTCGCCTGCTGTCCTGCCGGGGCGCGGTCGAGGCGTGGACCGACACTCCACCCTCGCGCGTAACCCGGCGCGAGCAGAATCACGACGAGGACCGACACGAGCGTCGAGACGACTCGTGTGCGAGAAGACCGCAGCCGCATGCGTCACGTTCTCCACGAGTCGCAGCGGAAGCGCACCCCTTGAACGGGTGAATTTCGTCAACTTCGCCTCGTCAGGATCCCTCGGTCGAGGGTTTCGACGTCGCCGGCGGCGTCAGCGGCGCACGTTGCTAGCCTCTTTGCCTCGTGCCGATCTACGAGTACCGGTGCCCGAACGGCCATATCTTCGAGCGGTTCCAGTCGATGACGGCGCCCGCGCCGGAGACGTGCGACACCTGCGGCTCGGCTCCGCTCGAGCTCGTGCTCTACCCGATCGCGATCCACTACAAGGGCTCGGGCTTCTACTCGACGGACTACGGCAAGCGCAAGGCCGCGAAGAAGGACGCCGCCGAGGGAGGCGGCTCGACCTCGAGCGACAGCCCGGCCAAGACGGAGGCCGCCGAGCCGGTCTCGCCCGCGAAGAAGAGCGCGCCGAGCAGCGACTGAGCTACTTGAACTGCTGGCTGCCGGTGACGCAGCCGGGCGCGTACGGGCCGCCGCCGGGCGACGGCGGCTGCGGTGCCGAGTTGCCGAGCACCTCCTGGATCACCGAGATGTTCTCCTGCGTGCCGATGATGTAGGAGGCGCCGCCGATGTCAGACGACGTGCCGCCGAGCCGGCAGTGCAGCGTCGTCCCGGCACGGAACTTCACCCAGCCGAGCTGCATGAAGTCCCACGTGGAGAGGTCGGTGGCGATCGGCGCGAGCAGGCTGCTCCCGTCGAGCGGCAACCCGAAGAACGTCGACACGCTCGCGAGCTTGCTCAGCGCGGCCTGCATCACCTGCTGCTGGTGCTCCCCTCGGGTGATGTCCGTGTCGGCCGGGTTGAGCCGATTCTCCCGGACGCGGGAGTAGATGAGCGCCTGGTGCCCGTTCAGGTGCTGCCGGCCCTTGTGGAAGCGCCAGCCCGGCCACTGCTGGCAGCGCGCCTGCGTCGAGTAGGGGCAGTCGAAGCGGTTGGAGAGGATGTTCTCCGGGATGTCGATCGTGACGCCACCGATCGCGTCGATCAGCTTCACGAACTGACCGAAGTCGACGACGACGACATGGTTCACCGGCAGCCCCGTGAACTGCCGGACGGTCCGGATCGCGAGGCTCGGCCCGCCGATCTGCATCGCGGCGTTGACCTTCTGGTCGCCGTAGCCGGGGATCGTCGCGCGCAGGTCGCGCGGGATCGAGAGGTAGACGAGGCGGTGACGCCTCGGATCGGTGCGCAGCAGCATCATCGAGTCGGAGTGCTCGTCGGAGCTGCGTCCCGTTTGTCCGTTGGCGGCGTGGTCGGTGCCGAGCAGCAGGATGTTCGTCGGCGAGTCGAGGATGAGCCCGTCCTGGTTCGTGAGCGTGGACGTCGTCCCGGCCGGCAGCCGCCTGTGGGCGGCTGCGACGCCGCTGCGCACGGAGAGGAAGCCGGCGAACGACCAGAGCAGCAGGAGGACGAGCAGCGCCGGGACGGCGACGAGCAGCACCCGCTTCCAGCTCCAGCGCCCGCGCCTCGGCGTCGCGCCGTCGCCGCGGAGGGCTTCGGGCTTGCCGTCGCGTCCGGACAGCGGCACCTTGCCCTTCACGCGACCGCCCCGGTAGACGCGGTACGGCTTGTCCCCGGGGGCGGTCATTCGGCGGAGTACGGTACCGGCTGAGAATGGGCAAGACGCGCGGGCACGCGATCGGCATCGACCTCGGCGGTACGAAGATCCTCGCCGGGGTCGTCACGCGCGAGGGCGAGATCCTGCGCCGTCACGAGCGGCCGACGCCGACCGATTCCCAGGCGGAGCTGCTCGACGAGGTCGAGGTCGCCGTCAGCGAGCTGCTCGACGGCGGTGTCGCCGCGATCGGCTTCGGCATTCCGGCGCCGATCGACCAGAGACGGGGCCGTGTCTTCGTCGCGACGAACATCCCGCTCGCGGACGTCGACTTCCGCGACCGGATGCGGGAGCGCTTCGGCGTGCCGGTCGGGCTGGACAACGACGCGAACGCGGCGGCGATCGCGGAATGGCGCACCGGCGCCGCGCGCGGCGCGAATGACGTCGTCATGATCACGCTCGGCACCGGTGTCGGCGGCGGCGTGATCGCGAACGGCGCGCCCTTCCGCGGCGGCGGCGGCGCGGGCATGGAGCTCGGCCACACGGTCGTGATCGCCCACGGGCCGCCCTGCCAGGGGACGTGCACCGGCCGCGGCCATCTCGAAGCAGTCGCCTCCGGGCGCGCGGCGGACGAGGCGGCGAAGGAGGCGTTCGGGCCCGCCGCAGACGCGCACCTCCTCGTCCGGCTCGCGAACGAAGGCGACGCGCAGGCCCGTGCGATCCTCGAGCGGATCGGCGGCCTGCTCGGCTGCGGCCTCGAGTCGTTCGCGAACATCTTCAGCCCGGAGCTGATCGTCATCGGCGGCGGCTTCGGCCTCGCGGCGTGGGATCACCTGATCCCGCCGGCCGAACGGGTGCTGCGGCGCGAGGCGCTGCTGCCCGCACGGGACGACGTGAGGATCGTGCCGGCCGAGCTCGGGACGGCCGCCGGCCTGATCGGCGCCGCCTTCGTCGCATACGAGGCGCTCGACGCGGGCTAGCGCATGCCCCTCGCGGTCTGCGCCACGCCGATCGGCAACCTCGAAGACGTGACGCTGCGCGTGCTCGCCGAGCTGCGTGCCGCGGACGTCGTCCTGTGCGAGGACACGCGCCACACCCGCGGGCTGCTCGAGCGGCACGGGATCCAGGCGCGGCTCCTGTCGTACCACGAG